>Ga0208190_1000157_pt1 | contig 26705 bp, 26 predicted proteins | sample June2015DPH_13_1_FD_184708 | JGI IMG/M metagenome (GOLD analysis project Ga0208190, IMG submission 184708) | Peatland microbial communities from SPRUCE experiment site at the Marcell Experimental Forest, Minnesota, USA - June2015DPH_13_10... | ecosystem: Environmental > Terrestrial > Soil >... | reverse complement strand
AACGGACCAGCCAGATGGCTTGCGCCAGGAAGGCGAGGAGCAAGGCACCGGCGAGAAACTGGGGGCGGCCGAAGCGTTCGCGGGTGAATAATCGGGTCATTAGGCAGGACGAAGTGTTTTACCATGAGCGAGCTGGTTTGCGAGAAACTTCTGCAAATGGATGATATGCGGCACGCGAAGGGCAGCGCCTGAAGGCGTGATCGCGATCGGGTTTTACCGGGATGTCTGAAGAGGCGGCTGAAAGATTCGCGGTGGGCACAAAACGCGACCACGGGGGCTAAAGCCCGCATTGATTTTGCGAGCTTTACGCGGCGCTGAAGCGCCGCTCTTCCACGGTACTTCACGCATTTGTGAGTTTTCCGCAGCCTCTAAAGGCATACCCTGATACGAATCTGGCGTGTTCGAGGCTAAAACTTCTGTGATGGATGAGCGGACGAACGCTTCAAGTGAGGAGCAAGCGGGGTCGAATCCTGGGGAGTCGCCTTCGTCGGTACAAGCTCCGACGCCGGACTTTGCGGTGCAGCCGTCGTATGTGAAGACGGTGTTTCTTGGTCCGGAAGGATTGAGGGCGGGGTGGGGATTTGCGTTTTATGTGGCGATGTTTTATCCGCTGCAATTTGTGGCCAGCCGGTGGGCGGGGTCGCTGGAGTTAGGCGCGAGTGGGCTATGGTCGATGATGCTGGAGGAGTTTGCGGTTCTGGTGGCGGCGGTGATTCCAGCGGTGGTGCTGGGAAGAGTTGAGAGGCGGCACTGGGGAACGTATGGGCTGCCGGTGAGGCAGGCGTTCGGGAAATTGTTTTGGGTGGGTGCGGTATGGGGATTTGCAAGCATCACGCTGCTGCTCGGGGTGATGTATGGGCTGCGTGTGTTTGAGGTGGGGAGCCTGGCGATCCATGGCGCGCGCGTTGTGAAGTTTGCAGCGTTCTGGGCAGGATACTTTTTGCTGGTGGGACTGTTTGAAGATTTTCTGTTTCGAGGATATTCGCAATTCACGTTAACGCGAGCGATTGGTTTTTGGCCGGCAGCGGTTGTGTTGTCCTGTGCTTTTGGCCTGGTCCATTTGTCGAATGGGGGCGAGCAGTGGCCGGGACTGCTGGCGGCGGCCGCGATTGGATTTTTCTTTTGTTTGACGTTGCGGCGCACGGGGAGCTTGTGGTTTGCGGTGGGATTTCATATGGCATGGGATTGGGGAGAGACGTTTTTTTATTCGGTGCCGGATAGTGGGACGATTTTTCCGGGGCATCTGCTGAAGTCGTCGTTTCACGGGCCGGGATGGCTTACGGGAGGAATCGTCGGGCCGGAGGGGAGCGTGCTGTGTCTGGTGGTGATTGGGGTGGTGTGGGTGGGGTTTGCGAGAGTGTACCGGGAAGTGAAGTATGGAGCGGAATAGAAGGGCTCGCTTCGCTCGCTGGACAGCCGGAGGCGGCTGTCCCCACGTGTGCATCTTGACGGACGATTCTTTCCGCTCGGTTCCCTCTTTGGAAATTGTGCGGTGGAAAGTCTGCGATTGAGTTTCTCCTAATTTTCGCCTCGGGCTATACTCCATTTCATGAGCGCGGAAACCGATCTGGTGACGCCGCTGCGGCGGTATTGGGGGTACAGCACGTTCCGTCCGCTGCAGGAGCGGGTTGTGCGCAGCTTGCTGGCAGGGCACGATACGTGCGTGGTGATGCCGACGGGGGGAGGGAAATCGCTGTGCTATCAGTTGCCAGCGGTGGTGTCGGGCGGGACGGCGGTGGTGATTTCTCCGCTGATCGCGCTGATGCAGGATCAGGCGACGCAGTTGGCGCAGATGGGGATTCCGGCGGCGGTGCTGAACAGCACGCTGAGCGAAGCTGAACAATCGAAGGTAATGAGCCGGGCGCGAGAAGGCGCTTACCGGTTGCTGTATGTGTCGCCGGAGCGGGTGGCGCGGGGCGACACGATGGGCTGGTTGCAGCAGGTGCCGATCGCATTTTTCGCGATTGATGAGGCGCACTGCATCTCGGAGTGGGGGCACGAGTTTCGTCCGGAGTACCGGCAGTTGAATAAGTTGCGGACGAAGTTTCCGGATCGTCCCATTGCGGCTTTTACGGCGAGCGCGACGCGGCATGTGCGGCACGATATTCTGGCGCAATTGCAATTGCGCAATCCCGATAAGTATATTGCCAGCTTCTACCGGCCGAATCTGCGCTATTTGGTGCGCGAGTGTGAAGGACTGGAGCAGATGGAGATGCTGGTGAATGCGCTGCGCAGCTATGCGGGCAGCAATGTGATTGTTTACTCTCCGACGATTAACCGGGTCGAGGAGACGGTGGATTTTCTGGAGGATCATGACATTGGGGCGGTGGGATATCACGGCAAGATGGGAGCCGATGCGCGGAGGCGTAACCAGGAACGGTGGATGTCCGATGAGGTGCGAGTGCTGGTGGGGACCATCGCTTTTGGATTGGGGATCAACAAGGCGGCGGTGCGGGCGGTGATTCATTTGTCGCTGCCGAAATCGATTGAGCAGTACTACCAGGAGGCGGGGCGAGCCGGTCGCGATGGCGCGAGTGCGGATTGCGTTTTGTTGTGGCAGAAGAAAGATGCGGGGCTGCTGGGATTTTTTGCGAATCAGATTACGGACGCGGCGGAACGCGAGCGGGCTTGGGAGCGGTACCGGATTATTCGGGAATTTGTGGAGTCGAAGCGCTGCCGGCATCGGCAGATTTGCGGACATTTTGGAGAGGCTCCGAAGTGGGAGACTTGTGGGGCTTGTGACGTTTGTGGGAGCGCGGCGGAATGGATGGTGAAGTCAGTGGCGCTGCCTGGCAAAGGGGCGGGCAGGAAGCGGCTTCCGCTGCAGCCGGTTGCGGCTCCGGCTGCGGGCAGTGAAGCGGAAGAGATGAGGGAGTATCTGCGGGAGTGGAGGCGAGTGATGGCGAAGGAGAAGAACGTTCCCGCATATATTGTGCTGCACGATTCTTCTCTGGAAGAGATTTGCCGGCGGCGACCGAAATATTTTGCGGAGCTTCTGGAAATTCCGGGGATTGGCGAGCGAAAGGCGGAGGTGTATGGACAGCCGATTCTGGACGCATTGGAAAAGTTTCGGCAGGGACAGCGGGCGGCCGGTTCTGAGCGGGGAGTGAAGCCTGTCGATGAGACTCTGCGATTGTTGGGCGAGGGGAAGACGCTGGAAGAGATCGCGCAAATTCGAGGACGGCAAGTATCGACGGTGACGAGTGCGGTGGCGAATTTATTGGAGACGGGACAAGTAGAGTTTCAGCCGGGATGGGTGAGCAAGGAGAAGCAATCGGTGATTGAGGCGGCGTGCGCGCGGGCAGGCATGGAGAGGCTGAAGGCGTTGAAGGATATTTTGCCGCCGGAGATTACTTATGACGAGATTAAGCTGGTGGTGGGCAGATTGCGGCGGGAAGAGATGTTGAGGAAGAGTGATGTTCCCGCGTAGTGATCCAGAAGGCAAGTACCTCAGGGGCTTAAGAATGTGTGAGAGCTACTCTTTCGCCCCTCCGGGGCTCGTTCCTTTCCCGCTTCCTACCCACGGCTTACGCCGTGGGCTGCATTCTGACGCCGCGTCGCGGCTAAAATCCAGTGCGGAACTCCACCGTAATTCTTACGAGCCAGTTCTCACACAGTCTCTAAAGCCCGCTGAAATGGGGGACCAAGGATCGCAGCGCTGAAGCGCTGCGCCACCCAAAGACCCAGCAAGCCTAGAACATCAATCAGAACGAAGCAGGAACCTTCTTTCACTTTGCCCTAACCGTTGACGACTTCTTTGGCGGCGTCCTGGCCGGAGCGGACGCAATCGGGGACGCCGATGCCGCGGTAGCCGTTTCCGGCGAGCGCGAGTTTTGGCAATTGCTGGAGCAGGCGCGCGATGCGGTCGAGACGCTCGAGGTGGCCGACGCCGTACTGGGCCATGGCGGACTTCCATTTATAGACGCGGGCGAAAAGCGGCGCGGCGCGGAGGCCGAGGATCTGTTGCAACTCGTTGCGGACGATCGCGACGATGGCGTCATCAGAAAGCTGCCAGATGTTTTCGGCGGTCGATCCGGCGAAGAAGCAGCGCAGCAGGGCACGGTCCTCGGGGGCGCGGTGGGGGAATTTGTTGTGGACGAAAGTGGCGGCCAGCAAGCGTTTGCCTTCACTGCGGGGGACGAGAAATCCGAAGCCGGGAGGAAGGGATTGGCGCACTTCGCGATCGTAGCCGAGGCCGACGGTGATGGAAGAGCTGTAGCCGATGGCAGCGAGTTCGGCGGAAAGATCGGGGCTGGTGATGGAGAGTATCTGCGCGGCGGCGTGGGTGGGGACGGCGACGATCACGGCGTCGAAGTGATCGGACTTCAGTCCGGCCGAGACGGTCCAGCCTCCGGCCTCGGCTTGAATCGATTGCACGATCGTGTTGGTGACGAGGGACGACGGGTTCAGGCGCGGGACGAGGGTTTCGACGAGATCCTGCATGCCCTTCTTGAGCGAAGTGAAAAGCGGCGCGGATGGCCGGTTGGCGGGGCGCGGCATTTTGTTTCTAGCGGCGAGCTTTTTTGCTGCGAGCATGGCGCGACCGAGACTGCCGTGGGTGCGCTCCATTTCGGCGAAGCGGGGAAGGACGGCGCGCACGCTGAGGCTGGCGGCTTCACCGCCGTAGACGCCGGAGAGGAGCGGATCGGCGAGGCGGTCGACCATTTCAGAGCCGTAATGGCGCTCGACTAAAGATGCGACGCTTTCGTCAGCTACGGCGGCGCGCGGGGGATGGAGAAGTTCGCGGGCCATGCGGAGTTTGGTGGTCCAGGAAAAAAGTGGCGAGAAACCAGTGGGCAGGATTTTCGTCGGGACCAGAAACATCAGGCCGTCGGGCATGGGGATCAGGCGGCCGCGGACGAGGATGTAGGTTTTGCGGTCGGCGTCGTTGGAGCCGATGAGTTGGTCGCCGAGGCCGAGGGTGCGGCAGAGGTCGGCAGCCCAGGGTTTTTCGGTGATGAAGGAATCGGGGCCAGCTTCGACGAGGCAGCCCTGGATGTGTTCGGTGCGGAGGACGCCGCCGAGGTGCGGCGAAGATTCATAGAGCTTGTATTCGACGGTTCCGGCGCGGCGATGTTCTTCGAGAGTGAAAGCGGCGGCGAGTCCGGAGATGCCGCCGCCGATGATGGCGATGCGGTTCATGGAACGCGGCTTCCGGCTTTCGGCTTCCGGCTCCCGGAAGAAGTGACGAGAGACGCTGAGTATTCTTGCACCAAGTGGGCCAGATTTTTCACGTTTTCGACTGGGGTTTCGGGGAGGATGCCGTGGCCTAGATTGAAGATGTGGCCGGGGCATCCGGCAGCGAGTTGAAGAATGTGTTCGGCGCGCGACTTCAACTCTTTCCAGTCCGCGAAGAGCAGGACGGGATCGAGATTGCCTTGTACGGCGCAGCGATGATCGAGGTCGCTCCACCCTTTATCGAGAGGGATGCGCCAGTCGAGGCCGATGACTTCGGCCCCGGTTTCATTCATGGCCGGAAGGAGCGTGGCGCTGTCGGTGCCAAAATAAATTATAGGCGCGCCGGATTTCTGCAGGCGCGTCACCATGTTCTTTACGTGCGGCAGAACGTAGCGGCGATAATCTTCCACGCTGAGGCAGCCGACCCAACTGTCGAAAATCTGGATGACATCGGCACCGGCGCGCACCTGGGCGGCGGAGTACTCGGCGGTGACGTCAACCAGCTTGCGCATCAACGCATCCCAAGCAGTGGGCTGGTTGTACATCATCTTCTTGGCGTGGAGGTAGTGGCGAGAGCCTCCGCCCTCGATCATGTAGCTGGCGAGGGTGAAAGGCGCTCCGCAGAAACCGATGACGGGAAGCTTTCCGGCGAAATGTTTCGCAACGATGCCGACGGCCTCGGAGACATAGCCGAGTTCAGCGGCGCGATCGGTGCGGAGCTGGGCTACGTCTTCGGTGGTGCGGACGGGCTTCTCGATGACAGGGCCTTCTCCGGCGGAAAAATGAAAGGGCAGGCCCATGACTTCGAGCGGAAGCAGGAGATCGGCGAAGATGATGGCGGCGTCGACTTGGAGAATTTCCGCGGCGGTGATGGTGACTTCGGCGGCGAGCGCAGGCTTTTTGCAGATTTCGAGCAGCGAATATTGCTTGCGAACGGCGCGGTACTCGGGCATGTAGCGTCCGGCCTGGCGCATGAACCAGACGGGGGTGCGGTCGACAGGCTGGGACTTGCAGGCGCGAACGAAGATGGAATTGGGTGCGGACATGATTCGATAAGAGGGACCGTTTACTGTAGCATTTTTGCGGGTGAACGTGCGCGCCGCGGAGCGGCGGTTGTGCGAGACTGAGAAGGCGAACGCGGAACTCACCCCGAGCGGAAAATCTTCGACATAGAGGGCAGGAGTATGAGTCGAGAAATCGTGAAGGAGAGCGTGGAACTGGCGGTTGCGGATGGAACACGGATGGCGGCTTATGTGGCGCGTCCGGAGCAAGGTGGGCCGCATCCGGGGCTGCTTGTGTTCCAGGAAGCGTTTGGCGTTAACCATCACATTCGCAACGTGAGCGACAGGTTTGCGGCGGAGGGATATGTGGTGATTGCTCCGGAGCTGTTTCATCGCACGGCACCGGCAGGTTTTGAGGGCAGCTATACGGATTTTCCCGCCGTGATGCCGCACACGAAGGCGGTAACAGCAGAAACTGCGGAGTTGGATGTCCGCTCGGCTTATGAGTGGCTGGGTTCGAGGGCGCAGGTAAGATCGAACGAGATTTCCTGCGTGGGATTTTGCATGGGAGGGCGGGTTTCGTTTATTGCCAACAGCGTGGTTGCGCTGCGCGCGGCAGTTTCGTTTTATGGAGGTGGAATCGCGCCTGGATTACTGGATCGGGTACCGCGGCTGCAGGCCCCGTCATTGTTTATCTGGGGTGGATTGGACAAACACATTACGCCAGATCAGCGGAGAGCGGTGATGGAGGCTTTGAGCGCGCAGAAGAAGACTTATGTGAATGTTGAGTTCTCCGGCGCCGATCATGGATTTTTCTGTGATGAGCGGGCGGCGTATGAGCCGCGGTCGGCGCGCCAGGCGTGGGCGTTGACGCTGGAGTTTCTGCGCTCGTGAAGAATCTCGGGATGTTGTTCGCGTTGGCGATTCCTCTCCTGGGGATGGGAGCGGCGGGGCAGATGCCGAGGCCTGCATCTGCCGGAGGCGAAGAGAATTCCCAAGCTGCCTCGCCGCCTACCTTCTACAAAGACGTTCTTCCGATACTTCAAAATAAGTGCCAGAGTTGCCACCGAGCGGGAGAGCCGGCGCCGATGCCGCTGGTGACGTATGAGCAGACTCGGCCGTGGGCGGGGAAAATGGCGGCAGCGGTGGAGATGAAGATGATGCCGCCGTGGTTTGCCGATCCAAGGTATGGACATTTCGCCAATGATCCATCGTTGAGTGCGAGCGAGATTGCAACGATTGCAGCCTGGGAAAAGACTGGAGCGCCCGCGGGAGAAGCGCGGGATGCGCCTGGCCCGCGGAGGTGGAGTGAAGGGTGGAACATTCCGCAGCCAGACTTTGTTGTGAAGATGCCGAAGCCAGTGCAGATTCCGGCGCGGGGCGAGGTCGAATATACATACGAGATTGCGGCCACGCACTTTACGGAGGATAAGTGGGTGCAGATGGTGGAGGTGCGGCCATCGAGCGCGGGGCATGTGCACCACGCGGTGGTATACATCCGGCCGCCGGATTCGCGGTGGCTGCGGCATGCGCCGGTGGGCGAACCGTTTACGGCGTCGATGCTGAACGATCCGGAGGAACGGCGGCAGGCGCACGAGACGACGAGCGATCTGCTGCTGGTGTACGCGCCGGGGAGTGCGCCGGACCGGTGGGCGGATGGGATGGCGAAATTTGTGCCGGCGGGATCGGACCTGGTGTTTCAGATGCACTACACGACCAACGGCGAGGCCGCGAGCGATGCGACGAGTGTGGGACTGGTGTTCGCGAAGAATCCGCCGAAGCAGAGGGTGATCACGCTGCAATTGAACAATCACGCGCTGGTGATTCCGCCGGGAGCGGAAGATTTTCGCGTGGAAGTGGAGCGGACGCTGCCCAATGACGCGACTTTGCTGAGTCTGTTTCCGCACATGCATTTGCGGGGGAAACGGTTTGAGTACGACATTGTGCATGAGGACGGAAGTGTGGAAACTCTGTTGCGGGTGAATTATCACTTTCACTGGCAGTTGAGTTACAAGCTGGCAGAGCCGCGAGAGTTGAAGGCCGGGACAAGGCTGCGGGCGGTGGCGTGGTATGACAATTCGAAGAATAATCCGCATAATCCCGATCCGGAGAAGACGGTGACGTGGGGCGATCAGACGACGGAGGAAATGATGGTGGGCTTCTTTGACGTTGCGGTGCCGGCGGGAATGGATAAGTGGCGGTTTTTCATCCGGCGAGGGGAGAATTGAGCGATTGGGTGATCGGGTCATTGGGCGATTGGAAAACTCGGGAGCACTTTCGCCGGTGTGTGAGGATTCTTGCGGCATGACGTTTTGATAGACTTTTCAGACTTCAAACTGAGGCGAAAACGATGAGCGAGAGGAAACGCATCGAGCTGCGCTCGATGGGACAGCCGAGGGCGGCTGTTCTCAGATTGTTTATTGGGATTGCAGCGATCTTCATTTTTGTTTTTATTTTTTGTGCAGTCGTGATTGGCGGAGCGCGGGCGCAGTCCGGTGGAGTTGCGCCGACTTCGAACGCTGCCGAGCCGAAGAAGGCGGAGGAGCAGTATAAGAATATTCAGATGCTGAAAGGGATTCCGGCGGATCAGTTGATTCCGACGATGCAGTTCATCACAGCGTCGTTGGGCGTGGAGTGCGGGTTTTGCCACGTAGAGGGCGCATTCGAGAAAGACGACAAGAAGCCGAAACAGACGGCGCGGAAAATGATGGAGATGATGTTCGCCATTAATAAGGAGAACTTCAAGGGTCACCGCGAAGTGACGTGCTATTCGTGCCACCGCGGGAGCGTCGATCCGGTGGGGACGCCTGCGATTATGTCGGAGGAGCCGAAGCCGGGCGTGGAGGAGGCGAAGAAAGCGGACGGCGGAGAAGCGAAAGAAGCAAGCGGGCCCGGCGCGGATCAGCTGATCGACAAGTATCTGCAAGCGGTGGGGGGAGCGGCGGCGATCGAAAAGATTACGAGCCGGGTGATGAAGGGGACGATCACGTTCGGTGACAGGAATGTTGCGATCGAGATTTTCTCGAAGGATCCGGACAAGCGGGTGTCGTTCACGCACACACCGGATGGCGACAGCGTGACGGCTTTCGACGGACATGAAGGGTGGTTGGGGGTTCCGGGGCATCCGGTGCGCGAGATGCATGGGCCGGAAATCGACGGGGCGTCGATGGACGCGGATCTTCACTTTGCGGCGCACCTGAAAGGAATGTTCAGCGAGGCGAAGGTGCGAGGCACGGAGAAAGTGGGCGACCGCGAGGCGTACCTGGTGGTTGGGCGGCGTGAGGGCAAGCCTCCGCTGCGACTCTATTTTGATGAGCAGTCTGGGCTGCTGGTGCGGCTGGTGCGCTACGGAGAGACGCCGCTGGGGCGGATGCCGACGCAGATTGACTATGCCGACTACCGGGAAACGGGTGGGGTGAAGATTCCGTTTCGCTGGACGCTGGCGCGGCCGAGTGGGCGATTCACCATCCAGGTGAGCGAGGTGAAGCAGAACGTTCCGGTGGACGATGCGAAGTTTGCCAAGCCGCCGGCACCTCCGGAAGAACTGAAGGGTCCGGCAAAGTGAGCATCGTAGCGCCGGTGCGACGGTTACGTTGGTGATCTGTTAAAGGGCAGAGACGCGAGTGGAAACGGGAAGCCTCGGGTTAAGATTCTGCGAGGGGGTCCACATGCGAGTCATTATCCGGACGGCGGCGTTTGCCATCATTGTTATTGGGCTTTCCACGTTGATGGCGGCGCAAGCGCAAAACAGTGCGAGCGTTGCGGAGCGGCAGCTGTTTGTTTCGGTGAATCGGGCGCGCCGAGCCCAGGGACTGCCGGAGTTGAAGTGGGACGAAGCACTGACGGCGGCGGCGCGGCGTCATGCGGGTTTGATGGCGCAACACGCCGCAGTGGAACATGGGTTCGCAGGGGAGCCCAGCCTGGCTTCGCGAGTGACCCAGATGGGTGCACGTTTTGTATGGCTGGCGGAAAACGTGGCCCAGGGCCCGGGAGTTGAGGCTATTCAGGAAGAGTTTTTGAGATCTGCGAATCACCGCGCCAACATTTTGGATTCGGATATGGACTCGATTGGAGTAGGAATTGTGGACCGCGGGGGGCAGCTCTACGCGGTGGAAGATTTTTCGAAGGCGAAGTAAAGTTTGCGTCAACGCAGCGAAAAGTATTATTCTTTCGCCCCTTCGGGGCTTGTTGCTGTTTTACGCTGTTACCCACGGCTTGCGCCGTGGGCTGCAATCTCACGCCGCTCCGCGGCTGAAAGCCCTCCGTTTCAAACCCTGGCCTCTCCAAATCTGAAGTGATACCATCCCGTACTGACAACATGAACAAGCTTGGCCTGTTTCTATCCTCCCTATTGTTGATATTGCCGATGCAGGGGCTGACCTGCGCGGCGCAGACGCAATCGCCGGCCGCGACGCAGCACGCGATTGTGTTGCACGCGGCGCGACTGCTCGATGTGAAGAGCGGACACGTGACGAGACCGGGCGAAGTGTTGGTGTTGGGCGAACGAATTGTGGAAGTGGGAGCATCTGTAAAGCGCCCGGCGGGTGCGGAGGTGATTGATCTCGGAGACCGCACGCTGATGCCTGGATTGATCGATGCGCACGTGCACTTGTTTCTGCATCCCGGCGCGGAAGATCTGCAGACAGTGCAGGAATCTGTGCCGCAGCGCACGATCGTGGCGCTGCTGGCGGCGCGGGACGACCTGATGGCGGGCTTTACTGCGGAACGCGACATGGGAACGGAAGGCGCGGGATCGGCCGATACGGCGGTTCGCGACGCGATTGATGATGGATTGGTCCCGGGGCCGCGGTTACGTATCAGCGGAAATGCGATCAACATTCTCGGCGGGCATGAAGACGCCATTCACTACAATCCTGAGCAGCATGTGCTCCCAAACGCCGACTATGCCAACAACGCTGCCGAACTGGTTGCTGTCATGCGCCAGCAGTTTAAGGAAGGCGCGGACTTCATCAAGATTTACGAGACGGGCCCGGATACCGTCAGCGATGGCAAGTTTTCCACGATTTATCAATATACGGAAGCTGAACTGAGCAAGGCCGTCGCGGAGGCGGCGCGCGTAGGGAAGCGCGTGGCGGTGCATGCCACGGGTGAGCCGGGCACGCTGTTCGCGGCGCAAGCGGGGGTTGCTTCGATCGATCATGCCAACCAGCTCGGCGACGAGACGATGCGGCTGATGCGGGAAAAGCAGATTTTTGCGGTGCCGACTTTTACCATCTTCGAGTATTTTGCCGATCACGCGGATACGCCGGCACATGCTGCGCGGGAGCGTGCGATGCTCGATCTGCATCAGCAGGAATTTCGCAAACAGATCGCGGCGGGAGTTCCGATGGCAGTAGGCTCAGACGTTGGGCCGTTCCCGCATGGAACGCAGGCGCGGGAATTTGTGCTGATGGTGAAGTTTGGCATGGCGCCTCTCGCCGTGCTGCAGGCCGATCTGCTCAACGGGGCAAAGCTGCTGGGTTGGGATGGGCAGATCGGCGTGTTAGAGCCGGGATATCTGGCGGACGTCATCGCGGTTTCCGGCGATCCGCTACAGGACATCAGTGCGCTGCAAAATGTGTCGTTCGTGATGAAGGGTGGGGTGGTTTACAAGAAGTGAAGGGATGGCGAGAGTGAGATGCAGCGCCTAAGGGCGCGATCAACCGCAGACCGTTTGCGGCATGCCTGAAGGTATGCCCTGATACGAATCTCTTTTACCACTCCTCGGATCGAGAATCGTCTGAGGGTTCGTTCTGCTTCCAGTCGCGATCCAATTCGTCCGCCACATCGGTGTCTCGAGTCTGATTGCGTTTGCGGTAGCAGACGAAAAATAGGCCGATGCTCATGAAGGTGGGAGGGGCGATGAGGATCAGGATGCCGCTCTTTAAGGCCTGAATCATGCGAGCGCCCGAGGATGCGGCCTGGGTATAGCAGAGCGCGCAACTCTGGGCGAAGACGGGCACTGGCGCCAGCAGGAGGATTAGTCCCGCGAGGGCGGCAGCGAAAACCCAGATTGATCGCGAGTGCTTCATAATCAAAAAGCCATAAGGATGCGAGCCAAACGCGCGATTATTGCGTCCCTAGAAACGCGACGCCTCGCGCGGCTCGCCCAGGTTCTTCGTTCACGCAAAAAACGCGCTCTCTCAGGATGACAGACGTAACTACTTCGCCCATGGTACGCCGTTGGCCAAGCGATGGGCGTCACTCCATCCATATTGCAGAAACAGCAGTACGGCCACGGTGAAAATCACAACAAACCACCGCAGACCTCGATTCTCGTTCAAGTGCATGAAGAATAGAAGCGCGATGCCGGCCTCGACGATGGCTACAATGAGCATGCGCTCAAACATCTGGTCCGCGGTGATGTTCTGATAGGCAATAACAAACTGGATCGCCGCCAGTACCAGCAAAAAAACGTAGACGACCAAGTCTTTCCCGATTCCACTATCCTTGTGCGCTTCGGCGGTTGTCATGGTGTTTTGCTCCTGCCTCTCTTCTTTACAGCTTAGTGAGCTAGATTCAAAAGATAGACCAGCGGGACCACGAACATCCAAACCAGATCGACGAAGTGCCAGTAGAGTCCGGTGACTTCGAGGTCGTCGGCTCCGTAGCGTCCGCCCTGGTACTTCAGCGCCACAGCGATGAGCGCGACCACGCCGCCGGTTACGTGAAGTAAGTGCAGGCCGGTGATGCTGAAAAACAGCGAGCTGAACAGAGGCGTACCCCAGGGATTGTGGAACAGGGTCGCGCCCTCATCGATCATTCCCATCCACTCCCGAATGTGCAGGACGGCGAACAGGATTCCGAATGCGGCCGTGATCAAGGTCCAGCGAAACGCTCCAGCCTTGTCGCCTTTTTGCGCCGAGCGGACTCCAATGAGCATGGTGAGGCTGCTGGTCAGGAGGATGAACGTCATCACCGCAACGTTGGTGATGCTGTGAAAAGGCCTGGGCCAGTTGGGGGTGGCGTTGCGGGTAAATCCGTAGGCCACGAGACAACCGGCGAAAGTAGCGGAGTCGGCGATGATGAACAGCCACATCGCCATTTTTTTGGCGGAGACCGAGAATGTGGGCGCGGTCATTATCTCCGTCGCGCCGGTTCGCGACACCTGCCCGTGAATTGAAAAATCTGCTTGACTCACGTTGCCTCCTACCTTTGACTGAGTTAAAGCTTCATCCACAGCAGCAAAAGCAGATACAGCCACAGCGCACCCATGAAATGCCAGTAGCGCGCAGTGGCATCCAGAGTGCTTCGCCGCAGTACAGAGTTGTGCAGTTTCGAAATTACACGGACCAGGCCGCCGAGCCCACCGAACACGTGAAGAGCATGGGCCACAGTTAGCACATAGAAGAATGAGTAGCTGATGTTGGTAGAGAGTCCGAATCCCTGGGCCCGGAGTTGCAGCCAGGCAAAAGTCTGACCGGCAACGAAGATCAATCCCAGGAAAAGAGTTACATAGAGCCATCGCGCCGGACTTGCTGCCTGAGCTTCGCTATTCTTTGCGCCGCTCATGAAGGTGGCAATCTGACGGCGCGCCACTTCGAGAGTGACGCTGCTGGCAATGATGACCAGAGTGTTCAGGTAAAGCACAGAGGGTAAGGTGAAGTGCCGCCAATCCGGTGCAGCACCCTGGCGGACGATCAGGGCACTGGTGAAGGCGGCGAAAGTCATGGTGATGGCCGCCAAGCCCACCCAGATGCCGGTGCTGGCAGGAGGAGGAGAGGAAGCCTTGACCCGGCGCAGATCTCCGCCGGCCGGAACCAGATTCCGCCAGCCTCCGTTGCCGGAGCCTTGACTCGGTAAGCGGTCTAGATCGATCTTCGGAGGTTCGTGGACCGTAGTTGCCATACTGTCGATACTCCTTAGAATCCCGGTACGCCCCGAGGTAAAGAGTGTGGGTCAGAACCTCAGGCGTCCCTCCGGGACGCGTCGCGATTTCCCAACTTTTCCCGGCGCTGAACGCGCCGGGCTACTATCAAACGCCCCTCCGGGGCTCTTCGACTATTTCTCTTCGTCAGGACTGTTAATTTTTTCCGGCGAGGTCTGCATGATGTAGTCGGCGCTTGCACCCTCGACGCTGTATTGATACGGATCGTGGTAAACCACCGGCAGTTTGTCACCGAAGTTGTTGTGGGGCGGCGGCGTGGCCGTACTCCATTCGAGCGATGTGCCTTCCCACGGATTGTCGTTCGGAGCAAGCGCGCCCTTAAACCGGCTGTGGATCAGGTTGTAAACGAAAATGAGCTGGACCAAGCCGGTGAAGATCGCGGCATAGGTGATGAATTTGTGCACCGGGATCAGCGGGATGAGGTAGTCGTCGGTGAAGGCCTGGTAGCGGCGCACGTTGCCGGCGATTCCGAGGTAGTGGAATGGCATGAAGATGCAATAGGCGCCGATGAAGCTCAGCACGAAGTGGGTCTTGCCCAAGGTTTCGTTCATCATGCGGCCGGTCATTTTGGGGAACCAGAAGTACGTTCCGGCGAAGATGCCGAACATGGCGGCGACGCCCATCACCAGGTGGAAGTGGCCGACTACGAAATAGGTGGCGTGCAACATGATGTCAATCGAGGGCTGGGCCAGAAAGAAGCCGCTGACGCCGCCGCTGATGAACATCGAGATGAAACCAAGGGCGAACAGCGACGCCGAGTTGATCCGCAACTTGGAGCCGTAGAGACTGCCCAGCCACATCAGCACGACGATGGTGGATGGAATGGTGATCACCAGCGTGGGGAAAGAGAATGCCAGCGAGGAGACGGGATTCATCCCGCTGACGAACATGTGGTGTCCGTAGACCATGTAGCTGAGGGCACCCAGGGCTCCCATGGAATAAATAAGTACCCTGTGGCTGAGCATCGGCTTGCGCATGTTGGTGATGAGAACGTGGGAAACGATGCCCATGCCGGGGATGATTGCGATGTAGACCTCGGGATGCCCGAAGAACCAGAACAAGTGCTGCCACAAGAGAGTGGAACCGCCGGAGCCAGACAGTACCTGATCATTGATCACCATGTTACCGGGCTTGAAGAAGCTGGTTCCGGCGACGTGATCGAGGATCAGCAAGATGCATGCGGGCATGAGCACCGCAAATGCGGTCAAGCCCATGACGGAGGTGATAAACCAGCCCCAAGCGCTGAGCGGGAGCCGCATCAGAGACATGCCGCGGGTGCGCATGTCGAGGGTGGTGGTGATGAAGTTCAACGAACCCAGCAACTGGCCGATGCAGAAAATGCCGATCGAAGCAGCCCAAAGAACCACGCCGAGACCCTGACCGGGGCCGCCGACGGCGCCGATTGCGCTGAGCGGGGCATATTGCGTCCAGCCCCCGAGAGTTGGGCCATCGCCCGCGAAAAACGATGCAACCAGGACCAGGAAGGCCACGAACGTGACCCAGAACGACATCATGTTGAAATGCGGGAACGGCATATCTTCGGCGCCCACCTGGATGGGCAGAAAGAAATTGCCGAAGGCAGCGAACGGAGCGGTGGTTAGCACGAAGAAGACCATGATGGTTCCGTGCATGGTCATCAATTGCAGGTAATACTCCGGGGTCATCACGTCGCCCGGCGCGCCGGTCTTCGAAAGCAGGTGCAGTCCGGGAATCGCGTAACTGCCGAAACCGAGATGGATGCGCATGATCCAGGAGAGCACCATTCCGACCAGGGCGGCGAGCAACGCCAGCGCGTAGTACTGCTTGCCGATGACTTTGTGGTCGATGCTGAAGACGTGCTTTCTGATGAAACTAGTCGGAGCTCCATGCTGTGCTGCGTGTGCCGACGTATCGTGCATTGTGCTCACCTCGAGCGAAAATCGTTGGTCCAGATACTTCAAGGGCTAAAGAGCATCCGTGAGAACTACTCTTTCGCCCCTCCGGGGCTTGTTACTCTTCCACTTTCCTAACCCACGGCTTGCGCCGTGGGCTGCGTTCTGACGCCGCTTCGCGGCTAAAATCGGTGCGGTTCTGCCGGATGCTTTCCGCCGGCTACTGCAGCGCCGCCTGCTGTTTGATCCAGGCGTCGTAGTCTTCCTGAGACTTCACCTCGAGATATGCCTTCATGTTGTAATGCCCGAGGCCACAAAGCTGCGTACAGACGATTTCGTACTTACCGACTTTCGTTGCCGTGAAGTGAACCGAGACGTCCAATCCTGGAACGAAATCCTGCTGGATGCGCAATTCGGGGACGTAGAAGGAATGCCCCACGTCCTTCGAGTGCATGAGCAGGTGGATCTCCCGGTTCACGGGAATAGCCAGCTCAGCGGTTACGATGTCATCTTTGGAATCCTGGTCGTGGGTGGTATCGAGACCGAAGAAATTCGCGTTGGCCTCGCTGATCTGCTCGGGGTGAATCGGGCCAAGCGTTCCATCCGGACCGGGGTAACGGAAATAAAATGCAAACTGTCCCGCTTGAGCCTGAATCGTCATTGCATCGGCGGCGGGAGGGGTGAGATACACACTGGCCCAGGCCTTTACGCCAAACACACCCAGAGCCAAACACTCCGTGCCTACGAGCAGGAAGGCGGCGATCACCAGCCCCGCCGCGCCACCGGGGAAACCCTTGATTTTGGAGCCGGGGTTGGGACTGGAGAACTTCCAGATGAAAAATGCGAGGAGGAACTGAGAGGCCAGAAACGAGAGACCGGCTTCCCACATCGTATCCGTGTATTGCTCATCGATCAGATAGCCGTGGGTGGAGATATCCTGTGGCATGGGCCACATGTGCATGACAATGGGAATCGCCGAACCGATTGCGATCAGTACGATGATTATCGCGAAGATCTTCGCCATATCGCTCCCGCCTTTGGCCGGTATACTTTCGGCCTATTGTCAAATCGCCGCAGGGTCAACTGCGGCGATTCGTTGAATTATGCAACAGCTGCGCTTGCGTTCCAGGCCTACTTCGCCTTGAAAGTGAAATCGGCGGTTGCCGATCCGCCAGCGGCCACGGTGACTTTTTGCGTCTGGGTGCCGGCGGCTTCCTGCCATGCCGTCACAGTGTAGCTTCCCGGCGGCACGCCGGTGATAGTGTACTTGCCGTTCGCATCGGTGGTTGCATAAGGCCCTTTCACCACGACGAACCAGCCGTTCATCCAAGGATGGATGTTGCACTTTACGGGAATAACCTCCACAGCTTTCCAGCTTTTCTCGATCGGCGGGGCTCCCGGGGGCTGAGACTGATTCCACCCGACATTGACCATGGGGTTGGGTAGCGGATGAATATTGTGGGCGGTCTGATCGCTGGTTTCCACCTTGAATGTCTCGCCGACGTCCATGGCTAGTACGTGCGGGGTATACATGCAATTCTTTTGATCGAATACCGGGATTGCGGTTGTTACCTGGGCGCTCCCGCTCCAGCCGTCGATGGAGAGAACGACGTTCTCCAGTGCGCCGCCGGCGCCGACTACATAGGTTTCGAGGTGCGCGGGATCGCTGGCGTGGGCCTTGGAGCAGTAGGGGTCCTTCGACATGTCGATGCCCCTCATGTGCGGCGCCGGGCCATCGAGCTTGACCGTGCCGGTGATCTTGCCTTCACCGGCGGCATTGACTTTCTGGCCCAAGATCAGGGCTCCACAACAGACCAGCACTACCGCCGATAGTAAAACCATGTAATTCCGTGGATTCTTCATAAGAAATTCTCCTTAGGGTGAACCTTAACGCCTGCGATGCCGTCTATTGTTGTCCGGCAGGGGCATTGGGATCAACCGGTTTTAGTCCAAGCTGCTTCGCCAACTCTTTTTCCTTGCTCTTCTGAGCCATAAAGGTTCGCAGATAGAAAACCAAGTCCCACGCTTCATCAGGCTTGATGTTGTCGGCGAAGGACGGCATTGGAGTGCCATCCAGGCCGGTCATGAATATCCGGAAAATATCGCGATCAGTGTCGCCGCACTTGGGGCGGGAGCCGTCGGTAAAGTTGAAAGGCGCGATCGGACGGCCGAGATCGTCAGTGAGGGTTGAGGCTGAAGGCCCGTTGGCCATACCTTGAACGCCGTGGCACTTCCAGCACTGGACCCGGGCGAAAACCTCGCGTCCAGCCTTGATGCGCTCTGGAGTGACTTCCGGCTCGGGAGGAATCGTGATTGAGGCTCCTGGTTTTTCTGTGGCAAAGCGGGGAGAGAAGTGCTTCACCCAGGCCACGAGGTCGGCGCGCTCCTGCTTGGACAAGGTGTTCCATTGCGGCATGTTGGAGCGGTCAAAGCCGCGAGTGATGGCGTCGTAAAGGTCTTGATCGGCGGGCAAGGTTCCGGTGGGCGTAGAGCGGCACTTGAAAACGCCCAACTGGAAGTTGCGCGGCTTTTGGTACATGGGGGCGTCCATCCAAGGAGCGTTCTCGCCCTCACCGTCACCCAGCGTGCCATGGCAGCCGACGCAGTATCTGCGGTAGGGTGCGGCAGCGTCCTTGGCGTGTCCGGTGACATTTCCGATGTGGCTTTCCGCGTTCAGTGTTTTCTCCAAGTCAAACTGCGTGAGCTGAGCCCAGGAAGTCAGCGGGAGCGCCAAAACCGCAGCTGCGCCGAGTAAAAGCGACCATTTCCGCAATCTTGTTCGCATGTCTATGCCTCTCTAGAAATCGAAGTCAAGTCCCATCAGTATTTCGCCGGTGTTGATGTTGGTAAGGGCTCCGGTCGAAAGATTTGCGGGCCCGGTGCCATCCTGGTGCAGCCAGTTGTACTCGTTGTGCCACGCCAAACCGGCGCGGCTGGTCATGAACGGGTTGTAGCGGAAACCGATGGTATAGCTCGTGATGTTGCCGAAGTTGGACGGCGTCGCCCCGACGGCCGTATACGTGCCGGTACTGGACTGCAGACAGGCTGTGCACGCGGCCCCATTCGCCTGTTGCGACATCTTTTCCACCTCGTACCGGCTGATGAAGATCAACTGCGGACTGTAGACATAGTGGCCTTCGAAGGTGGCGCCGTTCCAGCTGGGCGCCTGCGCTCCCACCGGGAGTGCTGTACCGGGAACGTTGTTCGCAGGGCAGCCGGCCTGAGGGCTCGAGCAAGTGGCGGTAGTGCCGCCATTGCCATCCGTGAGGATTGCGTTGCCATAACCCTGACCGAACCATACGTTATCCGAGCCATGCTGCGTGACAACCGTAAGGTCGACATGCGGGCCAAAATAAAATTGTCCGACGAAGCCCTCGCGGCTGTAGCTCTTGTTGGCAATTCCGGAGCCACCGAGGGGAACCCCGCCTTGGGTCAGATAGTAGGTCGCGGCTTCTCCGGCCATGGCGTAGAAGCCGACACGCTGCACTCCCAGCTTGCCCAGATCAAACGCCTGGCTGCCGGCAAAGAAACCGGAGTAGGAGTTGGCTCCCGTACTTAGGTTGACGTTTCCATCACTCGAGCTGACGAGGGAGGCGGAAATTCGCGTCCGGTCGTCCGCCGAATGTCCCATGTACTCGATGCCGAGCTGGTTATCGCCGATCTGCCCAAAGATGTTGCCGTCGCCTTGCGGCATGAAGTGGTACGTCTGGTAAATGCCGCCGTTGCCAGTCAGCGTGAGAATGCGCTTTTCAGAAAGCAGGTTGTCGAGTTCGAACCGGCCGAGCTTGAAGTTGAACCAGGAGCTGTGAAAGATGTTATCGAAGCGTACAAAGACCTGTTCAAAGTGAAACGCGCCGGTGGGATCGGAGGATGGAAGCAGGTAGAAGGAGATGTTCTTCTCCAGGGTTCCACCGGTGTGGAAATCGAGTCCGCTCAGATCGAAGCCGGAACTGGAGACGCGCTGGATCGCCTGTCCCCCGTCGGGCGCTCCGGCCGTGTATGTGTCAACTTGAACCTTGCCGGTGCTCACCCGGTGCCAGATCGGAGTGATGCGGAAGACAACCGGCCAATACCCCGGGTTCTGCCAGATCGGGGCATCGCGATCGTTCATGAGTTGGTAGCCGTTGTCTTTGAACTTCTGGCCGAAATAATTCAGCATGGGCCAGGACTCGTGGCAGGCTGAACAACGCAGGCCATACTTGCGGGCGAAAGCCGGCAGGGCGTGCGCAGGCTGGCTGCACGTGAGGACCAGGGGAACGAGAAACAGCGCCGCAAACAATGCGGATGTCGCAGAGCGAAATAGCTTCCTCAGACGCGGATATTTCGAAACGCGCATGGCCGGTCTCCTCGGCGTTAAGTCAAGATCTGTTTGTTTAAAACCGCATTCCCACAAAGCGATAAGGCGCAGATAATACCAATAAAAAGGCACCGAACGAGAAACCCCTTTCTCGTTCCGCCCCAAATAAAACTTAAGACTTCGGTCCTACCACCGTACCGGAGCGGAATCCTACTACGATGGAAAGACGAAGTGCAAGAGGTTTTGACAAATTTTTTACGATGTCAACTTCGGATATGTTTTGCTCGGAGGGTCCGATGCCAAATCCGCAGCAAGGGTTGACAGATTTGCGTCCGGAGTACGAGACTCTGAAAGCTGCACGAGGCTTATGGCGAATTGGCGGACGGGTTTTCGATTTCGGGGACTGGATTCTCGGGCCAGAACAACAACAAGAAGTGCGGACCTGCGCGCACTAGGAGGAGTTCCCTTGCTCCTCCTGCTCGCAGTGGCGCTCCCTCTCGCCGCCCGCACAAAAGACAAATTGCCTTACGGGGAGGGCTTGAGCGTCAACATCTCGCTGCCGGAGAGCGAAGTAGAACAGGTTGTGGAAGAAGTGACCCAGGACGGCGTAATCAGGGGAACCAAGGAATACAACAAGGACGAGTTCGTATCGGGCGCCAAAGCCGCCACTACCTCGAACGCGTTTCCGCCGTGGAAAGAAGCGGGAAAGATTTTTTACAAAATTCGCGAACAGGCGATCGACCCGCGCAACTTCAAGGATAGCGGCGACGTGGGGACGATTACCGTGCGATATGTTCTCGTGCCCCAAGGCAAGAACACACTCTTGCGCATCGACGCGGTTTTTGCAGAAGACTTCCGCCACACCGTGCACCAGTCGGACGGCTCGGTCGAAAGCAGCGAGTACAAAGACATCCGGGAACATCTGGATCAGATTGAGCTCATGAAAAGGCAGGACGTAGAGGCTGCGGAAGCGCGCGCCGAGCGCCTCGCGAAAAAGCAGGAGCTTGCGCTGGGCAATAATGCACCTGCCGCGAATCTGCCTCCATCGTCTTCTCGGGACAGCTCTCAGGACGCGGAGAATCCCGCCGGTCCCACTTCGCAGCCCGCGGCGCCATCCGCGGAACAGGACCTCGCAGGACAAGCGCCGGTGAGGCAAACAACCGAAGAACGCGTTAAGGATCTCCGCCAGCAGGTGGTGCGACTGGTGAAATCGCCGGGCGCACCGCTCAAGTCTGCGCCGTTCCACACCGCGACCCCGATCCAGTTGTTGGGCGCGGGCACGGAAGTCCTGATTCTGATTTCCACGCCATATTGGTATGGAGTGGAGACACACGAGGGACAACACGGATGGATGATGCGGGACGAACTGGAGCTGCCATGAAGCGGCTTGCGGCAGCACTCGGTCAAGCATTCTTGTACGCACTGGTGGCGGCGGTCGCTGTAGCTTGTTACGGGCAAGCCAGCCAGGCGAAAGGCAACGGATACCAACGCGCTTTCCCGCAGTCGAAGGCGGTCGTGGAAAAAGTCCTGCGAGAAATGCAGGCGCCCGTGGCAGGGCGTCTGCCAACGCTGGAGGGCTTCGCTACTTCGGCGGATCGCCCCCTGGACCGCTATCAGCGCGGCTACTATCAGTGCAAGGTCCAGGTCAGCGCGGCGCCTTCCGGTGGGTCCGTGGTGTGGGTGAGCGCGGAGGTTACGGCATGGTACGCGGATCCGGTGGCGTCGCACTCGGGATATCAATTATTGACCTCAAACGGCCGCCTCGAAGCTGACCTGCTGGATCAACTTTCGGATCAACTCGTTGCCAAGGCGGCGCCGATTGGCGCCATCTCACCCGCAGCGGCTGCGATGGTGCGGCCCTCTTCAGCCCCGCCTTCTTCGGCACCAACTTCTTCAGCACCAGCTTCTTCGAGACCAGCTTCTTCGGCGTCGGCCGTGAGGACTCCAGATGCGTCGGAACCGACCATTTCGGCGCCGATGCCCAGAATTCCGGAGACTGGTGCTGGCCCGTCGTCCTTGGCCCAAGGTCTGTCTGGGCAAGCGGATCAAAAGAGCGTTCCCGAAAAGGTTTCGGTTGGTCTGCGGGACGAAGAGCAGAGCCTGGAGGAGGTTCTCAAGAACCAGTCGCATCCCAAGAATCTTGTAGCGGTGAAAAAATCTGGGACCCCGGTGGTGGAGAAAGCGAGCCTGACCGCGAAGACCTTGTTCCTGGCCAGTGCCCACGATGAGTTCGAGATGCTGGATTTCACGCGTGACTGGGTTCATGTGCGTATTTCAGGTTTGTCCCGCGGTTGGATCTGGCGCAACAACCTGGAAATGCCCGACAGCGTTCCGTACACTGATACGCCCGCGAGTGCCGCTCCGGGTACTACCGCTGCCGAGGTGTTCCATGTGGTTCGGGAAGAACAGGCCCCCTTCCCTGGAGATTGGGGACCGCTTCGCGGAAAGCGAGTGAAAATCGTTTCCGTGGAAAAGATAGACGAGAACGCCAAGGATGCAGGTCCCAGGGTGAGACTGGAATTCGCAAAGTCCGTTTTGGACAGCAGTTATGCGGAGCTGGCGCAAAAGACGCAGGAGTTGGCGGGGATCGTGCTGATCTTTGATTCCGCCGATGGAGGGATGATCGCGTCTACGTTCCCCGTGCTTCAGCAATGGAAGGCTGGTACACTATCGGACGCGGCACTGTGGCATCAAAGTTTTTTTGATCCGCCGGAAATTTTCAGCGGGTCCGGTTCTTCGGCGAGCCAGTAGTGGAATTCGGTACTTTCATGACGCTGCTTTGATACCTGGGTTGCAGCGGCAGTCTTGAGTTTTAACTTGACTTTCGAAAGCCATGAGAGTACCTATGCAATCCTTGAGTGTCTGGGTGGCTTTGTGGGAGCTGCCCTCTTTGGCTTGACTCGGAAGGCTGGGGCTTACGCACCGTGACATGTCACTGAAGCGCCCCGAGAGTGCAGCCCGAGCGGTACGACAACCACACCACCAATCGCACATGAGCACGATGACCCAACCAATCACTCTACTTCGCAGGCAAGCGACTTCGCTACTGCGCGACTATGCCGAATTGATGAAGTTGCGCGTGACTACGCTCATCGTAATGACGGCGTGGTGCGGCTATTACTTCGGCGCGCAGAAGGCCGGCGTTTCGTCGCTATCCTGGGGACTTTTTCACGCTTTGCTGGGGATCGGCCTGGTCTCCAGCGGAACGGCGGCGCTGAATGAAGTGATGGAACACGAGGCCGACGGACGGATGCGGCGGACGGCGCAACGCCCGCTGCCCACAGGCCGCATGAGTATATTTCATGCCACCACGGCCGGCCTGCTCGCGACCCTCGGCGGATCGCTTTATCTGGCAGTTCTCACCAATCCGCTGACCGGGCTGTTGACCCTGCTGACGTCGGTGGTTTACCTGGCCGCTTACACGCCACTGAAGCGGGTGTCGCCGATCTGCACTTTCGTGGGAGCTTTTCCGGGAGCTATGCCGGGAGTTTTAGGTTGGACGGCGGCACGGGGCCATCTCGAGTGGGGTACGCTGATACTGTTTGCCATCCTTTTTGTGTGGCAGTTCCCGCATTTCTTTTCCATCGCGTGGCTCTACCGGGAAGATTATGCGGCGGGCGGAATACGCATGTTGCCGGTGGTGGAGCAGGATGGAAGGTCCACCGCGCGGCGCATCCTGATCTACTCGCTGATTTTGATTCCGCTGAGCACTTTGCCCAGTGTTTTCGGTATGGCGGGAAAGATCTATCTGGTGGGAGCGGTGGTTCTAGGGATTGCGCTCTTTTGGTTCGGCGCTCGTCTCGCGTTTCTTAAGATGCCTGTTAACAGCCCGCGATCCAAAATGTTTGCACGTCACGTATTGCAAGCCACGGTCATCTATCTTCCAATCCTATTTGCGCTGATGATGACCAACTCGGCGAAGCCCTGAGAGCGTCGAAGATGTTTTCGGCGGGCGGAACGCTCCGGCTACTGAATCGCGCTGCCGACTTGCGAGAACACACTGCCGGCGTTTGCCCCGATCAGCCGGACCGTGCCTACCACAATGACTAGAATGACCGCCAGCATCACGGAATACTCCGCGATGTCCTGCCCTTCCTCATCCGACCAGAGCGTGCTTAGAAGGTAGCTCATGATTTCTCCATGACTCAAGCTGCGCCCGAAACTGCCGAGGCGCCGGTTAGCGGGTGAGCGATGTTATTCGACAGGCTCAACCCCCAGGGATCGCTCTGTTGCGCGATAGCTTGCAATCCAACCTGGTATTCACACTGCCCATCCAGCAGCTTCGACCAAATTATGGTGAATTCGATTCGGCGTTGCCGATAAAGAACGACCAGCGTGTCCAGCACCTTCAGCTTGTGGCGAATAGCGCCTAACTTCGCGCCGGTGGGGGTAAGGTCCAAAGTATGTGCCAGGCCCTCAAACAAAACCCCGGAGTCGTCTTTTCCACGCACTCGAACGGGCAGCACTGCCTGCATGCGCGCTTGCCGACGCCGGTTTGCTTTTACGCTGATTGATTGCATTGCAAGCACTAGAGATAGTGTGCGGCAAACCGAGGCAAACTGAAATGGCTCCGATGTGTGAGGCACAAAGGTAACCAGCCGGGTTTCTTTAATTCCCCAGAGACGCAATCGAAGGCAGTCGGGACAAGCTTTCAATCAGTGCGGCGATGCAACAGCGTCCGTATCCACAGCGGAGCTCTGGACAAAGGCGGAATGCATGGCATTCAGCAGAGGCTGCTGGTGGCCGTTGTAATCCTCGGAGAGCTCCCACATGAAGACGCCGCCGAGGTGGCGCTTGTTCAGGGCGTAGTGAACTTTGGCCGCGGTGGACGATGGGTTGTCATAGGTGATGAAACCGTACGTGGTTGCATTAGGGTTCAGCAAATACGGGGCGGAGGCGAGGTCGTCGAAATATTCGGTCCACTTTCCGCTGGCGAGATACTGCTCGACCTGCGCATAGGTGACGGAGGGTGCTCCCGCATTGCCGCAGAGATCATCGTCGACGCAGAAGGCCCAGAGTTGATAGAGATCGAAGGCGTAACCATAGAAGGCGGTGCCGAGATTGATCTGCTCGGCGGGTACGCCGTAAAGCGAGAGATAGTTTTTGGTTGAGGTATCGAGGCTGCCTTCCTGGCCGGGATCGAGCGGGCTGAGATAAAGCGGTGAGTTGTGGCCGGAGTGATTGGTCCAGGCGCCGTGGAAATCGTAGGTCATGACGTTGTAGAAATCGAGAAGAGGCGTCATGCCAACAAAATCGTAGATGCCATAACCGCCGGGAGAAGAGGAAACTGCGGCGGAGATGAGGTATTGGCCGGCGGGCATAAGGTCGCGGAGGTCCTGGATGAGGGCGGTGAAATCAGTGGCCTGGTTTTTGTCGTCGGGGACTTCGTAATCGAAGTCGACACCGTCGTAACCGTTGGCGATGGCGAAGGTGGCGATGTTCTGGGCGAAGGTGGCGCGCAGCCCGGCATCGGCATCGATCTTCACAAACAGGTAGGAATCGCCGCTGACGCAGAGTTCCACTTTGACGCCTGCCGCGTGAGCGCGGGAGATGAGCTGGGGCTCTAGGAAACCGCTCGGGATGGATAGAGTGCCATCGGCCGTCGACGCCGGAGCAATGTTGGAGTGGACGATGTGCGTGAGATCCTGGTAGGGGATGGTCGAGGCGTCATAAGGCGGAACATTGTATTTGTCGCTGTACTCGTAATAAGCAAGAAGGCGCGGGCTGGAAGCATGGAGTGCGGGAACGAGGGCGAAGCCTAATATCAATGCGGCGACATAAGTCTTCCGGGGTAGGGTCATGGCGGCGAGATCCTCGGATTGAAGTTTAGGATGGAGGGGGTCACGGGTCAAGGCTATGACTGCGACTTTTTGGGGAGCGAGTATAGTCGGTCAGTTATGAATAGACGCCACTTCATTTCGAGCGTGGTAGGCGCCGCGGTCACGAGTTCGCTAGCCGCCAGATCATCCGTTATCCCAAACCAGTCGAGCCTTAGCTCGACGGGAGTCGGTGGTTCGCCTGTGATTCAGCCTCGGAGTCTTGATCTGGAGCGGCACCGCTTCGGGGTGAACTATACGCCGTCGAAGAATTGGTGGTTTTGCTGGAACGACTGGGATGCGGATTCGATCAAGCGAGACTTGGATGCGATCGCGGCTTTGGGCGCGGACCATCTGCGCATCCTGCTGATCTGGCCGTATTTTCAACCGAATCCCAAGTGGGTGAGCCCGCTTCACCTGGAGCGATTGGATCGGCTGCTTACGATCATGGGCGAGCGAAACCTGGATGCGGTGGTGACGGTGTTCACTGGGCAGTTGAGCGGATGGTTCTTTCTGCCTCCGTTCAACCAGGCGGGAACCGCCTTCTACACTGACGTGGCGATGTGGAAGGCGCAGGAGATCTTCATCCGGCAGTTAGCGGGAGTGCTGACCAAAAAGACCAACATCATTGGCTTCGACTTCGGAAATGAGATC
>Ga0208190_1000156_pt1 | contig 26752 bp, 31 predicted proteins | sample June2015DPH_13_1_FD_184708 | JGI IMG/M metagenome (GOLD analysis project Ga0208190, IMG submission 184708) | Peatland microbial communities from SPRUCE experiment site at the Marcell Experimental Forest, Minnesota, USA - June2015DPH_13_10... | ecosystem: Environmental > Terrestrial > Soil >... | reverse complement strand
ACTTGCTGATTCTACGATAGTCCCAAATGCCAAGAAAGGTTACAAAGGCAAATCCTTCATTCAGTTTTCATTCAGCTTGTGCTTTCGGCGTTCTACAAGAATTCTCGCCGCAGCCGGCCCCCTGGGCTTTCGCAACGCGTCGCGACGAGTCGTGGGCTTTCATGATGGCGGCTACGTCTGCCGAGATTTACCTCTGGAAAAGTCTCTTCGGCCACACACATTATCCTTTAAATGTTGATCCATGCCAATGTTGACCACTCCAATGCGCACCCGACTGCCGAGTCCCACAAATTAGCGGGGTGGTCATGGGGCTCACGACACCATTTAATGTCAGCCAGTTCCAATCCATGTTGGCGGTGTTCGGTACTGTGTTATTCGGCAGCACGGCCCACTCTTGCAGCACGACTCCAAAATCGTGATCTACCGCAGGAGTGTGCGCTTGCTGGGGATGAAGAATAAACAAACCGACCATTCCCATCATCTGCTGCATGGGCGAATGCGAGTGATAGAAGAAGGTGCCGTTCTGATGGACTGTGAATTCGCATGCGAACCTTGATGCAGGCGCGATTGGCTTCTGGGAGTATGGCATTCCATCCATGGCGTAAGGGATTTCCAGGCCATGCCAATGGATTGCGGTCGATTCCGGCAGATGATTTTCCAGAATTAGGCGGACACGATCGCCCTGGTTCACCTGGATTGTGGGGCCCGGGCATGAGCCGTTGAAGTGCACCAGGCTGCAAGTCCGATGAGCGCCGCCGTGCAACGTTGATTTGAAGACATTGCACCTGGAGGAATGAATTCATCCCTCCAGAACAGGAATCAGCCTATCCAGACCCTCCACAGTGGCATCTGGCGTGATACCCAGTTCATCTTCAGGAAGACTCCACCGGTTGACCCAGCACGTCCAGAACCCAAAGCTTTTGGCCCCAGCGATATCCCAGAAATTCGACGATACAAACGCAATCGCACTGTCAGGCACGCCCAAATGCTGCGAAACCAACCCATACACGCGCGGACTTGACTTATAGATCTTCACTTCGTCAGCGCTGATCACGTCGCTGAATATCCCTCTCAGACCCGCGTGCTTCACTGCGGCGGCGAGCATCTTCGGCGAGCCATTCGACAAGATGGCCAGCTTATATTGTGACAATTTGCTCAATGTCGCCCGCACCTCAGGGAATGTTTCAAGGTGCAGATAAGATTTCATCAACTCTTGGCGCGTCTCGGGAGGGCACTCAAGGCTGAGACTACGGCACGCAAATGTCAGGGCCGATTCCGTCACACTCCAAAAGTCTTCGTACCGTCCAACGAGGCTGCGCAGCCAGGTGTACTCCAGTTGCTTGGTGCGCCATAGCTTGCTCAGTTCAGCGCCCTGGCCGGGGAACTTGCGGTCGCAAAGTGCGATCACCGAATGCACATCGAACAACGTACCGTAAGCGTCGAAAACTAGAGCTCGTATGCAGAGTTTCACCGTGGCCCGCTCCTCATCGATTCAAACAGATGCGATTGCCGATCAATCTGCGCTGCGAATCAGGTAGCGAGGGCCGACTTCTCAAGAAAGGTCTGCGGCCTCGGGGCTCTCCTCCTCCACAAATAGCCTATTGCATAATCGACAGAGATTTTTCCCGGGCCGAAGATGAGAATAAGCACGGAGGCAAAGAGGAATGTATACGCGTCGGAGGCATAGAACTTGCCGGGATCCGAGAAGATGGAAAATAACGCAGCGCGGTCGGCTGTGATGTAGGCTACCAGCATATCGATCGTCAGCGGTAGTGCGATGATTCTAGACCCAAGGCCCAGAAACAGTAAGGCTCCGCCCACAAGTTCAAGCGAACTGACGAAGTATGCGTTGAACGCCGGTAGCGGTATCCCCAAACTGGTGAAAAACCCCACTACCTTGGGAATGTGCATTAGCTTACCGAGTCCAGTCTGAAAGAATTGCCAGCCCCAGTAGAGGCGAACAGCGAGGAGCAGCGGGGACTGCAAAGAAGAGAATGCCCGTTCAAAAAGCGAATATGCTCGCGCACCAGCATCGATGGTCTTGTTCATGATTGTCTTCCTGACGCGGATATAAACCCCTGGTCCGTAGAGTTGGGGGTACAAAGCCAGCCCAGGCTCGACCAGTTCTCAAACCAACCTTGCACTGTAGTGAGCAGCTTATTCTCTTGAATGTCTTGTCCCTCGAAAGCCTGCGTCACTGCGATCGAGAGGCTCTTACCCTCTCGCAGAGCCTTGAGAAACTTGAAAGATTCGGGCTCGATTCGTTTGAAGTAGATTGAATCGTCGACGCGGTGCACTACCAAGAAAATTGCTTGGGGCTTTTGACGCGCGACTTTGCGCAGGTGGGTTCGCTTTCCCCCCTCTGAAACCGCGTTACTGGCCATCTCGCTGTCAGAGTCATCCTTCCTGATAGCAACCAGCAAATCATCTACTGCGTAATGCAAGCTAAGCAGTTGAAGGTATGGCTGGAGTCTGAAACGTGGATCCGGATCCGAAGCCAGAACATCGCCAGGGACCAAGGCCGGTTCAGCGGCACCGTCGTAAGCTTCGATTTCAGCCCATTCCAAGCGAACCATATCCAGCGCCAAGCCTGCGCGCGGTTGAAGGTGTTCCGGATGGCTTCGTAACCACCACTCCAAGCGAGAGCCCAGGTTTCGAAGAGTAAATGACTCAGAAGGACACTCGATAAGGTAAGCCTTGCACAATGCTTCAAATCGTCGTGGACCGATGATCGCCCGAAGACCTCGAAAGTCCTCGTCCAAGGAGGCGAGTACGCGAAACCAGTATTGGCGATTGTAGATCTCAAGACGCTCAAACGAGCTCAGGCGATCATTCGGTTTGATGAACTCTGCGGCCACGTCGTGCATGGACCTGCCGTCACGAGTATGCGACTGCATCTGCTCGTCGTTAGTGAGGGGTTGCATGACCGCGTCTAGCATGCGGTGTTGGATCTCGAGCAGGTTCATGATGTGACCGCCATGTCTGCGACGAACTGATTCGCCTTAAGTGCTTCGTTGTGAACCTCTTCAAAGGATGGGATTTTGTCGTCCCACTCAAGAAGCGTCGCTGTGCGGCCTGTGCGTTCGATGGCGCGAGAATAGAGCTTCCACACCGGATCAATCACCGGATGATCGTGCGTATCCAGAATGTATTTTTCGAACTTCGAGTGTCCTGCGATATGGATCTGCGCCACTCGCTCCGCTGGAACCCCGTTCACGTAATCGAAGGGATCGAAATTGTGGTTTCTCGAAGAGACATAAATGTTGTTTACGTCCAAGAGAATTCCGCAATCTGCCAGTTCTACCACTTCGGTGAGAAACTGCCATTCCGTCATCTCCGACACATGGAATTCGGCATAACTGCTCACGTTCTCAACTGCGATCGGAATCTCAAGGAAGTCCCGTACTTCGCGAATTTTGTGCGCGGTATGGCGAGCAGCCTCGAACGTGTACGGCATGGGTAACAGGTCATGGCTGTACGTGCCGTCTACACTGCCCCAGCAAAGGTGGTCTGTGAGCCAGGGGGTCTGGGTTCGCTTGACCAGAATCTTGAGCTTTTTCAGGTGCTCCCGATTCGGTGGTTCTGGGGACCCAAAATACATGGAAACCCCATGCTGCACGACCCGGTAACGATCAAGAATCTGATCGAGGACATGCAGCGGGCGCCCGCCATCAATCATGTAATTCTCTGAGATGATCTCGAACCAACTCACAACCGGTTTCTCAGCGAGAATATGCCGATAGTGAGGCACGCGAAGACCTATCCCAACTCCAAAATCGGTGAATCCGTTGAAAGGATTTGCTGGCATGTCATTTTTTCCAGGAAAAAAGAGGGCCGGGACACTCAACCCCGACCCATTGGGGTTGAAGTGCGTTAGTTCTGCTGCGGCTTGGGTTGATCACCCATGGATTTATCATCCTTTGGTGGTTTCGAACCATCGGTTGCGCAGCCGCCCTTGCCCTTGCAATCGTTCTTGCCAGCATGCTCCTTGTCGCCGCCGCCCTGCCCCTTACAGTCGTTCTTTCCCTTACAAGCATGCTTTGGAAGTTTGTCTTTGTCCGTCTTCGCGTTAGTGCCGCCATTATCTTGCATGCTCACGGCTCGAATTCCGGCATTGTCTTGGTTCGTCGTCTGTGCTTGAAGCATCGCGCTGCTGCCAGTTAACAAGCCGGCAAGTGCCGCCCCAGCCAACATGGCCTTCATTGAAGTACTCATCTTGTTGCTCCTTTTGCTAATTGATTTTGCATCTCGGTACAGCAACACTCGTTCTCAGGAGAAGCCGAAATCCGCCGTTTGGGAGGATTAAAGTAAATTGTCGCAAGTCATCCCCAGGTTGGAGGAAATCTCGCTTGTTTGCTTCCGATCAGCTGAGTGTCACTTTCTGGCCATACGATGTGGGATCGGACAAGAAAGTTACAACCGGGAAAAGAATGTGTGCCGCGGGACTTGACCTGGATTTCGGCCTGCACTCTCAACTCGACAGAGCGACGACAAGCCTAATGCGGGTTTGCACCGGACTTCGGTTGATTGGGCGAATTACCCTGAAAAATGGCTCCTCTGAAGCATCGCTCGTGACCAGTTTGTGTTGATGTAACTTCTGACGATCTGTGAACATCGAACCGCTGAGTTCCGGGCACACGTTCACCAATGCAATGCCCTGGCGATTTCCTAGGCTGGCAAGAACCGGGCTGCACCAGCGCCGCCGAATCGTGGAAGAAAGAATGAACCTCCCATGAATGATTTTTACGTGCCTGAGAAGGCCATGGCGGAAAGTGGGAAAACCACCAACACCGGAGACATTAATCACGCGTACGCCCGATCGGCTGACCAACCTCCAACCAGGGTGGATCCTCATGAAGACTCAGGTATTCGGAAGTTCCATACCGGAGGGGGGCGCCGGAAGACCGGGAATCAACGAACCGTTCTCTATGTAGACGACAACCCAAAGGCCGTAAGAATGCTGAAGTTCGTGATTGAAGGGAGCGGATATAAGGTTGTAACCGCTCGCGACGCAGGTGAGGCGTTGGAACGGATGCAGCAAAGCGGGTGTGACCTGGTCCTGGTGAACTATCGAATGCTCAAAATGATTGGATCCGACCCGATACTGCCCATTAAGCGCTTCAGTCCTGGTACTCCTATCGTCCTAATCTCCGGTTATGCTCTCTTGCGGCCGCAGGAATTGAGCCACGTAGACGCTCATGTAGGCAAAGGCGCGACCCTAGACATCTTGCTGGACAAAATACGAGAACTCGTTGTAGCACATGAGTCAAGCCCCGCTGCTGCAAGCGGCTCACTCGAAAAGCGAAATGAGACCAAACTTTCAGCGTAGCGATTAGGTCCGACGCTCTGTTGTCCTCCCCGACCGCATGTTGCTGCATGTTTTTATAAAACAGAAACCTGGAGTTAGGAATGAGGGGAAGTATAGGTTCGTCTTCGATGTTAATGATCAACGCGCTTTCGAAAGTTGCGCTTCTGACATACGTGCTCGCATTTTCTAGAGGTACCGGAAGCAAACCCACAACGATCATGGCCCCTGGTGGTCGCATCGATGTGTTTGTGTCCGGCGAGGGAGGCGCTGTTCCCCAAGAAGACTTGATTGGCTGGGTCAGCGCTGCTTCCAAGTCTGTCTCCACCTATTTTGGTCGCTACCCTGTACCTCACGTGGAGGTACGAATCACTACAGCCGAGGGCAGAGGCGTTCGCCATGGTAGAACCTTTGGTTCGCCAACTCGAATCACCATTTCAGTCGGCCGCGACACGACCGTGGCTGATCTCAAGCGGGATTGGATTATGACACACGAAATGGTCCATTTGGCGTTCCCATCGGTGCCCGAAAGACATCACTGGATTGAGGAAGGAACTGCCACATACGTGGAACCAATAGCTCGGGTACAGGCGGGGATTCTCTCACCTTCGCAGATGTGGAGCGACCTGATCCGCGATCTCCCTCAAGGACTGCCTGGCCCAGGAGATCAAGGGCTCGATCGCACTCACACATGGGGACGCACCTACTGGGGAGGAGCCCTATTTTGCTTTCTTGCAGACGTGCAGATCCACCAGAAAACTCAGAATCGAAAAGGTTTCGAGAGTGCTTTGCGAGGAATTCTCGCTGCCGGCGGCAACATTTCCGAGGACTGGCCACTGGAGCGTGCGCTCAGAGTCGGAGACGAAGCTAGTGGAACGGATGTACTGGAGGACCTCTACAAGGGGATGGCAGACAAACCTGTAACAGTTGATCTGCCAAATCTGTGGCGAGAGTTGGGAATTCAACGATCTCAGGACGGCGACGTTTCTTTCGTCGATGATGCCCCACTGGCTTCGGTGCGCAAGTCTATTACGGCCGGTCCAGATTCACGGTGAGCGTCCGGTTAGGTGGGTGGTTAGTAGGAGTGTGTTGCGTAGGCTCGTGTCTCGCCAAGTGGAATCCGTTGTCCCGACTTCTCAATTGTCGGCGCGACACCTATTTTATTCGCGGTTCACCGCGGCAAACGCCTTCTGATCCACGGACAGGCTATTGTAGCGAAGGGCGGCGATTAGCGCTGCATAGACAGCCGAGTAGAGGAGTTGAACCCCGGCAACATCCCAGTCCTGACGAAGCGCTGTCCCGAAGGTCAATGCCAACATTAGAAGGGCACCAGCGACCAGAGCCTCTCGAGTACGAAAACCAATAATAATGAGAAGGCCGAGCCCCGCTTCCAGCCAAGGCAAGCATATCCGAATGGCGCAACAACGGCCGTCGGAAGGACAGTGTTTTGAAACATTTTGATCATCCCGTTGACGAAATTGCCAATACCAGCCAGCAGACGGGTTGTGCCGTGCATGAAAATGTTGAGTCCCAAGGTAACACGCAGCAATGCGTAGGCAAGCGATGAATCGTCGGGGCGCCGCGGTGTCACAACCATAAGGTTTCAATCTCCAAAGAACAGCCTGTTTGTAGAGTGCAAGGTCTAAGCAATTGCTCTTTTTACGTCCGAATACTCGTTAGATTCGCGGGATTAAAATGAGTTTCGCGCTATTCCATCCAGAGCACTGTAACTTCTGCACCCATGTACCACTCTAAAAGGCTGAGCAGGGGTGCATGACTAAGGAAGAGATCAGACTGGTCGAGTGCCAGCGGCGCGAGAAGCACTGGAAACGCTGGGGCCCCTACTTAAGTGAGCGGGCCTGGGGCACCGTTCGTGAGGACTACAGTCCGTACGGCAATGCCTGGGAGTATCTGCCGCACGACCATGCTCGCTCGCGCGCTTACCGCTGGAATGAGGATGGCTTGGCGGGCATCTGCGACCGTCACCAGTTAATCTGCTTTGCATTATCTTTCTGGAACGAACGTGATCCCATCCTGAAGGAGCGTCTGTTCGGGCTGACCGGCAATGAGGGGAACCACGGCGAGGACGTCAAGGAATACTACTTCTATCTCGATAGCACACCTACGCACTCCTACATGAAGTATTTGTACAAGTATCCGCATGCCCCGTTTCCATATTCGCAACTATTGGAAGAGAATCGCCACCGCGGTAAGGACGAGCCAGAATTCGAACTGCTCGATACAGGCGTGTTCGACGAAGATCGCTATTTCGACATATTCGTCGAATACGCGAAAGGCGATGTAGAAGACATCTTCATAAAGATCAGTGTTTCTAATCGTGGGCCTGAAACCGCGCGTTTGCGAGTGTTGCCAACCATCTGGTTTCGCAACACCTGGGGCGGAGACTCGACTCGACCCGTGATGCGCCAGGTTGCCGGGGCAATTGAACTGAACCATCCGAGTTCGGGCAAACGCTGGCTCTATTGCGAGGGCTCTCCCGAACTGCTGTTTACGGAAAACGAAACCAATTTCAAGCGGTTATTCGGAGTGGGAAACCGCTCCAAATGTGTGAAGGACGGCATCAACGACTACGTCGTCCACGGCGTCAAAGAAGCCGTCGCTGCCGAATCGAGCGGCACCAAGGCCGCCGCGCATTATCAGCTCGAAATCGGCGCTGGTGAAACCGCGGTTGTGCGACTTCGCTTCAGCGACATCGACTTCTCCGGTGTGGCTGAAGCTGCGTTCGAGGGCTTTGATGATCTCTTATCGACCCGAAAGACTGAAGCCGATGCGTTCTACGCTACGGTGATACCTCAAGATCTCTCCTCCGACGCGCAAAATGTCATGCGCCAGGGATTTGCCGGCATGCTGTGGTCCAAACAGTTCTATCACTACGTGATTAAGGAGTGGCTCGAAGGCGATCCGGGCAACCCTCCCCCTCCCGCCGAGCGCCTGGGCGGCCGCAACAAAGAATGGCCGCACTTGTACAACGCCGATGTAATTTCGATGCCCGACAAATGGGAGTATCCCTGGTACGCGGCGTGGGACTTGGCGTTCCACTGCGTAGCGCTGGCCCTGGTTGACTCTGATTTCGCGAAGGAACAACTCGTTCTTTTATTGCGCGAATGGTACATGCACCCGAGCGGACAACTGCCTGCGTATGAGTGGGGCTTAGGGGACGTGAATCCTCCGGTTCATGCCTGGGCCGCTTGGCGTGTTTACAAGATCGACAAGAAGCGAACAGGGAAAGGCGATCGCGCGTTCCTGGAGCGCATTTTCCACAAACTGCTCCTGAATTTCACCTGGTGGGTAAATCGCAAAGATGCGGACGGCATGAATATCTTTCAGGGCGGATTCCTCGGACTTGACAACATCGGCATATTTGACCGCGGCGCGCCTCTGCCAACCGGGGGTTCTCTCGAACAGTCCGATGGTACGAGCTGGATGGCAATGTACACCCTAAACCTGCTCGCCATCGCGCTGGAACTGGCTAGCGAAGATCCTGCCTACGAGGATGTTGCAAGTAAGTTCTGGGAGCACTTCATCTACATCGCCAATGCGATGAATCATCGTGGCGATGACGGTATAGGGCTGTGGGATGAGACGGATGGTTTCTTCTATGACGTGCTGAAGTTCCCGGACGGGAGCAAGTACCCGATGCGAGTTCGCTCCATGGTGGGCCTGATCCCCCTGTTCGCCGTTGAGACGCTGGAACCGGAAATGCTGGACCGGTTGCCCGATTTCAAGCGACGGCTCGAGTGGTTCATTGACAACAGGCCTGACTTGGTGAAAAACGTGGCCTGCATGCGTACTCGCGGGATGAGGGAAAGGCGGTTGCTCTCTACAGTCTCTCCTGAACAGTTGAGGCGGGTGTTGCAAACCATGCTGAACGATCGGGAATTCTTGTCTCCGTACGGGATCCGTGCGATGTCGCAATATCACCGCGATCATCCCTACGCGCTGTCCGTGAATGGGATGGAATACCGCGTTGACTATCAACCGGCGGAGTCGACAACTGGCCTATTCGGGGGGAACTCGAACTGGCGCGGACCGATCTGGTTCCCGGTGAACTACCTGCTGATCGAATCGCTGCAAAAGCTCCATCACTACTTCGGCGATGACTTCAAGGTCGAGTTACCGTCGGGTTCGGGCAACATGCTCACGCTCTGGGAAGTTGCTGCGGAATTGTCCCGGCGGCTGACGAAAATTTTCTTACGCGACGAACAGGGCCGACGGCCATTGTATGGCGACCTGAAGAGCTTTCAACATGACCCCAACTGGTGCGACCTGTTGCTTTTCTACGAATACTTCAATGGGGACACTGGCGCGGGACTCGGAGCCAGTCATCAAACAGGTTGGACCGGTCTCGTCACCAAACTGCTGCAGCAGAGCGGCGAGTCTCCCAAACACACAAGGCGTTCAAAGTTGGCGCCCGTTGCGTTCACAAAATAAAGATCGAAAATGCGTGCACGGAAAATATAGAGAGAAAGTATGATCCGTTTTCGACGAGAAGTTTGCGACAATTTAAATGAGGCCTCGCGTCGCGAATGGCTGGAGACGAATGGCTTAGGCGGATTCGCTTCTTCTACCATTATTGGCTTGAATACGCGACGGTACCACGGCTTGCTTGTGGCAGCCACCGAACCTCCGGTCGGCCGCTACCTACTTCTGTCCAAGCTCGAAGAGACCCTTCTGTTCGACGGACGTGCATTCGATCTCTCCACGAATCGCTACCCAGCGGTCGTGCATCCCCAGGGGTTTCGCTATCTCAAAGAATTTCGCCTTGATCCCTTCCCTGTATTTACCTACGAGATCGAAGGCATCGAGATCGAGAAGACGGTCTTCATGGTGCACGGCGAGAACTCGACGATAATTCAGTATCAACTCGGGAACGTGGGCGGTTCCAAATCCCTCCCCGAGAAGATCGGGCTCGAACTTAGGCCCCTCATCGCCTTTCGCGACTACCACGGTACAACCCACGAGAATACTGCTCTGAATACCGCTGTTGCGTCTTTGCCTGGACTGGTGAGTATCACTCCCTATACCGGCCTGCCATCTCTGCACCTGGCACACAATGCCGGGCAACTTGAAAGCAGCAATGCAAGTTGGTACCGCAACTTCGAGTATGAGGTTGAGCGCGAACGAGGGCTCGATTTCACACAGGACCTTTTCAACCCTTGCCTCCTGCGCTTTGATCTGCGTCCCGGAGCAGGTGCGATGATCATCGCTTCGACGCAGCCCCGCGATGCAGCAAGTGTGGACGAGTATCGCCAAGCAGAAATCTGGCGTCGAGTTTCAATCGTCAAGCACGCACCGATGAAAGACCCTTTCGTTGAGTCGCTCACTACGGCCGCCGACCAGTACATCGTCGCGCGAGGCAAGCAGAAGACGGTCATCGCGGGTTATCACTGGTTTAGCGATTGGGGCCGAGACACCATGATTGCCCTACCCGGCCTGGCCCTAACGACGGGCCGTTACGACGTCGCGCGCAGCATTCTGCGCACCTTTGCCCGCCATGTCGATCGAGGCATGTTGCCAAACCGTTTCCCTGATACCGGCGAAACACCCGAGTACAACACAGTCGATGCAACGCTGTGGTTCATTGAGGCCGTTCGCTCCTATCTGGCCTACACCGACGACCTGGACTTCGTGGACAACGAGCTTTATGGCGTTTTGACCGAGATCGTTTCGTGGCATGTAGGAGGCACGCGTTTCGGAATCAAGGTTGATTCAAGCGGACTGCTCAACTCAGGCGAGCTGGGCGTTCAACTGACGTGGATGGATGCGAAGGTGGGTGATTGGGTCGTTACGCCGCGCCGCGGGAAGCCTGTCGAAATTCAGGCCCTTTGGTACAACGCGCTGTGCGTCATGCAGGATATAGCGCGGCGGCTTGGAGACGAAGTCAGCAATCACCGTTATGGGGCCATGGCGGCGCTAACTAGCGAGACCTTCAATCGACTTTTCTGGAACGAAAAGACTAGGTGTCTCTTCGATGTCGTGAATGGCGGCCCGCCGGACGCCAGCATCCGGCCGAACCAGATCTTTGCCGTGAGTCTTCCTTACACGATGCTCAATCCGGCGCACGCGAATCGCGTGTTAGACGTCGTCCAAGAGCATCTGCTCACACCCTTCGGCCTGCGAACCCTCGCCCCAAGCGATCCTCAATATCGCGGCCGCTACACAGGGGACCAGACCAGCCGGGATGGCGCTTATCATCAAGGAACGGTTTGGCCGTGGTTGATGGGTCCATTCCTCACAGCATACATAAAGGTGCATGGTAGAAGTGAGCCAGCGCGGCGACAGGCGGAATCTTGGCTCTCCGCCTTCAAAGATCGGCTGTCAGACTCTGGACTTGGCCAAGTCTCTGAAATCTTCGAAGGCGATGAGCCCCATCGTCCGGTCGGCTGCATTGCGCAAGCATGGAGCGTGGCAGAACTACTGCGTGCCACGGTGGAAGATGTTCATGGCGTCCGCCCAGAGGCGCGAACCTCGTCCGTTCTGGAGGCTTTGCCGGTCTGATGGCGTGAAATCCCGGGATGAAGCGAAGACAAATTCGACAAAGCAATTTTGCTAAGGCAATGTGAGAAGCATCTCGTGATCCGGTGGCTTCGCGAAGGAATGAAAGGACCAAAATGTCTAATCCCGTGTATGTGTCCAAGGTTCAAATTGAACGGCGCTCAGGGCCTCTCCGAATAGCACACTTGCCAGGCGAGTCGCAGCCAGTAGTCTTCAGCGTTCATGGAGCCATTGCTGAGCATTACGGCCTGGATCCGGCAAAATTGCCCGAATCCCATGCGGCAACGCTGGATTACGTTGTGGCTGCCCTGGGTGGTTGAATGATCGGAACCTTCGGGGGCGCGCTGGAAGCGCGCAAAATAGATGCGAGCAATGGCCGGTTGCGGGCCGAAGTAAGAGGGGAAATCGAATCCGATCAGGGGGTCCTGGTAATTCGCAGAGTTCACGTTCAATACTTACTTGATGCAGCCAAGCAGGTAAGGGAAACCGTGGAACGCGTCCACCGCGTATACGCAGACAAGTGTCCCGTTTACAAGACACTGCGGCCGGCTTTCGAAATTACCTCAGATTTTGAACTTACAGGAGCGACCGCGACGGAAGGCACTCAATGACTCTTGAGCAACAGATGGATAGCTTTAAATCGCAGTTCGAATCCGGGGGCCCACCTTACAAGGCTCCCAAGGCGGTAATCGAAGTCTTTCATCGAGCTACGGAGGATCTGCGCCGGTCGGGATTGGCGGAACGTGCTTTGAAGACGGGCGAACGGGCGCCGGCATTCACCCTGAACAACCAGGACGGAAACTCGATCTCTTCTGCTGAACTCCTTGCGAAAGGCCCGCTGGTAATCACTTTCTTCCGTGGTCACTGGTGACCCTACTGCAACATGGAGCTGGAGGCTCTACAGACAGCTTTACCTGATATCCAGCAGCTAGGAGCTAATCTGGTTGCGATCTCGCCGCAATTGGAGAGGTACGGACGCTCGATCCACCGTCGTCTCAATCTGGGCTTCGATGTACTGACGGACCGTGGGCTGCAACTAGCAGCTCAATTTGGCTTGGTATTCGTGCTTCCCGACTACCTCAAGACGGTTTATCTGCAGTTCGGAAACAAGCTGGATGAGTTCCACGGCGAAAACGCCTTCCGCTTGCCCATGCCCGCACGATACGTCGTTGACCAACAGAGCGTGATTCGTAGCGCCAATGTGAGCCCGGATTACACCAGACGTCCCGAACCCGGTGAAACCATCAGCGCGCTGGAGGAACTCACGAAGGCCGGAGGCTGATGCGAGACGGCGAGGCCCGGACTTCGGCTTCGAAAGGTAGGTTGTCCCGTAAGCTACGGGACAAGCGGCTTCGCGGTCCTAATTATGCTCCACAGATGAAGCGAACGGCGCGCGTAACTTTGCTCGCCGAAACACATCTCACATCATAGTTGTTAATACCTCGACACAATCTACGGAGAAGAATCATGGCACGCATCGCAACAATCGATCCTCAAAGCTCCACGGGTAAAGCGAAGACTTTGCTTGATGCAGTTCAGTCCAAGATGAAAATGGTTCCGAATCTCATGCGCGCACTCGCCAGTTCCCCCGCCGCATTGGAGGGATACCTCAACTTCAACGAGGCGCTGAGCCACGGCTTGCTTAGCGGCAAACTGCGCGAACTTATTCCTGTCGTAGTGGCTGAGGCAAATGGCTGTGAATACTGCCTCTCCGCCCACACGGCAATTGGGAAAATGGTGGGATGGAAGGAAGAAGACATTCTGGCCAGCAGGAAGTTCAATTCTGGCGATCCGAAGATCGATGCAGCGCTGCGTTTTTCCCGTAATCTCGTGTCGCGCCGCGGGCAGGTTGACCAGGCGGAGATTGAAGCACTGCGAACGGCTGGCTACAGCGACGGCGAAATCGCAGAGATCATCACGAATGTCGGGCTCAACACGTTCACAAACTATTTTAATAATGCCGTTCAAACCGAAATCGACTTCCCAAAGATTGATTTGAAGAAGGCCGCCTAGCGTATAGATCGATCAAAGAATCCCGGAAGGCCGAAACGCTTCGCTTTGCAAAGATTTGGCAATCAGGAGTTTCTTTTGGTTTTTGCCCATAATAACAACCGCTTCAGCCCGTTTTTCAAGCTGAAGTGTTCCTGCGGCCTTCCCGATACCGCTGGATCCGCCAATAATCAAACCGGGTTTGCCGACAAATCCCGGTCGCACATTCCCGAGCGTTCTACCATTACTCTAATGTATGGAAATCTCGCTTCTCACTGGCTGGCAGATCCGTTGAAGAGATCTTCAATCACTCGTGAATCCACCTCGCCAGATTGGTTGTAGACGGGTTCGCCGCGTCCATTCAAAACGAGCACGTGAGGGATGTAGCCCTTGTAGTACAGCTTGACCAATCGTTGCTGTTCAGGCGATCGTTGAACGTCGAGATCGATGACCACAAAGTGCACCCGGGAGCGGTACTTGTTGTACAGTTCAACCGTCCGGCGTGCCTGCCTCTTTGAGTTAAAGCATCCTTCACCGTAGATGATCACGTAGTTTGGTTTGCCTGGAACAAATCCTGATTGAGCGTCCGATCCAGTAATGAGTGGACCGTCGAGGCTGTCACTTCCGTAATCGAGGTGCCCATTGAGTTTCAAGTTGTCGATGGAGAACACAGTAGGCACCGCCAGCAGAAACAAACCGAGGAGCAGAGCAATTTTTTTTATGGTCACTTCGGAATCTCCAATTGAAATGATTCTTGTTCGATTTTGCCTTGATCGGCATAGCGCGTCAGCGCTTCTTCCGCTGCTTCTCTGAATGGTGGTTTGTCACCCTTGCGCTCGGACGGCAGGTATCCCCCGCCAAAGTACAGCTTTCCGTCTGGCGTGATGAAAGAGGTGAGAGGCAATCCTGCAGGAAGGTTTAGCACAGCCTGTGCGCGTTGTAATTGCGCCACCAGTTCTGGAGCAGAATCGAAGTCAACCTTTACCGCGACGAAATGCTGATTGATGTAATCGGCGGCCGAGGCGTTCGTGTACGTCTCGCGGTCCATGAGGGTACACCACGGACACCAAACGGCCCCTACGTCCAATAGAATCGGGCGGTTGAGCTGTTTTGCCCATTGAAAAGCGCCGGCACCCCAGGGATACCAGTCCACGGGTTGGGAAACTGCCCGCTTCAGGTACAGTGAAGTCTGCCCGCTCAGGTGATTGGAGTTTCCCTGCGCTTGACTGGCAGCCACTGTGCCTGCCAAAACCAGCGTTAGCAGGAACATATTCTTGCCCATGCGGATCAGATTCGGGGGTGCAAAAGAAGTTACAAGTCCCACTCAAAGCGAGGGACTCGTTGAGCCCCGGTCTGCGCGAGCGCGCTAAATGGAGGCAGAAGGAAAAAACGGCAAAATGAGCGGCAACGACAGTCCCATTTCCTTACGCGAGTCACGCGAGGAACGGTTCGAAAAGTTTGCACTCAGTAAAGATGGGCTCACATCCAGACGTGAGCCCATCTCACTTCTGCTAGGCTCGCGGTGCTTTTACAGCCAGTATTTCCGGCTGGTCGATCGCGGGCGGTTTGGCGAACAGGTCCTCGGCCTTTGCGAAGAGGGCTTTCGCGACCTCGCCACCAAGGTGTGCATTGCGTCCCTTTTCATCGGCGAACGTATCGAAGATACCGAACTTCGATGGACCCATCTTCAGTGCGTACCAGGTTGTGGTTCCGGTTTCAGCCTGCACCAATGGTAGTGCCGACTTTAGGAACTTCTCAACTTCATCCTCCTTGCCGGGTTTTGCTTCGAGTTGTACCAGAATTGACAACTTATCCATGTTTTCTCCAGGCACTCAGCTTTTTCGTTCAGCCAATAGCCAATCACTACTTATCCAACGTCACAAAACATTTAACCGCGCGGGCAGCGTTCACATAGCGAGCGCGCTCTTAATCGAGCTTCTGAGTTCAAGTAAGTATCAGTCATTGCCCGATAGCCGATTAGTGTTGCCTCCGGACTGCTATGTACGCGCGGCTTGTTCTGATTTCATTTCGAACGTGAACACATCGGGTCGCGAGTAATGCCCGGAAGCATCGAAGGTCATGAACTCCTGGTCAATTTCGTTCAGGTTGAGATCGGCAACGATTAGCTCTTCGCGATCAAATACGGGTTCGACAACATAGCGAGTGTCGGGCCCGATTATCGCGCTGCCTCCACGCTCCAGCCAATCTCCGGTTTGCCTCTGTATCTCGCCGTCATTCTTCAACTCCGTCGGGAGATCCCGAGCGGGCATCATTAAGCCAACGGCCAAAACGAAGCAACGCCCTTCAAAGGCATAGTGCCGGCTGCACAATTGATGAAGGTCGTGCACCGTGGGCCACACTGCGACGTGGATATGTTCGCCGGAATTGTGCATGGCCATTCGGGCGAGCGGCATCCAGTGCTCCCAGCAGATCAATCCTCCGATGCGGGCGCTTTTCGTTTTCACCGCGCTGAGTCCACGGCCGTCGCCATGACCCCATACCAGGCGTTCCGTATAGGTGGGCACCAGCTTGCGATGATGATTCGCCAACTTTGCCTCGGATGAGATCGTCAGCAAACTGTTGTAGAGTGTTCCATTTCCCGGAGCGGCTTCAACCCGCTCGTTTACTCCCATCACGATGTCAATTTTCAGGTCGCCGGCTGCTTCACACAAAGCTGCGATTTCGGGCCCGGGAACAGTTACGCTGTTCTGCCTCAAGCGCGCGAACACCTGCTTGGTGGCCGGATGCTCCCATAACGCTATGTTTGGACATACATCGAGCCACGCGGGATAGCCTGGCAGCCACGTCTCTCCGAATGCTACCAGTTCGGCCCCTCGCTTCTTGGCATCTTGAATGATTTGAATCGCCCGGAGCACGCTGGCGGCTTTGTCCAGATAAACCGGAGCGAACTGCGCAATTGCAACCCTGAAATCTCGTGTCTCGATCCGGTCGCTCTGACTTCCGCTCTTGGCTTTGAGCTTGCGGGATTGTGTCATCTTTCGATCCTCCAGGAAACTAGAGCGCAGCCTTACCCACTTACGTTTTGTCCCTTAAGACACCACTTCCAAAACTTCAGGCAAAGCCTTCTTTATAATTCGAGGCACCGCGGCATCGGCGGACGGGTACCCGGCAGGAATCAATAGGTACGGCTTCTCGTTCCTGGGTCGGTTCAGAATCTTGCCCAGAAATCCCATGGGGCTGGGCGTGTGAGTTAACGTGGCCAGGCCAGCCATGTGTAAAGCAGTAAGCAGTATGCCCGCTGCAATTCCCACAGACTCCATCACGTAATAATGCTTAGTCTTGATCTCCTGCCCCTCTGCACCTCGACTCAAACCATAATCAAGCCGAAAAATGACAATCAGGTACGGCGCGATCTCGAGAAACGGCTTGTGCCAGTCTGTGCCTAGTGGCTGCAGTGCCTCAAGCCACTCGCGAGGAGCGCGCCGGTGATAAAACTCTCTTTCTTCGGCTTCTGCCGCTTCCCGGATCTGACGCTTCACCTCTGGATTTGAGACTACGACAAATCGCCAAGGCTGCTGATTGGCGCCGGAGGGTGCGGTAGTCGCCGCCTTAATCGCCGTCTCAATTAACTCGAACGGCACGGGTTCGGGGGAGAACGACCGTACGGTGCGCCTGGTGCTCATGACTTGGAAGAACCCCGAGGCCAGCCTCAATTGTTCCTCTGCAGCAAGTCGCGCAAATCGTAAAGGGTCCATTTGGGGAGCGTGATTCCCCCCTTTTTGTGTTCTCATCACCATGAATACTCTTCACCAATTGTGACGCGTTGCTCGGAATCAAAGAAAGGGTGCGTTACCACATAAACCGCCGAAAGAGCCAGCTGGAACTTGACCTGATCGGAGCGTCGCAAACATCCAGGAAAAGTCGCTCCGCGTAAGGCAAGGACGTAATGGGCTTCACTTTGCTGCCCTGAATGGACAACCTTAGTAAACGCCTGAAAACGTCACGCTCTCCCCTGCTTGAAGTACATCTGCCATCCGCCACTCCGTCCCGTCTGTCAAAGTGCGGGCACCAGATCAGATTCAACCCCGCCAGCGTCATAATTGTATTCGGCGCGCCACCGGGTGGTTCTTACTTATGCTGAATCGGTTCCGGAGAACGCTCTCGATCGAGCGGTATTACTCGCACATCCCAAGAGAGTTCAGATTTCTGGGGTAAATAGCATTTCACGCTGTCGCAGGCCTGATAGAAGAATATACCCTTCAAAGTGACTGTCTTTGGCTGTGTGATAGAACCGATAAACGCACGGTCGGCCGAAACCACCACGTCCTGTTGAACGCGAAATTTGCCTTCATATACCGGCACCGACTCATTGATTACCGGAAGAAACAGCACTCTTGGATCGGGGTAGCGGAGCGGCAGCAACTTGAAATCTGGCGAGGCCTCCATTGTTAGTTGGATCGGCTTGTAGCCATGAACTCCACGACCGTAAACGTGGGTTCCTGGAGGGAGGGAGATTTCGGCCGCTACTGTGAAACGGCTGCCGGGACCTACGATCTCGTCGGATTGCAAGAGCGCGAGTTTGATATTAGGTGCCGCCACTTCACGACCGTTGCCTTCTACCAGGTCAGGAAACAATTTGAGGAGCAGGCTGGTTCCGGTTTCGCGGTCGGTGTACGCCGCCTCGAAGAACTTCTCCTTGATAATCCCATTTGGCGTTACGTAAAAGTATCCCGGGTACGCCATATTTTTGGTAAATCCGGGCGCGTTTGCGTTCAATACCCCATAACGCCGAATGATCTCGGACTTCGGATCTGCGATTAACGAATACCCAATGCTGTGCCGTTGAGTAAAATCTTCCAAGATCGCCTCCGAGTCGTAGCTGAGTGCCGCCAGCCCGAGGCCCTGCCGCTGGAACTTTTCTCGTGCATTCTGCAACTGGACCAGTTGCTGCTTGCAGAAGGGTCACCAATCAGCCGAACGAAAGAATACCAGCACCAGACCGTTGCGCCCCATTAGAGACGAAATGGTTTGCTCTTTGCCAAACTGATCTCGCGCCTGAAATGTCGGAGCGGACTTGCCCACCGCAACGCCCGGCATTTCCTGAGCTGTAGCACTGAATCCGATTCCAAGAGAGATGACGCCTACCAGGAGTAATCGCATAGTTCCCAAGACTGTCTCGATTCCGTTCCCTCGCTAGAGAAGAACTGCAATCCATGCTGGCGCATTTAAGTCTAGTAGATGCAAAGCGCCATTAAAAGTTACGAGTCAGTCTTCTGATCGGTGCGGCCTGACACTGAGACGCCCATGATTTTATCGGACCACGCGCCAAAGGCCAGCAGACTCATCGTTCAGAATTGCAGACGTCCGAAGAGTTCATCTATCACGAGTTGAGTTGTAATGTTGTAAAGAATTACTCCAGCCGTTGAACAATCGGACAATTGATGGAGAATTCAGACGTTGCGAATGGAGGTCCGGCCGGAAAGCCTGTCAGCAGGCCATCGAGCATTAACGTAAGAACGGTGCAGTTGTCCGCGAAAACTGCTTGCGATTGCTTATCGCTCCCGAGATTGATGTGGTTTCTACCCAAGTAGGACAGGCAAGAGTACTCCCAGGACCAGAGCGAAAAACCACAACGGCGGCGCCGGCGTTCCTACCTGACGGATCCGGCGCAGTTCGCGGGCCGCAAATTTCGGATCGAGGGCAAGCCAGCGGGTGTATCGGCGCTCCAGCAAAAGAAAGGTCAAGGCAGTCACACCCCCATAAAGTAGGTGGCCCACGAGGGACGGTAAAAGCGCCGAAGCTGCATTGGTACTCCAGTCGCAGACACCGGTAAGCATAAGAGGCAAAAAGGTCATGGGTCCGAGATACCACCAGATCAGACCAAACAGCCAGCCCCACCCCAAGCCCAGACCGAGACTTGAAGCCTCATTTCGAAAGAGCAGCCCATAACTCATGCCGATCAAGGCGCTGATGAACAGATGGACCAACAGACCTCCAAAAAGGGAAAAGCCGCTGCCCAGTCCTGCAATTTTCGGAAGGATTCCAGTAGCAAGCATCACCGGACTCGAGATCAAACCGCCCACGAGGCCAGCTAGAGTTCCCCAGCCGACCGAATGCAGGATATGAATGCCGGGTCCTTCGGCTTCCCGATTGAGCGGATCGCTCTGAATGAACAGCCGAACCCACACGCGGTCCAAGGTGGCATAGACGACGCCCAGGATCAACCCATAGAGGATATGCCCAACAAGCGAACCGAAGAGTTCACTGCCGTGTTCCGCCGACCAATCGAGCGGTACTCTGGCGGCGATGGGTAGAAGAGTCAGCGGCCCGAGAAACCAACAGAAGATCCCGTAGCCGAGCCCCCAGCCCATCGAAGAGCCGTACCCGCGGATGTCACGCTGGAAGAGCATCCCGAAGGTGGCGCCGATGAATAGCGCGACGACGAACTGCAGGGTTATATTTGCGGTACGGGAGTGAAGTTCGCCGACCCCAGCAAGCAGGGGGAAGAAATCGCCCTCGGACATCCAGCGACCGAAAATCAAGCCCCCAAAGGTGCCCGCAAGCCCACCGGCAACGATGGCGCGACCCATACGGAACGGTGGCTGCCCCGCCCTTGAGCGAAGTCCGCCCCGAATGCCCAGGCCAACGCCCACGGGCATCCCCAGGCAGAGCAAATAGGCTACAAGCTCCGGAAACTGCGCTCGGGCATCGCTCAACATACCCATGGAACGCTCGTTTCCCTTCAGCATCGGCAAAATCCCGGCAGGGACCAGCATCCACAAAATCAGTGCGGAGGCCACACCCCAAATCAATCCAGCACCGGCGCTGGTTGCGCGCTTGGCGAAGAACAGGCCAAAAGCAAGCCCAAAAAGACTGCCAAGCAACACGCCATGCGTAATCGGGATGGTCAGGATTGCGCTCCGCAGAGCTCCGCCCGCCGCACCCACTCCCAGTCCTATCAGAATCTCAATCCAAACCTGACCGACAACCCCGCTTGGGACTTCCGCTCGAATCGAAGACTCTAAGGTTGCCATGATTAAGATCTCCTACCGGAGGACGTCTATCGCAGATCAATGGTCTGGACAATATCTCGGGGAAAGAAAAGCTCCGCGGTCCAATCCATCAGCACGCGAATTTTTCGCTCGATACCCGGAAGTTTCGATAGGTAGATGCCGCGCCACATAAGCCAGGCGAGCAAGCCTGAAAAACGTAGGGATTTGGTCCGGACAAAAGGTATGGTCAACTCGGCACAAGCCGTCTGGTGGCCGACAACGCACAGCGCTCCCAGAGAATTGAAGTGGAAAGTTCGGGGTTGGCGCCCTTCCAATTGGGCGTGGATATTCTTAGCCAACACTTCCGCCTGGCGAATTGCAAATTGGGCCGTGGGTGGGCACATTTTACCGGTCTTCCCATTGCTCGCCGATGCACAGTCGCCGAGCGCCCAGAGACCTTTGTGATTCTTCACGGCAAGGGTGCCATCCACGATAACGGCGCCGCGCTTGTCTCTGTCCACGGGTAATGACTTCAGCAACGGATTCGGCGTCGTGCCGGCGGTCCATACGAGAGTCATTGCGCGAATCTCGCTGTCGCTAAGAATAACCACGCCACGTTGCGCATCTGTAAGACGAGTATCCAGGCGAAAGCGGACGCCACGGACTTCCATTTTTTGCTGAGCATACCGGGCTAGGGATTCGCTCAACTCAGGAAGGATACGGTCGCCCGCATGAACCAGCACAATGCTCAACTCCTCGGAATGCAGGTTCGGATAATCGGCAAGAATGCCGTGGGCGAAGTCATTGAGAGCCCCTGCGAGTTCTACGCCGGCGAAACCTCCTCCCGCGATTACAAACGTGAGAAGCTCCTGGCGATGTGAGGGATCCGACTCGCGGTCGGCCAGTTCGAACATCTCAATTACATGGTTGCGAATACGGATGGCGTCAAGCAACGTTTTGAAGCCGAAGGCGAACCTCTGAACGTCCGCCATTCCAAAGTAATTTGAAACCGAGCCGAGTGCCAGGACCAGATGGTCGAACTGGATTTCCCGTGGCGGATCTGTGCCGTGATCAGCGCGCAGAATCACCCGGCGCTGCTCGAGGTCAATCGCCCCGGCGGATCCGCGAATGAATTCCGTCCTATGTAGGCTGCTACGCAATGGTGCGCTTATATGGCTGGGTTCGAGGCTGCTCCCCGCGACTTCAGCGAGCATAGGAGTAAAAAGAAGAGCGTTTGTGTCGCTCACCAGGGTGATGAAGACCGAGCGGTCCGCACGGAGTCGTTCTTCCAAACACTCCGCCGTTCGCATGCCGCCGAATCCTCCGCCCAGGATCACGATCCGTTTTGTTATAGGCGGCACCTGCAATCGGGATTCTGGCTCCGGGCCGAGCACATGCTCTGCGATATCACTGAAGCCTTGGGTGATGAGGCCGAGCGAGGCACTGTACAGCACCCAGCCAACCAGAGCTGGAAAATGTGCTCGCATTTGTTCTGCGTTCCATTGCGGCATTTGCCCGGAAACCAACGGGAACGCGATCACGCTGATCAGACCCCACAGCGGAACGCCCAGTGCACCTGCGGCCATTAGGTTGTCCACATAGGCGCCGCGGGTGGGACGCGAAATGGCGGCATAGACTGCACCCACGGCGATGCCCAAGATGACGCTCCACCGAGGATGGCCGAGGGTGGCCACCAGTGGCACACTAGCCACTGCTCCAGCCAGCATTCCCAGAAAGCTTCGCCGGATGAGCTGGTTCATTCGTCTTTCGTCACAAAGTGCTGGCTGGGATCGACGATAGGACGGCGGCCACGATTCACGGCAGAAGCGCAGCATGGATCGACCTGGGCGAAACTCACGATCGCGTTAGTCAACATGATTCAAAGATTCTCCACCTGAGTTCAGTGCCACAGTCAAACGAGGCTTGAAACTTGAGAGCAACGAGACGTGCATGTGATAGCTTCCTGGGAGAAAAAGTTACAGCGCATGTGGCTGGTTTCTGACCGCTTATCGATGTGTTACTGTCCAATAGGTCATTGGATAAGGATGTCTGCGTCAGGCATCATGGGGGCCACGTCCACGTTGTCAATGTAGAGATTGATCTTCCACTCTCCGCTGGAGGTTTTCTGCCAAGTCTCGAAATATCTCTTTCGGGTGGTTGTCGACTCGCCACCTTCCCTCGGAGTCAAAGTGAGGCTATGCCAGCCGTAATCAAGAGCCGCGCCGGCAAATACGCGAATAGCGATGATGGTGACGATAAGAGTGGCTTGATGTTGCTCAAAGAGGTTCGTCATGCGCATTCGAAATACAGACTTCGCATCGGCGCCAAAGAAGCTTGGCTTTCCGGAACTCATGTCCGTAAACTCGTCCGCGAACGCCATCAACAGCAGATCGACGTTCCCCGCGTTGTAGGCATCCCTAAGCCTCGCCTTAGCGACATTTATCTCGTAGACGTCGTTCATAGGGTTACCAAATCTTCACCCTTCACAACCGGCCATCTTCGGACAGTTTGCGCTCAAGTTTCTGATATAAACGATCGCTGAACCCTGCAGGCAACACAAACGCCTTGGCGTCGCCAACTAGCCGCACTACATTACGAGTCCCATCCAGTACTGCCGTACAATGTTTGCAGCCTTTGAAATGTTCCCGCATCCTGGCGCGCAATTCCGGAGTGATCTCGTCGTCCAAGTAATTTGAAACTTCTCGCCAGACTTCTTCGCAACTGATTTCTATCACCATGCTCTCACCTGTTTGTATTCCCTCCGGCCAGTGCTCCAACTCCCATCCATACCCGGTGCAAGGGCGTCGCGCATCTGAAGGCGGGCACGCAGGAGGCGTGTTTTCACCGCGCTTTTTCCGATGCCGAGCCGCGTGGCGGTTTCTTCTATTGTGAAGTGTTGCACATCTCTCAGCACCAGGACCTCCCTGTGCTTGGGCGTCAGGGAGGCTAATGCCCGGGACAGCGCTTGCCGCAGCTCTTTTGTCTGCAACGCCTCAGAGGGTATCTCGCGCCAGTCGGCGAAGTCTCGTGGAACATAATTCCCTTTGTCATCCTTGCGCCCGTCGTCCAATGAATCATGCAGTTTATGGCGGCGTTCCTTTCTCAACTTCATAAGGGCTTCGTTAGTGGCGATACGTACCAGCCAGGTGCTAAATTTCGAGTCACCACGAAACTTGGCAAGATTGGTAAATGCCTTGAGAATGGCCTCCTGGGCCGCATCCTCTGCATCGGCCTCATTCTTCAGAATGGCTTGAGTAGCCATGAATACTGCATGTTCGCAAGGACGCACGAGTTCGCGAAAGGCTTCGTGCTGGCCCCTGAGCACGCGTTCGATCAGTTCCGATTCGAGTGGGTCAACCTGAGATTTGGTGAAAGCCAATATTTCTCCGCCTACTCGAAGACTGGGCGCGGGAAGGGCTGTTCGCCTGTGAGAGGCAGACATCATCTCGCTGCCTCTTGCTGCCTCAACCGTCCCGAAACCCCCCAGACATGCTCCGCAGCCCATGTGCGTGGGATGCTACTTGGCCTTAAAAGTGACATATTCTCCCGTAGCTTAACGATTAGCGATCGATTAGTTGAGATTCGAAAGATGTCATGTCGTCCGCCAGGAGGATCCGCGAAAGCGAAGCCGGGGCAGCAGACCTCCGCATTCCCTAGCAAATCGATCCCGAGTGTAGTAGTAAGATTTTGCAGACGAGAAAAAGTTACGGCTCTAGAAACGGGACGCTGCAGAACTCGCCTCGATGCTGAAGTGGGCAGGATCCGTTTGTCACTTTTCCGGGAATCTCGAATCCAACAGTGTGGGGGCGTTCTTAAATACTGGAGCCATCCCTTGCACCAATGTGTGGGATAATTTCGTTTGGTTCTTCTAACTGAAACCAAGACTCAAAGAGCATGAGCTTCCCAAGAACACCGGCGACCGGGTCCACTTCGCCGCGGCAGAGCCCTGAACTCCCAGGTGCTGCGTCCAACGATGAGCAAGAACTTCTTCGTGCAGCGCAGTTGGAGCTTCATCGCGTAAAGGCCGAACTGGGCCGGATGGCGGCGGAACAGCAACTTGCTTCAGAATCCTTGAGAGCCAGTGAGGAGTTTAAGAGTCGTCTGATCACTTGCAGCCGGGACTGCATCAAGATCCTCGATCTCGAAGGCCGAATACTGTTCATGAACCAGGCGGGCATGCAGGCGCTAGAAATCTGCGACGCGGACTTGACTCCGGACAGCTCCTGGATTGATTTCTGGGAAGGGGAAGACAGAGAAGCGGCAAGAGCCGCTGTAAAGGAAGCGGTAGCTGGGGGAACTGGACACTGTGCCGGGTATTTCGCGACCCGAGTAACCGGCCAGCCGCGATGGTGGGACGTTGTGGTCAGTCCCATTCTTGATGCGAATGGAAGACCGGAACGCCTCCTCGCGCTCTCGCGAAACATTACCGAGCACAAGAAAAATGAAAGTGATCTGCGTCAGGCGATCCAGTTCAATCAGGAAATCATGGATGGCGCCGCGGAAGGCATTATCGTCTACGACCCAGAGTTGCGTTATCAATTGTGGAATCCGTTTATGGAGCGCCTCACGGGTAGGCGCGCAGAGGAAGTCTTGGGTAAGGTTGCCACTGACGTTTTCCCTCGCCTTATTCCCAGCGGCATTGAAGCGGCTTTGAAACGAGCATTGCAGGGAGAAGTCATTCAAGTTCCTGATGCTCTGATTCCAAAGCATTCGGCCGAAGGCCAAGATGTTTGGGAATCTTATACCTTCGCTCCCCACCGTGACGCACAAGATCGCATTGTCGGGATCATTGGTCTGGTGCGCAACGTCACCGAGCGTCACAGCGCCGAAGAGACCTTCAGAGCGATTGTGGTGGGCACCGCCGCAGTAACCGGAGATGATTTCTTCGCGTCGCTGGTGCGCCACATGGCAGCGGCATTTCGCGTCCGTTATGCCTTTGTTGCATCGTGCGACGACCAAAAGCGCGCAAAGACGCTTGCCTTCTGGGGAGCCGATCAGTTGGGGAAGAACTTTGAGTTTGATATCGCGGATACGCCTTGCATGAAGGTTCTGCAAGGCGAAGTGTGTCACTACGAGAAGGGAATCCAGGTTCTGTTTCCTCTGGATAAAGGTTTGGAGGACTGGCACATCGAGAGCTACCTGGGAGTGCCGATGCTAGATGGAATGGGATGTGTCATAGGGCATATCGCCGCCCTTAATGATAAGCCGATGAAACACGATCCCCGCGCCATCGACGTGCTCAAGATTTTTGCGGCGAGGGCTGCGGCTGAACTGAAGCGACAGCGCGCGGAAGCGCAGCTGCAGGCTGCTCTTGTGCAGGTGAAAGAATTGCAGCATAGGCTCGAAGCGGAAAATGTCTATCTCCAGGAAGAGATCAGCAAAGAGCACAATTTTGAAGAGGTCGTGGGGAACAGTCGGGCCCTTATTAAAGTGCTGCAACAGGTTGAGACTGTTGCCCCCACTGACTCGACGGTTCTTATATTAGGCGAGACCGGTTGTGGTAAGGAGTTGTTTGCCCGCGCCATACACAGCCACAGCAAGCGCAAGGGACGCCCGCTCGTGAAACTGAATTGCGGAGCGATCCCCACCGGCCTTGTCGAGAGTGAACTATTTGGACACATGAAGGGCGCATTCACTGGTGCCTTGGAACGCCGGATGGGTAGATTCGAGCTCGCGGATGGAGGGACTCTGTTCTTGGACGAGGTCAGCGAGTTGCCCCTTGATACGCAGGTGAAGCTGTTGCGAGTCTTACAAGAGCACGAGTTCGAGCCGCTGGGCAGCAGCCGAACCCTCCGCGTAAACGTCAGGATCATCGCGGCGAGCAACCGCGACTTGGAGAAGGCCGTCCAGGAAGGACACTTTCGTGCCGACCTATATTATCGTCTCAATGTTCTTCCCGTCTCGGTGCCACCTTTGCGACAACGCCGATCAGACATCCCTCTCTTGACCAGCTTTTTTGTTGAACGGTTCGCGAGGCAACTAGGCAAGC
>Ga0208190_1000153_pt1 | contig 26879 bp, 21 predicted proteins | sample June2015DPH_13_1_FD_184708 | JGI IMG/M metagenome (GOLD analysis project Ga0208190, IMG submission 184708) | Peatland microbial communities from SPRUCE experiment site at the Marcell Experimental Forest, Minnesota, USA - June2015DPH_13_10... | ecosystem: Environmental > Terrestrial > Soil >... | reverse complement strand
GCCTCCGACGGAAATAGCCTAGCCGTGGTCCGCAACGTGGGTGGCCGCGACCGGCTCGAGTTTCCCATCGGCAAGGTGCTCTACGAGACCAGCGGCGGCTGGATCAGCTATCCGCGAGTTTCTCCTAAGGGCGACTTGGTGGCCTTCATGGACCATCCCAATCAGGGAGACGATGGCGGCTCCATTGCCGTCGTCGATGTTTCCGGTCACAAGACTGAGTTAACCCGGGAGTGGTACGGCACACAAGGTCTTGCCTGGTCGCCTGACGGCCGAGAAGTCTGGTTCACCGCCAGCGAATTGGGACTGTTCCACTACATTACCGCTGTTACCTTATCGGGGAAGCAACGGTTGGTGACGCGGGTACCCGGTTCTCTGGTTATGTTCGATATTTGGCGCGACGGACGCGTCCTGCTGGCTCGCGCCGACCGCCGGCGCGAGGTCATGGCTCAGAGCGATGGCGCAACCAAAGAGCGAGACCTTTCCTGGCTTGACTATTCCTATCCGGCCGACCTTTCCGCCGACGGCAAGACTCTTCTTTTCGATGAGGAGGGAATTGGCGGCGGGGTGCAGTACGGAGACGTACAGGATCTAACTTACGCTGTTTATATTCGGAGCACCGATGGCACGCCGGCGATCCGACTCGGCGAAGGAGGCGCCGCCGCGCTCTCCCCCGACCAGAAATGGGTCATTATTGCGACGCCAAGCTCGCCGCAACAACTCCGGCTGTTGCCCACCGGGGCAGGTGAAACTCAGTCGCTTACGAACGATTCGATTAACCACCAGTGGGCACGATGGTTTCCGGACGGCAAGCGCTTTGTCTTCTCCGGGAACGAGTCGGGGAAAGGCGTGCGGCTCTATACTCAGGATGTTTCCGGAGGAAAACCGAAACCGATTTCCCCCGAAGGGGTTGACGCACAGGCGTTCGCGATCTCGCCGGATGGCCAGTCTGTCGTGGGCATTGGCCCCGACCAAAAGGGCTACTTCTACCCCGCGTCTGGAGGGGACCCTCGAATCGTTAACGGTATGGAACCCGGCGACATTCCCATCAATTGGAGTCAGGACGCCCGTTCCATTTATCTTTACCGGACCGGCGAGGTGCCCGCCAAGGTTTATCGCTTGGAATTGGCCACGGGAAAGAAAACCGTCTGGAAGCAAATTGCTCCGCTCGATCCCACCGGTGTCTCCACTATCGGACCTATCCTGATGACACCGGACGGGAAGACGTATGTATATGGTTTTCATCGCACGCTCGGAGACCTCTACTTGGTGGAAGGCCTAAAGTAGATTTTCATTCTTCTTACGTGGCGAGGGTGAAGATTTTGGCAGACGCTTTGTTTGGCGGCCCTACTCTTCGCGCTTCATGTTAATTGCGTTTCGTTGAGTTCTTCCCGAATGACGGCAAACCGGAAACTATTCCGGACCGGAAGTCGGCCCCGAGGACTCCAAGCCAGTTTGGGGCTATTTTCATTGCCGCGGGCGACACCCTCCCTCAATATCCGAGTCGTTTATTCACAATGTTCTTCAGCGGCTCGCCCTTCTCAAACCTGGCATACTGCGTCAGAAAGAAGCGCATCGCCTGATCCTGCCAGTCCGCCGTGTGGTCCGCGCAGTGCGGCGACAACAAAACATTCTCCAGCTTGTACAGCAGATTTCCCGGCGGGAGCGGTTCGTGCTCAAACACATCTAACCCCGCTCCTTTAATTCGCTTGGTCGTTAGCGCACGCAGCAGAGCCGCCTCGTCGATGACCGGCCCGCGTCCCACATTGATTACGACGGCTGTCGACTTCATGACCGCGAACTCCACGTCGCTGATCATGTGCCGCGTCTCCGTGGTCAATGGGGCCGTCGCCACAATGTAGTCGCAGCGGGCCATCATCTCCCGCCGCTCCTCCGGTTTGTAGAAGCGTTCCACCAGCGGATCGGCGGATCCAGGAATATGCCGCTTGGTTGCGAGCACGCGCATACCCATGGCGTGCACGCGGCTCGCGACCGCGCGGCCAATGTCGCCATAACCCAAAATCCCCACCGTCTGTCCACTGATCTCTTCCACGTCGAACGGTTCCCAGACAGCTGCTATCTGGTTGCGAATCATCCGACGTAAGTCTTTTGCAAAATATAAGATCGCTGCCAGCACAAACTCCCCAAGCGACGCGCTGAACACACCGCGGCCGTTGGTCAGCAGAACTTCGCTCTCCACCAGCTCCGGAAATAACAGGTTGTCCAGGCCGGCAGCCTTGGAGTGTATCCAGCGCACCTTCTTGCACATCCCAAACAATGCACGCAGCAATTCCCGCGTGCCCGACCATTGCAGAATTACAGCCGCGTCCTTTGCCGCCTGCGCACACGTGGCAACGTCGCCACATACTGTGTGCGGCAGCTCTTTCAGCATCGCGAACTGCGGATCGTCTCCCGACGCGAGCACCAGCACTGGATTCTCTTTCCCCATACTCAATATCCTGTCACGCTCTTGTCCCGGACGGTGGCTGGCAGCTCGAAGACGCAGCCTGCAATTACCATGAAGAAAGTGAACTGGCGCATCAGAACCTCCTTCGAGGTTTCCGAGCAAGTGCAGCATCTGCTAGGGCCCGGTAGCGTCGTTCCAGAATACAAGACTTGACGAAGGCGTAGCTTGCTGTGGCGTTACTTCATTGGAGAGCGTGACCGTCGCAAAATCATCCAGCTTCGTGGTAGAACATGACTGTTCGCTATTGACGGGCAATCCTGCAGCAATCAATCCGCATTCTGGCAGACGCTCAACTTCCGGCTCCACGACAAACCGGAAGATTACGCTTAACGGGATCTTACGACTTCAAACCACACGGTGAATAGGTACCAGCCCACGAGCCACTGCCACTGCCTCCCGAACGAAATCCCGTGTCGGCTAGGATCCCGAGGGCCGACTGTAAGCAAACGGCCCACTTCCCCGATGTTCATGCCGTAAAAGAAAACCGAGAAAGAAACTGACGAAATTGCTTGGATAATCGACAAAAATGGGTTATTTTGGCCGACATCGGAATTTTGGAATCAGGGCCGGGAAGCACAGACTCGAGAATGGGGCACGACTCGGTTTCGCGGATGAATGACAATCCCTGATCTCCGCGACGTACTCCTGGTTACGATCGGTATTGCCGGCTCCTAGAGGAATCCAGCCGTGAAATTCCCTCTTTGCCTCTCCATTCTTGTGGTGGCTTCGGTCTTCTCTTGCTATTGCTTGTCGGCCAACGCCGGGGACTTTGCTAACTCAGCTGTTTCGAACCCATCCGAGGCGGCCGCAACCTCGCCTCCAGGAGACGGATCGGTCATGGGCTCGTCGGAGTTCATGATCCCAGGTCCGCTGCGCTCCTTTCTGCGCATGGCGGGTATTAGTCAAAAGATTGCCCCCGAACAAGTGCTGCCCTTGCTGAGCCGGAACGTGTTTGCGCAGGGTTATGAGGGCTCCAAAAAACAGACTGAATTTCTCATCCTGCTGAGCCGGTATGTCGTGCAGGCTAAGGAGCTGTCAGCCCTGGCCGCGACCGATGGCATGATTCGCGTTTCGAATTGTGATGACGCCAGACCACTTCTGCGCATCCTTGGTTATCGGACCCGGTCAAATTGTGGAGAGGCTGATACATCCTTGCAGACGGCGGATCCCGAAAGGGCTTTCCTGACGATCGATTCCGGATTCCCTCTACCCGAACTGGAGCAGACGCTGCAAGGAGGCAAACCTTTCGCGTACCCGTACGCCGCTTCTCCAGTGCCGGTGCTGTTCGCCACAGGCGACTGGACCATGGCCAGCAGGAAGAATTACAAGGAAACCAGCAAGGACCTGGTGGACACAATCCTGAGCGATCGGGCCGTGGCGCGCCTCTACTGGGCCCTTTCCAAGCTGGATTCCGAAACCAATAACTCATTGCAGCGATCGATTGGGATCAGGAAACTCCTGCCTCATGCCGCCGTCCTTGATTTTTACGGGAGCCACCTCTGCATCCGCGCGGGCCGGGTCATCGTTCCAGGAGGACGGGGTACAGAATCTGCGTGGAAGGATTTGGTGGGGGCTAGCCCGGCATCACCCGCGGCCTTCGTGCAGAAATTGCTGGCCGTGGACAAGGGCTGGCTGGCCGCTTATTTTGACGTGCTTTCACGGGTGAGTAGAACTCAGCAGACATATTTCACCGAATCGCATCGGCTTCGGCTTTTTTATGACGCCCTGCGGGCTCCAGATCCTTCCGCTAGTGCCACAACGGGGATATTCAGGCCCGCCCCTGCGCTGCTGCTTTTGGTTACTCGGCTTCAATGGGAGACCACCGGAGAACCGCTCGTCCCCGGAAATCTCGCGGTGTGGGAAGATGTTCTTCGCCAAAAGAAGATAATGCGTGACTCGGGCAGGCGCAGCGCTCGCCTAGCCAGTCCGGATCAGCTCGTCCAAACAATGTTCGCTCTTTCCCGGGCGACGACCGATGACGGCCCCTTGCAGATCTACTTGGCGATCATCGAACTCGAAAGCAGACGACGTCCCGAACATCGCTTGGCTCCCGCGACGGTGCTCCTGTTGGCTCGCAAATTCGCGGAGTTTGGTGATCAATATCGGATCTTTTCCGAGTTTCAAGAGTTGAGTGACGCATCCATTGTCCTATTCCTGGAAACGGCTGAAGCGCTGAGCAACGTTCCCAATCCCATGCGTGGCAACGCACTCGGTACCTTTCAGGCGAATGTCGGAATCTGGCAGATCTTGGCCCGGCAGGGACAGATCTCGAACCTGCGGTTGAATGATTCGTGGCAGCAGGTGATCAAGCCATTTGCCGGAATCCGATCAGCACCCCAGTTATATGACGCGGGGCGAGTTTCCCTGGGAGAACTGTTTCGGGTTGCCACTGGCGACGCGAAAGTTTCTCAGGATGAAATTATCGAATTGCTGGCAGGCCCTGGGCAGACTACCACGGAAGGAAGGAGGATCCACCAGGAGCTTGCCATCAGAATCCGTTCTGTATTGGACGGCCAACGACTGGTTTCTCTTGACACACTGCTTGCGCTGGGCGACGCCTTGACCGAAAAGGATCAAGGGAAAGTGCTGAACGAATTCGTGATCCGTCGGGCCGGGGAAATACGGGAATTCGAGATGCCGCGGCCGATTTTCACGAATGGTGAGAGAACGGAATGGGCTGCAGGAATCTATAGCAACCATCACACCGAAGTTCAGATGCGAAGCAACCTGGCAAAAGTGCTCAAGTCTCCATCGCCTTCACACGCACAACTCGAAGAGGCTCGCGGTCAGCTCGCTTCTTTCTTAAGGGACACTCTTGTCGGTTTGAACTATGCCTATTACGAGCCACCAGGTGCCCAGGCTCTGCACAATAACCCCCTCCTCATCCGCTCCCACGACTTTGCCGCAGAAACGGTCAGCGGCATAAAGACGGTCTGGCAGGCTCCGCAGCTCCTTGGCCAAGGCTCCCCCGCCGGCGGAGGCGCTCATTTCGTTGGCTCTCTTGCCGATCTGCCCTATGTTCTTGCGGATCTCGAACAGGACTTTATTTCGCCGGAGAATGTCCAAGATCTCATCTGGAAGGAATTAACGCCGGGTCTGTTGACCAGTGCGATCTTGCCGCGCTGGTGGGATGTCAGCCAAAACGAGCTTCACGCGGTCGCGCTATATCAGCGAACTGGGGAGGAACTCCTGACCGCGTCCGTGAAGGACGAGGAACTGCGGAGCAAGGTGATGACCATCCTATCGGATCGTGTGAATCCACAGCGGTCAGAGCAAGTCGAGCAGGGTCTGCGCGCCGGCCACTTATCGGAAACACTCACTCGAGTGACGCCCGCGGACACGTTCTATCTGACGGCAGAGTTTCAACGCAGGTACCCGGGAGAAACCCGTTCCTGGGGAACGGCGACCCTGGAACTGCAAGATCTCTCTCGTCGGCATCCCGAAGAGGTCAACTGGAGGCGCTTGTCGCACGATTTTGGTGTGCCGCATCCCAGCTTGGCTCAAACGTACAGTCGCGAACTGCTGAATATCGGACCCCTGCCCGCGTTCGAGGGATACTCCAGCCGTTTTCTGGCGGAGTCTTGGGATTCGCCCAATCTGTACTGGGCCCGCCTGGCCGATGAAACCGGGCAATCGGCTGTGGCGCTAAACCATCTGGTGCCGCAGCTGACCCGACACATGGTCGAAAAGATCTCCGCAACCGACCTCGAAGACTGGCCAGCTCTCCTTCGCGCGATGCACGAAACGGGCGAAGACTTCCAAAAGGGCAAGATAGCTTCGCTCACGAGTGCCGGCGCGCCTCGGCCGTGAGGTAGTTCCGGTTGATTTGCTGACGGTAACGCAGCGACCCAAGTAGACGGGCTCGCAGATTAGGAATTTAGGAATTATGGCAAGGAAATCTTTTGTGTTTCTCTGTTCGTTTTTTTGTCTATTCGTCGGCTATGGAACTGGAGTCGAAGCTCAGGAGAGCCCCGATCTTCACGTTGTCGTCAACTTGGTACAGCTCAACGTCGCGGTGACCGACAAGAATGGAAGCTACATTACGGGCCTGCGCCCCAAGGATTTTGCCATCGTCGAGGATGGGATTGCGGAGAAGGTTGCCACCTTTGCCGAAGGCAATGAACCGGCACTCAGTCTAATTGAGTCGGCAGAGCCCACAGGATCTGCAGACTCGGCCGGTGACGTGACCAAGGGCTCTTCTGCCAGGGACTCGCTTCACACCCTCGACTCGCTGGTAGCCGGCGCCAATGTGTTCGTTCTGTTTGATACCAGCAATTACATGTATCACGGCTTTGTCTTTGCGCAAGATGCGATCGCCGAGTTTGTTCGTTCACTGGGAAGCGCGGACAAGATTGCATTCTATTCCTACAGCCGAGATCTTTTCCGAGGTGCCAGTCTGACCTCCGACCGGGCGCAAGTTTTGCGTGCCGTGCGCTCGACGGTGGCCGGAGACGAAGCAGCACTCTACAACACCCTGTTGCTGACGCTGAAGGATGCCACCCAGTACAAGGGCAGGAAAGTCGTGGTGGTGTTTTCCAACGGCCCGGACAACTCGAGCGTAGTACCACCCGAGGATGTCGCCGAATTCGCCCAGTCTGCTGGCGTTTCCATATACATGATCAGTACCCAAGAAGCCAGATTGGAGCCGGTGTCCACCGCGGTGTTTGATCGCATGAGTGCGGCCACGGGCGGCAAGGCCTACTTTGCCAAGAACTGGAGAGACGAAAAGCGAGCCTTTGCATCCATCCGGGACGACTTGGCGCATCTTTATTCGCTAAGCTACTACCCCAAAGCTAATCCCAACTCTGGCTGGCGTGCGATCACGGTAAAACTGGTGGGCGACAATCTGAAGAGATACAAGATCCGCACGCGCAACGGGTACCGTCCTCAGCCGTCTCGGTTTCCCAGCGACGCCCAAATTGTCCGGCCGGATACTCCTCAGTGCAGTTCGTACGCCCTGCCTGCGCCGTATGGCAACTTTCAAGAACCACGCCTTTAGCGACGAAATCATGGCGATGCCGGACAGCTGTAGCTGACGAGATTGTGCCAGCATGACGGGCAGACAGGAAATAATCCCAAGGTACGGTTGCCGACAATTGGGGAGCGATCGTTTGTGAGTCTTCTAGAACGAGCAATCGATCTAACCTCAGGCTATGAACGTTTCAGCATTTAACGATAGGGAGCGGCGATGGGCAAAGTTCTAGTGACTGGCGGTTCGGGCTTCATCGGCAGCCATTCGATCTTGCAGCTACTGGCCGCAGGACATCAGGTGACCACCACAGTGCGGACCCTGAAGCGTGAGGGCGACGTACGCGCCATGCTAAAGCAAGGCGGCGCCGAGCCCGGCAATCGCCTGTCGTTCATCGTCGCCGATCTCGAGAACGATACGGGCTGGCCGGAAGGAGTCGCTGGCTGTGACTACGTGCTGCACGTGGCGTCGCCATTTCCTCCGAACATCCCCAAGCACGAAGACGAGCTGATCGTGCCGGCGCGCGAAGGCACGCTCCGTGTACTGCGCGCCTCGCGCGACGCCGGCGTCAAACGCGTGGTGCTGACCTCTTCGTTCGCGGCGATCGGCTACGGCCACAGGCCGCAGAGCGCGCCGTTCAACGAAACAAACTGGACGGATCCCAACGGCGAAGATGTGACTGCCTACGTGAAATCGAAGACCTTGGCTGAACGCGCCGCTTGGGATTTCATCGCCAACGAAGGCGGCAACCTCGAGCTCTCCGTCATCAATCCGGTGGGCGTGTTTGGTCCTGTCCTGGGCCCTGATTATTCGACCTCGATCCTCCTGGTGCAGCGCTTGATGGATGGTGCCATGCCCGGTGTCCCGCGGCTTTATTTTGGCGCAGTTGATGTGCGTGACGTTGCCGACTTGCACATCCGTGCGATGACTAATCCCGCCGCCAAGGGCGAGCGCTTTCTCGCCGTCGCTGGCGATTTCATGTCGATACTCGACATCGCGAAGGTGCTGAAGAATCGGATGGGCGCGTCGGCCAAAAAAGTGCCGACCCGTCAACTGCCCGATTGGCTAGTGCGCATCGCCGCGCTCCGGGATCCGGCGGTGAGGCAAATCCTGCCTGAGCTCGGCAAGACGAAGAACGCCACGAACGAAAAGGCCAAACGCATGCTCGGCTGGGCGCCTCGTTCGAACGAGGAGGCGGTTGTTGCTACCGCCGAAAGCCTGGTGCGGCTCGGACTTCTAAAGGACGGTCAGAAAAAAGCCGCATAAATGAGCCGAGCACATCCGATAGAACTCATGCCTGCCGCACGAAGAAGAACCGTCCCAAAAAGCTTTACTGCAGCTTCGCGTACTCCGCTTTCGCTTCTTTCAAGATGGGTATGTCGGGATCGGCTTCTTTCCAGAGAGTGAGGAAATCGCGGTACGCTGCCTTGGCCTTGCCGGTGTCGCCGGAAAGGGCATAGGAGCGAGCGAGTTGGAGATGGGCAAGCGAGCCGAGCAGGAAGTTCTGTACGACACCGGAATGATCAGGGAACTTCTGAAACTCAGCCGCTGCCGACGGTCCATCCCTTTTTGCGAGGTACGCCAGACCGCGAATGTACGCGGGATACATTGTGGTTCCGGGAGGAGGTCCCCCGAGTTCGTAGGGAAGGGAGGGTTCGAGGGCGACGATCGCCTGGTCGGGCGCCTGTTGCGCCATCGCAATGGAGGCCTCGATCACGGGAAACCAATACACTTTTAGATAAGAGTTGTCGGGTTCAGACTTTTGCAGCGCTTCGAGTATGGTTCTCGATTGCGAGGCTTCGCCGGTGCGCGCGAGCGCCAATGCGGCGAGGACTTTCACATCACGCCCGGGAGCGAGCGCTAAGGCGCGGGTAACACCCTGGCGGGCGGCCGCGACATTGCCCAGCTCAGCCTCGCGGAGCGCCTGAAATGCTATCCACTGGGCGCCGGTTTCTTTGGCGTCCGAGCGCACGGCGGAGTCAGCGGCGCGCCGCGCGAGGTCGCGCGCTTTTTCCACGCGGCCATAGTAGGCCTGGGTATCGGCGTGGGCGTTGAGCATCTGGTCTTCTTCCCCGGGGCGGCCTGCGGCCCATTCGACTTGGCGCTCCATTTCGGCATTATCCCCAGACAGAAATGCCAAGGAGTAAAGATCAGAACGAATGACTAGGCCATCGAAGTTCTTCTGCTGTGCTTCCTGGATCGTCTGCCGGGCATCCTTGAGGCGATCTACGTTGATGTAGAAGGAGGCGAGATTTCCATAGCCGGTGATAGCGGGTTCCAGTCGCTGCGCCGCTTCGGTTTCCTTGACCGCCTTGTCGTATTGGCCCAAAGCGCCATAAGCGACTCCTAGATTCCCGTGAGGCACCATATCTAGCGGGTAGCTTTTTGCCCAGAGTTCGTAGGCTTCGGTGGCCTTCTCGATTTCGCCGGTTACTTTGTCAAAATAGAAGGCGGAGATGCGGTACCTCTCGCGTTCGCTGACGCGGTCGCGCAGGTCATAGGCCTTTCTAGCATTAGCGGCCGCGAGATCCGCCCGTCCAAGATTTGAGTATTCGACCGCGATCCCGGTGTAGGCCATGGCGAAGTTAGGGTCCAGTTCGATGGCCCGCTTCATGAACGGAATGGCTTCTGCGTCACCCTTGGTGCGGCCGGTCGTGATGCCCATGCTGTAGGCCTTGAGGGCTTCGAGGGACGGAGTGGTGGCTTCCACGGGCACATCAAACTTCTGAACCGAGGCCAGCGATTCGCCGAGTTTAGCGCGCAGGCTGGCGACTGCCCGGCCCAGTGCTTTGAGGACATCTTGCTTGCTCGCCGCCTCTTCCTGTTCCTGGGCCAGCGTATCCCCACTGCTGCAACCGACAGTGTCTACGCCAATCACGTACTGGCCGCCGAGGTTCGAAATTGAACCCAATACGATTGCCTTACTGCCTGTCCGAATACAAAGTTCTCGCGCTACATCGCGCGTGATCCGCTCATTCGACGGGCGGCCCATCAGATGCAGCGTTTCCTCCACCTTCCGATCGGACAGGATATTAAGGAAGGGGGATTGTCCTAGCTGGACGCCCAGTGCCTGCTTCAGCGCGTCGTCGAAGACGGGGTCGCCAGTGGAGTTGGTAAAGTCGGCAAGCACGACCGTGTCTTTATCGGTGAGCGGCGTAGCCTTTGTCGTAGGCGCCGCCGAACGTGAGCGAACGAAGAACGTTCCTCCAATTGCAAGAGCCACGAGTATCACGCCGGCGGGAACCAGAACTTTCCAGAGTTTCCTGCCCACCACAGAAACTTCAGCTACTTTCACTGCGCTCGATGATGCAGATCGAGTAAGCGCAGGGGAGGATCCGGATGCTGACGACGGCGGTTGAGCGCCCTGAGAGCCGCTTTCCTCTGCGACCGCCACTGACCTCGAACTAGCCGGCGCGCCGTGCCGCGATTCCGTTTCGCGTTTCAGCCGTTTCAAGTCGGTCCGCATATCCGCAGCGTTCTGGTAGCGGAGCTCGCGATCCTTCTCCAACGCCTTCTCGATGATCTCTTCCAGCTTGGGTGGAAGGTCAGGATTCAGCCGTACTGCAGGAACCGGGTCACGATCCAGAATCTCGCGGAAGATGACCGCGGAACTTTCTCCCCGAAATGGCAACTGGGCTGTGGCCATCTCGTACAGGACCGCACCGAATGAGAACAGATCCGTACGGGTGTCCAACTCTTTCGCTCGCGCCTGCTCCGGCGACATATATGCTACGGTGCCAACCGTAGAACCCGGGCTAGTTAAGTGTGCTTCGGTGCGCGTGGCCTCGTTCAGTCCACTGGCGCTCGATGTCGTGACCTTGGCCAGGCCGAAGTCCAGAATCTTGGCGTGGCCGCGCTTGGTGACAAAGATGTTGGCCGGCTTGATGTCCCGGTGCACGATGCCCTCGGCGTGGGCGGCATCGAGCGCGTCTGCTATCTCGATGGCCAACGAAAGCAGCGTCTCCAAGTCCAGCGGTCGAACCCCGATCACGTGCTTCAGCGTCTGGCCGTCCAGAAACTCCATCGCGATGAAAGCTTCGCCGTGCTGGTCGTCAATTTCGTAGATGGTACAGATATTCGGATGATTCAGGGCAGAAGCAGCCTGCGCCTCTCGTTGGAAGCGGGCTAGAGCTTGCGCATCCTTAGCAATCTCGTCAGGGAGGAATTTTAAGGCGACAAAGCGGTGCAGCTTTACGTCCTCAGCTTTGTAGACCACGCCCATGCCCCCACCACCGAGCTTCTCGACGATGCGGTAGTGCGAGATGGTTTGGCCGATCACTTGGGAAGGTCCGTCTCTTGGCGCGACCATATTAGGGGCCAAGTTGGGGCAAGTCAATGCATCGGCAGGAAACTTACCCGATTGCTGGAATATCCAGAACTTGGATTGAGCCATAACCTGGGGGAGAATTTAATGCGCCCAGTCGCTCTGGGTAGAAAGAGCTGGATACACCCAGGCAGCCCACAGGCGGGGCCAAAGGTCGCGGCGATTCTCTCGGTCGTGGAAAGCTGCCGTCGATTGTTTGCTTCCGTGGCATTCCCGGCTCGTGCCAAAGCCATCGCCGCCAGCGCAGCCCAAGATCTCTTTGAGAAATATTTTACGAAAGAGGTCAGGCAGAAGCTGTACCGGGCAGATGTATGTTCATCTTGTAATATGCAAGAGCGAGGCCCATTGCTGTGTCGCAGAATGACAACCTGCTGCAACGCACCGACAGGATCAGCTGGACCGACCATGGGATCCAGCACTCCTTCAGGCACGAAGGGGCCGGACCGCACCCCGACCGGAAAGACCCCTATCTTCGCCTGCACTTCGCGAGCGTTTACGTACGCGACCAGGAGCGCAGCAAAAGGTTCTTTCTCGACCAATTGGGCTTCAATCTGGTTACAGATGTGCGTTTCCCCTCAGGCAACCGCCGGATCGACCGTGTCAGCAAGATGACGTAATACTCCCGAGTCCTTGCTTCGGGTGAGGTCATTGAATTGAACTGGCTGCGGCCGAAAATACGTTGTTCGCGTTGCTTCCGATCAGGCGAATCGTCCCGACCACCAATACCAGAATGACGGCCAGCATCACCGCGTACTCAGCGATGTCTTGGCCCTCCTCGTGCGACCAGAGCTTGCGTAGAAGATGAGCCACGTTCGCACCTCCTGTACCACGGTTCAATTGTATACTCCAGTCTGCTTGGTGGATAACGCTCAATCAAGACAGTCCTCTGAACGGGATCGAGATTGTCTTCCCGCACTTCCTCTCGACCACGCTGATCATGATCTGGCGGTAGCGGGAGAGGCGGTCAGAGAAATGAGGTTTTGTTAGACGTTCTTATCACCCAGTCATCGGGAGCTCCGTCAGAGACTACTTTGGACAGCTCTCACATTGCTATCCGCAAGGACGCAGAAGCCGTGCGCCGCTTGATGAATTCGGACCGCTCGCGGACAGAAAGCCGTACATTTTCGCTAACCCTTGGTCAAATGCCGGCGAAGCGTCGTGACTTTCATAGAAATCTCTTCATACCACCGGTGCTTTCGTCGGTCCCCCTGATCGCTTCGACTTTCGCCGGTTCCGGTTTCTTCTTGTCGGGAGCGGGATTGACTACTTGCTCCAGGTGGGTCATGAGAGTTCGAAGGTTCTCCTCGCCGGCATCCAACACCGTGCGCAGATCTGCACTGGCCCTCATAGCTTGCTCATACGCATCCCGAGCCTTGCTAAGAAGCGGAAGCTGTTCAATGAACGCATTAGCGTTCTTGGTAAACTCGTTCACCGCTTCTGAGTACGTCGCCATGGTTGTTGGCGGCAATGGTTGACCGGCAACAACCTCCTGCGAACCGACTGCGAACTTCGCTTTCTCGGCCTGGCGGTTACGGTAAGCCTCAATCAGCGTTTCGCTGGCCGACTCCAAGGTCATCTCCGGCATCTGCTTCGAGGCGAACTCGGGTTGCGCGCCCTCAGCATCATCCTGCTTTTTCCACATTCGCTTCACTCCTTTGCATCTTCACTCTTGGCGGCGTGGCGGCAGGCGAGCATTATGAACTTCTTGGCCAAGAAGAGTCAAATTCTGTAACTATATGCTCGGTAGGCGGAGGACGAGGACGCGCAGCACTCAGAGCAGCGGCGTGTCAGGTGCAGCATCGATTCGGTATGACTTTTCGTTCACCGTGATCGCTATATTGCTCATAAATCACACGCGCAGCCGAAATTCGTCCTTACGGTATCCTGACTTGTGGGAAGGCGAAAACACATTTGGGCGAATCGTAGACTGCACGTGATCAAGCGTAGCGATCAACAGTAGATTGCGCGCTGCGATGTTTCAGCCTGCGCCGCTGCACGGATGTCCGCCGGTTTTGGCGCGCCGCCGTTTAGCGCCTGAAGTCGGGCAGCGTATGGCAGCCTTCAATGGGTGGCACGAGCCGGATGAATCGAGAGGTTCAAGTCCGGTTCCGTGAGCGGCTCGGGGTGCAACTCCCGGGCCGACTCGGCCTGAGTTCCAGACCTGAAGACTGATTGCGAGCAAGCCTTGGTTGGATTGGCACATCCTCAACTAGAGCGAAATGGTGCGCTCTTCGGAGTGCCGGGATTACTACGCTCGAAAAGTGTTTGACACCGCCGACATTCTTAGAGACGCCTGTTTGCAATAGTTACGCGCAACCGGGCTAGGCGTCCAGCCTTGGGTTCCCCTCGCCTCCTAAAATGTGTGTAACTTCCTTCGATCTGCAGCGTACTGCTTTATGGACGCCAAAAGGAACATGGCGAAAGAACCGCAGCCCCGCGAGGGCGAAACCAGGGAGATGGAGGGGCTCGGTTTGGAGAACGTAATCGAGCGCGCACGCGGTCACGATGACGAGGCTCTGGAAGAGATCTATCGCCGCTATGTCCGGCGCGTATTCGGATTGTGCCGTTACATGCTGGACTCGCGGGAGAGCGCAGAAGATGCCACCAGCGAAGTCTTCCTCAAGCTGCAGCGCACCATCGAGAGCTACGACGGTTCGATACCGTTCCCCAAATGGCTGCTACGGGTGGCTGGCAATCAATGCATTGACGTTTTGCGGCGCCGGCAGCGTGGGCTGAAGGTGTTTGTGGAAGTTGAAGACGGAGCCGCGGTCATCGAGGCAACCAGCGCGGAGCCTTCTCCGCTCGGTGCTGTCATCAGCAAGGAAGAGAGGGTGCAAGTGCGGGATACCATCGCACGCCTGCCGGAGAACTATCGCGTGCCGCTGGTCCTGCGCTATTACAGCGAACTGAGCTATGACGAAATTGCACAGCAGTTGGACCTGGAGAGGAATCACGTGGCGGCCCTGATATTTCGCGCCAAGCAGGAGCTGCGCCGGAGACTGGCCCCAAGGAGCAAGTGATCATGGAATGTTATTCGGAACAAGCCTGCGCCCTCTTCGTGGACGGCGAACTGGATGCGGATGAGGCGCGGCGTATGCGAGACCATATGGCCACGTGCCGGGGCTGCCGGCAGCTACTGGACGCATTGCGCGCTGAGAACCGCGCGCTGAGCGAAAGCCTGAACGAGCTTTCAGAAGAAGCAGCCAGCCCTGTGGCCTTCTCCCGGTTGCGCTTGTCCGGGGTGCGGCGTGACCTGGCGGTGATGGCGGTGGTGCTGGCGTTAGGTTCGATCTTTTCCGGTTGGTTCGATCAGATGGAGATTCCCGGAGCGCTGGAGTGGGTCAATCCCTTCAGCCTCAGCGGCCTGACGAACCTGATGTTTAACATTTCTGACTATTTTGCGCACGGAGGTACTGCCATGTTGACTGAGTATGCTGTGGTCGTTGGGGGTTTCGTTTTTCTATTGCTGCTGGGCGCGAGCGCACTGCTGCTGGGGCGCCGATGGCGGCTACCCAGGACTGGCTTCGGCCTGCTGATCGTCCTGCTTACGTTGTCGTTGCCCAGCTTTGCGCTGGATCGGCGTCACGGGGAGTTCGTTACCGTGCCGGCGAGCGAGACTGTGGACGACACCCTTGTGGCCACCGGCAACACTGTGCGCATTGAAGGCGTGATCAATGGGGACGTGCTGGCTTTTGGCCGGACCGTGGAAGTGCGTGGCACCATCAGGGGCGACCTGGTGAGTTTTGCCAAGAGAACTGTGGTCAGCGGAATCGTGGAAGGCCGTATCTTCAACTTTTCAAAGTCGCTCGACGTGGACGGGCAATTGGGTCACAGCCTCTACGGTTTTGCGCAAACCTTGCGTTTGAATGACCGTGGCCACGTGGGTGAAGGTATCCTGGCTGCCGCTGGCGACGTCAGCCTCGAGGGCGAGGTAAAGCGCAGTGTGGACATCTTGACTAGTGGCAATGCCGATGTGAGCGGCAGTATCGGCCGCGATCTGACCATGGCCGGAGTTAGCCTTACGCTGACGAACACAGCCTGGGTCGGCGGCAACCTGAGCGCTCGCGTGCACCGGCTGGAAGAAGTGCACATCGCCGACGGCGCGACCATTGCGGGAAAACGTGACATCAAGGTGCAGGTGCGGGAGAGCCGGTTCACGCGCCCCAGAATCTACTTCCTCCAGGCTGTCTGGTTCGCTGCCGCCATGCTAGTGGGGTGGCTGGGCTCGTTCTGTTTCCCGGTTTTTTCCGGGCCACGACTCAGGCGGTGGGCTCAGGCTGGCTCAGCCTCGCGCTGGGGGTTGGGGTCCTGGCGGGTGTCCCGGTGGCCATAGTCGTGGTAGCCCTCACGCTGATTGGCATCCCGATCTCGCTAATGGTATTCGCGGTTTATCTGGCTGCGATCTACCTGGCGAAGGTTTGGGTTGGAGCCTTCCTGGGGCGGATACTTCTGAAACCCTCCGGAGCGACGAAGGGCGATTGGTTGCTGGGACTCCTGGTGGGCCTGTTGATCCTCACTATTGTTGGGTTCATCCCGTATCTTGGTAGCCTGGTCCGCTTGGGTGTGGTGTGCCTGGGTTTGGGAGCTTTTGCCGGGCAGCTTTATCGGGTTTCACGACCGGTAATAACGGCCTGAAGAGGCCTACGGAGGAGGCAAACGATAAGCCGACTTGCGAGGAGTAATCTTCGATGCTGTCGCCTCAGAGCCTCAGCGGAAGCGTCGCTAGGCGCCAGTCCGAGTATCTGCTGCTTAACCGGCGAGAATCATAATCCTCCGACGCCAGTCTTGGATCGCTACCTCCGGGAAGTGGGAAGCTTTTTTGGTGGTTGCCGCTTGTGTGTGGATGACGAATGAACCAGAAGTGAGGTTTCGCGGATTCATACCGAAAAACGATAGATCCCTATCGGGAACTGCCCGACGGCAGAAGTGTGTGGAGTGGGCAGATTACGTGCGCCGAAAAGGTATCGGCGTATCTCACCTTCATGCAGTTCGAGCTGCAACTGCTTCCGACGCGCAGGCAAGCTGGGCTTGTGACGCTAACGTACACGAACGATTCCAGCTCATTTTCTGTACGACGTCAATGCTGGTCAGCTAGTCGGGGAAACTGCGTCGAACCAAGGAAGGCGAAAAGGCCCGAAGCAAGAGTGCAGTCTCTGGCTGACGAAATCACTGCTTTGTGAACTCGGTCGGCCACCTGTGCTCTCGAATCAGGGAACAACCAACCCGCCAGTTCCGCCCTCGCCGATCTTGCCGTCGCAATCGTCCAGGGGCTCGCTATGGTGTGCCGAAGACTAGCTGCTTCCGCTGGGGCTCACCCAGAGCCAACTTCTATTCACCCACCCAGGGCGGCTGAGAACACATTCGTGTTCTGGGCCAGAGCTGCGTAGACACCCCGGTAGTTCGCGGGATCGTAGCGGACAGAATTCGCCATCGGCACGCCGAGGCTGGCACCTTGCGCGAACGCATCCAGGTTCGCCCCAAGGAAGACGAAGGTCCAATTGCCCGCCGCTTCTTTCCTTCGGATCAGTTCACGGATGGCTTGCAGAGTCCATTCACGCGAGGAGTTTTCTTCCCCATCCGTCATGATGACTGTGATGATCTTGTCGAAGCCGTCGCTGCTCACCGTTTGCACCGTGTTACCGACCGCGTCAAACAGAGCCGTGTTTCCGCTGGGGTGGTAGATCGTATCGTCAAGCTTGGCGACTTTGGCGAGCGGCGCCGCCTTGTATTTCATTTGCACGACGGTGTCGAACAGCGTCAGCGAGAACCCGTACTCAACAGCCGGCTCTTTCGCGAGTTCGTCGAGTAAAGATTGAACCCGCCGATTACGTCCTGGACCTTCGCGCACATGGAGCCCGACTTGTCGAGGATGACATTGACCGGACCCGCTGCTTGCCGCCTGATTGGACAGAATGTGAATTGTTTGCGCTCATTTCTTCTTCTCCTTGCGGGCAGCGGTCGGCGATCGGAAGTAGGTGGTTTCCCGGGCGAAGCCCAGTTTGTCGAGCAGACGCTGGCTGGGTTCCTTGCGGCGATTGTAGACGTTGCAGAGATATTGCTTAGACAGGTCCAGTTCGGCCGCGAACTGGGTCAGCGTCTTCTCACCCTGAACGCGCTTCATGATGCCGAGCAGGTCTTCGATGGTCGTCGCCTTGTATGCCATGGGATATAGTGTATCCCTTATGGGGATACAGCTCAAGCGCTGCTCACGCTCCTTGGGAGATGCCGCAGTACATGGTCCTTTTTTCAATTCAGGTTCCAGGACCAAGTTTCGTCGTAGCCGTCGGAAACGTCGACGCGTTTGAACTCCATCACTCTTGGTCCCCTCGGAGATGTCGGGCGACTTCGCCATCTGATGAGCGATGACTCGGTTGGCGAGAATGTACCGCACGAGCAAGGTCGTGTGACTCGGCTCGATGGCTTGCACAGTCACGTCCACGCCGCACAGACGCCCGCCCTCTTCGAGGTCACATGAAAGATTTCGGTTGACACTGCTCTGGGTGGTTTTATAATCATTCTCATCCGATAATCATGCGTCTCACCCATAAACAGTTCCGTGAGCTGGCCGCGAAGCACGGTTTGGCGGTCACGCACCAGCGTCAGGTGGTCTATGAGGCCGTCGTCGCTTCCCACGGACACTATTCCCCGGAAGACATTTACGCCGTGGTCCGACGTCGCATTCCATCCATCTCTCTCGCCACGGTCTACAACAATCTGCGGCTTTTCATCGAGTGTGGACTGCTGCGAGAGGTCACTCCTCATGCGTCCACGTTGCGCGTGGACGGTAATCTCGAACCTCATCACCACCTGGTCTGCTCCCGCTGTAAATCGGTGCAGGACATCGAAGGAGATTTCATCGATTTCAACCGGCTATTCCGGCAACTGCCGGGCGGCTTTGATCTGACGCAGCCCTTGATCGAGGTCTTTGGCCTCTGTCGTCGCTGCAGGGCAAAAAAGTAGCTTTTTCACGCAGTACGCAATCAAGAATCGAAGGACGAAAACATATGGAAAATACACTCGCGACTTCATCGGGGAGTGTTGTCCCCGAAGCTAAGGAAAAAAATACCGCAGCCGAATCGAAGTGCCCAGTAGGGCACGGCGCTCGCAAATCCTACACGAATGTTGATTGGTGGCCGAATCAGGTGAACCTGAAGGTACTGCACCAGCATTCCCCACTGTCCGATCCGATGGGTAAGGAGTTCAATTACGCGGAAGAGTTCAAGACGCTCGACCTGAATGCCGTGATCACGGACCTGCATGCCTTGATGACGGACTCGCAGGAGTGGTGGCCCGCTGACTTTGGCCACTATGGGCCACTTTTCATTCGTATGGCGTGGCACAGCGCGGGCACGTACCGCATCGGCGACGGCCGCGGCGGAGCGGGGTCTGGTCAGCAGCGCTTCGCGCCACTCAATAGCTGGCCGGACAACGTGAACCTGGACAAGGCGCGTCGGCTGCTGTGGCCGATCAAGCAGAAGTATGGCCGGAAAATTTCGTGGGCCGACCTCATGATTCTGACGGGCAACGTCGCCCTCGAGTCCATGGGATTCAAGACGTTCGGTTTTGGTGGCGGGCGCGAGGATGTCTGGGAGCCCGAAGAGGAAATTTATTGGGGACCTGAGGGCACGTGGCTGGCGGACGAGCGTTACAGCGGTGACCGTGATCTTTCCAATCCGCTCGCTGCCGTGCAAATGGGTCTGATCTATGTGAATCCGGAAGGGCCCAATGGCAAGCCCGATCCCATTGCTGCGGCACGGGATATCCGGGAAACGTTCGCCCGCATGGCGATGAACGATGAAGAAACGGTCGCGCTCATTGCCGGCGGACACAGCTTCGGCAAAACCCACGGCGCTGCCGTCCCCGCTCAATATGTAGGCGCTGAACCAGAAGGTGCTGACATCGAAGACCAAGGCTTAGGGTGGAAGAATAAATTTGGCAAAGGTTTTGGTGGTGACACCATCGGTAGCGGCTTGGAAGTCATTTGGACCACGACGCCGACGAAGTGGAGCAACAACTTCTTCACCAACCTATTCAGCTACGAATGGGAATTGACGAAGAGTCCGGCCGGAGCGCATCAGTGGACGCCGAAAAATGGCGCTGGCGCCGGTACGGTGCCGGATGCGCACGATTCGCGGAAGCGTCATGCGCCCTCCATGCTGACCACGGACCTCGCCTTGCGGTTCGACCCCGCTTACGAAAAGATTTCACGGCGCTTCTACGAACATCCGGATCAGTTCGCAGACGTGTTTGCGCGGGCATGGTTCAAACTGACGCACCGCGACATGGGGCCGATCTCGCGGTACCTTGGCCCGCTCGTTCCGAAGGAGTCTCTGGTGTGGCAAGACCCTGTTCCCGCCGTGGATCATAAATTGATCGGGGAGCAGGACATTGCTGCTCTGAAGGCGAAGATCCTCAAATCCGGACTGTCGATCTCCCAGCTGGTCGCAACTGCCTGGGCATCGGCGGCGTCGTTCCGCGGCTCTGACAAGCGCGGTGGGGCGAACGGGGCGCGCATTCGCCTCACGCCACAAAAGGATTGGGAAGTGAACCAGCCGACCGAACTGGTGAAGGTTCTGCGGACGCTCGAGGCGATCCAAAAGGATTTCAACAGCTTGCAGTCCAATGGGAACAAAGGGACGAAAGTCTCCCTTGCTGACCTGATCGTTCTGGGCGGCTGCGCAGCCGTCGAGGAATCTGCGAAAAGGGCCGGGCATGAAGTGAAGATTACTTTTTCGCCCGGGCGCACGGATGCTTCGCAGGAACAGACGGACGTGCACTCATTCGCCGTAATGGAGCCGATCGCTGACGGGTTCCGCAACTATCTCCGAAGCGGACAGCCCCTGTCGGCTGAGGAGTTGCTGCTGGATCGGGCGCAGTTGCTGACACTGACTGCCCCCGAGATGACGGTTCTGGTCGGCGGCATGCGCGCCCTGAGTGCGAACTTCGGGAAGGCCAAACACGGCGTCTTCACCAACCGGCCCGAGATGCTGACGAATGATTTCTTCGTCAACCTGCTCGATATGAATACGAAGTGGCAGGCCTCCTCTACATCCGATGGCGTGTATGAGGGGCGCGATCGCGCAACGGACAAAATCAAGTGGACCGGCACGCGCGTCGACCTCCTCTTCGGTTCGAACTCCCAGCTCCGGGCAATCGCAGAAGTCTATGCATGTGACGACTCGAAGGAGGCGTTTGTGAAGGATTTCGCGGCTGCCTGGAACAAGGTAATGAACCTTGATCGCTACGACCTTGCCTGAGCTCGGCGAAAAAGAAAGCTTTCAACTTCGTGCTGTTGCTGTTGTTTGGATCGGCTAAACCGAAGTCGTCGCTTTTCCTGGCTCGCGGGGGCGCATCGCGCGCCCCCATGCCGCCTTTATCAACTGGGGTGAACCTCCGCTGAGACAATCCTCAATTGACACACTTGCGGTTCCATGGATTTTTCTATTCAAACAGATTCTTTTCTCCAGAATGGTCCTCGGTTGGCGAACGGAGGCGCGCTCGGGTGGAGACCAACCAGCCAGACAATTGGCGACGCTGATTCGCACAGCGCGAACACCACGCCGAACCTGTTTCAATCCGCGCCCCGCGTTCTACTGCGGGGGGACACCCGCCGGCGCTATGGGCCACTCCCTTTCAACCTCTTTCGAGCCCTTGCACCTATAAACCTACAAGGGTTTTCCCGGCTGTCACGCTGGGAGTGCTCGCAAGAAACAAAGAATCAGGGGAACGGGTGGTCCACCCGATTGGTCTGCCTTTCCTCCGCTGTAATGGTCTAGTTTTGCTCCTCCCGTTTGTGGAGAACCCGAACAGTCGCCATCATGCCAAACTCCTGATGAAACATGTGATGGCACTCGTAGACTAAATCTCCGACATCCGCGCTGCGGAAGTCCATGCGAACGTTAACGTTTGGAAACGCGGACTTTAGCGAAGAGGCTTTCCTGACGCGTCGAATCCGTCCACGTCGCGGCGAAGAGTTTCCATCAGGCGGTTCGCTCCACTAGGCCGCTAACGACGATGACGATGTCGTCTCCGTCGTCTTACGCACCGCCAATGACATCATCACTCGCGCGACCCCGCTGAAGATCATGCTGATACCAACCAGGGTGCCGATCGCCCAAGCCGAACTCGACGGCCATTGCGTGTAGATCATCAGCCCGAGCAACAGGGTAATGATCCCGTCCACCAGCACCCAGGTCGATCGTTGCGTCGGGCGTATCTTGAAAAACAGAACGATGTCCAAGATACCTTCAATCAGGAAGAGCGATGCGAGCACCAAAGTTAGCGACGCCACACCCAGTACCGGATGCATGATCAGGTAGGCGCCGAAGCACACATACGCGACGCCCACTAAGAACTTCCATATCATGCCGCCGGCTCCATGCGCGCGAAAGGCAAGTATTAGGTGGACCACGCCTGCCAAAACAATCAGCCAGCCGACGACCACGTTAACCGCCACGGCGGCAAGAAATGGCGAACCGACCGCCACCGTACCGAAGACAATCAGCAAAACGCCCCACAAAATGGAAACCGTCGAAGCGTGCCGTACTAGTTCGACTGGAGTGTTCTGTGCCATAGAGGCCTCCTTAGAAAACGGCCCTAAGCCTACCTCAAAGAGCCAATTAATTGAAAGCCTAAGAAGCAAATTTCCTCGTTCTCGAAGGGAAATTACTAAGATGCCACTTTGCATTCGGGCGCATGATCAGCCACGGGATCTGACCGAATTTCCGGTCCGTTTCGCTGCCGAGACTGCCTTGGGCACGTTCCCTGCGGTTTCACCGGCCAGGGCGTTTTCATCGTCTCCCTGCTTGGACGAATAGAGAAAGTCTTCGATTTCATCAATTCGTTCGCCGGCGTCACGGTAACCAATCTCAATCAGGTCGCGCGTGTCGCTGGGCGTGAATAGCAAGTAACTCATCAGATCCGCACAGGAAGCTGCGTCTCGCGCCAAACTGGACACAAAGTAATGGATCAGAGAGGGCATGTCTTTCTGGTGCTGTTCCGCCAAGTCTGATAAATTGACCGAAGGCATGATGACAAACGTCCCCAGTGGCCGTATCTTTTGCCCTCCTTCAATCCCCAGCTGATTGATGTGGCCATTGTTGAGCAACTGATTCAACCGTTCAAGGTGCTCGGCTGAGAGGCTGTTGAAGGGGTAGACAAGCATCGCCGAAGAAAGCGGACCCGCACGGACTGGTTGCCTTGAACGAACTTCTCGTCGCCTTCCTTGGATTCAGGACTCGCCCGTTTGACACCCCTCTGCGACGTTCCTATACTTCTCCACGCCACGACTGCTCGTCCGGGGAGGACTACTATGTTGAAACGTGCGCTGGTTGTTTTCCTGATTGCTGCCTCCGCAACTATCGGCTTTGCCCAAGAGCCGTGGAAAGTTCATCAACCCAAGCTCACTCCGCAAAAGAGCGGCACTACACAGCTGCTGATTGCTGTCAGCCCGGTGAACTCTCGTGTGGTCTGGGCAGCCGGAACTGGCGGTACATATGTGGTCACGACTGACGGCGGAGAGACCTGGAGTGCTGGTGTCGTGCCCGGGGCCAAAGCCCTGCAATTCCGCGATGTGCACGGCGTAAGCGAGAAGGTCGCCTATTTAATGTCCATTGGAAATAACACTACAGATTTTCGCATCTACAAAACCGTCGACGGTGGCGCGACCTGGACGATACAGTTCGAGAATGAGACGGTGAACGCATTCTATGATTGTTTCGCGTTCTGGACTCCGAAGCGGGGCATCACACACAGCGATTCGGTGAACGGCGTATTTCCCGATATTCGCACAACCGACGGAATGACCTGGCACTCAATCGCCGACAATATGCCGCCCGCGTTGCCGGGGGAAGCTTCGTTTGCGGCAAGTGGAACCTGTATCACAACCCAGGGACAAAGAAACGCCTGGATTGCTACCGGCGGCTCAACAACTGCAAGGATCTTAGCCACCAGAGATGGAGGCGACACCTGGAACCCCTATGATACTCCGCTCGTGAGCTCGGCCAGCGCGGGCGCGATTTCCGTGGCCTTCCGCGATCCCTGGAATGGCATTGTGGGTGGCGGCGATTTGTCTACAAACAGTTCCGCCGACGCGGCAACGTCGAACGACGGCGGGCAAACGTGGACTCTTACGAACAAGCCGCCCGTGGCCGGAGCCATCTTCTGCCTGGCCTACGTGCGCGGCAATCGCCATGGTGATGGTGAAGAAGCCGACCACGAACACGACCATGCCGTTGTGGTCACTGCCGAGACGGAGCCGAACTTCGACACAGGATCAGCGGCTTGGACTCCCGACGAAGGGCGCACTTGGTTCAAATTGCCCGACGTGAGCGGCTACTGGGCGGTGGCTTTTGCTAATCCGAAAGCTGGATGGTTCGTGGGCAATGGAGGTCAAATCCTGAAGATCAGCTTCTAGCAAGTCTGGCGACATAGTGCAGCGCGCCTGCTGCCCCATCCCTTTCCCGGGGAGGGGTTCGGCAGCCTGGTTTTTAACTCCCGTTGCCTTTGGACCTTGTCGGCGACAAACAACGTCCGTTGAGCGTTCAGGCCATCCAAGCCAGTGGATATGACCTGGTCGCTTCGTCGCCACCCAGCAAAAATGCCATTTCTTGACTCGACAGTCTTGGCGATTGTTAGCGAGCGACGTTAGTGCTCACGGGCCACACGGAAGTAATGCCTCCCGCATCAGGCCCGAGAAACGCGCTTTGGTGAATGACTGCTCTCAGTTCTGCTTCACCCGCAAAGCAGGAGGTTATCGAGCCAATTGCTAGACGATCTCTCGATTGGTGTCATATCGCCTTTGCGCCCAAGCCGTTCAAAATGGCGAGCCCCTGTTTTCAACGGAGCCCGGAAACCTTAGTTCCGGGATCATCGTAATGTCGAGTTTTCTCCAAAGGAGTTGCACAATGCGGGAATGAGCAGCGTCGGTTCCCACGTCCTCGATTTTCTCCATCGAGTTTCACTCGGGGCAGGCATCGTATTTGCTGTGCTCCTCATTACTCGGCTTTGGATACCTCGACGTTCAATGGGCGCCCTCACGCGTCGCACAAGACCCTAACAGCTTCCTTGACTACCGACCACGGAATAGTCTCGGTCTGAAAGCCTTTGTACAGCCCGCATTAGCTCAGACGGAGTGAAGGGTTTCGTCATATAACTGTCTGCGCCGCTTTGCATTGCCTTTTTCGCTCTTCCGACCCCGTCCTCGCAGTAAGGATCAGAATCGGGATCTTTCCCAGACTCTGATGTCTTCTTATGCTCCGACAAAGGTCAAAACCGTCCAATTCAGGGAGCATAAGGTTTAGAGTGCCGGTTGCTCTGTCTCGGCTTCCGAAATTAGAGCCTCCGGCCGGGAGGGACGATGCGTCCGGAAACCGCCAGACTGAAGATGATGTACCACAAAACGCGCAATATCCTCCTCGTCTTCCATTAGCATAACGAGTTTCGCGGCCCGTGGATCTATCTTCCAGAGGTCTGATTTGACTTGACTGGCGAGGCGTGAGATAGTGACTGGCTCTCATCGCGAAACCAAGTTTATTTCTCCCAAATGGTCTGGCTCATCCCGAAGGATACCAGCTTCTTTAAGATGTTTTCCGCGATGTCTGAAAACCTTATCGCGGGAGCTCGTGCTTTGGTAGATCTATTCAATGACTACCAAGACGTCGGTAACAAAATCGATGAGGTCCGCCGAATCGAGCGTGAGGGTGACGAGCTCACGCACGCCATCCTGACCAAACTAAACCAGACATTCATCACGCCCTTCGACCGGGAGGACATTCACCAACTGGCCTCGAAGCTCGATGATGTGCTTGACTTCATCAACGCCTCCGGTGCTCGGATCGTAATGTATCGCATTACCAATCCGCCGCCTGCAGCTGGAGAGCTAGCCAAGATCATCCTGATGCAGTGTCAGGAACTGCAGAAGGCGGTATCTCTCATGCAAAAAAACGGAAACATCCTCATCCATTGTGTGGAGATCAACCGCCTGGAAAACGAAGCGGATATGGTTTGTCAGCAGGCGATCGCCACGCTGTTTGAGTCCGAGAAGGATCCTATCAACCTGATCAAAGTCAAAGAATTGCTGGAATTCCTCGAGCGGGCTACGGACAAGGCGGAAGACGTAGCCAACGTGCTCGAAACCGTCGTGTTAAAGAACACCTGAGATTCGATGAATCCACGCAAACAGGAAAACTGTGAAGCCTGACCTGCTGCTGCTGATCGTCACAGTACTCGTCGCCCTGATTTTCGATTTCCTGAATGGGTTTCACGACGCCGCCAACAGCATCGCGACCGTCGTGTCCACCCGCGTCTTATCCCCCAAACTCGCCGTTTTGTGGGCCGCATTCTTCAATTTTGTGGCGGCATTTTTGCTCGGGACCGCAGTGGCTAAAACCATCGGTTCGGGGATGATTCACATCGAGCAGGTTACGCAGTATGTAGTGATCACAGGCCTCGTCGGCGCCATTGCCTGGGATCTGTTGACCTGGTGGTGGGGACTGCCAACTTCTTCCTCGCATGCCTTGATTGGGGGCTTCGCGGGAGCCGCGGTGATGAGGTCTGGATGGCACGTGATCATTGCGGAGGGTTGGTACAAAACCCTGATTTTCATCGTGGTCGCACCTTTCATGGGACTGATTCTGGGATTCTCTTTCATGGTCGCGATCTTCTGGCTTCTGCGCGATAAGCCGCCACAGAAAATTGATGTCTGGTTTCGCAAACTACAACTTCTCTCAGCCGCTGCCTATAGCCTGGGTCACGGCGGCAACGACGCCCAGAAGACCATGGGGATAGTAGCTAGTGCGCTGTATGGGGCGCGCTTTCTAACCTCGACGGAGCTGGCCGGGAACTGGGGGAAGTTTCATTGGCCCATCATCCTGGCCGCGCATACCGCAATCGCTCTGGGAACATATTTTGGAGGCTGGCGGATTGTGCACACCATGGGCTCGCGCATCACCAAACTCAAGCCGGTGGGAGGTTTCTGCGCTGAAGCCGCAGGAGCCATTACGCTCTTCTCGACCGCTTTGGCGGGGATTCCCGTGAGCACTACGCACACGATTACCGGAGCAATCGTCGGAGTGGGAGCGACTCATAGCCTCTCTGCCGTGCGTTGGGGAGTGGCCAGGCGG
>Ga0208190_1000150_pt1 | contig 27071 bp, 23 predicted proteins | sample June2015DPH_13_1_FD_184708 | JGI IMG/M metagenome (GOLD analysis project Ga0208190, IMG submission 184708) | Peatland microbial communities from SPRUCE experiment site at the Marcell Experimental Forest, Minnesota, USA - June2015DPH_13_10... | ecosystem: Environmental > Terrestrial > Soil >... | reverse complement strand
CCCGCGGGCAGCGGCGTTCCCAAGGGCGACCGCAGGGTCATGGATTGCATCGACTGCCACAACCGCGCCGCGCACACTTTCGTTACCGCCGAAGAGGCCGTTGACCAGGCCATGGCCAGCGGCGCAATCAGTTCCGACCTGCCCTGGATTCACAAAGAGGGACTGGCGTTGCTGAACGGCACTTACTCCAGCCAGGAAGATGCCGGTGTCCAGATTCCGCAGCAACTTCAGGCCTTCTATCGCTCGCAGAATCCCGCCGTGCTGCCCCAGAAAGCTGCACTGGTCGACCAGGCGAGCAAGGAGCTCGTGGCGCTCTACGACCAGAATGTCTTTCCGTTCATGAAGGTCACCTGGGGAACCCATCCCAACCACATCGGCCACATGGAATACCCGGGATGCTTCCGCTGTCACGATGGCAGCCACGCAGCTAAGAACGGTGACACCATTCCTCAGGACTGTTCCGTCTGCCACAACCTGCTGGCCGTCGAAGAAGCCAAACCGAAAGTGCTCTCCGATCTCGGCATTCAATAGCGGAGTTCTCGCGCCGGGGCGGCCACAGAACGAACCCAAATTTATCGGAGCCGTGTCCGACCGGCAGAGTGCGATTCGTCGGACCCCGAGAGCAGTGACATAGAATCGGGGAACGAGGAGACACGCAATGTCCGTTGTCATGCTCTCTGGTCCTGTCGGGGCCGGCAAAACGACCGTCGCGCGGGAACTCGTGGCAATCTCCCAAGCACCGCTCTGTTATATCGAGGGCGACACCTTTTGGCCGCTCTTCGCGAAACCCGGCTCGAAGTCTCGAAGAGAACGATTCTCGCTGCTCATGCGTTCGGCGACCGCTGCCGCCGTTCCTCTGGCACGCGGCGGTTACGAAGTGCTGCTGGATTTTTCATTCCCTTTGGACTTCATCGAAACAGCGCGCAAAATCCTCAAGGAAATCCCGCTTGATTTTGTCGTCTTCAGGCCCAGCCTTGCGACCTGTGAACAGCGCGCTGCTGCGCGGCCGGAAGGAAACATCGGAGACTACAGCGCATATCGTGATTTCTATACGATGTTTGAGGGTCTGCCAAAACACGAAATCGCGGATGACGAAGGCGATGCGCGATCCGTCGCTCGCCGGATCAGGGCAGGCCTCGATCAAGGCATCTTCCGGCTGGCTGCGATGAGGAACGAGCCCTGACAACCCTGCGATCCCTCCGATCCGTTCGCCCGCTGACTCTGATGCCTCACCCCCCGTGTTAGGCTGGCATGTCGCGCGAAAATACCGCCTGCGCACAACGTAGGAGCACGATTCTTCATGCACTCCAATCATCCCGTCCAATTCAATCTTGTGGCTGCAGCCCACGCTTCCATGATCGAGCACGGTTTTCAGCCTGATTTTCCTCCCGGATTATGGCCGGCCTTGCTGCATGATGGGGAGTGCCAAAATCCAAGCAGAGTAAGGACAGTCTGAATGAGCCTATGAATGAACTAGAGCGATGGACGAATTTCTATCTCCTCATGTCGGCGGCATCCGCGACCCTCGTCGGGTTGTTATTTGTAGTCATCACACTCGCCGCTGAGCGAAGGCTGGAAGGCAAATCGAAGATTCCGATTTACCTCACGCCCACCGTTATCTATTTTGTTTCTGTCCTATTCCTTACCGCGCTTCTAACCTTCCCCAATCACACCCAGCTCACGGCCGCCCTTTGCATCTGCGTCGTGGGTGCCGTCGGCGCAGTTTACTCAGGATCCTTTTTTGTTCGGCGCGGTGTCAGGAAGAGTTACTACGATCAGCGTGACTGGATAGCTTACGCGGCTTTTCCACTTGCCGCTTATTCGCTTCTTGCAGGGGGCGGCGTCTTGGCTCTTTACGTCCCCCAACGCGGCCTCACCTTGGTGGCTGCCGGTATGCTGTCTCTGCTTGCGATTGCTATCCGCAACTCGTGGGCCATCGCCGTCTCGGTCGTGTCCACCCCTCCTGGGCAGCGGGTATCGAAGTAGCCCACTACCGAGCAGGGCAGCAAGTGCCTGCAGCATGTTAGGCTGGCATGTCGCGCGAAAATACCGCCTGCGCACAACGTAGGAGCACGATCCTTCATGCACTCCAATCATCCCGTCCAATTCAATCTTGTGGCTGCAGCCCACGCTTCCATGATCGAGCACGGTTTTCAGCCTGATTTCCCTCCCGCGACCGGCACCGAACTCGCCGCCATCGAAGCGCAGCCCGCCGTTCCCCCCGCCGATGGCCTCACTGACCTGCGCAATCTGCTCTGGTCCTCCATTGACAACGACACCTCGAAAGATCTCGACCAGATCGAGTGCGCAGAGCAGTTGCCTGACGGCCGCATTCGCGTGCTGGTGGGAGTTGCGGATGTAGATTCGCGCGTCAAGCGGGGCACGGCGATCGACAAGCACGCACAGTTTGAGACCACCTCTGTTTACACCGGCGTAACCATCTTTCCCATGCTGCCCACAGAGCTCTCCGAAGGCATCACCTCGCTGAACGAGAATCAGGACCGCGCGGCCATTGTGGTCGAGTATTCGATCGACGCCAATGGAACCGCTTCCGACGAAAAAGCATACCGCGCGCTGGTGCGCAATCGCGCGCAGCTCGCTTACCCGGGCATCGGCGCGTGGCTTGACGGCAAAGCTGCGCCGCCGGCAAAGGTTGCCGCCAGCTCCGATCTGGCCGCGCAGCTCAAGCTGCAGGACACGGCCGCGCAGCGCATGGAAGGCGGCCGCTTCCAGCATGGCGCGCTCGAATTCGACACCATCGAGACGCAGCCGGTGTTGGTTACCGACGAGGTCATTGGAATCGCTCCCATCGTAAAGAACCGCGCCACGTCGCTCATTGAAGAGTTCATGGTGGCGGCCAACGGCGTCGTCGCGCGCACCTTTGAAAGCGCGGGCGTGGCATCCATCCGCCGCATTGTGCGCGTCCCCAAGCGCTGGGACCGAATCGTCGAGCTGGCCGCGCAAAAGGGCACCACGCTGCCCGCAGATCCCGACTCGAAGGCCCTGAACGAATTCCTCCTCACCCAAAAGCAGAAGGACCCCGACCACTTTCCCGATCTGTCGCTCGCCGTGATCAAGCTCATGGGCCCCGGCGAATATGTGCTCATCAAGCCCAACGCACCATCGCCCGGACACTTCGGCCTCGCCGTCCGGGACTACACGCACTCCACCGCGCCCAACCGCCGCTTCCCCGACGTGGTCACGCAGCGCCTCCTGAAGGCACAGCTCGCGCACGCCACGGCGCCCTATTCAGAAGACGACCTCAACGCCATCGCGCAGCGATGCACCCAGATGGAGGACGCCGCCCGCAAAGTGGAGCGCGAGATGCAAAAGCGCATCGCCGCCGTCGTGCTGCACCCGCATATTGGCCAGAGCTATCAGGCCATTGTCACTGGCGCGTCGGAAAAGGGCACCTTCGTCCGCACAATCGATCCGCACGTTGAAGGCATGGTGGTGCGCGGCGGCAAGGGCCTTGACGTTGGTGACAGAGTCACCGTTAAGCTCGTCAACACCGATCCCCAGCGCGGATTTATCGACTTCGAGGCGCAAGCCGCCAGGAATCCTTAAGGCGAATTAGAAAAAGCCCGAATTGAAAGCCGCAATTCGCCAATTCTCCTTGGGTTTCAACGGCTTCTGGGGTGCCGGGAATGGAACATTTCTGTGTCCAGCGGGCGCACCAATGCGTCTAACCTAATGAAACCGTCGATAATTAAACAGGCGGTTATTGATGACTGCATAAGAATGTCCTGATAAGCGCGCCGAAGGCGCAGTGTTTGCTAGCCCCGCGCTTCAGCGTGGGGAAGCGGATTTCACAGATTGACCCTGGAGTCCCGTAGGGACGGCGGAAGGACATTTATTTTGCGGGAATCAATAGCTGGCTTTGAATCGCCGCTGCGTCAGAACAGGGCGCTGCGGCAGAAGAGAGCGCTGCGGCAAGAGCAATAGATCCGAGCGGCTTTCTCCCCCGAACCGATTTGCCTTTTCGGCAGTTCGCGCCGGCGGACGCCGACTCTCAAGACAGGTGAATGAATGCAATCAGGTTTTGTTGGAGCTGCTGCGCGGCTCGTTTTTGGGGTGGCCCTTCTCGGAACTTCATACAGCCTGCTTGCGCAGGAGGCGGCCCCAGCACCGCCCGCAACTGACTCTGCCCCGTCCTCCGCGATTCCCGACGCACCCACTCCGCAAATCGAGCTAGCCGCTGCCGTCGATCCCCAATCCGGGCAAACGCAAACCGCTCAGCAACCCGCCACCGGATCGGCTCCCGCACCCGGCGACTCCACCACCAGCGCTCCGCAAAGCGCCGCGCCGCAAAACAGCTCCTCGCAAAGCAGCTCTAGCGCACAGCAAAGCAGCTCCAGCCCCCAGGCCTCCACGCCGCCCACCACGCAGCAGAGCCAGCACGACAAGGCTGCCGAGGAAATCAAAGAACAGGAAAAGCAACGCATCGTGGGCATCCTGCCCTCATTCAATGTCACCTATCGCAGCGATGCAGCGTCCATGACCGCGAGCCAAAAAATTGGGCTCGCCTTTCGTTCCGCCATCGATCCGTATACGTTTGGGATCGCATTCGTCGTCGCGGGTTTTTCTGAGGCGCAGGACAACGGCACCGGTTTCGGCTGGGGCCCGGAAGGCTACTTTAAGCGCTCAGGCGCAGCTTACCTCGACGCTTTCGATGGCGCGATGATCGGCAACGGCCTCCTGCCCGCTCTTCTGCACCAGGATCCGCGCTACTTCCGTCTCGGCCACGGCACCTTTCGCCACCGGTTCCTCTATGCCGTTGCCACCAGCTTCATGTGCAAGCACGACAACACCGGAAAATGGGAGCCCAACTACTCCAACGTCGGCGGCAACATCATCGCCGGCGCCATCTCCAATCTCTATTACCCCTCGCAAACAGCAGGCGCGGGCCAAACCATCAACAATGGTTTGATCGTCACCTTCGAGGGCACCTTCGGCGGCGTACTCCAGGAGTTCTGGCCCGACATCTCCCGAAAACTCTTCCGCAAAGATCCCACGCATGGCCTCGATGCGCAGGCGCGCGCCGCGGACGCCGCTGCAAAGCTGAAAAAGCAGCAGGAACAGAACCAGCCGCAGCAGGACCAGAACCCGAAATAGCACGCTGGCCGATTTCGCCGCGAGTCATTGTTCGTGAAAGAGCATCTATAAGAGCATCCATAGTCGATCTCCAACTTGAAAGGAGACCTCTGTCGATGAGTCGCCCTTTGATGTTTCGCTCTCGAAAATTAATCTCCAGGCGCCTTCCCTTATTTGGGCTGTCTCTCGTTGCACTGGTCGGCGTCAACTCCAGCGCCGTCGTGGCGGCGCAGCAGGCGGAAGCCGGCACTCCTCGCCCAGCCGTTCTCGAAGCTTCGGCACCCGCAGATCCGGCGCCCGCAGATCCGGAAATCGACTCGGCCTCCCAGTCAACCGCAACTCCCGCACAATCCCCCAGCAACAACGCGTCTGCACCGCAGAATCAACCGGCGCAACCTGCGCAGGGAGATTTAACCGGTCAGCAAACCAAGCGCATCCTCGGCATCGTCCCCAACTTCCGCGCCGTCAGCGCCGATACAAAGCTGCCCCCAGAGACCGTCAAAGAAAAGTTCATCGATTGCACTGAGGATTCGTTCGATTACTCCTCGATCTTCATCCCTGCCGTCATCGCCGGCTACAACATGAAAGAGCGCGCGACTCCTGAGTTCCATCAGGGCGCAGCCGGTTACGCACGCTACTTTTGGCATTCGGCCGTCGACCAAACCAGCGAGAACTACATGGTCGAGTTCATCTTTCCCGCCTTCACCCACGAAGATTCGCGCTACTACACCCTTGGCCACGGCGGATTCGTCAAACGCACGGGCTATGCCCTCAGCCGTGCCGTCATCACCCGCTCAAACTCCGGAGCCCAAGTCTTCAACATAAGCGAAATCTTCGGCGCCGGCGCCGCATCCGGCATTTCGAACATGTACTACCCCTCTGCCTCGCGCTCCGTCGGCAACACAGCATCCGAGTGGGCAGAAGACGTCGGGATCGACGCAGCTTCCTTCTGGTTCAAGGAATTCTGGCCCGACATCAACCGTCGCCTCTTCCACAACAAGTACGCCGAGCCTCCCGCGCAAAAGTAGCGCTCGCCAACTTCGCCAGCTCCGCAACCCCGCTCCCTTGTTCCCTCGTTCCCTTGGTCCCTTGGTCCCTGCTTTGCGGTATCATTCCTCCATCTCGAAAACGCGGGCCAGATCTAAATCCAACCTGCCGCTCCCGCGCCGGAACCATCCCGCGCCGGAGCCCGCCAGCGTCGCAGTAAGAAAGGTTCATCATGGACAATTCTGGAGTTGTCGTTTTCGTTCTCATCGTTGCCGTCATCGTCGCCATCTTCGTGCTCGTCACGATTCTTAAAACCATGTACACGGTGCGCACCTACTCTGCCGGCGTGGTGGAGCGCTTCGGAAAATTCAACCGCGTCGCGCGCCCCGGCCTGCAATTCCTGCTGCCCTGGTGCGAAACCGTGCGTCTTGTCGATCTGCAGGTGCGCCAGGCCGTCGTCAACGTCGAAACCAAAACCAAGGACAACGTCTTCGTCACCATTCCCGTTTCCGTGCAATATCAAGTAGTCGAGGCAAAGGTCTTTGACGCCTACTACAAGCTCTCGAATCCGCAGAGCCAGATCGAGAGCTACGTCTTCAACTCCATCCTCGGCCACGTGCCCACGCTCACACTCGACGAAGCCTTCGAGCAGATGCAGCAGATCTCCGGCGCAGTCAAGCGCGACCTCGACGAAGTCATGGACACCTTCGGCTACAACATTCTGCGCGCGCTGGTCACCGACATCGTTCCCGACGCCAAAGTGAAAGCCGCCATGAACGACATCAACGCCGCGCAGCGCGAGCAGATTGCGGCGCAGGCCCGTGGCGAAGCCGAGAAGATCCTCAAGGTGAAGCAAGCCGAAGCCGAAGCGGAATCGAAAGCGCTGCAGGGCGACGGCACCGCCCGCCAGCGTCAGGCCATCATCAAGGGCCTGCAGCAGTCCGTCGAAGAGTTCAAGGGCGCCGTCGAGGGCTCGACCGCCAAAGACGTGATCGCGATGGTTCTCATGACGCAGTACTTCGACACCTTGCGCGAAGTGGGCGTTACGGGCAAGGCGAGCACCATCTTCCTGCCCAGCTCGCCCGGCACCGTGAACGACATGATGACGCAGATCCTGGCCGGCTTTACGGGCGCAAAAACATCCTGATGCGCGCTTGGCGCAGATGCTGTGACGGGCCAAAGCCCTGAGAACCGGCACATCAGCTGCGGATTGAGTGGAAAGAGTGAAAATGGATGTCTCCAACTCGATGCGCCGCGCCTTCTATGTATTGGCTCTCGCCGGAGAAATCATTTTTCTTTACTATGGGTTTTCCTTCCTGTTGCTTGGCTATATGCCGCTAAAACATCGGTTGATCGGCAGCGCCGTGTTTTTCCCTTTGGCTGCCCTGGCCTCTTGGTGGAGCGGTTCATTATCGATGCCGCAGGTCGCGATTCCGGGACCTGAGATCGCGCGACCGCCAGCTCACTTACGCTTCGCTGAGTTGCTGGCCCGCTGACTCGCTGACTTGCTGTTTTTTCCCACCCGCAGCTTCCACGCCGAACGCAGTGCCCCGCGCAGCGAATCCTCGTCCGCGACCACAAGCCGGATGTGCGTCGCACCCATGCGTCCCCATCCGCCATGCACCGGCAAAAACAAATCTGGACGCTCGGCCAGAAACTCCGCTTGAACCTCCGGCGTGAGCATTAAATTTCCGTAGCCCTCTTTGACTGAAGCCAGCGTTGCAAAAATCCGCCCGCCAACGCGAAAATCCACCGCGCCCATGTGCGAGCCTTCCTCTGCACCCTCGAGGCTCAACGCAATCCGCTTGAAATCCTTCGCCGTCACAAAAACCCAAAGCCTCAGGTTGTTGCTTTCTCGTTCCCTCGGTCCCTGCCGGGGTCCCCGGCGAGCGATTTCTGCTGGCCGGGGTGGCTTGGTCCCTCGGTCCCTGCTTCCTCAAACTCCTCATTCAGCCACTTGCTGAACGCCGCAAACTCCTCGTCGCGTCCCAGAAAATCCCGCACCATCTCTCTTCCCGGCTTCGACCCGCCCTGTTCGAGCACCGCCTTCCGATACCGCGTGCCCGCCTCGCAACCCAGCAAGTCCTCCGGATCAAATTGCCCAAAGAAATCCAGTGCAATCACCTTGTCGAACGCGTACGTGTAGTAGTTCGACGAGTAGCCGGTCAAATGCCCGAAGCTCGCGTACATCTTGTTGCCTTCGAGCCACGTCCACGGCTGGAATTGCTTGTAAAGCTCGCGCGTCACCACGTCGGGATCGATCCCCGCTGGATCTTCGTCGTGCAGGTTGAGCGAGAGCGTCGTGTAGTAAAGCTGCGTCCTGATCCAGTCCGCGCGCCCGAACGCACCCGCGAGTTTCATCGTCCGAATCAGCTCCGCCGGCAGCACTTCATCCGTCTCGTAGTGCCGCGCGAACGCCTGCAGCAGCTTTTCGTCGCGGAAAAATTCCTCGAGCATCTGCGACGGCACCTCGATAAAGTCGCCCTCCGTCGCGAACCCTGAGAGCCCCGCCCACTCTGTGTGCCCGCCAAGAATCGCGTGCATCAGATGGCCGAACTCGTGGAAAAACGTCACCACGTCGGAGTACTGCAGTAGCCCCGGATCGTCCCCATCGCCAGCCGGGAAGTTGCAAATCAGCGCAGCCTCAGGCATTGTGCGCCCGCGCACGCCCGTCACCACAGGCGCTGCCGAGAACCACTTGTCCTTGCCTTCGCGCGGATGCATGTCGAGATAGAATCGCCCCACCAGCCGCCCGCCATCGAAAACCTCGAAGACCGAAACCGCCGGATCCCACGCTGGCGCATTCGCCGGCCTGAATTCGACTTTAAAAAGCTTCGCCGCGGTCTTTAGCACGCCCGCCTCCACGCGCGCATACGGAAAATACGGCCGCACCGACTGCGAATCGAAATCGAACTTCGCGCGCCGGAACTGCTCGTACCAGTAGCCGCGACTAACGATATCAATCGCGCTCAGCCCCGGCTGCCGACCGCGCGCAAACTCGAGCACCAACGCGTGCTCATGCTTCGCTCCGTCGCGGCTGGCCTCATCGAGCTTCGCCAAAAACGTCCGCACATTCGCCGCCGACTTCATCATCTGGTCGGCAGTCGCAAGATCCGCCCAGCTACGGAATCCGAGAATCGTCGCAATTTCCTGCCGCGTCGCCAAAAGATCAAGCAAGATTTGCCGGTTCGCTGGATACGCCCTCGTGTTGTACGCGAGAAACATCCGCTCCCGCAGCGCCGCGCTCCCGGCAAACGTCATCACCGGCATCATGTCCGGCGGATCGGTCGTCAGCGTCACGCGTTCCCGGCCAGCCTCGCCCATTTGCAGCGGATGTCGCGCAATGTAGTCGGCGGGCAGTCCTTCCATCTCTTCAGGCGTCGCCTCAATTGTCTTTCCGCCCTCCTGAATGTTGCGCCCGAACTCGAGCGACAGCCCAGTCGCTTTATCGTGCAGAGCATGTAATCGGTCGCGTGTCGCCTGGTCCTTATCCACGCCGGACAAGCGATAGCCGAGCAGCGTGCGCTCCACATAATGTTTCGTCGCCGCGCTCGCGCCGTCCAGCTTGATCGCCGTCAGCGCGTCGTACACTTCGCGGTTCAGGCTCAGCGCGCTCCCCGCCATCGCTACGCGCTGAGCCTCCATCTGCGCCTGGTCGCGCACGGCCTTATCGGCGGCCACCGAATTCAGAATCCCCGCCTGCGCTCCGGCCAGGCTCAGATGCTGGATCGCCTTGTCGTAGTGCAGCAACGAATTCTCGGGCGTGCGCTCGCCTTCGACGGCGAGAAGCGCGGCCAATGCGCTCTCATGAGCAGCCAGCCGCGCGCTCACCCATGCGGTCAGCCCGGTAGCCGATCGAGCGCCGCCCGCCTCCCACGCGTGCAAAGTTTTGCTTTCACCAACGGCAATTTCTGTCGCCATCGCTGCGGAACCCTCCAAAGCTCTAGAGTAACAAGGCGATTCTGAATGGCTGTGCGCCAAACCAAGACAGCAGACACTGCGGCCTTAGGTTCAAGCCACGACTTCGTCTATAGGCAGATTTACGCTGATTTGCGCGCCGAGTAGCCATCCAGCCGCTTCTTATACAGCAGCAGAACGCTCGGGCCAAACGCCAGCAGCATTACCGCAATCCCAGTCACGATGCCGAAGCTTGTCGCCATCGGAGCCGAACAATCGCCGCGCCGCCGCACCCAAACGTGGCATGGCACCGCAATCAAAAGTTCCAGCACGCTGCCCTTCAGCAGCCACGACACAGTGCGGGTCGTCACCGCCGCGGAGTTCCTGAAATACAGATAGAAGAGAACTCCCCAGACCAGCCAGAACGCCAGGAAAACCCACACGACCTCCATCTCGGTATCCCAGAACCAGTCGATGAACTTATCTCCGGCCACAGCCGCTCCGCCCGCTGAGATTGCAGCGAACGCAAGGAGCGCAAAAAGCATCGACCCCGCGACCACCGACACTGCAAGATGGGTCCGCGGCTTCAATCGCTTCTGCGAGGTGTCGACCGACAGAAAAAGCAGGATCGCCTGGCCACCGATGAGGGCAAAAATCGCCGCCCACACCAGCCACTCCGTATACATTTCGCCCAGGGTCTTAAAAAAAGGAGCGTCTGATCCCGCCATCGCCAGGCGCAACCCGGCGGGCGCCAGCAAACCCACAACAATCACTGCATAAAACACGCTGATGACGATGCCCCACTTGCGCATGGCACGTCCTTTCCGCATTTCGGGAGGAGGGCTGGCTGCTCACGATCCTACGCCGTTTTCGCACCGGCGCGGGAGCGAATTCATCTGTTGGTTTTCCTCAGGCTGGGTGCCCCATGTCCGGGTTTTCGGACCTGGGAGTAGCACTGCCGCTCGCTCACCCGCGCGTCGCTGGCTGACTTGCCAACTCGTCCGCCGCGGCTGTCTCACGCACTTCTCTTCAATCCCGCACTTCATCAGCCCTTTTCTATCGATTCTTGTATTGCTCGTCCGTCACATGCTCCATCCAGTCGACCACTTTCCCGTCGAGCTTTTCCTGGATGGCGATGTGCGTCATGGCCGTCGTCGGGCCGGCGCCGTGCCAGTGCTTCTCGCCCGGCGAAAACCACACCACGTCGCCGGGGCGAATCTCCTCGATCTCGCCACCCCAGCGCTGCGCACGGCCGCATCCCGAAGTGACGATCAGGGTCTGTCCCAGCGGATGCGTGTGCCATGCAGTTCGCGCGCCCGGCTCAAAGGTGACGCTCGCGCCTTGCACAAATGCCGGCTCCGGCGCTTGAAACAGCGGATCGATCCGCACCGTTCCTGTGAACCAATCTGCCGGTCCCTTGCCTGACGACTGGCTGCCGCTTCTCTTGATCTCCATCTCCGAATCCTCCCCGCGCTAATTTTGTGCCGCGACCGATTGCTTCGTGCGGCCGGCTCTTTCCCGCAAATCGCCTCGTTCACTATTTAAAGTACTCGAATCGGTACGCCAGTTCCGCGCCGCCTTCACGCATCCCTTCCACTTGGAGAACCCGGCTACCGTCCAGTGCCGACCGTCCGCGATCGCCTTTCCAACGCCCGCGTCGCGGCCCAAACCGGTCGAGGCCGGGCCCAAACTGCCCGCAGCCTGGTTCAAACCCGGCCGCCGCCTGGTCCAAAATTGACCGCAGCCCGGCCGAACCCCCCTCCCACACCCCGGCTCACCCCCCTTCCCGCCCCGATTCGGTACCGAAATACCCCCTCAATCTGCACATTACCGGTTGCATTTAGCATCGAAACCCCTTTAATATGCGTCAATTGAAGAGAATGCCTCTTGCCGTCTCCAGCACGATCGATTCACGGCCCACGCCGGCTGTGGTGCTTCCGCGCCTGCGCATGGGCAAGCTGTGCATCGCCGTTCAGGGAGCCACCGTCGCTGAGCTCATCTCCCGCGCCGACGAAGCTATTAAAGATTCTGTTTTCATTGAGTTCCGTCTAGACACCCTGCCCAAGCCTCTCGCCGCTTTGCCCGAGATCAAGGCCTTGCTGGCTCGTCGCCGCGACATCACCGCCATCGCCACCTGCCGGCGTAAGCCCTCCGGCGGCAAGTTCACCGGGTCACTCAACTCCGAGCTCGAAATCCTCCTCAAAGCCGCTGAAACCGGCTGCCATATTGTCGATTTAGAGGTCGAGTCGGCCGAGCAGTGCACCCGGCCTCAACTGGCCAAGTTCCGCGCCGCCCTTCGCGCCGCCGGCGCCTCGCTCATGATCAGTTCGCACGACTTCACCCGCACGCGCCGCCCCGAAGGCCTCAATCAAACCGCCCAGCGCATCGACGCCTACGAGCCCGACTTCGTCAAAGTCGTCACCACCGCCCGCAATCTTGCCGACAATCTCTCTGTCCTGCAGATGATCGAGGATCAGTCCCTCAATGCCCAGGTCATCGGCATCGCCATGGGCGAGGAGGGCCTCATCAGCCGGATCTTGAGTCCGCGCGCCGGGGCCGCCTTCACCTTTGCCTCCTCTTCCGATGGCGCCGAAACTGCCGCGGGCCAAATTCCCGCGCGCACCCTGCTCGATCTCTATCGCCTCGATCAGCTCGACCAGGCCACCCGCATCTTCGCTGTCGCCGGCAATCCCATCGCCCACTCTCTCTCTCCACTCATGCACTCCACGGCCTTCCGCCGCGAAAACGTCAATGCCGTCATGCTTCCCCTCAAGGTAAAGTCTCTCGACGACCTGCTCACCGTCGTCCGCGACCTGCCTCTCGACGGTGTCGCCGTCACCATGCCGCTCAAGCAGGAGGTCCTGCCGCACCTCGCCAACATGGATCCGCTCACCGGCCGAATCGGTGCCTGCAACACCCTGCGCACCGGCGCTGACGGCAAGCTCTACGGCTTCAATACCGATGTTGCCGGCATCATTCGTCCGCTCGAGCGCCGCATGCGCCTCCAGGGCGCGCGCATTCTCGTCCTCGGCGCTGGTGGCGCTGCGCGTGCAGCGGTCTTCGGCCTCGTCGAGCAAGGTGCGGATGTCTTCGTCGTTAACCGCACCCACGAGAAGGCCGCTGCTCTGGCCCGCAAGGCCAAAGCGCACGTCCTTGGCCAGAGCATGCTCGCCAAGCAGCGCTTTGACGCCATCATCAACGCCACGCCCTGCGGCATGACCGGCATCAAGCAGCAGTTGCCCTTGAAAGAAAATGAGCTCAACGCTTCGCTCGTCTTCGACCTGGTCTACACCCCGCTCGAAACTCCGCTCCTCAAGCTGGCCAAAGCGCGCGGCCTCGCCGTCATCTCCGGTCTTGAAATGTTTGTCCAGCAGGGAGCACGCCAGTTCGAAATCTGGACCGGCAAGCCCGCCCCCGAAGCCGAAATGCTCCGCGTCGTCGACTTCGAGCTCCGCCGCCGCCCGCAGTGATCCACCGCCAGCACACGGTCCCCGCGCACCGGTCGCACACCCCGCGCCGTAGGCGCAGCGTTTGTTAGCCCCGCGCTTCAGCGTGGGGAACGCAAGATCAGGAATTTGCCCGGAGTCCCGCAGGGACGGCGCAAGTTCCGCCCGGAAATGCAGCCCCGAAAATGCGCACGGCCGCGCAAAATCTCCGACAGCGGTACAATTCAAGCGACTCAGCCGAGACGATCGGAGCTGCACGCTGTCAGAAGGTACCGTCATGACCCTGATCCTGCTTCTTCTCATACTGTTGGTGTTGTTCTTCGTGCTCGCCACTGCCCTCGCGTCCGTCTACAGCATCGGCCCCACCCAAATCGGACTGGTACGAAAAAGAATTGGGAAGAAGCTGCCCGGCGACAACCCCGTGGCCTTTATGGGTGAAGCCGGTTACCAGGCGGACCTCCTCATGCCTGGCCTGCGCTTCAAGTTCAAGCCCTTCTATACGGTCACAAAGCATCCCTGGGTTCAGGTGCCCGCGGGACAAATTGGCGTCGTCATCGCGCAGGTTGGCAAGCCCACGCCCATCGGCGCCAAATCGGCCCGCTACGACCCGGCTTTCGGCAACTTCACTGACTTTCGCACCTTTGTTTTGAAGAACGGCGAAAAGGGCGTTCAACGGCCCGTTCTTTCTCCCGGCACTCTCGCGCCGATTCACCCGGTAGCTTTTCTGGTCATCACCAAGCCGCAGGTCTTCGGCCTGCCGGTGTCCGATGAGTACAGCAGGCTCGCCCGCGGCAACAAGCTGGACTTCCGCGCCTTCGGCCTCGAAGATTGGCAGCTCGACGTCACGCGCATAGCGCCCAGGCCGACCACCGAAAGCGGCAAGGTCCTCGACATGATCGGAGTCGTCACCGCATTGGACGGCGAGCCCCTGCCCGCCGGCGCAATTGCCAGCCGCCTCGGCGAATTTAAAGACGTCAGTGAGTTTGAAGCCAAACCCGGCATCACCGACTTTGAACTGATGGCGCTGATTCTTGGCAGCAAGAACGATCAGCACAACAACTATCAGGACTTCCAGAGGTTCCTCCAAGCCGGCGGAAAGATCGGTCTCCAGCACGATCCGCTGCTCTACGGCGCATACAACCTCAATCCGTTCCTCGTCCGCGTGGAGCAGGTTCCCATGCTCGTCGTCGAACAGGGTCAGGTCGCCGTCATCAAGGCTTATGTCGGATTGCCCACGCAGGACACATCCGGCGCAAACTTCAAATTCGGCTCGCTCGTGCGCCCTGGCCATCAGGGCATCTGGCAGGAGGCGCTCCGGACTGGAAAATATCCCATCAATCCCCGCATCTACGACGCCAAGCTCGTTCTAACCTCGATCCTCAAGCTCGATTGGGCCAAGGACGTCACCGGTGCTCACGGCCTCGACGCGCGCCTTGAGCCGATCATTGCAAAGAGCAACGAAGGCTTCGTCTTCAGCATCGATCTCCAGGTTCTCATTCACGTTCCCGATACCAAAGCTCCTCGCGTCATCTCCATGGTTGGCTCCATGGAAAACCTCGTCAACGAAGTTCTGCAGGCTGCCGTCGGCAACCTCTTTCGCGACAAGATCGGCGGCATGGAAGCGATCACCTTCATCCAGACGCGCCAGAGCGTCCAGGAACAGGCCTTCAACTACATCCAGAGCAAGCTCGCCGAGTATGAAATCGAGACGCGCGGAGTTTATATCCAGGACGTCGTATACCCCGAGCAGTTGGTCACCGTCCTCACCCAGCGTGAAGTCGCGCATCAGGAAGTGGAAACCTTCAAAATGCAGCGCCAGGCGCAGGACCAGCGCATCGAGACGGAGAAGGCTCGCGGCACCGCCGACATGCAGGTCGATCTGGCCAAGTCAAAGGTCGGAGTCGACATTCAAACTAACCGTACCGAGGCCAGGATGAAGGAGGCCCAGGGCGAAGCCGCCTTCATTGAGCAGACCGGAACCGCCCGCGGAGCCGAAGTTCGCGCGGTCGGCCTTGCCAACGCCGAGGCCTATGAGCGCCAGGTCGGAGCGCTCGGCAAAGGGCCCACCGCTCTCGTCAATGCCATCAAGGCGCTCTCGGTCGGCAACGTCGCGTTCGTGCCCAAAATTCTTGTCGTCGGCGGCGCCGGCAATCAAGGAGTTCTCGAGAGCCTCGGCTCGCTGCTGATGGACAAGCTCGACTCGAGCGCCGCCGACTCTGGCGGCGCCGCGGACTCCGGCTACGCCAGCTCCACACCCGTCAAGCCAGCGTGAGCCAGCCGCGCCAAAACGCCGCTTCCTGTTCGCCGGTGCATCCTGATCGCCGGCCCACCACGGTATTTGTCATCCTGAGCGAAGTCGAAGGACCTGCGGTTGCTTTTCGTGACCATTACAAGGCACAAGAGGCGGGTGCCCCATCCTTCCGTTTTTTTCTGCGGAAGGGTGGGAAAGCACGAACCCAAATCTACGAGTCTTGTTTTCCCCATCAAGCCGAAAGAGTCCTGTGAAGATCCTCGACACCCACTAGTGGAACGCCTGTCACGCAAAGAGGACACTCTGATGGAGCCCACAGGTGATTCGGAGCCTGGGCCAAGCTGATCAGCGGAACCGATTTCGCCGCCGAGTATTCCTCGATCGCGGTACCCAGCACAAGCAGCGCGGAAATCCCAACCACGCGCGCGCCGCAGCTTTCTAAGTCATCGAAGGTTCCACGCACCGCCGAGCCCGCATTGATGACGTCATTGACGATGGCGACTCGCCGCCCTCGGGCCTTCTCGCGAAGCGCGGCTGGAATCCTGTACCCCGCCGGAAACAATCCCTCGTGCGACGGGCGGGCAAAGCGCTCACTGTAGGTGAAGTCAACCTTCAGTTCCAACGCGACAAATAGTCCCACGAACGCTCCTTCAATCAGAGGCCCGCAAACCGCATCCACTCCCCATCCCGAAATCGCCTTGGCCAGGTCGCCCGCCATTGCCCGCAGGCGATGCGGTTGGTAGGCCAGAGCCTCCAGATCGAGCCAGAAGTCGCCGTGGTGTCCCGACTCCAGAAGGAAGTGGCCCCTCCTCGCCGATAGCAATTCCAGAACACTTTCCGCCATGAGTCCCTCAACCGCTGTGTGGCCCATCGAAGCTTGTTAGGGTGGCTCCGCTAGCTCCGCCAACACCGCTGACTCGCTGACTTGCTGACTTGCTCGCGCTGGTCCCTAAGTCTCTAGTGCTTATGTCCCTCTTTTTTCGCCGCCGGCTTTTTTCCCCCCGGTTCATGCGTGATCGGAAGCGGCGCCATGTCCGGCCCGATGCGCTTCACTTGCGTATCGATCATTTCGTAGCTGATGGTTCGCGCTGTCACGGGCCGCGTGATGCCTGTCGCGGCATCGGTCCTCACGTCGTTGTTGCCCGCGATCTGAAAGCTGAACGCGGGAAAGTTTCCCTTCGCCGTGTTCTCGGTAAACACGCGCACCGGCAGATAGCCCTGAATGGGATGCAGCCGGAAACCCGTCTCGTAGCGGTGGTGCTTGATGCTCCACGTAAACACGCGTACTTCATCAAAGTCGAAAGGCAGCCCCGCTTGCAGCGGATCAAGCACGGTCAGATATTCCGGAACCTGGTGGTCGGCCGTGTCGGACTCGGAGTCAGTCACCCTGGTCAGCACCCACGCGGCAACGATGCGCTTGTCCTCGGCGTACTGCGCAATCTCATCCGGCCCATCCACGTCCAGGCGGCTCGCGAGCAGCCAGCCCACGCGCCCCTCTCGATCGCGCGCCAGCCACCAGTCCTCCATAACGGGCGGCGCCGCTGGTTCCGCGCCGGCGGCGTTTTGCGGCGTTGCGCCAGAATTTGATTTCGCCGGCGCTACGCCGGAAGCGGGCTTTGCCGGCGTTGCCGTTTTTGGATTTGCGGCTGGCGGCGCCTTGCCGGCATCCCCGGGTTTTGAGGTTCTTGCTGGCGGAAGCACTACTACCAGCGTCTCTGCGGGGTTTTTCAGAGCCGACGCCCGCGCCAAAAGCTGCACCTTGTCGTTCGCGGCAAGCAGGTAGAAGCGCGGCGTCTCGCGGCCGGGAAGTAAATGCATGGCGAGGTCGTCGCGCAAAGTCGCTGTGGCCGCTGCTGGATCATCCTTATGTTGCTTGCTGAGTTGCGCAAACCCGTCGTAAGTCTTCTCGTCGATCACGGCGCGCTCTTCAATCCAGCCGGTTTCGTTCTTGTCGGTCTTAACCCGCAGAAAGCGCTTGCCGTGCTCCAGCACTTCAAGCGGCTGCCCGTTGACCACCTCGCACACGCGATTTGAGACCGGAGCTACACGGTCGTGCAGGTAGGTTGTGCGGACGGAAACATAGACCATTTCATGATGCTCGTGCCGGAATCGCGCGCACCCAACAGCGAAAACAACACAGCACAGCGCTGCCAAAGGCAGCGCAAGAGCAACTGGTTTGCGCCGATCAGAGCGAACAGGGAGGATTGGCAGACGAGTGAGCACAGCTCGTGGCGTTCAAGTTGAGGATAGCACTTACTACGAATTCATTGGGCAGTACCTGAAGTCCACTAGTGGTTGGCGGCGAGGGAGAATCCGGCGTAGGTACTAGACGTGTTGGTCAAATCCAGTTGTCCGGCTGTCGTTGTATCAAAGATGTAAGCGTCGAAACTCGGATTGCCGCCTTGACTCTCCACCAGGACGAAGTGATCGTCGCTATCCTCGGCTAGGGACATCGGCTCAACGCCGGTCGAGGCCGTGCTGCTGAGCTTGGTGAGTGAGAACGTGGAATTGTTGCCGGAGACGGAAAAGCCCGTGATAATACCCGCAGAGGTCCCATTCCAACTTGCAACGTAAACATAATCGCCGCTGGATTCGGGTAGGACCGCGTATGGGCCAGTGCCGCCACTCGCATACGGAGAGCCTGACGACACCTCAGCCAGCGCGCCGCCTGTGCCAATAGTGAAGACTCGCAACCCTCCGCTGGAACCGGAGCCAGTCGCGCCCTCTTCTCCGACGTACAGTACACGGTTGCTGGGGTCGACAGCCACAGAGAGCGCGGATCCGGTGCCGTTCGTAACTGGTCCTTCGGTTTGGTAGGCCCCTGTTCCAAATGGGTTGCTACTGTTGCTGCTCCCCGCAGAGAAGGTGAACGCCTCTGTTCCATTTGTGGCGGACGCAACAAATACGTATTGATTGTTGGGTGCGATCGCCAATTGATGAATGGTGGCGCCAGTAAGGGGAACGGTACAAATGATGCTCGGAGCGCTGTTCTGAGTGCTGCAGTTAGGGGCAGAAGTGTTGAGCTCGCCCGCCTTAGAACCTGTGCTCACAATCGGGACCGCGTTCAGTACGCCCTGCCCTGACGTTTCCACGAGCCAGGAGTTTGTCGAATCCACTTGCATCGCCAATGCAGGATCAGGTGAGATATCCTGCGACGAGTTGCCCAGGGTCAAAACGCCATTGGAGATCGTGTAAAGGTAAATGCCGCCGGTGATCGTGCTGACGTACAGAAATTGGTCATTCGGGGCAACCGTGATTGCAATGGGCGGGGCAGGCACGGTGACGGGGGTACCGACAAGGGTCAACGTCCCGGAGCTGATGTCATAAGAGATCACTTGGCTGGTCGATTTATCCAGAACGTAAAAATAGCCACTCGAAAGCGTCGTTGTCGTGGCGCCACCACCGCCGCCGGTCGATGCAGGAAGGTCCCAAAAGCCCTTGCATCCGCCCAGAAATGCGGCGACAACCACGAATGCTGCGACGACCACTCCAAGTGCTGCCCAATACCTGATCTTCATCTTCACTCCTCGTGCGTTGACCTTCCAAACCCAATTCGTGGAGGCGAACCGCACAAAAGGATTCAGCTCAAAGGGTACTGCTTGATTGCGCGGTTTGTCTTGTCGCCCGATTGAACGCGCGCGTACGGCGCCGTCTGCAATCGCAGTGATCAGTGAATAGACGCGATTTTGGGGGATTTCGCTCCTCGTCGAAGCCGCTGCCCCGATTACGCGCAAGGAACCAGAAGCTCCGCATCGTTGTTGCGCACATTTCCCACACGGTCGCTCACACGCCACGCGGTCATTCGCTCCGCCGGAAAAGGCCTCAGCAGGTCCACTGGGAGCCGCTCCACGTGGGCAGGCTCCAGCCAGCGGTTGTAATCCTTCGGCTCCAGAATTACCGGCATGCGATTGTGGATGGGCTCGAGGACCTCGTTGGCGTCGGTCGTCAGAATGGTGAATGTTTCGAGAAATGTCCCGGGAGCTTCGCCCTCTTTGGGGCGCCATCGCTCCCAGAGCCCAGCAAAAGCGTAGGGCTCGCCGCTCTTCAATGCAATGGCAAATGGCTGTTTGGTTTTAGCGTCGACGCGCGCCCATTCATAAAAGGCATCGGCGGGAATCAGGCAGCGCCGCTTGCGCAGTGCCTCGCGAAACGCGGGCTTGGTCGCTACCTCCTCCGCCCGGGCATTGATCGTCGAATAACCGATCTTTGCGTCCTTGGCCCAGAAGGGGACCAGGCCCCACCGCAGCAGCGCGAATTCTCTCGCTCCTGTTTCCTGGCCTTGACGCACCACCGGCTGCACACCTTGTGGTGCAATGTTGTAACTGGCTGAGAAGGCGGGCAAATCTTCCAGATCCACGCCGAACCAGTCGGCAAGAACCTCTCGGGTAGACCTCCGCGCGAATCGTCCGCACATAAGCGCTAGTTGGGACGGCCGCCGGATGCGGCGCGGCGCCGGAAGCGCTCATCGACAGGCTGGCGCCCTTGAAAACCGGATTCAACAGTGTGCCAGTGTTCGATCGCCGGCTCGCCCATGCGCCAGCAAAGCAGAACCACCTCGTCGTCGACGCGGCAGGGGAAGTCAAGCAGGCCGGAATCGAGATCCTTCACTTGGACGCCAATCGCATCGATTTCAGCAACGTTTTCGCGGGCCCGCTTGAGATGCTCTTCCACCTCCGCGCGCTGCTTCGAGACATTGGCGGTGTTTACCTTCATTCCTCCCGAGAGATAGATGCGCTGCGCCAGGCCGGTGAGATCAGATTCGACTGATTGCGCGGAACGCCTGTCTTCCATGGCGCGCTTGAGCAGCGACTCAAGCACCGGGAGCAGCGATTGCGCTTCGTCGAGAGTGAAAGTCTTCATCGGCTCAATCCTTTTTGTTACAGCATACGACGATTTGCCCAAAAACAGTGAACCGGCGAAAGTGCCGAGGGGACGGTTCGTCGGAACTCAGTGGGCCTGCGTGCCCCGATCAAGCGGGTCGCAAAGAGGGTACCAGCGTATCAACCCTGTGGATAACGCCCGGCCTCTGTGGATAAGTGCATCGATTTAAAGCCAGTGCGATACAATTCACTCTGAAGACCGTGGCCGAGAATCTCTCGACGATCGCAATAGTCAATCAGCAAGAGCCGCTTTATCTGTCGGATACCGATGTTGTCAGAAAAGTTAATCCCCTCCGGTTACGTTCGCGCATTACCGGGGCGCATCGGTCATGACCATTATTCCGTTGACACTCCACTGCTTCTCTCCTATCTTCGATCCACAAAGGTAAATTCCGAAATCGTGAGCGTCGGGTGTTAGCAATGCTTTTTGGGGGCGTTGATTAATGCTCCTGGGAATGTTGAATGAGGTCCCCGCTTCCCGTGGGTTTTGCCGATGGGCATCGGACGAACGTGCTGTAATGGATTATTGGACGCTACGATAAACAAGAACATTTCAAACGGTTCGTAGAATAAAAGCCGCATAAGAGCTCCATCACCCCACCGGCTGACCACTTCTCGGGAATCAGTCCAGCTGCTGGGTCGTTTTGTTCTTTGGCTTAAGCGGCCATGCACCCATCGCATCCTGTGGATGCGGAAGACCTTGTGTTTTTATGGCCGGGTGTGGGCATGCAGCGGTTCAGGCTCGTAAGGATTCTCTTGTAACACTGCACTCAAAGAAAGAGGCCTTGGTGAAACAACTCCTCCTGGTTTTGACTCACATTCAAAACGCCAAAGCGCGCGCCACCGTCAAGATGGTTCTTGAAGGTGCGGGCCACAGAGTGGTCGAGGCGGCCGGAAGTGCACAAGTCGAGGCCCTCCTCACCAATGGCCTTGATCCCGACCTGTTGCTGTGTGAGGCTTCGCCGGTCAAATCATCGCAGACCCCTCAGTTCCGTCGGTTGCTGGAGTTTGCGCCCGCCTTCAAGATCTGCGTGATTACGAGATTGAGCGAACATGGGCTGCGCAAAGAAGCTGCTGAGCTCGGCATTGAGCGCACCCTGAGCCTGCCGGTGACACGTGAAGACGTCGAGTCGGTCATTCAATCGTTGACTCCCGCCAAGGCGCAGATCTGTTTGGCGCACGTCCTGCCTTCCCATGGTGACGATCTTGCCGCTACGACGCGCAGTCCTGCGAATTCTGCGCATTATCCCGAAGACACGCCCGTCCTTCCCTATGTGGAAGAGCTCGGTGACAGAAATTTCTTTCTGGCTGCGTCTCCGCAAATGCTGGAAATCCGTCGTCAAGTCAAATTGCTCGCGGATATCGACGTCAACGTGCTGATCCTGGGCGAAAGCGGCACCGGCAAGGAGATGATCGCGCAACTGATTCATAAGAATTCGCGGCGATCCAGGGAGAGATTTCTGAAAGTGAATTGCGCGGCCCTGCCGGCGGACCTGCTTGAGAGTGAGCTCTTCGGTCATCGCCAGGGCGCCTTCACGGGTGCCATCAGCGACAGGGCGGGCAAGTTCGAACAAGCCAATCGTGGCACGCTGCTTCTTGACGAAATTGGTGAGATTGGCGTGCAGATGCAAGCGAAACTCCTCCATGTTCTTCAGGATGGGCAGTTTGCCCGACTTGGAGCCCAGGAAACCACCAAAGTCGATGTCAGAGTTCTTGCGGCCACGAATGTTCTGATGGAAGACGCGCTTTTCACCAAATCGTTCCGCGAGGATCTTTATTACCGGCTGAGCGTCTTCACGATCAAGGTTCCGGCCCTCCGCGAACGGCGCGAGGAGATTCCCTATCTTATTGAGGAGTTTATTCGCCGCTCACCCGCGGAATTGAAGAGCGGATTTGGAAGCAGCCTTCCCTCCCGGTTGATGGATGCGGCTCTCCTTTGCGAATGGAAGGGAAACCTGAGGGAACTCCGGAATTTCGTTACACGCACCATCGTCATGCGCGACACAGACGCGGCTACGCGTGAATTGGAAGCTAAGGTAGCCGCATCGGCCACGCCAGATCCCCAGGATCAGTTGACCGATCCACCGGCGCCATTTTTGGGAATACGATCGGTCGTTCGCGATGTAAAAGCACGCACCGAGTCGAAAATGATCCAGAGTGCGCTGGAGACCTTCGGCTGGAATCGCCGGCGCACCGCGCAGTACCTCAACATGAGCTACCGCGCGTTGCTTTACAAGATCCAGCAGCATCACCTTCAGCCCTGGTCAGCTATGGATACGAAACAGTCGGTTCCGAACAGCGGCTCCCCGCGTCAGAATGCCATATAGAGAGAGCCAGCTCAATCGTTCAGCAAATTACCCCACGTTCGCCATCGCTTTAACCACTCGCTATAGCAAGGACTGTGCTGCAAGCAAATCGTACTAAGTGTGCAAAGTTTTGCAACTATCGGAAACCATGTAGATGCCTCACTTCCACCATTTGATCCGGATAGCCCATGGAATCAGCCGCAAGGGTTCACCCCCATCACTGGCGCTTGGGCCGGATATTGGCTGCCCAAATGCAGAGTACTTCTGAAAAGGGTCTTTGGTCTCGAAAAGGATAATGCCTGCAGATTTAGATCGGAACTATCGCATTGACCCCGCGGATTTGCCGGGTGAGGCGATCATTTTTGGCTCTACTCCCGCCATGCGCGAGATTCGGAGCAAGATCGACTGCGTTCTTTCCAGCGATCTTCCCGTGTTGATTCAAGGAGAGAGTGGAACCGGCAAAGAGGTTGTCGCAAGGTTTTTGCATACGCGATCCAACCGGCACGATGCTCCGTTCGTCAAGCTGAACTGCGCAGCAATCCCGGCCAGCCTGCTCGAAAGCGAGCTCTTCGGCCATGAAAGAGGCTCCCGCGATGGAGCTGAAGGGGATCGGCTTGGACTAATTGAGATGGCGGACGGCGGTACCCTCTTCCTCGACGAAATCGCCGACATGAGTTGGGAACTGCAAGGAAAGCTGCTTCGATTCTTGCAGGATGGCTCCTTCACGCGCTTGGGCGGCAGCGAAGAGCGGCGTGGGCGCATTCGAGTCATCTGTGCGTCAAATACTGACCTCCGGAAGGCGGTCGATTCGGGCGCCCTTCGCGAGGACCTCTTCTATCGTATTGAAGTCGTCACCTTGCACCTGTCGGCTCTCCGCGACCGCAAGAGCGATATCCCGCAGCTTTGCGGGTACCTGCTTCGGAAATTGTCCCGTCAATTCCGGCGGCGCATACCTCAGCTCAATCCGGTTACGCCGCACCTCCTCAAGCAGTGGGACTGGCCAGGCAATCTCCGCGAATTGGAAAACTGGGTTGCGCGAGCTGTCATTCTTGGCGATGACGAAGCCTTGAGCGCAGAGCTGCAGCGGCAAGTGAAGTCGGCCGGAAAGAATGACATCAGGCCAGCGGATTTCCTCCAATCAAAGGATCTCTCGTCTCAAGCAGCTTCGACGGCAGCGGCGTCCGCGATCTTGCAGGTTTTGCAGGCTAATAACTGGGATAAGCGCAAGACTGCCAAAGACTTGAAGGTGAGCTATCGAGCTTTGCTCGATGAATTACGCGACATCGGAGTAAGCCGGCGACCCAAAGGAAACCGGGATTTTCCGTACTTGCAATGATCGAGCCGCCGATTTCGCGCCAGGAAGGTCTCGACGATCAGGCGGGACGATTTGAGCAGTGATAAGTGCCCAGGTTGGAGGATGAGTTCTGAGACTGGCAAGAGGGTTTCCGGGTTGAATCCATCATGTTCTCCGGAGTTGTCAGCGCGGAAATGGGGCCGGAGAGGCTCCAAAATTGCGCGCCGATTGAAGTTGGGAATTCAGCACGCGGGGTTACTCGAGATCACGGAACTTGGTTACCGGGAGCCTTAGTGACTAGCACAATACGGGTATTGTCACACAGATGGCAGCCCCTGATGATTAAGACACTTGCAACTCCTCTGTGCCGAAATCTTTAGCACGCAAGTCTTGTGAACAGACGTTGAGGCTAAAGAACCCCTCGGGGAACCAAGTAAGGGCCACGAAATGTGACTCACAGGGCGAAGCTACGTTTTGATGCGCCTAGCTTGGGACTGCCGCTCTCCAAAACAAGGGAATTCGAAATGCCCGCCGTTGAAACCTTCGAATCCGGAGTTCTTGATGCCTCACCCTGGTGGGCCGTCTATACTCGCCACCACCATGAGAAGGCGATTGCGGACATGCTCACCGCGAAGGGCTTTAAGGTCTTCTTGCCGCTCTATGAATCGATCCGTCGCTGGAAAGACAGGAAAATGGTGCTTTCTCTGCCCTTGTTTCCTTGCTACCTCTTCGTTCGCGGCGGCCTCGATCGCAAACTGCAGGTCGTGACAACTCCGGGGATCTACACGATTCTCTATCGCGGAGAACAGGTGGCAATCATTCCGGACCGGGAGATGGAAGCGATTCGAAGGGCTATTAATGGGCCTTGCAATGTCGAGCCGTATCCGTTTCTCAAGTGCGGCACAAGGGTTCGCGTCATTAGGGGAGCACTCGAAGGTGTCGAGGGAATTCTGATTCGGAAAAAGAATCTCTTTCGTCTGATTCTCTCCGTTGACATGCTGGCGCAGTCCGTGGCCGTTGAGGTCCACGCCTCTGATGTGGAACGATGCGCTCCCGTTCAACAACCAAGCGAGTTGCGAAGTTCGTCGCTCTATCCGGGCCAGAACCGGACACAAACGGCAATCCCGCTGCGGGTGACCGCGTCTTAATGACTGGCAGAATCTATTCCGCGAACCGATCGGTTTGCGCTAAAAAGCCTGGCGAGCATCCGGGCATCACTCTTCGAAAATCTGTGTAACCAGGAAGTCTTCAATGGGAAATTCTGCAACAGAAGCAAATTCACTCCGTCCTACGTGGCTAGGAAAAACTGTCGCGAGACGCTGGGGCAATCTGACGCTTAAATTCAGCATTCTAAGCTTTATGGCGTTCTCCGCAGCATTGTGGGGGCAGGCCGGTGATTCGAACGCGTCCAGTGCCGGACCCGATCAAGCTGCGACGGCCGCCTCTTCGCAACAGCCCGATTCGACCGCCAAAAGCTCTCGTGCCGATGATACCTACATCATCGGCGATAATGACGTCCTGTCGATCAATGTCTGGAAGGACCCGGACCTTACCAAAGTGATTCCCGTGCGATCAGATGGGAGAATCTCATTGCCGCTCGTGGGTGATGTGCAAGCTGCGGGACAAACCCCGGCCCAGCTCGAGCAAGAGCTTACGGTCGCCCTCCGCGGATACATCACTGACCCGCAAGTGACGGTGATCGTGCAGGAAATCAAGAGCCGGAATTTTAACATCCTCGGACAAGTGACAAAACCCGGCTCCTACCCGCTCACCGCCGATACAACAATCGTTGACGCGATTGCTTTGGCCGGCGGATTCAAGGAATTCGCAAAAGAGAAGTCCATTTATGTCATCCGCCAAAGCGCCAGCGGCGAAGAGACCCGGCTGCCTTTCAACTATCTGAGCTTCATTAAAGGAAAGAACGCGGCCCATAACATCCAACTTAAACCACATGACACAATCGTCGTGCCGTAAAAGGCGCCTATGCTTGCACGAACTTATCTCCTATTTGCATTTCTGCTGGCTGTTCCCGCCTGGTCTCAAGTGGAGCCGGAGGCTGAGGGTGGCCCGACTCCGGTGGACGACACCCAAATGATGACTCCACCTCCCGTGAGCGGTATACCGTATGCGAACGCCGCCGCCTCGGACGAAGCCCCGAATGTCCTTTCTGCTAGAGTGAGCGCCAACGCAGCGTATATCAAAAACGTCGTTCAAACCCAAACCGCGCCCCCCGCACCACCCGCGTCACCTGTAAATGACGACACGTTTTCCCTGTATCCGACTTTCACGTTTGCTCGATCCACACTTCGCCAGCAAGCGATCGCTACGTACAGCCCGAGCTTTGTGTTCTATCAACATACGACTGCCCTGGATACCATAAATCACGGTGCGTCGCTGACCTATCAGGATCGCCTCAGTCCACACGTTACCTTCAACGCGGAAGACTTCTTCTATCGAACATCCGATGTTTTCGACCAGTCCTCTGTCTTTTCCGGTGGCGGAGTCAGCGGTTCATCGCAGACTTCTGCGACAACGATAATCGCCCCTTTCGCGCAACAGTTGACTAACCTGGCCCACGCGTTCTTCAGCTATCAATTCGCGAGAGACGGGATGATCGGTGGCGGGGGATCCGATCAAGTAGTCGACTTTCCCGCTCCCTCCTCCTCCGCTGGGCTTGCAAATTCGAACACAGGGCTTGCAAATTCGAACGAAACGGGCGCGTGGGCTTTCTACAACCGGCGTATTTCCCGAACGCAATATATGGGATTCTCTTATCAGTGGACGCGAACCGCTGCGCAAGCCACGAGTCAACAACAAGCCACGGGTCAACGAAGGGATACCCAAATCAACTCGCTGCTTCCCTTCTACTCGTTCTATTTTACAAAGACAGCCTCGGTCTCGATCTCCGGAGGCGCA
>Ga0208190_1000149_pt1 | contig 27326 bp, 18 predicted proteins | sample June2015DPH_13_1_FD_184708 | JGI IMG/M metagenome (GOLD analysis project Ga0208190, IMG submission 184708) | Peatland microbial communities from SPRUCE experiment site at the Marcell Experimental Forest, Minnesota, USA - June2015DPH_13_10... | ecosystem: Environmental > Terrestrial > Soil >... | reverse complement strand
ATCCCACGAGGAAAACGTCTGTGCGGCCAGCCCAGCGATCAGATCCACATTCAGGTTTGAAATTCCGGCCGCGCGCAGCCGCCGCAAATCAGCCTCGATCGTGGAGTGATCGTGCAGCCGGCCACTGGCGTGCGCCTCGCTGTCGACAAACGATTGCACGCCGAGGCTCACGCGGTTGACACCCGAGGCCACGATCGCGTCCAGGGTCGTGTCCCCAAGCTGCCCTGGCGCGCACTCCATGGTGATCTCGGCGTCGGCGTCGAGATCGAATTCCGCTCGCATCGCGACAAAGAGTCGTGCGAGCAGATCCGGCTCGAGGAGCGATGGTGTTCCCCCGCCCAGGTACACCGTGTCCACGCGCTGCGGGAGCTCCGCTCTTACTCTTTTGGCCCAGGCTTTCGCCCCGGAAAGATCCTCGATCAGCCGGTCGACATAGGGCTCGTGATCCGCCGCCGGATAAACTCCGGAAGCAAAGTTGCAATAGGTGCACTTCGACCGGCAAAAGGGGATGGATATGTAGATTCCGAGCGCGTTGGCGCCGTTGCCGGTCATAGAAGGATTGTTTCACGTGCGTCGGCCATCCACCCGCTTCGGAAAAGCCCTACCGTGTCTCATGCAATCATGAATGAAGGGAGATCCGGATTTGAAAGCCTGGCCTGTCTTTGCCATCCTAGTCATCCAAGTCCTCCTCTTTCTTGCCCATTGGTTTGTTTACTCCACCTTCATCGCGTTTTGGCCCGGAATCAGCCCCACAACGGCCGCCGATCTGCGCGTCGCGATGCTGGTTCTGGCATTCAGCTTCGTCACCGCTTCGCTACTCTCCTTCCGTTTTTCTAATGTTGCCGTTCGGCTGTTCTACTGGGCCGCAGCAGTTTGGCTCGGCTTCCTCAACTTCTTTTTCTTTGCGTCGGTCTTGATTCGGCTGGCGTGGGATTCGCTACGAATTTCTCACCTGGCGGCGAACTCCGCCGCAGTCCGCGCGCCGCTGGCGGCCGCGATTTACACGCTCGCTGCGCTGGCCGGAATATATGGTCTCATCAACGCCCGCATCATTCGCGTTCGCCGTGTCGAAGTGCGTATCCCCGACCTGCCCCCGGCATGGCGCGGGCGCAGGGGCGTGTTGCTGAGCGATTTGCACCTTGGACCCATCAACGGCGTCCATTTTTGCCGGCGTCTGGTTGCGCTGGTTTCGAGTTTTCGTCCCGACGTGGTTTTTCTTCCCGGCGACCTCTTCGACGGCACAAAGGGCGATCTCGATCGACTGGTCTCGCCCTTCAAAGGGATTTCGCCACCGCTGGGCACCTACTTCTCAACCGGCAACCACGAGGAGTTCACCTCGCCCGCGCACTACATCGAAGCCATCAAGCGGGTGGGAATTCGTGTACTGGCCAGCGAACAGGTTGTCATTGACGGGCTGCGGATCGGCGGTGTTTTTTATCACGACTCGTCTTCGCCGCTGCACATGAAAGCCGCACTGAGCAGTATGCGCTCAAACGATCCTGAATCTGAGCGCACCCAGCCCGGAATCCTGCTGAACCATGCGCCGACGCGCTTGCCCATTGTGGAGCAGGCCGGCTTCAGCCTGCAACTCTCCGGCCACACCCACGGCGGGCAGTTCGTGCCCTACACCTGGATTACGCGCCGCATCTATGGACGCTTCACGCGCGGCTTGCATTGTTTCGGCTCGCTCCAGGTCTACACTTCAACGGGCGCGGGAACCTGGGGCCCTCCGATGCGGGTCGGTACACGGCCGGAGATTGTTTTGCTCGATTTCAAATAGCGGCTTTTATTCGTTTGGGAGACCTAGCGAACGCATGGAGAATAATGCTTTGAAGCGAGAATCCTTCGCGCCAGACCAGCCCGTTATTCGTACCAGCCTTCACGGGCTCGATCTGCTCATGAATCCGCGCCTTAACAAGGGCACCGCGTTTACCGAGGCGGAACGTGACGCTTTCGATTTGCATGGCCTGTTGCCTCCTCACATCGGAACCCTCGAAAGCCAGAGCGAGCGCCGCAAGCGTGCGCTCGACTGCCAGCCCACAACGTTTGATAGGTACAGTTTCATGCGTGACCTGCAGGACAACAATGAGACGCTCTTCTACTCCCTCATTGCCCAACACACCGAGGAGTTGCTGCCCGTTGTCTACACGCCGGCAGTGGGGGAGGGTTGCCAGCGCTTCTCCGAGATCTGGCGCAAGCCTCGCGGCGTGTTCCTCAGCTATCCCGACAAAGACCGCATCGGACAGATTCTTTCGAGCCCGCGCTACGACGCCGTGCGCTGCATCGTGGTTAGTGACGGAGAGCGCATCCTCGGCCTCGGCGATCAAGGGACCGGCGGTATGGGCATCCCGATCGGCAAAATGGCGCTCTACACTGCGCTGGGCGGCATCCCGCCCGAGCATTGCCTGCCCGTGCTGCTCGATGTGGGCACCGACAACCAAAAGCTGCTTGGCGATCCAATTTACATCGGCTGGGAACACGAGCGTGTGCGCGGGCAGGAGTACGACGACTTTGTCGAAGCCTTCGTGACGGCAGTCGAGCGCCGCTGGCCGCACATTCTTTTGCAGTGGGAGGATTTTGCCGGCGCCAACGCGGCGCGCCTGCTGGAGCGCTACCGCGACCGGCTCTGCACTTTCAACGACGACATTCAGGGCACCGCGGCGGTGACGACGGCGACATTGCTGGCCGCCGTCTACGCCACCGGCATTCCGCTCAGGGAGCAGACCATTGCGATGTTCGGCACTGGATCGGCAGGCACCGGCATTCTCGATCTTCTCATCGCCGAAATGAAGGAACAGGGCCTGAGCGACGAGCAGGCGCGCAAACGCATTTATGCATTCAACCACCTTGGCTTGCTCATCGAAGGCTGCGAGGGCATAAAGCCCGGGCAGGAGGCGTTCCTGCGGAAGCGCGGGGACATTGCCGGATGGAAGCTGTCGGCATCGGAGTCTGGCGCAATTTCGCTGCTCGACGTGGTGCGCAATGCAGGCATCACCGTGCTGGCCGGCGTGAGCGCGCAGCCAGGAGCGTTTACGGAGGAGATTGTGCGCGAGATGGCGCGCCACACTCCGCATCCAGTGATTTTTCCGTTGTCGAATCCGACATCGCAAGCAGAGGCAACGCCCGCCGATTTGCTCCGATGGACGGAAGGCCGCGCGCTGGTAGGCACGGGCAGCCCCTTTGCTCCAGTCGAGGTGAACCGCAAGCTCGTCAGCATCGCGCAGGTCAACAACTCCTACATCTTTCCGGGCTTGGCTCTGGGCATTCTTGTCTCTCGCGCAACGCGCGTTAGCGACGGCATGATTATGGCTGCTACAAAAGCGCTGGCATCGCTTTCGCCGGCGCGCGCCGACAAAAATGCCCCACTGCTGCCGCCGCTCTCCGACGCGCGAAAAACGAGCGCGGAAGTCGCCGAGGCAGTCTTCCAGCAGGCGATTGCCGATGGAATGGCAGAGCCCGCCGATGAAGACGCTATCAGGGCAGATTTGCGCGCGTATATGTGGGAGCCGGTTTACCAGCCGTATGAACGCGTCGATATTGCGAAATGAAGGGTGTGAGCCAGGGAATTGCTATTCCCCGGCCGGCACTTCTTCCAGGAGCCGCTTCCACGTCTTCTGGTTTTTGCGGAAGCCTTTTTTTAGGTCTTCGAGAATTCGCTCGAAGTCCGCGTTGGTACGCAAGTTGTTCCACGCGGGATTCTTCTGGAACCAGGGATAATTCTCATTGCCGAGATAAATGGCGCGCCGCAGCCAGTGCAGGGCTTCGCTGGAGTCGCCGTCGACAGCGAAGTAAGTAGCCAGGCGGTAAGCCATTTCACTGTCGGCCTCGGCGGCAGCCAGCGTGTCGTCCTTGAGCAGCGCAGCGCCACGGTCCCGCGAGCCCGCTTGCACATAGCAGATGGCCAGCGTGGGCACCGCGATGCGCAGTGAAGCATCGTCGGCGATGACGCCCTCGAGGGTCTCAATGGCCTTGTCGAGGTTTCCCAGGCGCATCTGCTGATAGCCCGACGAAGTGCGCAGCAGCGGATGGCGCGGCTCCAGCGCCAGGCCTTTCTCCAGCTCGTCGCCGGCCAGCTCGATCTGGTTCTGGTAGTGGTAGACGCGAGCGCGATGGTTATAGAGAATGGCTGCGTTGGCCGGATTCAGTTTGAGCGCGCGGCTGAATGCCCCCAGCGCCTCGTCGTACATACCGTCACCGCGCAGCGCCAGGCCGGCAACCATGTGCACATTCCAGTCATTCGCAGCACCGGCGAGCAAATTGGCAATGCCGTGCCGCGCCGACTCTTTTTCACCGCGTGACAGCAACATATAGATGCGGTAAAGATTCGTTTCAGTGGACGCCGGATCGAGCTTTAGCGCCTCTTCGAATGCCCGGCGCGCGCGCATCACGTGGATCTGCCCGCCGAAACCGTGCCGCGCGTACTGCAGCTCGGCGATGCCCAACCCGCTCCATCCCGCGGCGAATCCCGAGTCGGCCTCGGTGACGCGAGTAAACAACGCGTGCGCTCGATCCAGATCAGCGCGCGAGCCGGTGCGCACCATGAACGAACTCAGGAGCGCCCGCGCTTGCAAGTATCTCTCGCTCACCGGCCCGGGCAGCGATCCATCACGCGCCGAGGCCCGAGCAGAAGCGCGCACCGCATCTGTGCTTTGCGCGGTGCGCGACGCTTCGATTCCTTCCGCTGCTCCGATTCCCTGTAGCGTTGCGAACACTTCGTTCGAAATCTCGGACTGCACAGCGATCAGGTCGAGCGATGCAACGCGAATCGATCCGCCCGTGCGCACGCTCTGCGAAGCCACGTCGAGCAATTGCCAGTTCAGATCGAATCCGTTTTCCGAGCGCACAAAGCTACCGGCGAGCACAAACTTGACCAGCAGCTTTTGGCCCACCGCCAGTGGGTCCATCTGCGCCCAGGGCCGCGCGCCGGCCAACGGCATCAGCGTGCTTGAGGGCCGTACCACCAGCGCGGGAATCCGCGCCAGGCGGGCCGCAATCGCATCGGCAAGAGCGTAGCCGTAAAGCGGCGCCGCCTCCGTCGCGCCCAGGTTGGCAAAGGGCAACACGACCAGCGAATTCTGAGTCTTTTGTTCGCCAGCAGACTCGCGAAACCGTTCGGCCAGCATGGAAAGCAAACCTGTCGTACGCTTCTCCGCTTCAGCGCCCGTCGCCGGCAGGTTGGCCGCCGCGTCGCCGGGAATGATCCCCGTCTCGATGCGCAGCGCCTTCATGATGGTCTTCAGTCCCTCGCGCACGTCGGCTGCCGATGCCGTGCGTGCGCCCGGATTTTTTTCGAGACAAGCGGCAATCACGCTCTTGAGCTCCGGAGAAATCTCCGGAACGGTCGCGCTCAGGTCTTCCGGCTCGAGAAACTGAATGGCGCGAATGGCCTGAGAGTCCTCGGCGTCAGGACTTGCGAAGGGATGGCGTCCGCTCGCCAGCTCGTGCAGAATTACGCCCAGCGCCCACACGTCTGACTGCATGCTCGAGTGCCCGGTGACAAACTGCTCGGGCGCCATGTAACGGATGGTCCCGCCGCGCGCCGTGAACGTTGAAGCGACGGACTTGTCTTTAGCCAGTGCAGGCGTCGCCGGGTCGAAGCGCGCATCTTCGGGAGTGAGCCGCCGCGCCAGCCCGAAATCCAGAATCTTGACCAGGCCGCCGTCGGTCAACATCACGTTTTGCGGCTTCAGATCGCGATGAAAAATTCCCAGCGCGTGCGCCGCCTGCAATCCGTCGGCAATCTGTATTCCCACCGAAAGCACAAGCTGCAGGTTGGCCGGCCCGGCCGCGATCAACTCGTCCAGCGGCTGGCCGGGCACAAACTGCATGGCGATGTACACCTCGTCGCCGCTCTCACCCACTTCGTAAATCGCGCACACATTAGGATGTTCGATGGCCGAAGCGAGCCGCGCCTCGCGGAGCACGGTCGACCGCATCTGCTCGGCGGTCAGGAGCCCGGTGTGCAGCATCTTCAGCACCACGGGCCGCTGCAGCAGGGTGTCGTTGGCCGCGTACACCACACCGCTGCCGCCAGCGCCCAGACGCCGCAGAATCTCGTAATGGGCTATTGTCTTTCGCTTCATCGCTCAACTCAAGTCTAGTGGCGAGCGCGTAAGGACCGTCTCAAGAAGAGGCTATCGCCGCATCGGCGTCTATCTGTTAACGTCGATGTGAAGATGGACGGCATGAGTGGATTTGCGGCGGAAAGCAGCGGACGCCGGGCGCGCGCGTCGTCTGCGGCACGGCTGGGCGTCGTTTTGGCGCTCGCCACGCCGCTGTATCCTTTGGCCGCGCAACAAAGCGCGGAGCCGCCGGCGCAGCAAACAACGCAGCAGCCGGGTGCTGGGGCGCAACTCCACACCGGGACTGGCAGTGGACTTGATAGCGACGCCCGCTTGCAGAACTTGCTCGCCGATCACCAATACCTTCGCATCCAAGCGCTGCTCAGCCAGTTGTCGCCGGATCAGGCGCAGTTCTATCGCGGCATTCTCGCTAACCGGTCAAATCAGCTCGATCAATCGGTCCAGCTTTTGGAGCCACTTATCGATCAGGTGTCTGGGAGCGGAGATGCCGCTCGCGAAAAGCTGGTCCGCATGACACTGGCCGAAGACTATCTCCGCCTGGGCGATTGGGCGAAAGCCGGCCACGCATACCAGACTCTTGATGCGCGGCTTGGCGCCAAGCTCACCCAAAGCGAGCAGGATGAAATTGAGATGCCGCTCAAAATGCTGCCGCTGGCCAAGGACAACCCGCCCACCACGGTCGATCCCTGCGAGTCTTTCAGGCTTCAGGTCAGCAACGATCCTCTCGGCCTAATCGACGTTCCCGTCTTTATCGCCGCGCGCTCGCACGGCTGGATGCTCGATCCCACCGCACCCTTCAATCTCATTTCCCGATCGATGGCGCAGGATGTTGGGCTCACCATCTCAAAGGAATCCGCCACCATTCACACCCTCACTGGACGACCCATTCAGGTTCATGTCACGGTGATTCCCCGCTTCACCATCGGCGGGCGCCTTACGCTGCACGATGTTACCGCATTCGTTTTCGACGACGTGGATTATTCCTTCCCGCACTCCGGCTATCGGGTCGAGGGCGTTCTGGGATATCCGTCGCTCGCCGCCATGGGCCGGCTCACCGTTTCCGATAACACCATTCAGGTCGATCCCGCGAAAGAAATCGATCCACAGGAAGACAAGGATCGCGAAGGCGCGGGCGCACGCTTCTATCTCGACGGAGATCAAGTCATCGTCGCGCTCGGCCGGCGGCTCGACCGGACTACCGATTCATCTTCGCAAGGAGTCGCAGCAGGCAGCCGCGGCGACGCTCAAGAAAACGATGACCGGATGTTCGCCATCGATGCCGGAGGCCAGCAAACGTACCTGACCTCGCGCTGGTTCGACGAGCATGCTGCCGAGTTCAATGGCCAGAAGATGGAACCCTTCTCGATCCCCGGCATGGATACGGGGCCCGAGTCAGCCTATGTCGCCGAGACGGTTCCCCTGGTCGTTGGCGGTACTTCGATCGAACTCCACAACATTCCCGTCCTCGCGCAGCGAGTTGGGTCAGCCGCCCCCGACGATGTTTATGGCGTGCTCGGCATCGAGGCCCTCGATCAGCTCAAGAGCTACACATTCGACTACCGCACGATGCGCTTCAGTGCGACGGCTGAGTGAATTGAGCGGGGCAGGGAATTGGCGGAGCGAAAGCTGAGCGCTACTTCTCGATGTTCTCTTGCTTCATCTGGCCGCGCCGGCCGAGCGTGAGGACGAGAATCCCAAACACCAGCAGAACGAGTCCCCACCACAGATTGGCATCGATTCCCATGCTCTTCGCATACACGTCTGGATTGGAGCGCGTGGCCAGGCCGAAGGCTGTCAGAACGGTTCCGACCAATGTGAACAGCATGCCCAACGAAATGCGCGGATCGTAGAACATTGCGCTCCTTTTCAGATCAGATGAAGATGAGACTTACCGCAATTGCGGCCAGCAGGATTGCGGCAGCCTCCGCCTCGGGCCGTTTCCACCAACGCCCAATCGCAGTCGGCCGCGCCGAGAGCGAGAATACGAGACCGTTGAGTTCCTCCGCCTGCGCCGCCTTCGTGAACAGGCTCACCGCAGCTGCCACCAGCAGACTTACGAGGAAGGCCAACATCGCTGTCCCCAACCCCAGCGCCAAGTCGCTCGCGGGATGGTGCAGCACCGCAATCCAGCCGCCCTGGATGCCTGGCCGCTCGTCTCGCGGCAGCGAGAGCCCTTGATGCAGAACCGCTGCGGCCGCGCCCGCGATCAATCCCGCGAAGGCGCCGTGCCCGGTGGCACGCCTCCAGAAAGCTCCCAGCAACAGGACTGCGAAGAGCGGAGCGTTCACGACTGCGAAGACCAGGAGGATCGCGTCGAGCAGGCTATTGAAGCACATAGCCGCGTATGCGGCGCCGAATGCCAGCAGTACACCGCCCACTGTCGCCCACCGGGCCATAGCGAGCATGTACTTGTCGGCAGCGTTTTTCGCGAGGAAGGCTTGAAAAATGTCGCATGTGAAGACCGTGCTGAACGACGTGACGCTGGCGGCTACTCCACCCATCAGGCAGGCGAGCAGAACCGTCAGCCCCAGCCCGAGGAGGCCCGCGGGAAGAAACTGCAGGAGCATGTTTGGCGTGGCCATCGCGTAGTCCAGTACAGCGTGTCCACCGGAGCCCATGACCGGTTTTCCATCCGTATCGGCCTTCGCGGGAACGAGTCCACTCCCCGCTTCCACCGCCGGCGGGACGACGGTGATCTCGTGATAAATCACACCATTGTCATTGTGGATCACGATTGAAGTGTGGGGAGTGGGCAGACCGACCGCGATCAGCCCGGGAAGGATCAGGACAATAACGACAAAAACGCGCAACGCCGCCGCGATGATTGGCGCTCTGCGCGCGGCCTCCACATTTTTCGCAGCCATGGCCGCCTGCAACAACCTGAAGTCTGTGCACCACGTAGCGCCGCCCAGCACAAAGCCTGCGCCAACTGCGAGAACGACAACGCCGGCGCCCATTGGGTGTGTGCCGGGGTGAAGCGAGTTCGCCGGAACCGTGGCCTTCAATCCGCTCCAGCCGCCGATCCGCTTCAGCCCGAGCAGAACCATTGGCAGCAGTCCGGCAATGATGAGGCAAAACTGCAGCGCCTGGTTGTACATCGCAGCGCCGAGGCCGCCGAGCAGAACATAGACCAGCACCAGAGCCGCCGGCAGCGCCATTGCAAGCAGCAGAGTTCCGGTAGGCGGCAGGTTCAGGGTGTTGGCAACCTGATCGAAGACGTGCAACGCCACGAAGACGCGCCCCATGGCATAGAGAGCAATTCCGGCGCCGAAAGCGGACATCGCGGCGAACATCACGGCATTCAGCGCCCGTGTCTTCCGGTCGAAGCGCAGGCCGAGATACTCCGGAATCGACCGCGCGGCGACCGCGCCCGGCTTTTGTGCGGATGAATCTGCGAGTGAATTCGAACCGTAGAAGACGGGCATCAGATAGAGGCCAGCGAAGAGCATGGCCGGAATCGAGCCGAGCGCGAAAAATGCCACGCTGACCATACCGTACCGGGCCCCGGCCGCGCCCATGCCGAGCAACTCCTGCGAGCCCAGGCTGGCGCCCAACATCGCCAAGCCGCACAACCAGCCCGGCATCACGCGACCGGCCTGCATGAACTGCCGGCTGCTCGTCATCGCCGGTTTCAACGAGAATCCTGCGGTGAGCATGAAAAAGCCGTAGATCAGCAGGATCAGCGAGTCCGGTGCAGCAAGACTGGGGGCAGCAAGATTCTGCACAATCGGCTCCTTTTATCCTGATGGTACAGAATCCACTTGGGCCGCCGTCGCACGTCAAACGCGATTGTCTGTTCTGTTGGCACGATCCGGCATTTGCCGCGAGCGCAAGAAAACGGCGACAGGGGAATGATCCCTGCCGCCGTCAGTATCTCTGTCAACAGTTCTTGCGCTCTCCGTGGATCACACCGATTTCGGTCGCGCCCAAGTACTGAAGCCGATCGGTGTGCGCCAGCGTTGTACCGTGCCGCTATTGCTCCTGGCCTGTTCCCGGGGCCGGCGCAGGGGCTGCCTGCGGAGCCGCATCCGGCGGTGGAGGAGGCGCTTGCGGATGGTGGAATTGCCCGCCCGGCCCGCGGAACTGGTTGCCCGGTCCGCCCATTCCCGGCCTCTGTCCATCGTGCCCCCACTGACCACGGCCATGCTCGCCCATCCCCTGGTGATCCATCCGATTCTGGTGCATGGTCTGCAATTGCTTCCACTGGTCCGGCTTCAACTGCAACCGAATATCCAGCAGGAAACGCGCGTTCGCTTTTTCCAGATCAGCGCGCGCACTCACGACTTTGTCGATCTGCGCTTCAATCGCTGTCCGGTCCGGAGTATCAGCCTTCATCAGTGGACCCATCGCCAACTCTGCCTTGCGCAAGGTGGCTTGCAGGTCAATCAGCTTCATGCGGTGGTCCTGCAGAATACCATCCATCGCCTTGCGCTGATCGTCGCCCAGGCTCAGCTGCTTCACGACGTTCGGATTGTTCCAGAATTGCCCATTTGCGAATCCGAACGAGCGCTCCATAGGAGGCCGATGCTGCCCGAATCCAGGCCCCATGCCTGGCCCGCCGGACCCTTGTGCGCACGCCCAACCTCCCGCCATCAACACTCCCGATACCGCCAAAACCAGTCGCACAATTTTCAACGTCTTCATCGATTTCTCCCCCCTTGTGTCCCAAGGGCCCTTTCCCGCCTTCTGATGAGTTTCCTCGTGCCTTGTCTTATGAGCAATTCAATTCGTGCCGCTGCTGTCCATCATTTGCGCCAATGGCTCCATGGCCGCCGGAACCTGTCTCGATACATCGCTGTCTACCGTTGCCAGCAGATCCTCATTCTCATTCGCTTCCTTCTTTACGGCGGTTGGTTGCCGCCTGGTAACGATTTTGGCTGCCGCAGGCTGTTCGGCTGCCTTGCGCTCAAGCGCGACTTTTTGCTCTGCCGCTTTCGTCGCCGCTTTTGATGCTTCGATCCGGGCCAGCTCCTGCCGCTGATGGCGCTCGTATAACCCGCCCGCCAGACTTCCGGCTGCAAGCATGCATCCCAGAGCCCAGGTCGCTGCCAGGCGCCAATTGTGCCGCGCTATTCTCACCACCGTCCGGGGCTCGGTGTACGCCGCCTCGCTCCAAGCATTCACGCTGGCCTTGAAGTACGTGAGCGCCCCCGCCACCATCGGATCTTCGATCTCTTCCGCCAGTTTGTCTCTGTTGCTCATCGCGTTCCTCTCAACTCCGCGCGCACTCTCGCGAGCGCCCGCGATAAGTGGGCCTTCACCGTGCCCTCGCTCAATCCTGTGGTTTTTGCAATCTCGCTCAACTCCCGGTCCTCGACGTAACGCAACAGGAACACCGTTCGTTGCCGCGCGCTCAGTCCATCCACAGCCTTCCAAACCTGCGCAACCTGTTCCCGAGCCGCAATCTGTTGTTCCGCGCTACGCTCGCCGTTTGGCAGCCAGTCGCTGGCCTCGTCCACGCCAATCGCGTTCGCCTGCGTATGCCGCCAGAATTGCAGGCGCCGGTTGCGCCAATGGTCCTTCTGCAAATTGATGGCGATCCGCATTAGCCAGGTCATCGCGCTTGAATCGCCGCGAAAGCTGTTCCAGTTCCGATGCGCCTTCAGGAAACACTCCTGGGTCAGCGTCTCGGCAAGGTCCACGTCCCTGAGCGATGCCAGCAGAAAGCGGAAGATTTGCGGCCGGTGGCTTTCGACGATGCTCGCAAAATCCCGCGCGGCAATCTCCTCCGCAGCTTGGGCGGTCATCGGCTTTACGGCTGTTCCGGCTGCCATCACTTTTGTAGACGTCCGCATCGGGGCCAAGTTTACAACCCTTCGGTCGATTCTTGCGCCCAAGTGCCGCAAAGCACCGCCGGGGAAGGAACGCAAGCGGCCCGCAAATCCAGTGCTCTCATCATTAAGTCATTGCTTCCATTGCACCGCAATGTCTCGGCCTCTGCAATCGACTCCGAGCAATGGCGCGCCTAGATTCCACGACGATATAATCTGTTGCTGCGATGGAAGCTTTGCGCTTTCGGACGCCTCTGCGGCGGTGAGCATCAGCAGTTGGCACACCAAAGTATCTCAGCCGTTAGTTGCTTTCGGCGTTTTCAAAAGAACTAACAGATAGATCGCCGCAGAAGCTTCCGGCGTCCGAGCCGGCAGCAGCGGATGAGAACCGCCGGGCTCAAAGCTCACGATATGGAGACTCAAATGATTTCCCGCCGAAAATTTGTAAACGGACTGGCTGCCGGTGCGGCGGCCTCGGCCTTTGCGTCTACGGCAAAGAGCTATGCGCAGATTCTCGGCGCCAACGATCGACTGAACTTTGCCATCAACGGCCTCAACGGCCGCGGCCACGCGCATCTGTCATCGATGCGGGCCAACAGCAGCGCCGCTCGCGTCGCCTACATTTGCGACGTGGACTCGGGCATTCTTGCCAAATTTGCGGCTGAAGCGGAGCAGAAGCTCGGTTACGCTCCCAAGGCGGAGACCGATTTCCGCCACGCGCTGGAATCGAAGGACGTGGACGCCATTACGGTTGCCACTCCCGATCACTGGCACACGCCGATGGCAGTGCTCGGACTGAAGGCCGGAAAACATGTTTACGTCGAGAAGCCCTCCAGCCAAAATCCACGCGAGGGCGAGCTGCTTGTGGCAGCGCAGAAGAAGTATGGAAAGCTCGTCCAGGTCGGGGATCAGCAGCGATCCTCCGACTACACCATCCGCATGATCCAGCAGATTCACGATGGCCTGATCGGCGAGGCGTACATGGCCAAATCGTGGTACGCGAACACACGCGGCTCCATGGGAATTGGCAAGCTCGCACCGGTGCCTGCGTCGCTTAACTGGGATCTGTGGCAGGGCCCAGCGCCGCGAAGTGAGTACAAGGACAACATTCAACCTTACAATTGGCACTGGCTGCGTCGCTATGGCACAGGCGAGACTCTCAACAATGGAACTCACGAGGTTGACGTCTGCCGCTGGGCTCTACAGGCCGAAATCCCTCACGCCGTGACCGCAAGCGGCGGCCGCTACCAGTTCAAAGACGATTGGCAGTTTCCCGACACGACCGTCACCAACTTTGAATACCCGGACAAGCTCATCTCGTGGGAGGGCCACTCCTGCCAGGGCATGCGTCTCTACGATCGCGACCGGGGTTCGCTCATCATGGGCACCAAGGGCTCGGTCGTCATCGATCGCGACGGCTACGACGTTTTTGATTGGAAAGGGAAGCAGATCGACAAGTATCGCGTCGGGCACGTAACTTCCACCGGCGACCTGATCGGAGCCGACTCCATGACCGACGCTCACTTCGCCAACTTCATCGCGGCCATTCGCGGCCAGGGGAAACTCAATTCGCCTGCTTCGGTGGCGAATGTCGCCGTCACCATGCTTTTGCTGTCGAACATTGCCTGGTTCGTCGATCGCCTGCTGCGCCTCGACACCGAAACCGCGCACATCATTGGCGATCCCGAGGCGATGAAGTACTGGGCCCGCACCTACGAACCGGGCTGGGAAGTGACTGTCTAAGGAGGCACTGAAATGACGGCCGGAACCGAACTCTCGCCTGCCGCGAAAGCCGGAACCATCACCCTTGGCGGCGATCTGACCGTGAACCGTATGGGTTACGGCGCGATGCGCATCACGGGCCAGGGCATCTGGGGACCGCCCAACGACGTCGACGCCGCACTCGCCACGCTGCGCCGCGCAATTGCGCTGGGCGTCAACTTTATCGACACGGCGGATTCTTACGGCCCCGATGTCTCTGAGGAGCTGATCGCGAAGGCGCTCTGGCCGTATCCGGCAGGCCTTGTCATCGCCACCAAAGCTGGATGGACACGCCACGGCCCCGGCGTTTGGCAGCACGACGCCAGTCCCGCGCACATTCAGCAGGCTATTGAAGGCAGCCTCAAGCGCCTGCGTCTCGAGCGCATCGACGTTTACCAGCTTCACGTGCCCGATCCCGCCGTCTCCTTTGACGCCTCGATGGAAGCGCTTGCACGGCTCAAAGAGCAGGGCAAGATCCTCCGTGTCGGTCTCTCCAACGTCACGCTCGAGCACATCCATCGTGCGCAGAAGATCGTGCCGATTGTCAGCGTGCAGAATCGCTACAGTTTTTCCGATCGCGAGTGGGATTTCGTGGTCGATTACTGCGAAGCAAACGGCATTGCGTTCCTGCCCTGGGGGCCGATGGCGCAAGGGCGCAAGGCAAGCGAAGCGGTGGAAGTGATCGCCGCCGCGCGCCAGGTGTCGACGGCGGTGGTCTCGCTGGCGTGGCTATTGCGGCGCTCGCCGGTTGTGTTGCCCATTCCGGGCACCAGCTCGGTGAAGCACCTTGAAGAGAACGTCAGCGCGGCTGCTTTCCGGCTTACCGACGCTGAATTCGCCGAGCTTAGGGCAGTCGTTCCAAAGCCCTACTGGTTGCGCGGCTGAGATCCTGGTGCGCCTCGTGCTGCCTCTGGCCCGTTCGCTTCACGATTCTTGCGATGCCGACGGTTGTGCTCTGCGCCACGCATCAGCAACACGAGCGGGATGTTGGCCAGGAAGAAGATCCCCATCAGATAAAACGCATCGGAATAGCTCAGCAACGCCGCCTGCTGCTGGAGCCGCTGATAAATGAGGCTGCCGGCTTTGTGTGCCGCCGTCACCGGGTCTGCACCCTGATGAGCGAGAAAAGGCGTCAACTGCGCAAAGGCCTGCTGGCTCATCGGACTCGAAGCCGAGAGGTGGTCGCCGAGCGTCTGCTGGTGAAACTGCTCGCGACGCGCCACCAGCGTGGTCACAAACGAGATGCCTACACTCGAGCCGATGTTGCGCATGGTGTTGTAGAGGCTCGTGCCATAGCTCGTCTCCGCCTTCGGAATCGGGCTCATGGTCAGCGTGGTCAGCGGCACAAAGAGAAACCCCAGGGCAAAGCCCTGCACAATCTGAATCGAGAAGATATCCCACGTGCCGGAGTCGAGCGTCATTCGCGCATAGCCGAAGAAGCAAAGACCGGCGAGGGCAAATGCGAAGATCAGCATCCAGCGCGCGTCCCACCCTTTGCCGAGCAGGTAGCCCACCAAGGGCATGCAGAGCGCGGTTCCGATTCCGCGCGGACTGTTCCAGATTCCGGCCGTGGTCGCCGTCCAGCCCAGCAGGGTTTGCATAAACAGCGGCAGCAGCACCAGACTGCCGTACAGAATGAATCCCATCATGGTGGCCAATGCGACACCCGAGGCAAAGGTGCGCGAGCGCAGCAGTCCGAAGTGAACAATGGGATCCTTCGCCCGCAGTTCGCGGAACGCAAAAGCGGCAAGCGAAACCAGGGCAATCACACTCAGGGTACGAATCAGGTTCGATCCGAACCAATCCTTCTCCTGACCTTTGTCGAGCATGATCTGCAGCGCGCCCATGCCCACCGCCAGCATGCCTATGCCCCAGGCATCTACGCCCAGCGACCGGCGCCTCAGGTAGTGTGGGTCGACCACGTACTGCGAGATCAAGAGCAGGCTGAGAATGCCCACCGGCAGGTTGATGAAGAAAACCCAGCGCCACGTCCACGTGTCGGTGATCCAGCCGCCCAGTGTAGGACCCAGGATCGGCGCAGCAATGATCCCCAAGCTCCAAAAGGCCATCGCCTTGCCCTGCTCCCTGCCTGGGAACTCCTCAAGGAGCACAGCCTGCGAGAGCGGCTGCAGCCCACCGCCGGTTAAGCCCTGCAAAACGCGAAAGACAATCAGCATGGGCAGATTCGGTGCGAGCCCGCACAGCAGGCTCGAAAGCGTAAAGCCGGTCACGGCAAGCAGCAGCAGCCTCTTGCGGCCCAACACGCCTGCCAGCCACCCAGTGATGGGTAAAATGATGGCGTTGGCCACCAGGTAGGAGGTCAGCACCCACGTCGCCTCGTCCACACTCGAGGAGAGCGAGCCGGCGATGTGCGGCAGGCTCACGTTCACCACCGACGTGTCGAGCAGTTGCATCACGGCGCACGACATCACGGCGATGGCCGTCATCCAGCGGTGCGGGGAAATCGCCTGGCCGTCGAACGAGGAACGAATCGGAGTGGCTCGAGGCTTGTCTGCTGCCGCAAGGGAGACTGCGTTCGGCGGGGCGTTCTCCGGGCGGGGAATGGTGAGGTTAGTCACGGTTGGCAACCCTGTGCCGCGCAGAGAACAGATAGCCCCGAGCCGCGATCGAGGAAACGAATCCGTCAGACGGATCAACGGCGGCAATGCTTTGTGCGCGCACAGCCAAACCTCTGCGCTCTCGCTTCGTCTGTACGGCGAGAGGAGCCCGAATCAGCCGAATTAAAACTGGTTGAAGATTAGCCCCAGTTTACTCGAGCGCCGATTTGCGCGCTACCGGCCGCGCCGTCGCGAAGGCACTGACCGCACGCCGCTGCCCCGCCCTGATCGCTGATTCTTCGTCCCTTACCCTCTTGAAGGATTTAATCTAATCTCAGACACGTCATGCTCCTCGAATCTCTCCGCGAACAAGTCCTCCGCGCCAATCAGGAGATCGCTCGTCGCGGCCTCGCGCCGCATACATTCGGGAACGCCAGCGGTATCGACCGCAGCGGCGGCAAGCCGCTAGTGGTCATTAAGCCAAGCGGTGTCGATTACGCCGCCCTGACCCCGGCCGACCTCGTCATAGCCGATCTCGATGGCAACATCGTCGAGGGCGCGCTGCGTCCGTCGAGCGATCTCGATACGCACACGCTGCTCTACCGCGAATTTCCTCAAATCGGTGGCATCGTCCACACGCACTCCGAGTTCGCGACGGCCTGGGCCCAGGCCTGCCGTCCAATCCCATGCTTAGGCACCACGCACGCCGACTACTTTCACGGTCCGGTTCCTGTCACTGAGCCGCTCACCGCCGAAGAGGTTGCTTCGGGCTACGTCAGCAACACCGGCGCGGTAATCGTACGCTGCTTCCGCTCCGGTAAACTCGATCCGGTTGCCGTCCCCGGCGTGTTGGTGGCGGGCCACGCCCCGTTTGCATGGGGTAAAGACCCGGCAGAGGCTGTGGAGCACGCCGACGTCCTCGAATACATCGCGCGGCTCGCTTTCCGCAGCGCGCTCTTGGGCGCGCCGGAGGCAGGCATTCCCCGACACCTCTCGGATTATCACTACCTTCGCAAACATGGCCTGAAGGCCTCATATGGACAGCGCTGATCCAGAACCAGAACCCGTATATACCTGGCCAGCTCGCGGCCATCCGAGCGCGATTTAATGTACTTCGATCCTCAAGAGACCCCTAAACGGAACTCCTTTGTTTTCGATCAGTTGACAGATGGCTCACCGTGGGCCATTGATCTACCATTTTTCATAGATTGATTCTCTTCTGTGGAGTCGTGCTCTTGTTTTTTGCACTTCCGATGTGATCTACTTCACTTCAGGTTGACATTTATCGACGGCACAAAGTCCATATCACGATTGTTCTCAGACGATTGGCCTGAGACCTCTGGCTGAGAGCCACATCCCCCCCGCGTGGCAACCGACGTGCTGGTAAAACGATTAAAGCAGGAAAATTCCCGCTCATGGAGACAAGCCTTCTCAACCGCGTGCAAGCGACGCTGCTGGCCTTGGCCACAGCCGCGCTTTTCGTGTTGGCGGTGCTGAATCTTCTCGAGCAGCGCCAGTTTCCGCAGCCCGACGATGGTGTGTGGTGGGGCGAGGCCAACGGTGGCCTGCAAGCTGAAAAGGTTCTTCCCGATAAGCCGGGACAGCGCGCCGGCATCCAAGTGGGAGACCTGCTGACGGGAGTCAGTGAATCGCCTACCTCAGACGTTACGACCGTCACGTTGGTCGCCGGCCTGGAACGCGCGCTTTACGCCGCCGGTCCTTACGGCCAAGTCTACTACACCATCACGCGTGACGGCATTCCTCTTGAGACGCCGGTCAAGGTGATCCCCGAACCGTTGGATCGCAGTCTCGAGTTCGGCCTGCGGATCATCGGCCTCATCTATCTGATTATCGGCTTCTACGTCCTTTTCCGCCGCTGGGGCGCCCCCCGCGCGACGCACTTTTACCTCTTTTGCCTGGTTTCTTTTGCGCTCTACGCGCTGAAGTACACCTCCAAACTTGACACTCTGGACTGGATCGTCTTTTGGACGAATGTTGTGGCCGAGGCGCTGCAGCCTGCGCTCTTCCTGCACTTCGCGCTCAGCTTTCCCGAGGAGCGATTCAAGAATCTCCGCCGCCGCTGGCTGCTGCCCCTGATCTACGCGCCCGGCGTGGGAATGCTTGCCCTGTGGCTCTGGTCCATTGGCACGCGCGAGGCCACCAAGCTCCTTCTCGACCGGCTCTACCAGATCGACACGGCATACGACGCGGTCTTTTACGTTGCCGCTGCGCTCCTCTTCCTGCGCAGCTACAGCCGCGCCACCACACCGTTGCTGCGCCAGCAGTTGAAGTGGGTTACGCGCGGCACCCTGCTTGCGGTTCTTCCGTTCACGTTTTTTTATGCCGTCCCTTATCTGCTCCACCTGAATCCGCCGCAACTGCTGACCAATCTGGCCGGCCTATCGCTCATCTTCCTGCCCCTCACCTTCGCCTGGGCCATCGTCCGCTACCGGTTGATGGACACCGACCTGATCTTCAAGCGCGGGGTGGCCTACACGCTGTCGGTAGCGCTCATTGGCGGCGGCTACTTCGGCGTCATCGCGTTGATTACCGTCGTGGTTCACAATGCCATGCCGGAGGCAATGAGTGCGTGGGGCTTAGCCGCGGCGATTCTGATCACGGCGGCCGTCTTCGATCCCCTCAAGCGGCGCATTCAGGGCTGGGTCGACCGCGCCTTCGACCGTCATCGCTACGATTACCGGAAGGCTCTGGTCGAATTCGGCCGCGGTCTCGGCTCTCAGACCGATCTCCAGGCGCTACTCAACTCCGTCGTCGAGCAGTTGCCGCGCACGCTCCTGGTGGCGCGCGTTGCCATCTTCCTGGCGCAGGATTCCGGCCATCTGCGTCTCGCCGCCTCGCACGGCTTACCCGATGAGGTAAGCGCCGGGCAAAGCAACCTGGCCCTCGACTTTCTCAGCTTCGACCGCGCCAAGGACCACTCCCACATCTTTCTCGAAAACGCTCAAGCTGTTTTGCATTTGCCGCCGGACCAGCAGAGCACCGCTGCTCTGCTTGACCTCAACTACTATCTGCCTTGCCGGGTTGCTCCGGTGCAGTTGGAGAATGGCGAGGCCGCCAGCCGTACCATCGCCGTGATTGGCCTTGGCCGCACGCTGGGCGGCGACTTTTTGTCGAGCGAAGACGTCGAGCTTCTGGAATCCCTGGCCAGCTACATCGGCATCGCCTTGCAAAACGCCAGCCTCTACGCGCGTCTGGAAGAAAAGATCGTTGAGTTCGAGCGCCTGAAGGAATTCAACGAGAACATCGTCGAGTCCATCAACGTGGGCATCTTCGCCATCGACCTCAACGACCGCATCGAAAGCTGGAATGCACAGATGGAGGCGATGTACGCTATGAGCCGCAGCGAAGCGCTCGGCCAGGAACTAAGTTCCGTCTTCCCGTTGGAGTTCATCGAAGCGCTGGAAGGCTTCGGCAGCGATCCGGGAGTGCACCACCTCTACAAGTTCCGACTGACGACGCGCGCCGGCGAGTTGCGCACGGCAAACATCGCCATTGCGCCGTTGCTCTCGCGCGATTTTGTTCCCGTGGGGCGCATCGTCCTGGTCGACGACATCACCGAGCGCGTCGCGCTTGAAACCCAGCTTGCCCAGGCCGACAAGCTCAGCTCCATCGGCCTGCTTGCCGCAGGCGTCGCACACGAGATCAACACGCCGCTCGCGGTCATCTCCTCCTACGCGCAGATGCTGGCCAAGCAGTTGCGCGGCGACGCGCGTCTCAGCCCCGTGCTCGACAAGATCACGCAGCAGAGCTTCCGCGCCGCCGAAATCGCCAACGGCCTGCTCAACTTCTCGCGCACTTCCACCACCGAGTTTCGATCCACGGATCTGAACCAGGTAGTCCGCGACACGCTGTCGCTGCTCGAGCACCAGTTCAAGACAGCGCAGATTCTTGTCGATCTCGAGCTCGCCGACGAGCTGCCGCCGATCCACGGCAACCCCGGCAAACTGCAGCAGGTATTCCTCAACCTTTTGTTGAACGCCAAGGACGCCATGCCGGGAGGCGGGCGCCTGCGCGTTACCACTCTGGTCAACAGCCACGTTGAAGCCGTCATCTCCGACTCCGGCTCCGGCATCGCACCTGAACACCTCAAGCGCATTTACGATCCTTTCTTCACCACCAAGAACATGCCTGGTGACCGCCGGGGCACCGGCCTCGGCCTATCGGTTTCGTACGGCATCATTCAGGAACACGCCGGCAAAATCCATGTCGAAAGCGCAATCGGCGCCGGCACGACATTTCACCTTGAGTTTCCGCTGTTAAGGAATTCTGTTCATGCCTGAGCCTACTGCTGAGGACACAATACCCGTGAACGCGCCTGTCTCCGCGCCTGCGTCTGACGGCAGTTCACCGGCCGCTTCGATTCTTGTTGTTGACGACGAGGCCGGCATCCAGGAATCGCTCGAGGTGTTGCTGTCGCTCGAGAACTACGCCGTCAAGACCGCGGCCAACGGCGAGGACGGCCTGCGCATGCTCGATCAGTCGAACTTCGACCTCGTCCTGCTCGACCTCGCGTTGCCCGGCCAGAGCGGCATCGAGCTTCTGCCGCAATTCAAGGAGCGCCAGCCCGATCTTCCCGTCATCATGATCACCGCGTATGGCACCGTCGATAACGTCGTCGAGGCCATTCGCGCCGGCGCGGAAAATTTCATCCAGAAGCCATGGGACAACGAGAAGCTTCTGGCCGACATCCGCTCCGCGGTTGCACGTCACCGCGCCGAGGAAGAGAATCTTCAGCTCAAGCGTACCCTCAAGCAGCGCTACAACTTTGCCAACATTGTGGGCAAAAGCGAGTCAATGCTCCGTGTCTTCGATCTTGTCGCGCAGGTCGCTCCGAGCCGTTCCACGGTCCTGATCCAGGGCGAGAGCGGAACGGGCAAGGAGATCATCGCCAAGGCCATCCACGCCAACTCACCGCGCCGCGACAAGCCATTCGTCCCAATCAATACTGGCGCCATGCCGTCCGAGCTGCTTGAGTCCACGCTATTCGGGCACGTCAAGGGCGCGTTCACTTCGGCTGTTGCCTCAAAGAAAGGCCTCTTCGAAGTCGCTAACGGCGGCACGCTCTTCCTCGACGAGATCGCCACCATGGGCCTCGACACGCAGTCAAAAATTCTACGCGTGCTGCAGGACAAGCGCTTCATGCACCTCGGAGGCATTCAGGAGCTTCAGGTGGACGTGCGCATCCTCGCCGCCACCAACGTCGATCTCCGCCAGGCGGTGCGCGATGGCCGCTTCCGCGAGGATCTGTTCTACCGCCTGAACGTCATCACGGTTGACCTGCCGCCGCTGCGTTCCCGCCGCGAGGATATTCCGCTGCTGGCCCAACACTTTCTCGATTTTTACGCTACCGAGAACAACTTCGCTCCGCGCAAACTCTCCACCGACGCCATGCGCGCCCTCATCGATTACGACTGGCCGGGCAATGTCCGCGAACTTGAGAACGCCATCGAACGCGGCGTGGTACTCTCCTCCGGTCCGCTGATCGGCGCCGAGCTTCTTCCCGGACAGATCACAGGCCGCAGCTTTCAGGACGCGCTGCTCGAGCACAATCCGAACTCTTCGCTCTTCGATATCCTTGAAGTCATCGAGCGCCGCATCATCATTGAGAAGCTCGAGCGCTGCAACTGGAACCAGACTGAGGCCGCTGAGCAGTTCCGCATTCCGCTGTCGACCCTGAATCAGAAGATCAAGCGCCTGAACATTGAAATCCGCAAGCGGGGCAGGGAATAGAAGACGGGGAGTAGCCAATAGGGAATAGGGAGTAGATAACCTTGGTTAGCTAACAGTCGCCGATCTGCTGACAACTGACGACCGATCACCAAAAGCTGAGTCTCCAACCACTGCGAACCACGAACTGTGAGCTGTTTATGCCGTACTTCCTCTTCAAATCCGAACCCGCCGTCTACTCTTTCGACGATCTGCTGCGCGACGGCGAGACCGCGTGGGACGGCGTCACGAATCCTACCGCCGTTAAGAATCTGCGCGAGATGAAGCCGGGAACGAAGTGGATCTTCTACCACACCAGCGACGAACGCACCGCAGTGGGCACGGGCACGGTTCTCAGCGTCGACGCGGCTGACCCGAAGGTCCCCATCGTGCGCGTGAAGGCAGGCAAGCGCCTCAAAAATCCGAAAACACTCGTCCAAATCAAAGCAGAAAAGCTCTTCGCGCGTTCGCCGTTGTTGCTCATGGGCCGGCTTTCGGTTGTTCCGCTCACGAAAGAGCAGTGGGATTGGTTTGTGGGATGAAGGTGCAGGGAGCGGGGAGCTTCTATCTCCCTTGTCCCTCCAGCCACGCCTTCGTGTTCAGCAATTGCCGCTGATCCAGCGCCCACACCTTGCCCGTCATCTCGTCCGGCGCGCGGCCCTCGCGAGCCGACTTCTCAAACTCGCTGGCCATGGCCTGCATTTTCGCGTCCAGGTCGTCGAGAAAGTTCAGTACCAGCGCCTCCGGAATCATGGGCAGCTTGGGCGAACCGAACTCCAGTTTGCCGTGGTGCGACAGAATCATATGCAGCACCAGCGTGCGCAGCCGGTCGGGGAATCCGGGCAGCCCGGCGATCGTCTTCTCCGCCAAATCTACGCCCATTTGGATATGCCCCAGCAGCACGCCTTCTACGGTGTAGTCGAATCCTGTGTTCCAGCTCAGTTCGCGGATCTTTCCGATGTCGTGCAGAATCACGCCCGTGACAAGCAGATCGCGGTCGAGCATCGGGTAGTGCGCGGCTACGCGATCGGCGAGCCCCAGCAAACTGATCACGTGTTCGAGCAGCCCGCCCAGCCATGCGTGATGCAGTTGCCGCGCGGCCGGCGCCTCGCGAAAAGCCTGCGCGATGGGTGCATCGGTGAGCAGCGCATTTAACAGCCGCTTCAGGTCGGGATTGGTCACGCTCGCGATGCTTGCCTCGAGCATCCGCCACAGCTCGCCCACATCGCGGCTCGTCGCGGGCAGCATGTCCTTCTTGTCCGCTTCGCTGTCGAGAGCCTTGCGCAGCTGATCCACTTTCAACTGTGCGCGATCGTCGAAACGCGACACGCTGCCGCGCACCTTCACCATGTCGCCGCGGTCGAAGTCTTTGGCGATCCGCGGGTCGCCCAGTTCCCACACGCGACCCTCAATTTGCCCCTTCTTATCGCCGAGTGTCAGGCTGAGGTACGGTTTGTTTTGTCTAGTGGTGCGCTGCTGCTTGGCAAGCACGAGAAAGAAGCTGTCGAACAGCTTGCCCTCGTCGAAGCCCATCAAATCGTCAATATAGATGTCTTTCACTCTGCCGAGAAGCTTAACGCAATTCTCCGGCTCTGCCAAAGGCGCCGCCCGGAAGCGCGAATCACGCTGCTCCAAAAACAGTGCGGGCCCGGGAATCCGTTCCCAGGCCCAGACTATTGGATTGACGGAATCTCGAAATTATTGTGGCGTCGCCGGCTGCGGCTGAGGCTGGTCAGGATGGTCTGAAGGCGCAGGCGCTCCCGGCACAGGAGGAATAGGCGTTGGCTGTTGCGCAGGCTTCGGCTGCGTTTCTTCTTCGCTCTTCTTCTTGTTCGCGATGCGAGTCTTTCCCTCGGTCGCAGTCGACGCCTTTTTCTTCTTCTTCGATGGTTCTCCCGGCAGACCCAAAGGAGCTGACTGGGTCTGCTGATCGGCTACCTCGGACGCATTCGGCGGCGCAGGCCCGGTTGCACCCGCCTGTCCGGCGTTGCCTGCTGTCTTGGCCGTCTTAGGCTGTCGTGCGCGCGCGCTGAAACGCGTCTTCTGCGTTGGCGCGGTCGGCTCCAGCGGGTTCGCAGGCTGGTCGGCATTCGAAGCTGTCTCAGGCAGCGCGCCCGCATTCTCCGTGGCTGAGTTTGCCGTCGCGGAGGGCAGCGTCTCGCGTGGAGCCTGCCCGAAGCGGATCTTTTCTTTCTTGCCGGGCTTCTGGGTAGCTGCTTCTTCCTTCCTGTTCCCCTTCTTCTTTTTGTTGGTTGCCGGGGTGGGCGTGGTTGCCGGAGGCGCCGGCCCTGCGCTGGCCTCGTTGGGCACCGCGGCCGGCGGCGCAGCCGCACCCGATTTCTCCCGGAAGGTGTGGGTGCTCTCGCGGAACCGGGTCCTCTCCACCTTGGCTTTCTTCTTCGGCGCCGGTGGCACATATGCGCTGAAGCTGATGCTTGAATGCAACTCGGCAGGTGTTGCGCCGGCATCTACATATCCCTGCTTGATCTGAATGAACGCCTGATCCCTCATCTGGCTCAGATACTCGCGAATCGCCGGGTCCATCAGGCTCATGTAATACGCCTGCTCCACGTCCTCCTGAACATCCTTGTACGGCCGCGGGCCACCCGGGGTATGCTGCACGACTTTAAGGATGATGTAGCCCTGCCGCGTGAGAATCGGCTCGGTGTATTGGCCTGACTGCAGATCGAACGTCTTGTCCTCAAGTACTTTGGGAAGTTGGCCCCGCTTGTACTGGCCCAAATCGCCGCCGGAGGCCGCCGTGGAGCCTTCGCTGAAGCTCCGCGCCAACTGCGCAAAGTCTCCGCCCGCGTGCAGCCGGGCCTCAATGTCGTCGGCCTTTGCTTTGGCCGCCGCAACCTTCGCAGCATCATCGGATCCCTCGGTCCCGGTGGAAATCAAAATTTCGCCCAACCGCACGCTTTCCGGCTGTGCGTAATCCTTTTTGTGCTCCTCGTAGAACCGCTCCGCCTCGCCGGGCGTCATCTGGATGTGCTCGCCAACCTCCTGCCGCATCACCTGCTGGGTGATGATCTGGTTGCGGATGCTGGCCTTGAAGTCCTCGAAGGACACTCCCTGTTCTCTGGCCGCCTTCTCCAGATCGTCAATCGATTCCAGGTTGTACTGCTTGCGGATCTCATCAAGTTTCTTGACCAGTTCCGTCTCGCCGGTGATATCCAGTTCCTTGCCCTTAGAGAGCCATAGTTGCTGGTCGATAAGATTGCGCAGCAGATCCTTGCGCTGCGCCGCCATCTCCTGCATCGATGCGTGCTGCTGCTGTCCTTCCTGGTCCAGTTCGGCCTCAGCACGGTCGTAGTCTGACTTGGTGATGATCTGTTCGTTGACGCGGGCGACGATGTCCTCGACGGTCGTGCCGCCATAGGGGCTTTCCGGTTCGTTCGCCTGGCCGAGTGCCAGGCTGGGGCACACCAGCAGCGCCGCGCCAAGCGCAAACGCCCCAAATCCGCGAAAATGTCTGAAACTCATAGAATCGACGTCTGGCTGCAAGCCCGATGACCACTTTCCTGGTGCCTGGTGCATAGACGCAATTGTAAATGCCGGGAGAGCCAAAACGGAAAGCGGAGGCCCGGGCACGGCATGCTGACAACCTCCGGAATTTGCTTTCCCGCGGCCCAAACCACGGTAACCGGGCTACCCGCCCGCCTGAGCGCGCGTCAAATACAGCGGTGCTATACTTTAGCCGAAGACGGCCTCGCGGCCTCAGTGCGAGCGGTTCTTCCATCTCCTGGCCTTGCCAATCACGGGCAAGGTCAATTTTTATCGAACGGAAATCCGGCATTGGCTGGATTCGCTCGCAGGCGATGGAAAGTCCGCCCTCTCGAGTCCGCGGCAGGCGGCCGTCTGGAGGTTCGGTTTGCCAATGAATTCCCGTGCCCGCCGCGCGCTTTTCGCCTTGGGTGTCTTTTTTGCAGTCTGTGCCGTAGCCGGCACGGTGCTCGAGCGCCGCGTAGGCGCCCAGTCATCGCAGGACGAGAGCCAGCTCCGCGACAGCCTCAAGGCCTTCACCGACGTTTACGCGATCGTGGAGCAGAACTACGCCGAGCCCCTCACCCCGGATAAGGCCGACGATGTTATCTACGATGGCGCCATCCCCGGCATGTTGCAGATCCTTGACCCGCACTCGCATTTCTACGATCCCAAGGCCTACGCCCGCCTGCGCGAAGACCAGCGTGGCCACTACTACGGCGTCGGCATGGTGATCCAGCAGCAGAACGACAACAACGGCAAGAGCAATGTCTACGTCGTTACTCCATACGAGGACACGCCCTCGTTCCGCGCGGGCATTCATCCGGGCGATGAAGTTGCTGCGGTCGACGGGAAGTCCACTGACGGCTGGTCGTCAGACCAGGTTGCGAAAGCGTTGAAGGGCCCCAAGGGCACGCACGTCCAGGTCACGATGGTTCGTTACGGCCAGGCCAAGCCGCTGGTCTTCGATCTCATTCGCGACGAGATTCCGCATCCCTCCATCGATCTCAAATTCGAGATTCGACCTGGCATCGGGTACATTCATCTGTCCCAGTTCCAGGAAACCACCGGCCAGGAGATGGACGAGGCCATCGACGGCTTCGGCGACCTGAAGGGCCTGGTGCTCGATCTGCGCGAGAATCCCGGCGGCCTGCTAAGCCAGGCCGTGGATGTCTGCGACCACCTGCTCGCCAAGGGCCAGACCATCGTCTCCCAGCGTGGCCGCGCCTACTCCGATCAGAACTACGTGGCGACGCACGGCAACGACGGCAAGACCTTCCCGATCGTCGTTTTGGTCAACCGAGACACCGCCTCGGCGGCCGAGATCGTCTCCGGCGCGCTGCAGGACCACGATCGCGCCCTCATCGTGGGCGAAACCACCTTCGGCAAGGGCCTGGTGCAGACCGTCTACAACCTCAGTGAGGACTCCGGCCTCGCCTTGACTACCTATCACTACTACACGCCGTCTGGACGCCTCATCCAGCGCAATTACGCCGGCGTCTCGCTCTACGACTATTACAACCACGCCGGCGGCGGCCCTACGCCCTCCGACTCCTCCAGCCGCGAGGTTAAGCTGACTGACTCTGGACGCACCGTCTACGGCGGCGGCGGCATCACTCCCGACGAAAAGATCGAGCCACCCACCACCAATCGCTTCCAGGACGAATTGGTCTACAAAGATGTTTTCTTCCACTTCGCGCCGGTCTACGTGGCCACGCATCCCATCGACAAAAGCTTCCAGGTCGACGCCACAGTCCTCAACGACTTCAAGAAATTCCTCACCAGTCAGGATGTTGACTGGACAGACGGCGATATCGATGGCGTCTCCGACTGGATCAAGGCGCAAATCAAGAAGGACATCTTCACCATTCAGTTCGGCCAGCTCACCGGCTTGCGTGTTATCGCCGATTATGACCCGATGGTCCAGAAGGCCCTTACCT
>Ga0208190_1000148_pt1 | contig 27440 bp, 22 predicted proteins | sample June2015DPH_13_1_FD_184708 | JGI IMG/M metagenome (GOLD analysis project Ga0208190, IMG submission 184708) | Peatland microbial communities from SPRUCE experiment site at the Marcell Experimental Forest, Minnesota, USA - June2015DPH_13_10... | ecosystem: Environmental > Terrestrial > Soil >... | reverse complement strand
GTGCTGGATGTTCCATCCGGACCCGCAAAAGCCGAACCGCCTGATCCGCTTGCCCGAGCATCGCGTCCCTCCCTCCAGTCTGTCTTCTGCACGTTCCTCATCTAGGCTTTCCTTTTTTGCTCATCCCTTTTAGGCGTGATTGCCTAAGATTTCGAACACGCATTTTTAGCGTCGTCTGAGCAAGAGAGAACACGTTTATGACCAGCAAAATAGTTGCTTTGCTTACCTTTGGCTGTTTGTGGCCAGCCCTCGGTGTCTCACAACAAGTTCAAGTCCCGGTCACGCTTCAGGCACCTGCGACCGGAGCTACACAGACTGCGAGCCCGTCGCCTGCTCCCCTCGAAGGCCATCTTCTCGCGGACTTCGTCCGCGAAGCTTTGGAAAAAAATCCGGCCGTTCAGAGCGCTCTGCATAGTGTGGAGGCGCAGCGGCAGCGCGTGCCGCAAGCGAAGGCGCTGCCCGACCCAAGTCTCGGCGTTAGTTGGATGGGTAACATTCGACCGTTCTCTGTGCAAACCGGAGACCCCTCAAGCTATCGCGGTGTCAACGCAATGCAAACCCTGCCTTACCCCGGCAAGCTGAAGTTGCGCGGTGAGATTGCTTCGAAAGAGGCCGATGCCGGCTCTTCGGACGTGGAAGCGGTTCGGCGGCGCGTAACCGAGGACGTGAAGACGGCGTATTTCGAATACTGGTTCTATGACAAAGCGCTTCAGACCACGCTGAAGGACAAAGATTTGTTGACGAAGCTCTCCCAGATCGCCGAAGCCCGTTACCGCGTTGGCAAAGGCATCCAGCAGGACGTTCTTCGATCGCAAGTCGAAATTTCACTACTGCTGCAGCGGATGACTGTGCTGCAACAGCAACGAGAAACTTCCCGGGCGCGTTTGAACACGCTGCTGGCGCGCAGTCCGGAAGCGCCACTCCCGCCAGCCGAAAATATCGAGCGGTGGCCTCTGAACTACTCGCTTGAGGATTTGTACAGGCTGGCGCGGCAGAATGATCCCGGGCTTCGCCGCGAGGAGCAGACGATTGAACGCAACCAACTCGCGGTAAACCTGGCGCAGAAAGATTCCTATCCGGATCTAAGCGTTGGGTTCATGTATCAACAGCGCCCGATGCTGCCCGACATGTATGGCATGACGTTCGCGATAAACATTCCGGTTTTCTACAAAAGCAAACAACGCGAGGAAGTCAGGCAGGCTACGGAAGAGCGGCTTTCCGCCGAGAGCAGCCGCGACAATCGGCAGAACGAACTGAATTTCGAATTGAAGCAGCAGTACCTGGCCGCAAAAGCCTCGGATGAACTTCTACGCTTGTTCTCTCAGGGCGTGGTGCCGCAGTCATCGCTGGCATTGGAGTCTTCGATGTCCGATTACCAGGTGGGCACTGTGGATTTCCTGAGCGTTCTGGGAAATTTTTCAACCGTTCTCAATTACCAAATCGACTATTACCGCGAGCTGGCGAATTACCAATCTTCGTTGGCGCGCATGGAGAGCATGGTGGGCGTGGACCTGACTTCGACGCGCGCGCAACCGGGCGACCAGCACCCGGCGAGAGGAGAGTAAAACGATGTTTCACAAAGTTCTTAGAATCTCAGCACTCGCGGCCGCAATAGTATTGGCTGCCGGAGTCATTTTCAGCGGAAGGGTTTCGGCTCTCTTCCAGGGCTCGCACCCGGCCTCGCAAACGCACGCAACAGGAGGCGAACGCAAGGTTCTCTATTGGTATGACACTATGAGCCCGCAGCATCATTACAACCAGCCCGGAAAAGCGCCGGACGGCATGGACCTGGCGCCTCAGTATGCGGAGGACAGCTCGTCTCACAGTGACAATGCGACAACCGCCGCGGCGATGCCTGCTGGCACTGTCACCATCGCACCCGACAGGGAACAAATGATCGGCGTGAGAACGGGGACAGTCGAGCGGCAGTCTCTGGTGCGAACCGTGCGCACAACTGGGCAGCTGACAAGCGATGAGACCAAGCTGGCGCATGTACATGTAAAGGTCAACGGCTACATCGACAAGGAATACGTTGATTACGTGGGACAACTGGTCAAGAAAGGCCAGCCGCTTTTCACGCTTTACAGTCCGGATCTGGTGGCTACTGAAGAGGAATACCTGATCGCCAAGCGCGGCGCAAAGGAGATGGGCTCCTCGCAATTCCCGGACGTAGCGCAGGGATCGCAGTCATTGCTGCGCTCCACTCGGGAACGGCTCAAACTGTGGGACATCAGCGAGGAGCAAATCAAGAAGCTCGACGAGACCGGTGAAGTTACGAAGACTCTGACCTTCTATTCACCCGTGAGTGGCTTTGTGACCGAGCGCAAGGCGTTTCCGCAAACCGCGGTTACTCCGGACATGGATCTGTATTCGATCACCGACCTATCTACGATCTGGGTGGACGCGGACGTGTTCGAATACGAAGTGCCGTTCGTGAAAGTGGGCCAGACGGCGGACATGCAACTGAGCTACTACGCTGGCCGGAACTACACGGGGAAGATCACCTATATCTACCCAACCGTCGATCCGGTTTCCCGCACTGTAAAGGTACGTATCGAGTTTCCGAACCCAAGGTTCGACTTGAAGCCGCAGATGTTCGCCGACGTACAGTTAAAGATCAACTACGGGAAGCAGATTGCAGTGCCTCAGGAAGCCGTCATGGATTCCGGGGACAAGCAGTATGTGTTTGTGGTTCATGACGGCGGCGTGTTCGAACCGCGGGTCATCCAGATGGGCGCGAAGCTCGAAGGCAAAGTGGTCGTGCTGTCCGGCCTGAAGGCAGGGGAAACCATCGTGATCTCGGGGAATTTCCTGATTGATTCCGAAAGCCGCCTGAAGAGTGCGATGAGCGGGATGGAGCACTGAGGAGCTGGTCATGGCAAGAAGAGCATCGATCTATTCGGTAATCGTCCTGATCGTGGTGGCGGGCCTGTTCGCCGGAGGCTATCTGCTGATGAGCCGGCGCTCGCAGACGGAATGCGGATTCTGCCGGCGTCACATCAATCCGAAAGCCCACGTTGTGGCTGAAGTCGGCGGCCGGCGGCGCAACGTCTGCTGCGCGCACTGTGCGGTGACGGAGGCCCGGCAAGAAAAGAAGCCCCTGCGGCTGATCGCGGTAACGGACTATCCCACGGGAAGGATGGTAAGCCCGGAAGGGGCATGGTTTGTTGAGGACAGCCGCGTGATCGCGTGCGAGCACGACATGTCGAAGATGGATGAATCCAAGCACGCGGAACAGTTGCAATTCGACCGCTGCTCGCCCGGCACATTCGCGTTCAGCGACCGAAAAGCAGCGGAGGAGTTTGTGGCCGGGAACGGCGGCGTTTTGCGGAGCCTACCCGAAGTGCTGGCCGAGGCCCAGCAATGATCAATCGAGTCATCGACATCTGCGCAAACAACAGATTCCTCGTTCTTCTGTTCGTCGGCGCGGCCGTGCTGGTGGGCTGGCATTCGCTGAAGAACACAAAGCTGGATGCGATCCCCGATCTATCGGACACGCAGGTCATCGTCTATTCCAAGTGGGACCGCAGCCCCGACATTATGGAAGATCAGGTCACCTATCCCATCACGTCGGCGTTGCTCGGCTTGCCGAAGGTGAAGGACATTCGGGGCTTCTCAGATTTTGGGTACTCCTATGTTTACATCATCTTCGAGGAAGGCACCGACATTTACTGGGCACGTTCGCGAACACTTGAGTATCTGAACTCCGTCGTACCCCACCTGCCCAAAGGTGTAGAGGTTGAGTTGGCGAAGGATGCGACCGCTGTTGGCTGGGTCTATGAATATGCACTGGTCGATACCGGCGGACAAAACAGCATTGAGAAGATGCGGAGTTTCCAGGATTGGTACCTGCGCTACGCGCTGCAGTCGGTGCCCGGTGTGGCCGAAGTAGCGCCTTTGGGTGGCTTCGTGCGGCAGTACCAGGTCAATATCGATCCCAACAAGCTTCTTGGCTACAAGATTCCTATCAATATGGTCGTAGGCGCCATTGGGAAGAGCAATAACGATGTCGGCGCCCGCCTGGTCGAGATGTCCGGCCGCGAGTATATGGTACGCGGGCGCGGCTACATCAAATCGCTCAATGACATTGGCAACATTGTCGTCATGTCGAACCCGCAGACCGGCACGCCGGTGCTGGTGAAGGACCTGGCCACGGTGACCTTCGGTCCAGATATGCGGCGCGGCACCGGCGAACTGGACGGTCAAGGGGAAGTGGTGGGCGGAGTCGTCATCATGCGGTTCGGGGAGGACGCGGAGAAGGTCATCGAGCGGGTGAAACAAAGAATTAAGGAGATCGAGCCCACTCTTCCCGAAGGCATGAAAATCGTCAACACCTACGACCGTTCGGAGCTGATCGATCGTTCAATCGATAACCTCAGGCACACACTGATTGAAGAACTGATCATCGTCAGCCTGGTGATCATGATTTTCTTGTGGCACTTTCCGAGCGCCATCATTCCTATCGTCACGATTCCGGTCACCGTAATGCTGGCCTTCATTCCTATTCAGATGAGCGGCATGACGGCTAACATCATGTCGCTCGGGGGAATCGCCATCGCTATCGGAGCCATGATCGATGCGGCAGTAGTGGTTGTCGAGCAGACACACAAGAAGCTGGAGCACTGGATTGCAGAAGGGCGGCCTGGCGACTATCGCCAAGTGGTGATCTCGGCGGTGAAGGAAGTTGGCGGACCTAGTTTCTTCTGTCTGCTGGTCATCGCCATCGCTTTCCTGCCGGTGTTCACGCTGGAAGGCCAGGAAGGCCGCCTGTTCAGGCCGCTGGCATTCACCAAGACGTTTGCCATGGCGATCGCGGGAGTGCTGGCCATCACGCTTGATCCGGCCATGCGGTTGTTGTTCACCCGCATGGATAACTTCACGTTCCGCCCGCGATGGCTGGCCGGAATCGTAAACAGCGTGCTGGTGGGCACGATCCATAGCGAAGACAACCACCCCATCAGTCGTCCCCTGATGAAGCTTTACCACCCCGTAGTCGAGTTCGTGCTGGAGCACAAGTGGAAGACGATTGCCGCAGCCGTCATTGCCATGGCGCTGACGGTGCCGGTGTTCTTCAAACTCGGCTCGGAATTCATGCCGCCACTCGATGAGGGCACCTTGTTGTACATGCCTACGACTTTGCCTGGCCTGTCCGTAACCGAAGCCGCGCGGCTGCTTCAGGTGCAAGACAAGATCATTAAGGGCTTCCCGGAGGTCTATCGCGTATTCGGGAAGGCTGGCCGTGTGGAGAGTGCCACCGATCCAGCGCCTTACTCGATGATGGAAACTGTCATAGTTCTAAAGCCCGAAACGGAGTGGCCCAAGCGCGAACGCTGGTACTCGAAATGGGCTCCGAATTGGTTGCAGGGCACACTCAGCCGATTCTGGCCGGATCACAAGACTACGCAGGAGCTGATTTATTCCTCCGGAGGTTTGAACGAAGCGCTGACCATGCCGGGGATCTCGAATGCCTGGACCATGCCGATCAAGGCGCGGATCGATATGCTGACCACCGGCGTGCGCACGCCGCTCGGCATCAAGGTGCTCGGCTCCGACCTGAGTGAAATCGAGAAAGTCGGCGGACAAGTCGAGTTGGCACTGAAGGACATCCCCGGCACCACCAGCGTGTTTGCCGAGCGCACCACCGGCGGGTATTTCCTCGACTTCGATCTGAAGCGAGATCAACTCGCGCGATACGGACTGACCGTGGACGATGCCAATGACGTTCTGATGTCGGCTGTGGGCGGTGAGCCGGTCACCACTACGATTGAGGGGCGGGAACGGTACTCGGTCAACGTCCGTTACCTGCGCGATTACCGCAGTGACATCGACGCATTGCAGAGAGTGCTGGTCAACACGCCCTCCGGGGCGCAGATTCCGTTAGGGCAGGTTGCCGACATCTCGCTCAAGACCGGCCCCGGCATGATCCGCGATGAAAATGGCCGGCTCAGCGGATATGTCTACGTTGATGTTTCGGGGCGCGACATCGGCAGCTATGTCACGGAAGCCAGGAAAATCGTATCGGAAAAGGTGAGGGTGCCCGTCGGCTATCAACTGGTCTGGAGCGGCCAATATGAAGCGATGGAGCGAGTGAAAGAACGCTTGAAGATCGTGGTGCCGATCACTCTTTTCATCGTGTCCCTCTTGCTGTTCTTCAACACTAAGTCCGCGGTGAAGACTTTCATCATCCTTCTCGCTGTACCGTTTTCGGCGATCGGAGCGATCTGGTTTCTCTACCTGTTGAACTACAACCTGAGTATTGCGGTATGGGTCGGGCTGATCGCGCTGCTGGGAGTAGACGCGGAGACGGCAGTCTTCATGTTGTTATACCTCGATCTTGCCTACCACGACGCCATCCGCAGGGGACGGATGAACAGTTGGGATGATCTGCGGGAGGCCATCGTGGTAGGGGCTGTCAAACGTCTCCGCCCGAAGGTGATGACGGTGTCCTGCATGCTGTTTGGGCTGCTGCCGATCATGTGGTCGATCGGAACGGGTGGTGATGTGATGAAACGCATTGCCGCTCCCATGATCGGCGGAATTATCACCTCGTTTCTGATGGAACTGATCGTTTATCCGCCGGTCTTCGCCATCTGGAAGTGGAACTTCGAGCTAAAGCCGAAACTGAAACCCGTCGAGTGACCATTCAGTCGAACAAACGGTGGAAGGGCTCCAGAGCATCCTGCACTCGAAGGGAGTCAAGCTGTTTGCGCCGATCGACCAAAGTGGGGAAGCGGAGAGCGGCTCCTTATTTGTCCAAGAGTGAGCAATATTGAACAGCGATAGCATTGCGAATCGAGTATTTCTTGTTTCTTCGCCAGCCGATCGCGACCGCTGGCACTGGTCTTGGCTCTGGCATGGGTTCACCAAGGTTCAAAAACGGGAATTGGCGCCCCGGATTTTCGACTTTTCGGTGCGATTCTTGTTGACGGTGCTGACTGACTCCCAAAGGATGGGACTTTAGGATCGGTGGGCCACAGGAACCTGGGTCTGTAACACATGCTGGATCAATCGCTGCAGTCCAGGGAGCGCACGAATGCGAATGCCGGGAAATTGGAAGGCATCTCGGATTCTTCAGTCTCCTAATTTTGTTTTTTGTCATTGGTTCCTGGCCAGACCGGTCCGCCGCCGGCTAAGAACGTTCCGTCCAGTAACGCACCAGCGGGCCGCTACACCCTTGCCTGAAACCTGCAAGTTTGTGGGAGCGGAGACCTGCAAGAATTGTTACGAAGAGATCTACAACACCCAGGAGAAAACGCCGCACTGGAGGACCACATTGAACACAAGAGGCGGTCCCTCAAAGCAAGGGCGAGGGAACCAGGGCCCAGGAGCCGACCACGTGGCGGGCGAGCTGCATCGTAAAACGCGATTCATCATCGCTAGATCCTGAACGACGTGGGATTGAAATGGGCTGACATGTTAAGGGACCTCACATTGAACCCGCTCGCAGCCTCCGCAAGAGTTCTCGATGCTCTCGGAACGATCGATGAACGATTGGCGCGAGTGGGCATCGGCCGTCGGGCGTTCCTGCAGTTCTGCTCCTCGCTGATGATCGCGGCGCCATTCGGCCTCGCGATCACCGACAAGAAAACTCCGGAGGAAGTTGCCGCAGGCCTGGGAAAAGTGATTCGTCCGCCGGTGATCTGGCTGGCGTTTCAGGACTGCACGGGCTGCACCGAGACGCTGCTCCGGACTTCGCACCCGGACCTCGGCGATTTGATCCTGAACGTCATCTCGCTCGAATATCACGAGACGTTAATGGCGGGCTCGGGCCTGCAGGCCCAACAGGCTTTATCCGAGGCCGTGGGAAAATATTCCGGCAAATATATTTGCGTGATCGAGGGCTCGATTCCCACCCGGGATAAGGGGATCTACATGAAGCTGGCGGGGCGGCCTGCCATGGATGTCCTGGCTGAGGTGGGTGGCCAAGCTGCGGCGATAATCGCCATTGGATCGTGTGCGGCGTGGGGAGGGATTCCGTCCGCCGATCCCGATCCGACGGGCGCGGTTGGCGTGGCCGATCTGTTGCCCAATAAGACGATCATCAATCTTCCGGGCTGCCCGCCGAATCCGTACACCCTGCTTGGGGTGGTGCTGCAGTATGCCGATTCCGGCACGCTGCCCGAAATGGATGCGGAACGGCGGCCGAAGTTCGCCTATGACCGCGACATTCATGAGCATTGCCCGCGCCGCGCGCACTTCGATGCCGGCCATTTCGTGAAGCAATACGGCGACGAGGGCCACCGCGAGGGCTGGTGCCTCTATGAGATGGGTTGTAAAGGGCCCGATACGCACGCCGGCTGCTCCACGCGACACTTCAATGAGATTCCGGACGTGTGGCCAATCGGCATCGGGGCGCCTTGCATCGGATGCACCGAAAAAAGCATTGCCTTCCGCGTTCCGATGTTCAAGGTCGTCCAAATTCATACCCTGGCGGCGCCGCCCACGGGTTACGCACCCATTAGCGCGCCGCAGGGCGTAATCAGTCCGCTGGCAACCGGTGCGGTAGGGCTTGCCGTGGGCGCGCTGGCGGGCGCAGGCTATATCGCCTCGCGCAAATTCTCGACGGAGAGGGACGACGAGAGCACGCCGGGATCCGCTCCCCCGGCTGACCACGGCAGCCCGGGAGGCAGCTCGCAGCCGGACTCGAAGAGCCAGCCATGAGAGCCAGCGCGATTGCTTTGCTGCTCGCTTCCATAGGCTCGATGCCGCAAGTCGCGGCTCAAACCAGCCCGCCCGAACCCGCCTGTATGGAGTGTCACAAGCCGAGTGAAACCACCATCGATCCAGTGGCGTTTGCCAAGTCGGTGCATGGTGGTTTGGATTGCTCCGCTTGCCACACCGACGGGGTCAGCAAGTTTCCGCACGCCAGCAACCCCGCGGCCATGCCCGACTGCAGCGGTTGTCATAGCGGGTCTCCGTCTCCGGGCATCGATTTCGACAAGATCGTGGCGGGAGTGAAGGCGAGCGTCCACGTCAAACTGGTGGACCCGGCATTCCGCTGTGAGAATTGCCACTCCCCCCACACCTTCATCCCGGCCAGCCAGATGACGAATGCCGCTGCCGCCATTCTGGTATTCAATCAAAGCTGCCTGAACTGCCATGCTGCCGGGGACACTGCAGCTGCCCAGAAGCTCGCCTTTAGCGCGCTCGCCGAAAAACATCGGTTGTTTCCCCATTGGGAGTTGCACATTCAGGCCAATGCCTGCGTCGAATGCCACACACCGCGCGGACAGCAAGGCCTGCATCTCATTCTTCCGAAGTCCCAGGCACTCCGGAATTGCGCCACCTGCCACGCGAAGAACTCGCTGCTGGTCACCAAGCTCTACACCCATCTTGCGCTGAAAGAACGCGCCGAAAACGGATGGTTGAATGCCGTCCTTTTTAATAATGCATATCTGACAGGGGCGACCCGCAATCGGTGGCTCGATTGGGGAACTTTTGCGATGGCGGGCCTGACCCTGCTGCTGGTCGGGGCTCATGGCGCGGGCAGGTGGTTGTTCGCCTATTTCAGGAGCAGATCATGAAACGCAGATCCGGCTATCCTCTTTGGCTTCGTTTCTGGCACTGGAGCAATGCCCTGCTGTTCGTGATCCTGCTTATTACTGGAATCAGCATGCATTACTCCGAGCCGGGCGCGCCGCCGCTTGGATTCCGAGCCGATGTCCTGGTTCATAACGCGGCCGGCGTTCTATTGACTGGGTTCTATGGCCTGTTTCTGTTCGGAAACTTCGCGCTCGGCAATGGCCGTTACTACAAGGTTGTGGCCGGCGACATCGAGCCGGGATTGATCCGGCAAGTCCGCTATTACCTGTGGGGTATTTTCGTAGGATCGCCTCATCCGTACCCGCACAGCGATGAGCGCAAATTCAACCCGCTCCAGAAACTTTTTTATCTGGTCGTGATGTACCTGCTCTTTCCGATCCTGGCGGTGACGGGTTGGGCTCTATTTTTCCCCGAGCGTCTGCCGGAAGCGACGTTAGGTGTTCCCGGCATCGGCTTGTGGGCGCTGGTTCATACCTACACCGGATTTTGTCTCTCGCTCTTCATGGTGGTTCACGTATATCTAGGGACCACCGGAGCGAGCCTGGGTGAACTCTTCCGTTTTATGTGGTTCGGCGAACCGAACCGTGCGCAACCGTCGCCCGCGCCCGCACAGGAATTGCCGGAAAAGTCCTCGGCGAACTCTGCGACGAGCGCCCACGCCGAGGTTGCTGTATTGAAGGAGGATTCATGAGCCCCGCCATCGTTCCCCATCAGATCAGCCGGCGGCAGGCGCTCCTGGGAATTGTCGGACTGGGAGGAACGATCACGGGCATGGCAGTGCCCGCGATGGGAAGCGAACACCCGGAGCATCCCGTGGCCCCGCTCGACGCCGTCTCCATGCTCTACGACAACACCATCTGCACTGGGTGCAAAGCCTGTATGCCAGCGTGCAACGAGGCCAACGGCCTGCCTCCCGATACGGTGCTCTCGGGGGGCATCTGGGACATGCCGGTGGATCTCAACTCGAAGACAAAGAACATCATCAAGCTCTATCAGGAGCCAGATGGACCTGGCTTCTCTTACGTTAAGCGGCAGTGCATGCATTGCCTCGACCCCGCCTGCGTGACCGGTTGCCCGTTTGGGTCCTTAAAGAAGAGCGACTGGGGCGCGGTTACATGGAATAGTTCGCTCTGCATCGGCTGCCGCTATTGCGAAGTAGCCTGTCCATTCGATGTACCCAAGTTCGAGTGGGACCACTGGAATCCCAAGATCGTCAAGTGCGAGTTCTGTTACGACCGCTTGCACAAAAACGAGCAACCAGCTTGTACCGCAGTCTGTCCCACCGGCGCAGTCATCTTCGGCAAACGGACCGATCTTCTTGCCAGGGCAAAAGACCGCGTCGCCGCTTCGCCAGACAAATACTTTGAGAACCGGGTCTACGGCGAGCATGAAGCCGGAGGAACGCAGGTTCTTTATCTATCGAACGTCGCCTTCGACAAGATCGGCCTTCCGAAGCTCGGGACCGGTTCGCTGGGTCACTACGCCACCAAAGTCACGTCGGTCATCTACAAGTGGCTGTCGGGGCCGATTCTCGCGGCTGGTCTGCTGGGGGTGGTGATCAGGAAGAACTGGAATCGCCACGAGGCGGAAAGCGCCGAGCAAGAAAAAGAAACCGGGCTGCACGAACAGCTATGAGCCAGCCAGCTACGTATAAACACGATACAACCGGGTCCACGCTGATCAACCACTGGCAGCGTGGGGTGCCTGTCTATCGCGAGCCGGTAGTAACACCGACGATGCTTTTCTTTGCGGCGTTGGCCGCAGTCGGCCTCGTCCTGGCTGCGATGCGGTTCTTCTCGCCGCTTGGACCATTCTCCGGAATGAATGACGCCTATGCATGGGGGATCTGGAAGACCTTCAATGTCATGACCCTGACTGCTCTTGGTTCCGGGCCTCTTGCAGTTGGCATCGCCGCGTGGGTCTTTAACCGGCACAAGCTGCACGTGGTCATGCGGTCCGCCCTGGTATCCGGTTTTCTTTTTTACGCGACTGGCCTCTTCGCTCTCGGCTTCGATGTGGGCCGTCCCTGGAATTTCTATAGCGCGTTGCTGCCCTGGCGATGGAACTCCGAGTCGGCGATGCTCGAGATTTCAATATGTATGCCGCTTTACTGCGCGGTGTTTCTGGCTTTCGAGAACCTTCCGTTGGTTCTGGAGCGTTTCTATTACACCGGAACCGATCAGACGCGGGCAGTTCTGCGCGGCATCGCCCCATTCTTGCGCCGGATCTATCCTTTCGTGATCGTCGGAGCCTACGTTCTGCCGCTGATGCACCAGTCCTCCTTGGGAGGGCTGCTGTTGCTGGCCGGAAATAAGATCAATCCGCTCTGGCAAACTCCTTTCTTGCCGCTTCTCTACTTGCTGGCTGCTGGTCTGTGCGGGCTTGGCTTTGTGATTTTTCTTCTTCTTATCTCCAGTCTTCGCTACTCGCGACCGCTTGACCTGGATGTGTTGGGGGAGTTGGGCAACCTGCTGTCATGTGCATGCTTGCTTTTTCTGGCCGTTCGCGCCGGAGATCTGATATGGCGAGGACAGGTTCGAGCCGCCTTCGCGTTCGATCGGATGAGCATCCTCTTGCTCGTTGAGACTGCGCTCATCCTGGTTCCGGCCGTCATGCTACGCATGAAAACCGCGCGCGAGACCCCACGAACCGTGTTAACGATGGCCACGCTCTCCTGTTTGGGAGGTATGGTCTACCGTTTCATCCCAACTTCGATCGCATACATCCCTGCGCACCGGGCCAGTTATTTTCCATCGCTGCCCGAGGTGCTGATGGCGATTGGTTATATCGCGCTCGGTATTGTGGCATTCCTTCTGGCGGTCAAATATTTTGCCGTATTGCCGGGAGAGATTAAAGACTGGAATTACATGTTCAGGCTCTTACCCTGGCGCCGCCCCGTGGCCCAGGCAGCTCAGTCCGAGGGAGGAACCCGATGGCCCGCATCTCTATCGACCCGGTAACCCGCATCGAAGGTCATTTGCGCATTGATGTCGAGGTCGATGGCGGCAAGGTGCAGAAGGCATGGGCGAGTTGCACCATGTGGCGCGGACTCGAAACCATTCTGCGGGGGCGTGACGCCCGCGAAGGCTGGGTCTTTGCCCAACGTTTCTGCGGAGTCTGCACCACGGTTCACGCCATCGCCTCGGTGCGCGCCGTGGAAGATGCGCTCCAGCTGGAAATTCCGGCGAACGCGCAGTACATCCGCAATCTGATTCTGATCGCGCACGCACTGCACGACCATATCGTTCACTTCTATCAATTGTCCGCTCTCGATTGGGTGGATATTACCACCATCCCAAAAGCTGATCCCGCACGCGCCGCGTCCATCGCAGAGGGCTTCAGCACTTGGCCGGGAAATTCACGCCGCGAACTAGAGGCGGTGCAGAACAAAGTCAAGGGATTGATCGGAAGCGGCCAGCTCGGGATTTTCTCTCACGGCTATTGGGGCCATCCCGCCATGCGTTTAAGTCCCGAGCTAAACCTGATTCTGTTTGCTCACTATTTGCAAGCGCTGGAATTCCAGCGCAAGTCCTGCCAGGTCGTTGGGATTCTTGGAGGAAAAACTCCGCACATCCAGAACCTGGCGGTCGGCGGCGTGATGAATGCCATCAACCTCAACAGCCTGGCTACTTTTAATATGGACCGCCTGGGGATGTTGCAATCTCTGCTGCAAGACTTGATCCCGTTTGTCCAGCAGGCTTATTTTGTGGATGCCTGCCTGCTCTCCGCTTCCTACCCGGAGTGGTTCCGTTATGGGCGCGGCGTCGCAAATTATCTTGCCGTCCCTGACCTTCCCACGGACGCCAAGGCCACGCAATTCGACCTTCCCGGAGGCTTAATCATGAAGGGAGACCTCGCTTCTGTGCAACCAATTCAAAATTGGCGTGACCAAGCCTTCCGCTCCGCGGTCGCCGAGGATGTGACGCATGCCTGGTACCGCGGTGAAGGTGCACAAATCCCGTGGAAAGGCGAGAGCGATCCGGAATACACCGACTTTCGGGAAGACGGTAAATATACCTGGGTGAAAGCCCCGCGCTACAACGGTCAACCCATCCAGGTCGGTCCGCTGGCGAATGTTCTGGTCGGCTACGCCTCCGGCCATCCCCTCACCCGCAAATGGACGGACACCGCCTTCAAGACAATCTCCTCGGTCCATGATTCCGGCGTATCCGGCTTCAATCTGACCCCGGAGGCCCTGCAATCGACTATGGGGCGTTACCTTGCCCGCGCGATTCGCTCCGCCATGCTTTCCGACCTCGCACTGCAACATTGGCAGTTGCTCGCCGACAACATTCTCAAGGGCGACGACACTACTTTCAATCCGCCGCAATTTCCGTCGCATGAGTGCGAGGGTGTCGGTATGCATGAAGCGCCTCGCGGCGCGCTTTCGCATTGGGTGATCATCGACAAAGGAGCTTTTTCCAATTACCAGGCGGTCGTGCCGACCACCTGGAACGCCAGTCCCCGGGACGAGAAAGGCATTCCCGGGCCCTATGAAACCTCTCTTATCGCGAACCCAGTGCTTGATCCGGTCAAACCGCTGGAAGTGCTCCGCACGGTACATTCTTTCGATCCCTGCATGGCCTGCGCCTGCCACACGTTCGATGCGAGCGGCCGAGCGATCGCGCGGGTGAAGGTCTTATGAGCACGAATGTTGTTAACACAACCGCCAGGCACCCTCTTCGTCGAATCGCCGTTCTGGGCCTCGGCAACGTTCTTCTTGGCGATGACGGCTTTGGCCCGTTGGCGGTAGAAATGTTTCGTTCCCTATACGAGTGCGATTCGAAGGTTGAAATTCTCGATCTCGGCACACCTGGACTGGATCTCGCGCCCTACTTGTACGACGCGGATCTGGTTGTGATTGCCGATGCGGTTCATCCGCGTGAAGAAGAAAGGCCGGGAACGCTGTGCGTCTATTGCGACGATGATCTTGCATCGTCTCAGGCGCACCTTCGTCTGACGTCGCATGACCCCGGAGTGCAGGAATCTCTGGCGCAGTTGAGACTGGCTGGTCATGCTCCGTCTGAAGTGATTGTCGTTGGCGTTGTTCCCGAATCCTGCGGTCTGGGCAATAGTATTAGTCTCACTGTGTTGAACACCTGCCTGGTTGCGGTGGATACGATCGCTCGATTGCTGGTGGAACGGTTCATCGATTGCCGCCGCCGTCACGCTGCGGTTCAGCCCAGTCCCTGGTGGCTCTCCAGTGAGCACGGCCGGCGTGACGGTTTCGAGTCGTAGTCAAGACCGTTGCTGGAAACATTTGTTTTCTCTGAGGTGTTGAAACAGGCGTCTTGGTTTGGGGAGAGCTGCGCTTTATACCACTACCGGGACAAAGATCAGGACGAGGTTGACCGTGTGATTGAAACGGGAAGTAGCGCATTGGTCGGTATCGAAGTCAAGGCGAGCGCCACCGTGAATGCTGGTGACTTCAAGGGACTCCGAAAGTTGGCGGAGGCCTGCGGCGATAACTTCAAGCTTGGAGTGGTTCTTTACGATAGCGGAAAGCCTGTCCCCTTCGGCGAACGTCTTGTTGCTGCGCCAATCTCTCGATTGTGGGGGTGCCTCGATTTTCGCGACCTTCGGGCGCAAGATGAAGGGGCCATCCGATCCGAGAATGCCATTGATCCACTTTGGGCAGCGGCCACGTATTGATGTCGTCGGAAGGGCAGGGAGGATAGTGGCGGGAGTAAACAGAGAGGATGGAATCGGCCTCGTTGCCAAATCCATCGTACGTTTATTGTACGATTTTTTCTATTGTTTTATAACTACTTTTTTATCAGCAGTTTATAGTGGTGGAGGCGGCGGGAGTCGAACTATCCAGCGTGTTGCGAACACGTAACTTATTGATTCTAGGAACTGCCACAAGGGCTAAAAAGGCCCCATTGCCCGATCCATTGTACGTTTATTGTACGAAAATACTTTCGCTGTCGAGTTCCGCAGGCACCACACAGTGGCCACAGTATCCCATAGAATTTGGGTGGGATGGTCGGGAAAAACCGCGACAGCCATCTTCAGGCAGAATCGTCGCATCCGCGCGCAATGCGCACCTGTAACCCGACTTACAGACCTGCGGTCTGGTAGCGCAAAACAGCCAGAGACAGCCTGTATTCGTATCCGGCCTGCGCATTTCCGATCTCGGCCTGGGTTTGCTGTAGCTGCGCCTGGCTGAGTTCTACAATCGAACTGAGGCCGAGCTTGTATCGCGTCTGGGCAAGATCGAGCGCCAGGTTCGCTTGGGCTAACAACTGCTCACTCACATTCACGCGGTCGAATGCCGTGCTGGCGGCCAGCCAGCTTGTGCGTACATCTCGCGAGATCCGATTGCGAAGATCGATCAGGCGTTGCCGCACGGCTTGGGCTCGCAGGTCCGCTTCGCGCGACTTCGCGGAGTAGAGGAATCCATTGAACACGGGAATCTCAACGTTCACTCCCGCGGCAGCGTAAGGCCCATAGATGCGGTCGTCACGGACCGGAGAATCTCCGAACGCTGCGAGGGCGCTGATCGTCGGATACAACTGGTCGTGCTCTGCTTTGTGCAGTTTTTCAGCCGACTCCGACTGAAATTCCAACGCAAGAATCTCGGGACGCTTGGCAAAAGCCTCGGCGAGCAACGGGTCCACATCGGGCGGAGGCGGCGCCAGCGGTTCGGTGTCGTTCACCAAATCGAACGCTTCAAGAGTGGAGTATCCGAGAATTGCCGAAAGCGCTGCTGCCGAAGCCTTATCGTTGTTGAGCGCGTCCAAGTAGAGAAGCTTCGCTTGGGCTAGATTTACATTAGCAAAGCTCAAGTCCAAGTCAGATTTCAATTTGCTCTTGGTGAGAGCGGAGACCTGGTCGGATAACAACTGCCGCGAGGCTACGTTTTGCTCCGCGACGCGCAGCACAGCGTGCGTCTGCAGCGCGTTGTAAAAAGCCTGGTCCACGGCCAACAAAACGTCTTCTTTGGTAGCGGCTGCGCTCTGTTCGTCGGCTCTTGCCTGAAGGCGAGCACCGGCAACCAGGTTCGTGGTGTGCCCAAAGTCCGTGATCAGTTGAGAAACCGTAGCGCCACCGGCGGCTCGGGTGTAGACGGTCGGATTGTTCAATCCTCCAGCCGTGATGCGACTGTTGTTTCGGGCATCGACGCCGGTCAGGTCGGCATAGGCTTGTGGCCAGAGATTCGAGCTTACTTCCCGCGTCACCTGCTGCGACGCCAGTGCATTAAGACGCGCGACAGAAATCGCTGGATTGTTTTTCAGTGCGAGCGCCTCGGCGTTCTTCACGGTGAGCCGCACAGCGTTCGAGGGCGCCGGGTTCTGCAAGACCGATACCGACTGCCCCAGACATTGAGTTGCGGGGATTGAGAGCGCGAGAACGCCCAGTAAAAGCGCCAGTCTCCACGTCATGCCGGCTGTTCCTCCTCATTCTCATTTTTCTTATCTGTATCTTTCCCGTGAACCATCAGATAGACCGCTGGTACGAGAAAAACGGTAACGACGACTGAAACCGCAAGACCGCCGATCACGGCGCGGGCCAGAGGAGCATACTGTTCGCTGCCCGTCTCGATACCGAGGGCCATGGGAAGCATGCCCAACAAAGTCGCGAGCGAGGTCATGAGAATTGGGCGCAGCCTGATCTTGCACGCTCGCACCAGTGCTTCTTGCAGCGTAAAGTCCTCCTTGCGCAACTGGCGGGCAAACTCCACGATCAAGATGCTGTTGGAAACTACGATTCCAGTCATCATGATTACGCCCATGAGCGACATGATGTTAAAGGTGCTGTGCGTGAGAAAAAGAATCAGCACGACTCCCGCCAATCCGGGAGGGATCGCAACCAGGATGATCAGCGGGTCGATGAACGAAGTGAACTGCGCCATCAGAATCAGGTAGACCAGCACGATGGCCAGCACCAGACCGACGGAAAAACGTTTAAAGGATTCGTTCATGCCGACCACGGACCCGAGCACATTGACCCGAATGTTTTCCGGCAACGAAAGGTGACGGACGATGTTATTGACTTCGCGATTGATTCCGCCCAAGGCCTCGCCCTCGGGCATCACATAGATGTCGATGACGCGCTGCAGTTGATAATGGTCGACTTCGGTCGGAGTATTCATCGGCGTTATATCGGCCACGGATTGCAGTGGCGTGTAGTTCTTGATGCCCGGAGCGCGCAACGGAATCTGTTTGAAATCCTCCATGCTCATGTTCTGGATCTGCTTGTCGAAATACTGCACGGTAAGCATGTAATTGTTGCCAGTCTTGGGATCGATCCAGTAACTGGGCTCAATCATGCCGTTGGAAGTCAGGGCAGTGATCACGTTGTCCACCACCTGCTTAGGCGTGAGTCCTATTAAACTCGCTCGTTCGCGATCGATATTGAGCTGAAGACCGGGATAAAGAAGATTTTGGGGAATCAGTACGCTGCTCACGCCCTTGCGGCTTCGGATCTGTTGGGCGATACTCGTCGCCACTTTGTAGGCTCCGTCGAGATCGTTACCTCTGACTTGAACATCGATGGGCGCGGGTAGTCCCAGATTGATCACCGCGTCGACCAGTCCACCCGCCTGAAAATAGGTATCGAGTTCCGGCAAGTCTTCCGACAGTTTGTGGCGAACGCGCCGCATGTATTCATAGCTGCCGAACCTGTGGTCTTCTTTCAAACTGACCTGCACAAATGCGGTATCCATGGACGAGTTGCTGGTGTACATGGCGGAGAGGTCGGGAGTGATCCCGATATTGGAGACGATCATTCCCAAGTCGTGTGGGCTGATTACCTGGTGGATGTCGTTCTCGACGCGCGCGATGTATTGATTGGTGACCTCAAGCCGCGAACCGCTCGGCGCCTTGATGTTGATGACGAACTGGCCCGGATCGGTACGGGGAAAATATGCTGTGCCCACGAATGGGAAAATTCCCGCCAGGACCAAGACGATGCCAGCAGCAATCCACGTCACGGTTCTTCCCGGCCGGACCAGAGCGCGAGTTACCCAACGCTCGTAGAGGTCCAAGAGCTGCTGGAAGCGCTCGTTGAACTGGGCAAGAAACCTTTTGAAAAAGGATGGTGGAGCGGCATTGTTCTCTGACTTGTGTTCAATCTCCACGTCCACGTCCTCTAGGTGGATGAAGGTCGCGCAATAGAGCGGCACGACGGTCATGGCAAAAATGTAAGAGGCAAAAATGGAAAGGACGACCCCCAGAGCGAGGTCGATGAAGAGGTAGCGGCTGACGCCGTAGAACAACGTTACAGGGAAAAACACGATCGAGGTGGTCGACGTGGCTGCCAGAACTGCCAGCGAGACTTCCATCCCTCCCTTTTCCGCGGCCACTCTTGGGGTTTCGCCGATTTCCATGTAACGGAAGATGTTTTCCAGCACCACGACCGAATCGTCAATCAGGCGTGAAAAAGCCAGCGCCAAGCCGCTCAACAGCATCACGTTGATTGACCCGCCCATGGCATTCATGAGCAATAAGCACACCAAAGCCGAGAGAGGAATAGACAGGAGCACGGCGAACGTGGCGCGAGGGCTGCCCAGGAAAACCAGAATCATGATTCCGGTCAGGAGCAATCCGATCCCGCCTTCCTTCATCACGTTCTTGATGGCGCTTTTTACGAAGATGGATTGATCAAAGACAACCGCCGTCTTCAGCGACTTTGGAATGTCCAGCAGATCCTTGATCGCGGCCTTGATTCCTTCCACAATCGTGATGGTATTGCTGTCGCCGCCTTGCTTGAGTACCGGAATGTAGACAGATTGCTGCCCGTCGATACGGACGATGTTGGTTTGAATCGCTCCGGAGTCCTTGGCCTCACCCACATCGGCAACCATTACCGATGCGTTGCCCACGGTCTTCAGCGGGATGCGGTTGATTTCCTCGACGTTGGGCAACTGCGCATTCGCGTAAATGTTGTAGTCTCTGGGGCCGATGCGAACGTCCCCGGCGGGAAGAATCAGGTTGGAATCATTGACCGCGCGAACCACGTCCATCAGGCTAAGCTGGTGCGCCTCCAGTTTGAGCGGATCTACGTAAACCATAATCTGGCGATAGCGTCCGCCGAAGGGCTGAGGCACGGAAGCACCGGACACGTTGGCGATCTGGTTGCGAACCTGGAATTGCGCCAGATCTTTGAGCCGAGTCTCATCCAGGCCTTCTCCTTTCAGCGTTACCAGACAGACGGGAAGGCTGGAGGCATCGAACTTGAGCACCACCGGAGGCAACGTGCCCGGAGGCAGACGCCGCAGATCGGCCATCGCGAGGTTTGCGATATTGCTGAGAGCCGCGTTGGCGTCGCTGCCCGGCTTGAAGTAGATCTTAATCAGACTCACGCCCGTCAGAGAGCGGGACTCGATGTGGTCGATGTTGCTGCCGAGGGTGAAAAAACGCTCGAACGTATCAGTAATGTCAGCCTCGACTTGCTCCGGAGGCATCCCCGCGTAAAAAGTCGCAACCACAACCACCGGAATCTTGATCTGGGGGAATAGATCCACCGGCATGCGAACCACGGTCGTCACACCAACCACGGCGATCACCAGGCAAAGCATGATCACAAAGAATGGATAGTTCAGAGCGAATCTCGGCATCACTTTCGCTCCCCCGTCCGACCCTCGCTCGCGCTGGACCCTGGCTCCAGCTTGGGCTGTACTACTTCGCCGATCGGGTAGTCGGACTGACCGGCGCTGATCACTCGCTCCTTTTCCGAGAGACCGTGAACGATCTCGACGGTAGTGGAGGTTTGCTCACCTAACTCAACGTTCCGCTTCTGCACGCGATTCTGATCGTCCACGACCAGCACGTAATGGTCATTTTTGTTGCCTTCCTGAACCACGGCCTGGACGGGAAGTGTGAGCGCGTCCTTTTTTCCCTGTAGCGCAAGCTTCACCTCGGCGTACATGCCTGCTGTCAGAGTGTCTTGCGGATTCTCCACGTCAATTTCGGTGTGCATCGTCCGCGTCTCCTCATTGACTGCGTCGGCGAAGCGGGCCACGCGCCCCTGGAAGTCTCGATTCAAATTGAGAACATGAACTTGCACTACAGTGCCCAAGTGAACCATCGACACGGCGGATTCGGGAACCGGAATCTCCAACCTGAACAGGGACCACTCTGCGAGTTGTACCACTGGCTGTGATTGGGTCTCCGATGAGGTCCCGGCTGAGATCAGGGCACCGGTGTCGACGTACCGCTTGGTGATGACACCCGTGAAGGGAGCGGTGATGTGCGAATAAGCCTGCAGGGCCGACAGGCGATCGAGAGTGGCTTGCGCCATCCCCAGCTGGTTCTGCGCTTCAGCCAGAGCGGCGCGGGTGCTGCGAATCTGGGCGTCGGTCTCTTGATCCTTTGCCAGCGAATCGTCCAGTTCCTGCTCGGCGACCAACCCCGGACGCTCCTCCGAAGCCTGCTTGAGCCGCGTGTAAGCCGCGTGGTAAGCCTGGTGCGTAGACTCCGCCCGTTCGATTTCACTCTGCGCGCGGCGAATCGCGTCTTCACTGCGCCGGATGTCCGCTCGGGCGCCTTCGACCTGAGCATTCAGTTCGGGAACCTCCAGAATGGCCAGCACCTGCCCCGTCTTGACCTTGTCCCCCACATCCACAAAGATCTTTTGGATGTATCCGGCAACCTTGGCGTGAACATCGACCTCTTGGAATGGGCGGAATTCACCGGTGAGAGTAATGGTGTTTTCAAGAGGACCACGGGTGACGAATACGACCGGTGCAACCCTTTGCACTGGGTCATCGGCCTTGTTCGTTTTCGTGCCACCGAGCGAATGCACGAGCAGCGTAATCGCGATCACTGCGGCAAGCGCTACCGTCACGCCAATTACTATGTGTCTGCGTTGCAGCGTCATTTGTTCACTCTAGAATCTGCACGGCTCCGAGTAGGATAAACCCGACACGCGAAAGGAGAGAGCCAAACACGTGGCAGAGCTCCTCAGCCTCAATTGATGACTGAGTCAGAGTTCAATCGGAATAGCTAGCTGTTGACAGCGTAGGAAGAAGAAGATCAGCAGGTGGGAGGTGGTCGGTCGTAGAGATTCTCTTCGATAAGGAAAGTTGGCAGAGGAGGGCCGGTTGGCGCCACAAGAGGATAGAATGTGGGGGCCTGCGATACCACCATCTTGGCGACTGGAGCGGTCCAACCAACCGCATCGCGATCCATGTGTTGCCGCATAGCCTGTGGCGAGTTGGACTGAACCGCTATCGAGTGGGAAGTTGTACCGCGGAAAGTCCGTGTTGCCAGGGTAACGACGAGAGAAAACATGACCACGCTGACGAACGCCAGGCGCCACCATGCTACTGAACGAACCGCAATGTCTCTTTTTTCCGCGTTCCCCACGACGACCCCAGTAAGATTATACAGACCACGCACCTGAACGCAATGTTACCGGAAACAATGGTATCGATCCAATCCCCTTGATTGGCGGCGCCGCCATTCATTCCTTTGGTGTCACGAGTTGGGTGAGGTGCGCCGAGTACTCGTGGGCCTTTGACGCAGCCTTCCCCCGACCCACGTGTTCTTCCCGAATCTCGTGCTCTGCCTGCTCCCAGTCCTGAATTGCTCGACCGTCCTGGCGGCCTCGGGACGATGTCGCCGGGACGCACGCGGACAATGTCGCCGGGAACCAGCTCCCGTGCCGGAATAACATGCCAGCTTGATTCGCGCCGGACGCGCGCACTGACCTGCAAGCGCCTTCGCAGCGCTTCAACGACGCCAGCGGCCCGATGCTCCTGCATAAAGCTCAACACGGCATTGACAACCAGCAGCAAGCCCACCACGGCGAAATCGGAGAATTTCCGGAGCACCGCCGACAGCACCATGATCAGTTCGAGCATCCATGCCGAGATTCCCCAGAATTTCCGGAGGAATTTGAGGACCGGGTGCCCTTTTTTTTCGGCCACTTCGTTGTAGCCGTTCTCCTTCCGCCTGACGTCTACTTCCGCTTGCGTGAGTCCGGTGTCGGGGTTGACATGGCGTGCGGCAAGCGTATCGGGAACCGACGCGGAGGCAATGTCAGGGGGCTTAGGGTTTGCGGGCTTGGAGGGATCCATTTATATAGCTCCCTTCGGAGAGTACATCCCATGCGGCGGGCGAGAGTGAGCACTCTCGCTCAGAAGAATGGCGGCGCCGTGCTCAAACTTGGTAATCAAGCCCTCGTTCGTCTTCAGTCCATCCTTGCCGATCTGATCGATCTCCTCTGTTCTCGTCTTCACCATTTTTGTATAGTGCGCCTGCTCTTGCCCGATGGAGCCGTTCCGGTGTTCCCGGCCACCTTGAAAGAAGCGATGACGCACCATGCTTTGGCCAAGCAGAAAAAGTATGACTGCCAAGACGACTGCAAAGAGGAACTGGCCAATTCCGAACGAGGGTGGCTTTCGTCCTGTAGGGTCCGTCGTTTTCAAATAAGTTGTCATCAGAGCTGCGCCCACGACAAACCGAAGCTTCTTCATTTTTATCGTGTACTGGTAAGAAAGCCGAGTCTGTACAATTCTGAACACACGCGAATGTCTGAGTGCGTCGTCGCGTCAATCGTGCTCTTAGTGTGGCTTACAGCCTTATGGGTTCTACCTGGTCTGCGTAAGCAAACCGAGATTCAGAATCAAGCTAGCCAGAAATTGCCGTGCTACATTTACCGCAATGCGTTCTGAAATCGAACAAGCCGTACGGCTATTGCAGCGGGATGACGATGCCGGGCTGGAGCAGGCTCTGGCTCTGCTCCAAAATACCGTGTTCTCGTTCAGTATGCGCGTCTGCGGACAGCGCGAGGACGCGGAAGATACGATGCAAGAAGTGCTGCTGAAATCGGTTCCGTACCTGCCCAAGTTCGACAGTCCCAAAGCCCTCGTGGTGTGGCTCTATAAGGTCGCAAAGAACCGCTGCCTGATGAGTCGGCGTCGCAGCAAGTCTGCTCCCAATCCGGACCTCTCTCTGGAAGAACTCATGCCGGATCGGAAGGAACTTGAGCAACTGGGGAGTGATGGCAGCATCAACCCCGAAGCATTCGCCATTCGCAGTCAGGAAGCGGGACGGTTGCGAGATGCCATTCAGCGGCTGGCGCCACAATACCGCATTGTCTTGGTGCTGCGCGATATGGAAGGGCTGACCGACGAAGAAGTGGCCGAGATCACAGGGCTACGTTCTGGAACAGTACGAGTTCGTCTACATCGCGCGAGGTTGTTTGTCCGGAAGGAATTGATGAAGGTGAAGAGGGCACGTCCGCACGTCGGACGGATGATCGAGCCTGTTAAGTCTCGGACCGCCAGCAAGCAGTCCAGACCTGCGCGGTGTAAGGCGATGTTCGCAGAACTTTCGAACTACTTGGACGAACAACTCGATGACTCTCTATGCGGGGAACTGGAGAAACACCTCGACGGTTGTGATGCCTGCAAGGCGTTCCTTGCCAGCCTGGAAGCGACGATAGAGGATTGCCGTCATCTGCGCAGTCCAGTCCCGGATCGCGCCAAGGCAGCCAAGTTGCGGAAGGAAGTGATATCAAACTACGAGCGAGCTATGGCGAACAGGTGACGACGCTGTCGCCGTTGAGGACGTATCGTCGCGCGTTCTCTTCCAGAGCCGCTTGTGTCCGGATCCGACGAGCATTGAAGCCGTGACGGGCGTCGATAGCGCTGTTCCTCTTCGCACGCTCACACGTCGTAATAACGCCCGTTCACTTCTTCCCCTATGATGGCGAAGTCGCACTTAGACGTATTAAGCGGATCGGACTTCCACGAAAAATCGATGGATGGGACCTCAACTTCCGCCTCCATCTGGCACGTCGCACGGGTGCCCGTGAATCGGAAATGCTTCGAGGCGTCCTCGTACTTCGCGGGTTCGCCGGTTGATTTCCAAACCATTTTGAATGTCATTCTTGCCGGAGTGGCTATCGAGTCGATCGCCGGCCAGCGTGGCTGATCAACTACTGCTACATTCTGCATCTCAAGCGTGAAGGTGTTCCCGTCGGGACTAATACTCAGAGCACGCTCTGGAACAGGAACCACCCAGTAAAGTCCGGACGGGGCAATGGGCGGATGAAAGTCGTGCGCCTGGTTAGCGGGGACAGCCTGTCCCCGGAACAGTGTTAGTCATATGTGAGTAAAGCAACCTTGCTGGCTGGTTCGGGCGCCCCAATATTCACCTTGCATGACACCATAGTCCGTTGTCGGACTGCCAAACGCGATTCGATTCCCCTTGTTATCGGTGCCCATCCCAGTGAAGGTGCTGCAGCGGGCCACCCGTCCCTTGAAATGGTAAATGTGTGCCGGTTCCAGACTTGGGCCTGCTGGCTGATTGTGGCTGCCATTCTTGTCTAGCCAGGGAATTGGGAAGGGATCTGTGCCGCCGTTCGCGGTCATCGGTGGTTGGTCCTGTAGCGCATAAATCGCGGATGGAAGAACCAGCGGAATTACGGCCAAAGCACCGGCCTTGATAAGGTCCCTGCGGCTGCAGGCCGGAGACAAGTGGGTGACCATCACAGATCCTCCGATCGACCAAACTGTTCCCCAACACGATAACGCAAACGGAGCCGACTGTTTCAATTTTCCACGTTTAGTGGGGTCTGGAGGCTCGGAACTGCACGCTTAGAAGACATGATCGGCCGAAACTTGATACCAAGAGTCGTTGATTCTGTCCGCATTAACAATTTCACAGTCCGCGATGAAGGCATTGAATTCGCCGGTGACTTTCCCCACAGATTTTTCCTGTAACAAATTCCGTCTTTGTGCATTTATTCGTGTGCTTTGTTGATAGAAGCAAGCGGGAGGCAATCGTGATCACAGCCAAAGTCGAACTGACTCAACCACTTAAGCAGCAGCGTCAATTTGTGGCCCAGACCGGAAGCGGCCATCACCTGCTCTTAGATGATGCAGCCGGAGGTACCGGCCCTAAGCCGATTGAGCTGGTCGCCGCCGGATTGGCCGGGTGCACGGCGTTCGACGTCGTCACCATCCTGCGCCAGAAGTATCACCAAAAAGTCACCGGTTACGAGGTGCGGGTCGAGGCCGATCAAGCGGAGCGCCCACCTCAGGTGTTCACGGCAGTGCGAATCCACCATGTGGTCACGGGCTTTGAAATTGATGCCGCAGCGCTAGAGGAGGCTATCCGTCTGTCCGAGGAGAAGTACTGCTCGGTTGGGGCCATGGTGCAGAGGACCGCGAGTTTTCACACAACCCACGAAATCATTGAAGACAAGACACAGTGGCTGAAGTCGGCTCAAGCCGCGGGAGTGCAAGGTTGAAACCCTTGTTCGAAGTGGTTCTGAGCCTCGCGATTGCGTGGCTGACCCTTGGCGAGGCGTCAGCTCAACAAGAGGCGCAGCCTTCGCCGCTTACTCTGCACCAGGCAGTGACCATCGCGCTGGAGAGAAATCCCCTGCGCAAGGCTGCGATCGCGGACGCAAGAGCTGCTTCTGCCGGAGTTCGAGAGGCACGTTCCTCCCTCATGCCTCACTTGAGCTTCTCTGAAACGGGGACGCGTGGGGATGATCCCATCTACGTGTTCGGCACCAAGTTGCGGCAATCGCGCTTCACCAACGCAGACTTCGCGTTGAACCAACTGAACACGCCGCTGCCCTTCGGGAACTTTAGCACGCGGTTTGGGGGGACTTGGAACCTGTTCGATTCGTTCGCCACTTGGCATGGGATCAATCAGGCAAAACAGATGAACGAGGCGGTCGGACACCAGTTGGACCGCACGGATCAGGAGATTGTCTTCCGCGTGATCAGTTCCTACTACGGCGTTCTATTGGCAGCCAAGGAGCTAGAAGTGGCTGAGCAGTCGGCCAAAACTGCCAACGCGATCAGGGAGCGTAGCCAGGCGCGATTCGACAACGGGTTGACCGTCGAGTCAGATCTGCTGACAGCGAAAGTTCGCATGGCGGAGCGACAACAGGAAGTAATTCGGGCCAGGAACACTCTGGAAGTGGCGCGGGCACAGCTGAACACGGCGATGGGCATGCGGATTGATTCTCCGTTCCAGACTACCGAAGCGTTGGCTGAGCGCACGCTTCCCGCTCCTGTACTTGGGGAAGTCGAGAAGCAGGCACTCGCAAATCGCCCTGACTTGAAGCGGATCGCCTCCGAGGAAGCAGCTCAGCGGCAGAGCGTGTCGATGGCCAAGTCGGCATTCGGTCCTCGGGTGAACGCTTTTGCAGGCTGGGAAATGGATAACCCTACGTTCGTCGCCGGTGGCGGCGGCAACAACTGGTTGGGCGGGATCGAAGTGCAATTCGACATCTTTCAAGGCGGGGCGAAACGGGCAGAACTCTCCCGGCAGCGAGCCCTCGAAGAAAAGGTTGTGGCAATGAAGCAGGCAGCTAGTGATGTCGTTCGCCTCGAAGTGAGGCGGGCTTATTACGAGGCGGATGCCAATCGACAGCAGATCGAAGTGGCCCGAGCGGCAATCGCCCAGGCACAAGAGAGTCTGCGCATCAATCAGGACCGCTACGACAGCGGACTGACCACGATTACCGATTTGTTGGGCGCTGAAGATGCTGCGCGCCGCAGCCAAACCGACTACTGGGAGGCTGTTTATCACTTCCAGACGAGCTACGCCAACCTGGAGTTGACGAGCGGAAGCTTGAATCCGCAATCTCCCGTGGTGATGCCATGAATCGTATGAATATCCGACTCAGTTTTCTCTTTCTGATTCTGCCGGCAGTGTTTAACCTCGTCGGTTGCTCTAGCGAGCAAATCCGCACGACTCCGTCGCCGGACGCCGTGCGGAACGTTCCCGTGCTCGCCGTGCAGCAGGCCAACGTGCCCGATCTGCTGGAAGCGGTAGGGACGGTGCGTGCCACCCAAACCAGTGACGCCGCCAGCCAAATGATGGGGAACATTGTCGAGATCCGGGCCCACGAAGGAGACCACGTGCAGCGCGGTCAAGTGCTCGCCGTAATCGACGACTCCCAGCCGCGAGCCGCCGTAGACC
>Ga0208190_1000146_pt1 | contig 27500 bp, 23 predicted proteins | sample June2015DPH_13_1_FD_184708 | JGI IMG/M metagenome (GOLD analysis project Ga0208190, IMG submission 184708) | Peatland microbial communities from SPRUCE experiment site at the Marcell Experimental Forest, Minnesota, USA - June2015DPH_13_10... | ecosystem: Environmental > Terrestrial > Soil >... | reverse complement strand
ATCCTGAGCGAAGCATCAGCTTCGCGAAGCGAAGGCGATGCGAAGTCGAAGGATCCCTACCGGCTTACATTGCCGCCAGCCCCGCAAGGCATTTCCATCCACGCCTAGATGAGTCGGCGGCTAGCCCCCAACCGAAAAATGGCCCTTAGGTTTTTTCCTCAACAGCTTCTTCAGCACCCGAATCCCCTTATCCACATGCTTCTCCTCCAGCAAGTAAGGAGGCAGAAACCTCACCACGGTATCGTGCGTCGAATTAAACAGCACGCCCTCGGCCAGCGCTTCATCCACAATCGGCCGCGCCGGAATCTCCAGATTGATCCCCTGAATGAATCCTCGCCCCCGCACTTCCTTCGCCGCCGCGCTCTTCTCGACGACAGTCTTCAACTCCTGCTGCAGGTACGCCCCAACCTTATTCACGTTGTCCAGCAGCTTCTCATCTTCCACGATCGCCAAAAACTCCAAAGCAACTCGGCAAGCCAAAGGTCCTCCACCAAAAGTAGTCCCATGCTGTCCTGGAGAAATCGCAGAAGCGAATTCTTCCTTCGCGAGGAACGCGCCCAGCGGCAGCCCCGCCGCAATCGGCTTGGCAATCGCCACAATATCCGGAGTCACCGCAAAACTCTGAAACGCAAACATCGTTCCCGTGCGCCCCAGCCCGCACTGAATCTCATCAAAAATCAGCGCCGCCTTATGCCGGTCCGCCGCCGCGCGGCACTCCTGCAGAAACTCCACCGAACACTCATAGATTCCGCCTTCGCCAAAAATTGGCTCCAGCACAATCGCGCAAGTGTTGTCGTTAACCGCCGCCCGCAAGCCTTCCAAATCGTTCTGCGCAACAAACGTCACTTCTTCCAGCATCGGCTCAAATCCCTTGCGATGCTTCTCCTGCCCGGTCAGCGACAGCGCTCCAAATGTCCGCCCGTGATACGATCCCTCGAGCGCCACCAGTCGCGACTTCGCCTGCCCACCCGCGCGATGTCCCGCCAGCCGCGCCAGCTTGATCGACCCTTCAATCGCCTCCGTCCCGCTGTTCGAAAAAAACGCTCGGGCATCTCCAAAAGAGCTGCCCAAAAGCGTGCACAACTTCTCCGCCAGCGCCCCCTGATACTCGTGGTAATAGAGATTGGAGACGTGAATCAGCTTCCCCGCCTGCTCCCGAATCGTCTTCACAATCCGCGGATGCGCGTGCCCCAACGCATTCACTCCCAGTCCCGAAACAAAGTCGAGATAACGCCGGTCCTCCAGGTCGTAAAGAAATACACCCTTGCCCCGCGTCAAAGCAATCGGATACCGGTTATAAGTCCCCAACAAATATTTCTTTTCCAGTTCCACGATTTGTTCGAATGTTTTCATAGGAAGAGTTGATTCTATAGGAAGAGCCAGCCGACCACCGACCGTAGTGGGAAGAAAAAGCGTCCGGAGGACGCCTGACAATAGCCCGGCGTTTCAACGCCGGGTACGATGAATGTTGTTTAACCACCGTGCCGTAGGCACGGCTGAATATTCTTGTGGAGCCTGTCGTGGCGTACACCTACGTCTCTGAACTAATCCATTGGGGGGCTGGCCCAGCCTAAATCAAACTCGAGGCTACCCCGCTCAAGCTTTCGCTTGAGCGGAGATTTTGACGTTCCTGCACTCGCGCCGATTCTACGATGAAAATCGCTCGCTCAGATCTCAACGCAACTGAGTCAACGCCACGCTCACGGCACCAGAGTAGCCGCCAGCACCAGAACGTCCGGATCATTGGGCAAACTAATGCTCTGCACAACCTTCGCCGGATTCAAAGCAAACCGGTAGGCATACAGACTGAATGTCCGCTGATCCTTCGTGCCGTTCTGATAATTCCGGTAAGCCATGGCGACCCCTTCAGACTCGCCGTGGTATTTTTGCGGGGTGAACCAGTCGCTGAAGCTCTGCTCGAATTGCGAACTCGTTCCGTCCGTGTAGTTGACTGTGAGGGTCTGGAATGCTTGATTTCCCTCCACGCCAGTCGCCAACAGCATAAGAGCGGAAAACCCGCCTTGGGGTAGAGGAACCGATTGGCCACTGGAACCGACCGCGTCAAGTTCATTGGCTGGTCCGAAGTCGAACAGTACGCCGCTAAAAACTCGCGACGTAGTCAGCAGGTTCGCCGAATACGAATACCCTGTACCGTCCAGGCCTCCGGTCGAATATGTCGAGCCGTCAGTGTAGATTCCGTTCACATTGAATTCCGAAGACAGATCCACCTGCGTGCCCGTTCCCGTAGACCCCACGCCCGCGCTTACCGCGAGGGTGAAAGTAAGGGTTTGCGTAATGCTGCCGGAAGTTCCCGTAACCGTCACCGAAGTAAATCCCGTAGTGGCAGCGGGAGTGGCCTTGAATACCAGCTTCTGTTTATTCCCTTGCCCCTCGATCGATGCTCGAACGCCTTTCGGTAGACTAGACAGGCTCAGCGTTACAGCCCCGCCAAAACCGTTCAAGTCCTTGATTGTGATCACCGCACTGGCCGTTTGATTTTGGTTCAAGAACACGTTCGTTGGTCCTGAGAGGGTGAAACCGCTGCCCCCCACCGCCGTGTTTATCGCGCTGGCATATTGTGCCGCCAGACCGGTGCCGACGAAGTCGTCATAGAGCCACATGAACCCGCCGGTAATCCCACATTGACTGTGCCAGCCGCTCATAATGCTCTCAACCTGGCTCGGAGTGTCGTCTTGATCCCACAGACCAGGAAACACCGGAACACTGCCGAAATTCCATCCCACGCAAGGACTATTTCCGCTGCCGCCCGCGTACGCCTGCAGGTGTATTCCGTCCACCGTGCCTGGAAGTTGACTGTTAATTTGTGAAACTACATTCGTCCAATAAGTGTTGTTGTCGAAAGGGTCCGGCATCACGTGATAGCCCAGGTTGCCGAGCATCACCGCAAACTGAATTGTGGTCGGCGAGTTGAAGCTGTTCTCGTCGTCGAAATCGATCGCATCCAATGCCGGGATGGCAGCTTTCAACGCTTGAAAGTCCTTATAAAGAATGCTGGTCGGGCCAGTCCCTTGCGCCTGGACCAGCGCGGTGATGTCTTGCCAGTCCCCGACGTTGGATGAGCCGACGCTGAACGTGACCCTCTTCACCGTCCCTTGTTTCAACTGCGCCATGTCTGCGGGAAAATCGGGATACGTCTCGTTGCCCACATAGACCCCGCCGGAGGTTAAGGGAAACTCTCCATTGAAATTCAAGTCGCCGGTGCTGTTGACCTCGACACTCCAGACAATGGCTTCCGTGAAACCGGAATTTTCGATTTCGGTGATGTTGGCTGCCGCGTTCTTGTAAAACGGCCCGCCGCCAAAGATCCCGGTAAATCCGGTTTGAGCAGACGCTGTTTGGCCCGAGAATGCCATCGCCATAAGAACGAGAAAAAGAATCGCCGCGCCCCGCCGGACGACCGCATGGTGAGAAGGACAACTAAACCGCGTTCTTATCGTGTGCTCCACATTGTCTCCTGGTTGGGGTACTTGGATTTGTGCTCGCAATCGTGGGCGCGGGTTCTGCCTCGTGTCCCAGGTCAGAGAAATTAGAGTCGCCTCGTCCCCACAAAGTCCCCAGATTATACACGGTGACGGCTCGAACCCTCAGGTTCGGCGCGGTGTTTCAGCCGGTGCAGTGTGACGTGGACACTCCTGTCCGCAAGAAGCTGGGACTCGCGTCGCAAATCACTGCCGTAGACTTTCTACTGGGCCTCTGTTCCCGCACCGAGCCGCTGAGTCAGTTGTGCCTGATAAAGGCTCGTCGGGAAAACATTGGTCCCTGACGAGTCGATTGCTCCCTGGGGTAAGACGCTTGAACCGCCTGGCGCCGCTGATGTCACTTGCGTGCCCACGCAGCCGATGCACCAGTTTTCCGAGCCGGGCGGCTGCTGAATGGTGAATTGATTCGCACTCGAGTTCCACACCACACCCCAACCGATAGCCCAGCCCTGTCCGCTGCCGTGGTTGCCGCGGTCCAAGAGGTTGATGTTTCCCTGCGTGGAGCCGGGAATCGCTGTAACCGCGGTGTTCTCCACCAGTAACCCGGTTGCCCACCGCTGATGAGGCTCGACGCTGGTGTTGCCCTGGAACACGCCATTGCGTAGGACATTCGGCCCTTGCGTCGCGCTGCTGGTGGAGAAGAAGAACATGTTATCGGCAACGTCGCTCACTGTATCCATCAGCACCTGCGTAGCCCCGGCGAGGTAGAACTCTTCAAACTTTGCATCATCGGTTTGTGTAACGGTATGAGTGATGGCGACGTTACTCACCGTCACCTGCTTGCTGTAGCTTTCGATATCGACGCTCTGCAGCGTATCCTGCGCGGCTAGGTTGCGCGCCCACGCGTTGAGCACAGAGTAGGTCACGACAAGTTGATAGGACGGTGTAGGCGGCACAAGGTCGTTAGGCGGGGCCGGAGCAATGGCGCTCAGGTTCTCGACGCCGACCTGCGAGATGCGTCCGCTGAAAGTGTAGGCCTGCAGCGTTGCCCCATCGACGCCGCAATAGGTGCTGTTGATGGAGTCCGACATGGGCGCATCGAGCGTGATCTGGTTTCCGTTAATCGCCGTAATTGTGCGATCGGTCCTCAGTTCGTCGCTGCCGACGTCGATCCAGTTGCAAGGAGAGCCGCCGCACGTAGTGCCGAGATCCGCCGCGGTCATCCCCATGAAGCTCACCCAGGCTGAGGTGACCGGCCGCGTGATGATAACAGTCGTTCCCACCGAGAGCCCGGAGGTGCTGGCAACGTCCACAGTAAGTGTGCCTGCGGGTACATAGGCGTCCGTGATGGTTGTTGACGAAATATAAGATGGCGCGTTGCCGCTCGTGCCCATGACGATCAGTGGATAAGGCGTGGCTGCGGCGGCCATGGTAATCACAGTATTGCTGCTGGGCGAGGTGCCGCTGCCGCTGCCCCGCAGCACCACCCCGCTCGCGGTGATCATCAGCGAACTGCTCACCGTGTAGCTGCCCGGCTCCAGCAGGACGGCGCCGCGCAGGCCGGTCGTGGCGTTCAAGGTCATCGCTGAGACGGCGTCGATTGCGTTTTGTATGTCGGCGGTATCGTCTCCGCCCGACGGAGAGACGGTGGCCTCGACCGGAGCGGTGGGAATCGCCCCAGCGCCCTGCTCGTACCCAGCCGTCGAGAAGTCCATGAGCTCGTCACCTTGCGCATCGAGGGCCTGATACACCAGGTTGCCGCCGGAGTCGTAGTAGACCCATTGGCTCGCCGGCTCGGACGAAGGCGCCAAAGTAATGGTTGCCGAGGCAGACTTGGTGGGATCTTTAATGCTGGTTGCTGTCAGCGTAACCGTGACCGGCGTGGTTCCGCTGACGACCATGGGCGCCAAATAGGTCGCGCCCGTCGTGGTCACACTACCGAGCGCGCCCACGCCCGTGCCAATACTCCAGTTCACACCGGAGTTGGAAGAATCGTTCGTGACGATCCCCGTGAATCCCTGCGATCCGCCGCCATTGAGGCCAATAGCGGGTGGGCTGATGCTCACGCTGATCGCAAAGGGAGCCGGACTGCTGCCGCCACCACCGCTGCTGCCGCAACCGGCCAAAGTCAGAAGGATCAGTGCCGCGAACGCGCGCGTGAACAGGCGGACCTTTTTCACGTGTCTGAAATCCCCGTTTTGACGTCTACCCGCGCAATTATATTCCTGAGCGGTTTCCCGAGAATCGACTTGGCTGACACCGAAACCACCTGGCCTTATTCAATACAAAGGTGGTTCCCCCGGCGGCCGCGTCTTCCACCTCCGGTGCACCCACAGCCACTGCTCCGGATACTTCCGCACATAGTCCTCGATAATCAAATTAAATTTCTGCGTGTTGGCCTTGATGTCCGCTTCCAGGTCGCCGGTGCGCTCCAACTCCACCGCCGGATCAAACCGCAGCCGGTATTTCCCCAGCTCCCGGTCCCAGATGGTGAACGTCGGCACCACCGCAGCATCCGTGCGCAAAGCAATCCGCGCCAGCCCGCTCGCCGTACATGCCGGGATGCCGAAAAAATCCACAAAGATCCCCTGCGGCGGAGTCATGTTCGTATCCATCAGCATGCCCACCACTTCCCCCGCCTTCATCGCCGAAAGCAGCCCACGCACAAAATCATCCTTGTCGACAGCTTTGTTGCCGTGCATCGTGCGATAGCGCAGGATGAGTTCGCCCAAATACACGTTGTCCATGCCCCGCATGATCACATGCATCCAGTGCCCATGCATCGACAGGACAAACGACGAAAGCTCCCAGCCTCCAAAGTGTCCAGCAAATAACAGCACGCCCTTGCCGCGAGCATGAGCCCGTTCGTAATTCTCGAAGCCGTCGTACACCACGACCTGATCGACGTTCTGCAGCGTGTACTTGGGAAAGTGGCAGACCTCCGCCAGTTGACGTCCCAGCGAAGTAAACTCCCCGCGCAGAATCCGCGCCCGCTCCGCTTCACTTTTTTCCGGAAACACCATGGCGAGATTGCGCATGCCCACCTGCCGCAATCGCACGTGCAGAAGATATACGACCCAAGCCAGCCCAATGGCAATGGCCCGCGCCAGCGGACGCGGCAAAATACCCAGAATTTTGATGAACGGCCAAGCTGCCGCGTACTCAAGTCGCTGCCGCATTAGGGGAAGCGGAACGGTACCATCGCCAAAATTTACTTGTCAAACAAGCAGCCATCGACGGATTTGACGCCTTCGGAGAACGGGACAATTCCATTCACTTCTTGGTTAGACCCCATCTTCCAGTAGCGAACCGCCCACACAGCCAGAAAGATCACAATGCCTGCAAGCAATTCGATAGCATCGAGTTGCCAACGAAGTGGCATTTTGTCTTTTCCCTCACTTAAGGCTTAGCACTCCGAAAAGCTATTCGGCGGACCGCGTCCATGCGACCAGAGCTGAAGCCCGAAAGCCGAAGCCCGAAGCCAGTTATTTCGCCGCGTCCTGCGCCCACTGCGCCAGCACTCTCAAGAACGCATTCGCTCCCTCCGGCGGATCGATCTCTCCAACCAGCGATGTCCTAAACGGCACCATGCGCCCATAAAACTCTCGCGTGCTGTCTTTATCCTGCTTGATCTGCGCTCCATTCAGACTCACTCCGGCAAATAGACCCCGCGCCCGCGAATAGGTCAGCACCTCGGCCCGCATCTTCCAGTCAGTATTCCCTTCGGCATGACGTCCCACCGGCCCCGCTGCCACCGAAGCGTCCGCCCCCAGGGCGAACTCGCTCGAGAGCAGGTGCTTCATCCCATTCTTATTCATGATCAGCATCACCAAATCAACCGCCTGCCCGCCGATCTGAAAACCAAAGCTGCCGCCCGTCACCACAAAAAATGCCGGAGCGCTCCATCCCTTCGGCGTGCGGCAACTGGCCAGCCCGCGCCCATACTTCGCACCCACAATAAAGCCGCCCTTCAACATCGACGGCACCACCGCCACGCACTCCGCCGAGCCTAGCACCTCTTGGGGAATGCCTTTATCCGGCGCGCTTTGAATATCGCTCAGCACATCGGCGGCTGCCTGCACACGATCCGCGGCCTTCGATTCTTTGCTTTCGTCATCCCCCGCAAACGCGAAAGAACAAAGAGACACAATTAGGGTCAACAGTAAGAACTTTTTCATAATTCCTCGCCACACAAGAATTGTCTGGGATCCGGTACTTGGATTGTAAACGAAGCGGCTGCCGTTGTATGAGAGGGGCTTAACTGAGAAGGTCCACTAGGAAATCTGAGCGGAAACGAAGGAAGTAAAACGACTTGGAAACAAAAAAATCGGGGCTGAAAGTAGTGACCCTAATCGCCACTCTCAACCCCGTCTCCCAGGTTCTGTGGTAGGTAAGGCGAGTATGCCCCCCACTCGCTTTCTCCACAAGATTACCGAGGTCAGTGTCCCGAAGTTACCCGGGTCACGGCCCCCCTAAACTCTATTTCGCCGCCACCAGCGAGTGCGTAATCGCATGCACCGACAGCGCGATTCGATTCTGTACTCCCACCTTGCGCATTAACTTCGCCACATGCGCCTTAACCGTGCGCTCTTCAATGCCTAGCTGAGCCCCAATCTCTTTGTTGGAGCGTCCCGCCACCAGCATCTCCAGAACTTCTTTTTCGCGGTCCGTGAAGGTCACGCGGCCCGCCGGAAAGATCCGCCCTGGCGCCGACGATACCCGTTCAATGAACATCGAAAGCACTCGCCGTGGCGCCCACACCGACCCCTGGCTCACGATGCGAATCGCTTGCGCAAATTCCGCCGGCGAAGCCGCCTCGTCCACATAGCCTTTGGCCCCAGACGCGATCGCCTTGAGAATGGTTTCTTCATCCACTCCAGACCCGGTCACAATAATGCGCAGATCCGGCCGTGTCGCCTTCAGGCTCGCCATCACATCAAACAGGTTTTGGCCGGAACGGTTTCCGAGCAGGATCAGGTCCACATTCTGCAACGTGGAAATCTCGGGCAAGCCGGCGGAAATTAGTTCGAACTCAGGTTCGGTATCGAACAAGGCGCGGAACCCCACAAACCTCAGGGGGTCGCTCTCCACCACGGCAATTTTGATCGTTGGTTTTCTCGCTACTGCTGCTTTCATAGGTTTCTCTGTAGGGCGTAGTTGCTTACCTAGAGCATAGCCGCATTTGTGCCCTATGCAAAGGGAACGTGACCGAAGTTGAATTACCGGAGTAACATGAAAAAGAAGGTTGAAGAGCCCTTCTGCAACGCAAAACCGCGGCTCAGTTCTTGCTGCGCCGCCCTGGGAGAGGATTCTGCATGAGGAATAATTTCACTCGTCTTCTTGCCATCATCGCCAGCCTCATACTCGCGGCGTCCACCATGTTCGCGCCTCCGGCTCTCGCCGCCCAGGCTCCTGTCGCGACCTACCAGCCAAAGTTCCCCGGAGATCCCGCCCGCTCCGATTCCGAAGCGGCCGCCCTCGGCTACATGCGCGTCGTCCTCCGCGCCCAGCACCACTTCGAGAAGCAGTACGGCCACTTTGCCACGTCTCTCGCCGAGCTCGTCCACTCCGGAACCTTCACCAAACGCATGGTCAATCCCGACCGTGGCGACTACAGCGCCGGCTTCCGCGGCAAGAAAGACAGCTTCATCCTCACCATGACGCCCCAGCATCTCGACGCCGAACACCGCTCCTTCTACGCCGAAGATGACGGCAAAATCCATGCCGACGAAGAAAAACCCGCCGACGCCAGTTCGCCCGTCGTGAAGTAGCCCTCGGGACTTTGTCATCCTGAGCGAAGCATAAACTTCGCGGACGCGAAGTTCATGCGAAGTCGAAGGATCCCTTGCACTTGTGTGCGGCCGTCGCGCCCGCGAGGCATTTCCACAGCCGGCCACTCCTTTAAGCCATTCCTCGGTTTATGATGGAAGAGAAAATTATTCCAAGAAACGAGATCGGAGGAAATCATGCCACCAACCATCGGCGCACCCGCGCCCGAATTCACCCTTAAAGATCAAGATCAGAAGGAGGTAAAACTCAGCGACTTCCGCGGCAAGAAGCGCGTGGTCCTGGTCTTCTACCCGCTCGATTGGAGTCCCGTCTGCACCAAAGAGCACGCCTGCATCGTCAACGACAAGAAGCAATTCGAGCAACTCGATGCGCAGGTCCTCGGCCTGAGCGTCGATAGCGCCTGGTCCCACAAAGCCTACGCCGAAAAGATGGGCATCCAATATCCGCTGCTCGCCGATTTCCATCCCCGCGGCGCCGTCGCCGCCCAGTACGGCGTCTATCTCGCAGACAAAGGCATCACCGGCCGCGCCATCTCCATCATCGACCGCAACGGCAACCTGGCCTGGCACAAAAACTACGACATCCCCGTCGTCCCGGATATCGACGAAGTCTCGAAAGCCCTGGCCGCCGTGAAATAAATTAGCTTTGTCATCCTGAGCGAGGATTGGTCCTTCCGCCCGGCGCAAGGACCAACCGCAGGACCAACCGCAGTCGAAGGATCTCTAACCGCCCGCCTTAATCTCCGCCGCTTTCCCATCGCGATAAATCACCACCAACGGCTTCCCTCCATTCGCATAATGCAGCGTCCTCTCCGCGGACGAACTCCCCGCATCCAGCGTCCCCATGCCCACCGCGAAATCGGCCTGCAGTTCATTCATCCCCGGCTTCACCTCGTGCTGCCCCACCGCCTGCCAAACCTCCGCCGGCCAGTGCTTGTACAACTCGTGCGGATCTTCCACATAGAACATCTCGTCGGAATAAATCTTGTACTGTCCGTCGTTCTCAAATCCGATCGGCACCGCGTAGCTGTGCCCGTCTTTTTCAAACGTGGCCACCACCTGCTTCCTGCCGCCCGGCGCGGCGACCGCCATCACGTCTTTTATCTCCAGCCGTTCGATCGGCCCCAACAGTCCTGCCTCATGCGAAAAATCGACACTCTTCACCACCGGGACAAACCGATAATAGGTATACCGATATCCTTCCTTCACCCACACCGGCTGCTCCGTCAACTGCTTGGCCGATTTCAAATCGAACGGATACAGCTTCTTCGGCACCACGTAATAATCCGCGTTCGAGTAGCCAATCTTCTTCGCCTCCGCCTGCTTCTGCGCCGCAAGATTGTCCTCGTGCCGCTCATAAAGGATGTACCCCGCGCGCACTCCCGCCACCACCACGGCCAGCGCCAAAGCAATCTGGATCCTCTGCTTCGCCTCTTCGCTCATCATGCAAAAACTTTACCAGATCGCGGACAACTAGACTGAAGCGCCTCGGCATCGAGTCTGAGGTAAACTGAATCGATCGGCGCAAGGCCAGCAGCCTTGCGTAAAGGAGGCGTATGCATAAATCTATGTTCCTAACGCTGCTCTTAACAGCGGCCGCCGTTGGACAGAATCAGCCGGTAGACGCCAGAACCGCTGCAGGATGCGGTCCCGCTAAGACAGCATTCGAGGTGAAAACCGATAAGCGTCAGCACTCTTTGACTCAGCCGGAATCCGGCAAGGCGCTGGTATTCGTGATCGAGGATGTGACGAATCCTCAAGCGATGACATTCGGGGAGGTGACGACCCGCGTAGGATTGGATGGAAGTTGGGTTGGGGCAAACCGCGGGCGATCATACGTGTCTTTCGCCGCGGAACCGGGTGCGCACCGCGTGTGTGCCGATTGGCAATCAAGCTTGAAGGGCTTGCAGAGGTTGAGCGGTGCGGCGGACCTGACGGTCGAAGCCGGAAAAACCTATTACTACCGCGCGGAAGTGACAATTCCCTGGAACGGTCAAGCGGACGATCATGGGAACGACCAAGTGGGTCAACTGAGAGTGAGCGCGGTGGATGAGTCGGAAGGGTTGCTTCTCATCTCGAAATCTGCGTCAAGCACGTGGAAGGCGTGGAAGGCAAAGAACTGAGCGAAGCACATATTCTGTAAGGCCGAGAGAAGGTTAACGGAAATGTCCCCAGTCACTGAACAAGACGTCCTAAGCGCGCTCCGAAGTTGCTACGACCCCGAGATTCCCGTCAACATCGTCGACCTCGGCCTCATCTACCACGTAAACTTCGCCCCCGCGCCCGCCGACACCCCCGAGCAAGCCAAGCAGGACGTCACCGTCGACATGACTCTGACCTCGCAAGGCTGCCCCGAACACGTCAACATCAGCGCGCAAGTAAAATCACGCCTCGAGCAGTTACCCGGCATCCGCAACGCCGCAGTCAACGTCGTCTGGACTCCGCCCTGGACCCCCGAGCGCCTCAGTCCCGACGCCAGGAAGCAACTCGGCATCGAATAAAACAGGCTCCGGGCTTCAGCTTTCGGGCTTCTGCAAAACCTAAGAACGCAGGATTTCGCTTTAGCTGAAGCCCGATAGCCGAAGCCCGAAGCCGCCTTTCCTACCCACGAACCTCTTCCCACGCATCCATCGCGCTCTGCCCTGCCGCCTGCGTGATCCGCTTGCCCGCCCGTGCCGCCATCTCCATTACCTGCATGCCACGGTCAAAATAATCGGGCAGCGACCTCCGCACCGTCTCAAATTTCTCCGGATACTCCGACGCCAGCACCGCCAGTCCCACGCCCGTCGCCAGCACGCCCGCCGGATACTTCTTCCTCAAAAACAAAACCGTCGCCACTCCAATCGAACCCGCCACCACCGCCTTCTTCCATCCGTCCATGTTGTCCCCCGAAAAGTTTCCCCTCGCGCAACATTTCCGCTGCGAACGATTATACTTCTCCGTTCTTTCGGAGGCTCCATGTCGGAACGCCCAATCCCGCATTACTCTGCAAATCCAAATCCCTGCCCCACTCTGCGGCCCGAAGCCCGAAGCCTGAAGCCATTCGCCGCAATTACCTTCGCCGCCATTTTCTCCATCGCTGCCTCCGCCCAAACCAAGCCCCGCGCTCGCGATCTCGGCGTCCCCTTCGACGGCACCCCCGGCCGCAACAACGCCATCACCGACGTCGCCGGCGTCGAGGTCGGCCACACCACGCTCATCTCCGGCGAAGGCAAGCTCATTGTCGGCAAAGGCCCGGTGCGCACCGGCGTCACCGCCATCCATCCCCGCGGCAAGAATTCCAACGACGCCGTCTTTGCCGCCTGGTTCACCCTCAATGGCAACGGCGAGATGACCGGCACCACCTGGGTCGACGATTCTGGCTTCCTCAACGGCCCCGTGATGATCACCAACACCCACAGCGTCGGCATAGTCCGCGACGCCGTCATCGCCTGGAAAGTCAAACGCGGCGAGCCCGATATGGAAGGCTACTGGTGGTCCTTGCCCGTCGTTGCCGAAACCTGGGACGGCTATCTCAACGACATCAACGGATTCCACGTTCACCCCGAAGACGCCTTCCACGCCCTCGACGTAGCCCACTCCGGTCCCGTCGAAGAAGGCAACGTCGGAGGTGGCACCGGCATGATCTGCAACGAATTCAAAGGCGGCATTGGCACTTCCTCGCGCGTGCTCGACGCCAAGTCCGGCGGCTATACCGTCGGCGTGCTCGTCCAATGCAACTACGGCGCCCGCGAGCAACTCCGCATCGCAGGCATCAACGTTGGCCGCGAAATCCCCGAGCACACTGTCTTCAAAGAAGATGTCGGCTCCATCATCGTCGTCGTCGCCACCGACGCTCCCCTGATCCCCACGCAACTCAAGCGCATCGCGAAGAAAGTTTCGCTCGGCCTCGGCCGCGACGGCAGCTACTCCGGCGACGGCTCCGGAGACATCTTCCTCGCCTTCTCCACCGCCAATCCCGGCGCCGTCAGCCCCAAAAGCAACCAGCCCAACAATGTTCACCAGCTCACCATGCTCCCCAACGATTCTCTCGACCCGCTCTTCCTGGCCACCGTTCAGGCCACCGAAGAGGCCGTCGTCAACGCCATGGTCGCCGCCGAAACCATGAAAGGCATTGACGATCACGAAGTCATCGCCTTGCCCCACGACCGCCTCCGCGAAGTATTGAAGAAATACAACCGCCTCACACCAAGTCAGAAGTAAGAAGTCAAAATGCAGAAGTAAAACCAAGACCGCTCTTACTTCTGCATTCTGCATTCCGTACTTCTGCATTCTGACTTCTTCATTCTGACTTCTGGCTTCTGCATTCCTCCCGATCCGCCTTAGAACCGTCTCATCCACTCATTACCTTCGCTGCTCTCCTGACGTGCGCGCTGCTCTCTCGCCAATGGACTACACTTGATTTGTGAAGCGACACTACACCATCGGACGCATCAAGGGCGGCATGAAGTTTACCTGCACCCGCTGCGCTCACCACGTCAGCACACTCGACTTCGACTCCCGCGACGGCAACCTCCGCACCCAGGCCGCTACCGCCATCAATCTCCACGCTACCAGCGTCCACCACGAACCCGTGATGTTCTCCTCCCTCGACACTCAGCAGCGCATCTGGCGCACCTAGCTCCACTCCCTTATCAAGCCCGTCATTACTAGGATTGTCATTCCGAAGTGCGCCGCAGGCGCACGAGGAACCTGCTGTTCGCATGCAGAGCCACAACTCATGCGGCGACACCCGCCTCGGCTGTTAGCGGAGCGTAGCCGCGCCCGTTCAACAATCCCAAAATCCGAATCACCCTCATAAGCAATTTCGATTGGACTTGCCACCACCCGCCCCTTACAGTCCTTGGGTGCAGTCCAGCCGTACTCGAACTCGTAGTGTTCTGCGCCGCATGACTATGCCGGAGCCCGCTCCCGCCTTGTCCCGGCCACCATTCCGCCATTATCAGTTTGACGGCGCCTACGACGAAATGTTCGAGGCGCCCGGCGTCCCTCGCCCTCACTATCGCGCTCTATTTCAAACCTTGCTTGATCTGCCTCCCGAAGAATTACGCAAAAGCCAGCAAGCCGCCGACCTCTCCTTCTTGCATCAGGGGATTACCTTCACCGTCTACGGCAACTCCGAAGGCACCGAGCGCGTATTCCCCAACGATCTGCTGCCCCGCATCATTCCCCACGCCGAATGGCGGAAGATCGAGCGCGGACTTGCCCAACGCATCGCGGCCCTGAATCTATTTCTGGAAGACATCTACCACAGCGGAAAAATCCTCACCGATGGCGTCGTCCCCAAGGAACTCGTCTATAGTTGCCGCCACTTCCGCCGCGAGATGCGCGGCCTGAATATCCCTCGCGGAATTTACGTCAGCATCTGCGGTACCGATCTGGTGCGCCTTCCCGATGGCAGCTTCGCCGTACTCGAAGACAATCTCCGCGTGCCCAGCGGCGTCTCCTACATGCTGGCCAACCGGAAAGTCCTGAAGAAGGTCTTTCCCACATTATTCCGCGACTACGGCGTTTGCCCCGTCGATCATTACGCCCAAGCGCTGCTCGCCACCTTGCGTGCGCTCAGCCCGCCCAGTTCCTCGGCCCGGCACGAACCCACCGTGGTGTTGCTGACTCCCGGAGTCTTCAACTCGGCATATTTCGAACACACCTTTCTGGCTCAGCAGATGGGCATCGAGTTGGTGGAAGGCCGCGACCTGCTGGTCCACGACAACCTGGTCTACATGCGCACCACCGCCGGACTGCGGCGCGTGGACGTCATCTACCGTCGGGTCGATGACGATTTTCTCGATCCCCTCTGCTTCCAGCGTGATTCCAGTCTCGGCGTTCCCGGATTATTCAACGCTTACCGCGCCGGCAACGTGGGACTCGCCAACGCCATCGGCACCGGCGTCGCCGACGACAAGGCCGTCTACGCTTATGTCCCGCAAATCATCCGTTATTACCTGGCAGAAGATCCCATCCTCGCCAATGTCCCCACCTACATGCTCACCGACCAGTCGCAACGGAACTATGTGCTCGAACACTTGGACCAGCTCGTGGTGAAGGCCGTCGGTGAATCCGGTGGCTATGGCATGTTGATCGGCCCCCACAGCACGGCCGAGCAGCGCGAAGACTTCCGCCGCCGCATCCAGGACGAACCGCGCAACTACATTGCCCAGCCCACTCTAAGTCTGTCTCGCGCGCCTTGCTTCCTCGAAGGAGAAGCGCAGGCCCGCCACGTTGATCTCCGCCCCTACATTCTCTATGGCGAAAACATGACGCTCGTTCCCGGAGGCCTTACCCGTGTCGCGCTTCGTCGCGGATCGCTGGTCGTGAACTCCTCGCAAGGCGGCGGCAGCAAAGATACCTGGGTGTTACGCGCATGACGCGTTACGCCCATCACGAGTTACCCCGATGACGAGTTGCATATGAACGACCGCCGCGAAACCACCATGCTGTCGCGCGTCGCCGACAGCCTCTATTGGATGAGCCGCTACCTCGAGCGCGCCGTGCACACCGCGCGCCTCATCGACGTCGATCTCCAACTCCGCCTCGATCAGTCTCCCGACGCCGGTTCGGAGCGTTGGCTTGGCCTGCTGCAAGCCCTGCAAGTACCGGCTCCGGAAGATGGCTCTCTCGATGCCGAGACCCTCACGCATCTTCTTACCCTGGACCGCACCAATCCTTCCTCGATTATTTCCTGCGTCGCCGCCGCGCGCGAGAATCTTCGTCAGGTGCGCGAGCAGTGCAGTTCCGATATGTGGGAGCAACTCAATCGTCTCTTCCTGCAAGTGAAAAGCACCGCCTCCAGTGAGGCCGGCCTGCTCGATTCCTATCAATTCTTTCGCGCCGTGCAGGATGGCGCCCACCTGTTTCAAGGCGTCACCGACTCCACCATGTCGCACGGAGAAGGCTGGCATTACATTCAGCTCGGCCGCTTCGTCGAACGCACCGACGCCGTCGCCCGCCTCATCGGCGCCCACTTCAACCGCTTGCCTCATCCCCTCGACCAGGCTGTGGAAAGCGAAGAGTATCTCGAGTGGGTGGCATTGCTGAAGTCCTGCGCCGCGTTTCAAGCCTACTGCAAGGCTCACACCGCCGAACTGCGCCCGCTGCGGGTAGCGGAATTCCTCCTGCTGAACCCTGGATTCCCGCACTCCGTGCGCTTCTCCGTCGACATGATCCATGCCGCGCTAACCGCCATCTCGGAGCTAACCGAACGCAAGGCCGAGCAGCCCGTTCGCATCGCCGGCCGCCTGCGCGCCACTCTCAGCTTCAGCCAGATCGACGAAATCATGGCCTCGGGCGCCAACGCCTTCGTGGACAGCATCCGCTGGCAATGCAGCCAGGCCCACGCCGCCATCCATCAAATTTATTTCGATTATTCCGTCGAATCGGCGCTGGTAGCGTAGGGATTGAAATGATCGAGCAATTGAGCAATTGAGTAATTTAGTAATTGGGAAATTGAAACAAATCGAAGGTTTGGATTTCAAATTACTAAATTACTAAATTACCCAATCACCAAATCTAAAGGACTGCATGATCTATTCGGTACTCCATACCACCACCTTCTCCTACCAGCCCGCCGTCCGCGAGAGCATCATGGAAGTCCGCCTGCAGCCCCGCAGCGACGCTCTCCAGCACTGCCTCACCTTCCAACTCGACGTCAGCCCCGCCGCCAACATCATGCAGTACCGCGATTTCATGGGCAACACCGTGCATCATTTCGATATCGCAGGAAACCACACTCAAGTCAAAGTCACCGCCCAATCCACTGTCGAAGTCGAATCCGCGCCGCCTCCCAGCCTCGCCGACGCCGGCACCTGGCGCGACCTCGACCTCGCAGTCGCCACCGAAGACTTCTGGGAGATGCTGCTCCCTAGCCAGTTCGCTCAATCCACTGAACGCCTGCAAGCCCTGGCCCGCGAACTCCGCTGCGAACGCCGCGACACTCCCCTCGCGTTGCTCACCGAACTCAACGAAGCCATCTACAATTCGTTCAACTACGTCCCCAACAGCACCAACGTCGACTCTCCCATCGACCACGCTCTCCACTCCCGCCAGGGCGTCTGTCAGGATTTCGCTCACATCATGATCGCTCTCGTGCGTCCGCTCCACATTCCCTGCCGCTACGTCAGCGGCTACATGTTTCACCGCGATGAAGACGCCGAAACCACCGACCGCTCTCTCGAAGGCGCGTCCCACGCCTGGATCGAAGCTCTCGTCCCCAATCTCGGATGGATCGCCTTCGACCCCACCAACAACCTAATCGGCGCCGACCGCCACATCCGCGTCGCCATCGGACGCGACTACGCCGACGTCCCTCCCACCCGCGGCGTCCACAAAGGCGAAGCCCAGAGCGAGCTCAGCGTAGCCGTCACCGTCAGCCCCTCCGACGCCCCGCCACCCGAACAAACCACTCCCACCATCGTCATCCAATCCCGCCCCGCCACCCTCCGCCCCCCCCGCCTCGACCACGAACAACAGCAACAACAACAGTAGTAGCTCTGTCAGGCCCGTCAGGACTGTCATCAGGAATGTCATCCTGAGCGAAGCGAGACATTGGCGAAGCCAATGACTCGCGCAGTCGAAGGATCCCTACCCGCATCTAAACTTTGTCATCCGAAGCGCGCCGAAGGCGCGCGAGGAACCTGCTGTCAGCATGCGGCGCCACAACTCCCGTAGCGACAGCCGCCCTCGCCCGTCACCGCAGCAAAGCGACGCCGAGCCAGTGCCGAACGAACACTCCTACCCATCGCCTTCGATATTGATCCGACCCTAGTCGCTCAGCGGGAAAGGAAAAGTCACGACCTTCAGTCATGCCACAAAGCCCGCAGCGCCGTGAAAGAGCGGCGCTTCAGCGCCGCGTAAAGCGCTCAGGATCAGCGCGGGCTTCAGCCCCTGTCCGGATGCCCCACCCTTCCCGCGCCCTTCGCGGGAGGGTGGGGATCTTGACCTTCGATCGTCTCTGCCTGCCCTGAGCCTGTCGAAGGGTGGGAGGCGAATGGGGACATACGGGACATTCCCGTATCTCCCGCAAGTCTATGTATTCAGCACTCCCCGCCGCCGACTGCCAGCCCCGAGCGTCGTTTTTCAGCGCTTTTCCTTCGCCCTGTGGTTTCCCTGCCGGTATTTCGGCACCCGACCAACCCCATCCCACTCAGCCACTTGCCGCGAATCAAGTATAGCTTTAAGATTACATGCCGATTTCCGGCGATTTCCCGCAGTGTTCCGGCAAACCGCTCTAATGTTCCGACTGGAACACTTGTACATACAATTCGGTAAATCGTCCCAATGTTCCAACCGGAACACTGCACCGGGACTGGGTACTAGGTACTGGCCACTAGGTACTAGTCGCTGACAGCCTTATCAGCAATGAGAAGCCCGCGATCGATGATCTCAAACGCCTCGCGCATCTGCTGCTCGTTGATGCACAGCGGAGGATTGGTGAAGAAAGTGTTCCAGCGCACGAACGTATACAGCCCTTGCTCGCGGAAGAAGCGTCCCAGAGCCACCATCTCCTCCGACGTGCCATTGAACGGAGCCATCGGCTGCCGCGTCTTGCGGCTGCGCACCAGTTCGACGATGCCAAACAGTCCAATCGAGCGCACCGCCCCCACCGACGGATGCCGGGCCTGCAGCTCCGCTCCCAGCTCCTTCAGGATCGCGCCCATTTTTTTCGCGTTCTCGATCAGCCCGTCTTCTTCATACACGCGAATGGTCGCCAGCGCCGCCGCGCAGCCCATGGGATGACTGTTGTAAGTCAGCCCTCCATAAAACACTTTGTCCTGAAAATGCTGCGCGATGTGATGCCGCATTCCAACCGCTCCCAGCGGCAAATAACTCGACGTCAATCCCTTCGCCATGCAAAGCAAATCAGGAACAACTTTCCAGTGATCGACCGCAAACCACGCTCCAGTTCGTCCAAAGCCAGACATCACTTCATCGGCAATCATCAATATGCCGTATTTGTCGCAGAGCTTGCGCAGCCCAACCAGATATCCCTCGGGAGGAACCAGAATTCCGTTGGTGCCAGTAACAGGTTCGAGGATAAACGCGGCGATGGTTTGTGGACCTTCGAGCTGAATGGTCTCCTCAATCATGGCGAGCGAAGACTCGGCCGATTCCCATCCGCGCTCGATCCCGTGATAAGGATCAAGCACGTGAACCACGCCCGGAATGCCAGGTTCCGCAGCCCATCTGCGCGGATCGCCGGTAAGGCTCATCGCCCCTGCAGTCGCGCCGTGATAAGAGCGATAGCGAGCCACGATCTTGTGACGTCCAGTAAAGAAGCGCGCAATCTTGATGGCGTTCTCGTTGGCCTCAGCGCCGCCGTTGGTGAAGAAGAAGGTGTCAATGTCGCCGGGAGTGATTTCGGCGAGCTTCGCGCCCAGACGCGCGCGGACTTCCGTGGCCATGAAAGGATTCGCGTAAGCGAGCGTCGCCGCCTGCTCCGCGATCGCCTGGATCACGCGCTCGTCGCCGTGTCCGATGTTGACCGACATGAGCTGGCTGTTGAAGTCGATGAAGCGCTTGCCTTCCGGCGTGTAGAAGTAAATCCCTTTAGCGCTAGCTACGGGGATGGGATCGACCTTCGACTGCGCCGACCATTCGTAGAGCGTGTACTTGCGGGAGAGATCGACGATTTCTTTGCCGGACATTGTCGGAGTGGTAAGAGTTGTGGTCATGGAATCCTCAGTGGATCATTGAGTCATTGAGCGATTGAGTCATCGGGAGATTGAAGGTCAACACGAGTCTACGTTTTGGGTTTCAATGGCCCGATGACTCAATCGCTCGATCACTCAATTCTCTAGAATTTCCGGCTGTGTTCCTTCGCCCAGCGCTCGACGACAACTTTCTTGTCGGTGTAGAACTCGATGGCGTCGCGGCCCTGGCCGTGAAGATCACCGAAGAAGCTGTTCTTCCATCCGCTGAACGGGAAGTAAGCCATGGGCGCGGCGACTCCGATGTTGATACCGATATTCCCGGCGGGCGCCTCGTAGCGGAAGCGGCGCGCAGCCGATCCGCTCGAAGTGAACAGCGAAGCCTGATTGCCGTAGGCGCTGCGCTCGAGGAAAGCGAGAGCTTCGTCCATGCTGTCGGCGTGGACGAGGCTTAAGACGGGACCGAAGATCTCGGTGTCGGCAAGATCGCTGCTCGCCGGAACATCGTCGAGGATTGTGGGCTTCACGAAGTTGCCGGATTCGTATTTCGGGATCTTCGAGTGGCGTCCATCGAGCAGGACTTTCGCTCCCTGCTTCTCGCCGAGAGCGATGAGCGACTCAACGCGCTCTTTACTTTGCGCCGTGATCACTGGGCCCATCTGAACGCCTTCGTCGAGGCCGTTGCCGACTTTGAGTTTAGAAGCCGCGTCGGCAATGGAGTCACGGAAAGTCTTCTGCGCTTCGCCGATCGTGACGGCTACGGAGACGGCGAGGCAACGCTGGCCGGCACATCCGAAGGCGCTGTCGCTGATAATTTGCGTGGCCATTGGCATGTCAGCGTCGGGAAGAATGATGACGTGATTCTTGGCACCGCCCTGGCACTGGCAGCGCTTCCCCTTTTCGCCAGAGCGCGCATAAATGTAACGCGCAACGGGAGTCGAGCCAACGAAGCTGATAGCGCGGACTTTGGGGTGGTCGATGAGCGCGTCGACGACGGCCTTGCCGCCGTTAACCAGGCTTACGACGCCCTTGGGCAAGCCGGTTTTTTCCAGCAACTCGTAAACATAACGCATGGTGAGCGGCACGCGCTCGCTGGGCTTGAGAATGAATGTGTTGCCGGTGGCGATGGCGTAAGGCAGATACCAGAAGGCGATCATGCCGGGAAAGTTGAAGGGCACGATGGCGGCGGTGACGCCGAGGGGCTGGCGGATCATCATTTCGTCGATGCCGCGGGCCACGTCTTCGAGATTGTAGCCTTGCATCATCATGGGAATGCCGCAGGCGACCTCAACGTTTTCAATCGCCCGGCGCATTTCGGCTTTGGCTTCGGTGAAGGTCTTGCCGTTTTCCTGAGTGATGATGCGGGCGATGTCGTCCAGGTGGTCTTCGAGGAGCATCTTCAGCTTGAAGAGCGGCTGGATGCGGTCTTCGGGAGGAGTGCGTCGCCATTCGGGGAAAGCCGCGGCAGCGGCTTCGATGGCTTGATTGACTTCTGCAGCCTCGGCGAGCGGGACTTGAGCGAGCACCTCGCCGGTGGCGGGATTGACGACGTCGCGCCATTCCGAGGCGCGTGAGTCGCTCCATTGGCCGTTGATGTAGTGGGTGAGACGAGTAATAGGAGGTGCGGCGACGGTCATGGTGTGCCTCTGCTATCGCAAAGAGTTCCGTGTACTTATTCCGTGCGTAAAGATCAATGATACCAATGCCGGTAGCGATCCTTCGACTGCGGTTGGTCTTCGCGCCTTTGCGCGAAGATCAATCCTCGCTCAGGATGACAAACTTAATACTGCGTCTTTCTTGTCGCACACCGCCGCCAACGCAGATTCGAGCACGTCGAGGCCTTCGTCCATTTGCTCGTTGGTTGCTACCAGCGGGACCAGAACGCGGATCACGTTGGAGTAGGAACCGGCGGTGATGGTGATCAGGCCGTGCTCGTAGCAATACTGCGTGATTTGCTTGGTTTCGTCCGAGGCGGGAGTTTTTGTTTCCTGCGACTTCACCAGTTCGATGGCCTGCATTCCGCCGAGGCCACGCACGTCGCCGACGATGGACCAGCGGTGCTGCCATTCACGGGCCCGGCGCTGGAAGCGGTCTCCGAGTTCGTTGGCGCGGGCTAACAGATTTTCTTTTTCGAATAAATCGAGCACGGCGAGCGCAGCGGCGCAAGAAAGCGGATTGCCGGCGAAAGTGCCACCGAGGCCGCCGGGACCGGGCGCGTCCATGATTTCGGCGCGGCCGGTGACGGCGGCAAGCGGCAAACCGCCACCGAGGGATTTGGCGGTCACTAGGATGTCAGGCTCGATGCCGTAGCGTTCGCTGGCGAAAAGCGCGCCGGTGCGTCCGAAACCGGATTGAACTTCATCGGCAATGAAAAGGATGTTGTGCTTGTGACAGAGGTCGATGAGGACTTTGAAATAGTCCGGCGGTGGCGCGACGAATCCACCTTCGCCCAAGACCGGCTCAGCAATGACTGCCGCTACTTCCTCATTGGCGACCACGCGCTTGAAAGTGTCTTCGAGATGGCGCGCGCAGTGGAGATCGCACGAAGGATATTTCAGGTTGTACGAACAGCGATAACAGTAGGCGAAGGGGACGCGATAAACCTCGCCGGGGAACGGCGCAAAGCCGGCTTTATAAGGGTGAGTTTTGCTGGTGAGAGCAAGCGTCATCATGGTGCGGCCGTGGAATGCGTCTTCGAAAGCGATGATCGCGGAGCGTTTCGTATAAGCGCGAGCGATCTTGACGGCGTTCTCGACAGCCTCCGCGCCGCTGTTCACGAAGAGAGTCTTCTTGGAAAACTTGCCGGGGGTGACTTCGTTCATGCGCTCGGCGAGGCGGATGTAGCCTTCGTAGGGCGTGACTTGGACGCAGGTATGAAGGAATTTGTCGAGCTGGCCGCGAATGGCGTCAATCACGGCCTCCTGACGATGACCGGCGTTGGCGCAGCCGATGCCGCCGGCAAAGTCGATGTAGCGGTTGCCGTCGACGTCTTCCAGCCAGGCGCCTTCGGCTTTCGCGACGTAGATCGGCGTGCCGTGAGAAAGGCCGCGGGGCACGGCTTGGGCGCGGCGCTCGGAGAGAGCCTTCGACTTCGGACCGGGGATGGGCGTGCTGATTCGAATGGTACTCATGTTATTTTCTCGAGAGAATTCCCTGAATCAACCGTGGGGGTGATGAGGGCGTAGGGGTCCTTCGACCGCGGTTGATCTTCGCGCTTGAGCGCGAAGATCAGTCCTCGCTCAGGATGACAGAGTGTAAACGCTTTCATCAGTACCAGCCGATTGGGGCTTCGTTCAGATTGATATAGACCTGCTTGGTTTCCAGATATTCTTCGATGCCCCAGGGGCCGAGTTCGCGGCCGAAGCCGGATTGCTTGTAGCCGCCCCAGGGAGCCTCGACGTATGTGGGTTGCATGTGATTTACCCAGACTATGCCTGCGCGCAGAGCTTTCACGGCGCGCAGAGCTTTGAAAATGTCGCGGGTCCAGACGGCGGCGGCTAAGCCATAGGGCGAATCGTTGGCAATCTTGAGCGCGTCCTTCTCGTCTTCAAAGGGAATCACGGCAGCGACGGGGCCGAAGATTTCTTCGCGGGCGATGCGGGCGGAGTTCGTCACATTGGAAAAGATCGTGGGCTGGACGTAGTAGCCTTTGCCGATTTTCTCTGGACGTCCGCCGCCGGAGGCAAGTGTGGCTTCCTTCTTGCCGATCTCAATGTAGGAGTTGACGCGGTCGTATTGTTCTTTGCTGACCAGCGGACCCATCTTGGTCTCGCGATCAAGGGGAGGGCCGAGCTTGATCTTCTTCGCTTTCTCGGTCATGGCCTCGACGAAGTTTTTGTAGATCGACTTCTGCACCAGGATACGGCTTCCGGCGGAGCAGACTTCGCCCTGATTGATGAAGACTCCGAAAAGCGCGCCGTCGATGGCGGCTTCGAAATCGGCATCGGCAAAGAAAATGTTGGGCGACTTACCGCCGAGTTCGAGGGTGACGCGCTTTACGGTGTCGGCGGCCTGTTTCACGATGATCTTGCCGACGGCAGCGCTGCCGGTAAAGGCAATCTTGTTGACGTCGGGATGCTGGACTAACGGCGCCCCGCAGGTTTCGCCGAAGCCGGTGATGATGTTGACGACGCCTGGAGGCAGACCACAGTCGGAGAAATAGTTGGCGAATTCGAGAGCAGTCAGCGGAGTTTGCTCGGCGGGTTTGAGAACGCAGGTGCAGCCGGCGGCGATGGCAGGCGCCAGTTTCCACGCGGCCATGAGGAGTGGATAGTTCCAGGGAATGATTTGTCCAGCGACGCCGACGGGCTCTTTGAGCGAAAGGGACATCGCATTGTCGGGAACGGGATTGACGTAGCCGACGACTTTGGTGGCGAGGCCGCCGTAATATTCGAAGCAGGTAGCGGCGTCGTTGATGTCGAATTCGGCCTCGACGATCGGCTTACCGGTGTTGCGGCATTCGAGTTCGGCAAGCGCGGGAAGGTTGGCGCGGACTTTTTCGGAGAGACGGAAGAGGACGCGTCCGCGCTCCTGGGCGGTGCTGCTCGCCCATGGGCCGTCTTCAAATGCAGCTTTGGCCGCGGCTACGGCGCGGTTGACGTCGTCGGCACCGGCGTCGGGGACCTGGGCGATGACTTCTTCCGTGGAAGGATCGTAGACGGGGAACGTCTTCGCGGATTTGCTCGCGGTCCATTCGCCGTTGATGTACATCTGGTAGGTGCGGACTTCTTTGGGAACTTCGGTTGTGATTCCGCCGGACATTTTGTTTCGACCTCCTGCTTACCGCAGCGGCTAAAAGCCGCCATCGATTCTGTGGCCTCTATCGCAGCGCTGAAGCGCTGCGCGACCCAAAAACTGCTACCCACGATCAAAGTTTGTCAGCAGCCAGGGGCACGACTAAAGTCGTGCCCTTCCCAGCCTGTGGCGGAGCTTTGTGGCGGCCGTAGACGAAGAAAAAGAATGCGGCCAGGCCGACGACAAACAGCGTGCCGCCGAACATCCATAATTCGTAGGACCACAACGAAGTGATCTGCTGGGCGGGAAAAAATACGAGCGCGATGCCGAGTGTAGTCGTGAGCAGGCCGCTGGTGCCCGCTAGCAGTAACGTGGTCCGGCCGTATTGACCTTGCGGTGTAACTTCCCTCACGGCGAATCTTATGAGCGCGCCGAACATATAAAGGAAGGGGACGAGTTGTAGCACGACGGCCAGCGAAAGTAGTTTCTGAAAAGTTTCCTGCACACCGGCGCCAAGAAAGTTCATGATGACGAGGAAAGCAGAGACGACGGCCTGGACGATGAGAGCAGCGTATGGCGTGGCGTAGCGCGGGTGAATCTTGCCAAGCCAAGAAGGCATATAGGAATCGAGGCCGGCGACGAAGGGGATGCGTGCGGAGCCGCCCATCCAGGCGGAACCGATGCCGGCGATGGAGAGGCTGAGCATGAGTGCAAAGGGTACGGTGATCCAAGGCACGCCGACGCGGCCCGCCATGTGGCTTACGGCCTGAACGATTCCCTGGAGCACGTTAATGTTCTTGCCGACGGCGATGAGAAGCGTGAGTGTCGCGCCGATGTAGAGAGCGCCGGAAAGGACTCCGCCCCAGGCGACGGCGCCGGGAAGGGTGCGGCGAGGATCCTGGATTTCGTCGCCCATGACGGAGGCGAGTTCGAGGCCGACCAAACCGAAGCAAATGACGCCGAAGGAATTGAGAACGAAGCGCGGGTTGGCGGGAATCTGGAAGTCGGCGGTCGTGACGGTGGTGCCGAAGCGGGACCATATGACGACACCGAGACCGATGAGGACGGCGGCGGCGATGAACGTCCCGATGGCGCCGAGATTGTTGATCCACTTGCCGATGCCGAGGCCGACGACGTTGAGAACCGTGAGTAGGGCCAGCAGCGCGAGCGATGTGGTGAGCGCGAAGGCCTTGTTATCGGCGAGAGCCGCATGGCTAGGGCCCATGGCGAAAACGGAGACGCCGACGAAATACAGCATAACCGTCGGCACATAGAGCATGTTGTTGGTCCAGTAGCACCAGCCAGAGAGGAATCCGTGGAAGTCGCCGAAAACTTCCTTGGCCCAGAGATAGACGCCACCTTCGCCGGGATAACGATGTGCGAGTTCGATGACGGCGATGCCTTGCGGCCAGAAGAAAAGAAGAAGCGAAATGATCCAGAGCCAGATGGTGACGCCACCGTTAGCGGCGATGGAGGGGACGACGTTTAAGTTGAAGACGGCGACGACGAAGAGGAGGACGAGATCGCGGCGTCCGAGGGCGCGGATCAGGTGGGGCTGGGCGGCGGGTTGGGTGGTGGTGGACAAAAGATTCGTCGTCGGTCGTCGGCCGTCGGTCGTCAGCCTGCATGCGAAATGACCTGGCTGACGACCGAGGACCGGCGACCGGTTCTAGTGCGCGGCTAGCACGGGCTGACCTATCCGTTCCTGCTGCGCTTTTGCGAGCGATGCGGCGATGTCATCGAAGGCAGACAGGTGCTTGTCTATATCTGCTTCGGTGTGCTGGACGGAAATCGTCCACTGTTCGTCCCACCAGTAGGGTTGCGGCATCACGCCGCGATTGACCATCGCGAACCAGTAATGGCGCCAGAGATCGATATCGATCGCGGTCCAGTCGCGGTAGTTGTGAATTTCCTGCGGATAAAACATCAGCGCACCGTTGGCGCCGGCTTGCGCGATGTAGGCTTGCAGGCCGACCTTGGCGATGGTCTTCCGATATCCCTCTGCTAGCTTGTTGCCGAGTTTGTCGACGTGAGCGTAGTTCGCGCGGGTGAGGACTTCGCGGAACGTGGCAAGGCCAGCCGCCATGGAAACCGGGTTGGTGTTGTAGGTGCCGCCGTGAAAGACCTTGTGTTGCGAGATGAGGTCCATCACGGACTTGCTGGCGCCGAACGCGGCGAGCGGCAGGCCGCCGCCAATCGATTTGGCGAGGCAGATCATGTCGGGATGAACGTTGAAGTATTCGCTGGCACCGCCCCAGCCGAGTTTGGCGCCGGTTTTCACTTCGTCGAAGATCAGGAGCGCGCCGTATTTCGTGGCGAGATCGCGAAGGCCCTGCAGGAAGCCGGGCTGCGGCATGCACAGGCCGACGTTCATGAGGATGGGCTCGAGAATAATCGCGGCGACCTCGCCGGGGTTTTCTTTGAAGCGGCGCTCGACACTGCCGAGATTGTTGAAGGTGGAGATCAGGACATTCGTAATTGCTGATTTCGGAACGCCCAGCCCGCCGGAAACTGGCGTGGGATTCTCGATGTCGCCGAAATCGGGGGCGTGAGGCTTTACGCTGACCAGAGCGGAGTCATGCAGGCCGTGGTAAGCGCCTTCAAATTTAATAATCTTGTCGCGGCCGGTGGCGGCGCGGGCCAGGCGAATGGCGTGCATGGTGGCTTCGGTACCGCTGTTGCCGAAGCGGACCATCTCGACCGGGAAGCGGTTGCAGATTTCCTCGGCGAGTTCCCATTCCATGTCATGGGGCATGCCGAACATGGTTCCGGTGGAAAGCCGCTTTTCGACGGCCTTCATGACGGCGGGGTGACAGTGTCCGGCCATCAGCGCGCCGAAGGTGAGGTTGTGGTCGATGTATTCGTTCCCATCGAGATCGCGGAACTTACTG
>Ga0208190_1000143_pt1 | contig 27728 bp, 19 predicted proteins | sample June2015DPH_13_1_FD_184708 | JGI IMG/M metagenome (GOLD analysis project Ga0208190, IMG submission 184708) | Peatland microbial communities from SPRUCE experiment site at the Marcell Experimental Forest, Minnesota, USA - June2015DPH_13_10... | ecosystem: Environmental > Terrestrial > Soil >... | reverse complement strand
GCACCAGACCATCGAGAACTCGATCACCAACGCCCGCATCACCATGCAGTTGTTCGAAGTCTCCGACAGCGAACAAGAGAAGAAGCTGAACCAGCAAAACGATGCGATCAGCCAGGAAATCAGCGGGCAGGTCGCCATGATCGAAAAGAGTCTCAACTCTTCCCAGGAGCGGGAGCTGTTCGAGATCGTCAACCGGGATCGCGATGCCTACAAGGCGGCACGGGCAAAAGCTAAGAAATTGTTGATGGACAAGAAGCGCGATCAGGCGCTGGCGACTTTGAGCGAAGAAGTGATTCCGGCGCTCGACACGTACCGCGCTGCGTGGCAGAAGTTCATTGACCTTCAGGCTGCGGCCGTGGTGCAAAGTATGAAGGAGAGCCAACAAGCCTATGCGGTAGGGCGCGGAGTTGCATTGTTGCTGTTGATTGGCACGTTGATTCTAGCCACGTTGGCCGCGGCCAGCGTTACCAAGAGCATTACCGTTCCCATCCAACAGGCAGTCGAGCAGGCGGAGCGGATCGCCGCCGGCGATTTGACCAGGGAGATACTGGTCACAAACCATTCCGAGACCGGCAAACTGCAGCAAGCTATGCGCGACATGAGCAGCAGACTGTCGGGCATCATCCGGGACGTCCGCGAAGGGTCGGCGGCCGTTGCTTCCGCAGCCCAGCAGGTTTCTTCTTCCTCGCAGAGTCTTTCGCAGGGAACCAGCGAACAAGCTGCCTCTGTGGAGGAGATGAGCGCCAGCCTGGAACAGATGAATGCATCCATCACCCAGAACGCCGACAACAGCCGGCAAGTGGAGCAGGCGGCCGTTAAAGGGGCGTTGTCGGCGGAAGAGAGCGGCAACGCAGTCAAAGAGACGGTCGAGGCTATGAAGCAAATCGCGGCTAAGACCTCGGTCATCGAAGAGATCGCCTACCAGACCAATCTTCTTGCACTCAACGCGGCGATCGAAGCGGCTCGCGCTGGAGATCAGGGCCGCGGCTTTGCGGTGGTCGCGGTCGAAGTTCGAAAACTGGCGGAGCGGAGCCAGTTAGCTGCGCAGGAAATCGGCGGACTGGCTGGGAAGAGCGTCAGTGTGGCAGAACGATCTGGCCAATTGCTATCTGACCTGGTGCCATCCATCAGGAAGACAGCCGACCTGGTGCAGGACGTTGCCGCGGCCTCCACCGAGCAGTCCGGCGGGGTTACGCAGATCAACAAGGCGATGTCCCAGGTTGACACGGTCACACAACGCAACGCATCTTCGGCGGAAGAACTCTCAAGCACCGCCGAAGAGTTGGCTGCGCAGTCGGAACAACTGCAGCAGTTAATGACGTTCTTCCGTGTAACCGGTGAGCAGCACGCGAATCGCGGCGGCAACGGCCAACAGCGCGTAAGCGTTCCTTTGAACCCCACGTTCAGGAACGATTTCGCGCAGCGTAGCCACTCGCAACCGGCCAACGGCAAAGTAACGGAAGAGGCTAACTTCTCTCCCTTCTAAGGCGGGAATCTCCGGCCCGGTTAGGAAGTGGAAAAACCGGGCAGATGCATCGAGGCAAACGGCAGAAATGTGAGGAGTGAGACTATGGGAGCGTCGGACCAAGGGAAGCAGCAAACCGCCCTTAGCAGCGTGCAGTACCTTACTTTCTTCACTGCGGGCGAGGAATATGCCATCAGCATCGTGAAGGTGAAGGAGATCATTGAGTACGAGGCTGTTACCACCGTGCCCAACACTCCGGCCTGGATCCGCGGTGTGACTAACCTGCGAGGCAAGGTTGTCGCCGTGGTCGACCTCGCGGTGAAGTTCGGGCTGCCAGCCAGCGGCATTTCCAAGTTTTCCTGCATCATCATCACCGAAGTGATGTTCGAGGGCGAGACTTTGACCATGGGGGTACTGGCCGACTCCGTGAGCCAGGTAATCGACCTTGCCGCTGACGAAATCGAACAGACCCCGCCTTTCGGCACGCGGGTCAAGACCGAATACCTGCTCGGCATGGGTGCGCTCGGGAAGAAGTTTTGCCTCATTCTTGACATCGACAAAGTCCTCTCCACCGACGAGTTATTGGCGGTTACGGATTCAGTTACCGACGAAAGGCCTGCGGACGCCGCGGAAGTTGACGCGCCAGCCAAAGCCGCACACTTCGAGGCTGGAGCGTAGCGGTGCTCGCCGGAACAGCTTCCGCCAAAGACTCAGGCGCGTCCCGCCATGCCGGACAATCCCCTGCTGACCCAGGCCATGCCGACCCAAGCCATGCCGACTCAGGCCGCGTTGACCCAGGCCTGGAGCAACCACCCCATCTCTCGGTTAGTCCCGCGCTGTTCCAAAAATTCCAGAAGCTGATCTACAGCGAAACTGGCATCTGGCTGGGAAGTTCAAAAACGGCCTTGTTGTGCGGACGGCTTTTTCGCCGCCTCCGAGCGCTCGAGATCACTTCGTTGGCGAGTTACTACGAATTCGTCGCACAGCCGGATCAGCGCGAAGAACGCTCTCGGATGATCGATGCCATCACCACCAATGAAACTCGTTTTTTCCGCGAGCCCAGGCAGTTCGAATTCCTGGTGCAGAGGCTGGTTCCGCGTTGGCAGGCGGATGCCGAACACGGGCTACGCTCGCGCAGAGTGCGAATCTGGAGCGCCGGATGCTCTTCCGGGGAAGAGCCGTACACGATAGCGATGTTGCTTGCCCGGCATCTTCCGCCCGAAGACGGCTGGGACGTGCGGCTTCTAGCCACTGACATTTCCAACCGCGTCCTGGAAAAGGCATGCCAGGGGATTTATCCCATCGCGAGAGCGACGGAGTTACCGAAGGATTTGCTGCACAGTTTTATGCTGCGCGGAGTCGCGGACCGACAAGGCGAGATGAAAGTGAAAGTCGAAATTCAGCAGATGATCGACTTCCGAAGGTTGAACCTTGACCAGGAATCTAGTCTCAGCGAAGGTCCCTTCGACGCCATTTTCTGCCGCAATGTTTTGATCTACTTTGACGTCGCGTCGAAGCGCAGGGTAGTGGCAAACCTTTACCGTCATCTCATGGCCAACGGTCTGCTGTTCGTGGGCCACGCGGAGAACTTAACCAGCATATCCACTCGGCTGCAGAGCGTTGAGTCGACCATTTACATAAAGACAGGCGATAACCAGGACTTGTGACGACGGCATAGAAGGAATCTTCTCTGGCGGCACTCAGTACTTCAGGAGAGCGAAAGAACGTGTCCCGCATGAATGGAAATGACCTGCAGGTCCTCGTCGTGGATGATTCGGCGATGGTCCGCCAAGTTATGCAGGCCCTTCTGGGTACCGACCACAGGATTAACGTGAGGGCCGCGGCCGACCCGCTGATTGCATGGGCCAAGATGCAGAAGGAACCTCCCGATGTCGTCATCACGGACCTGGAAATGCCGCGCATGGACGGCCTGACGTTCATTCGAAAAATCATGCTGGAAATGCCGACGCCAGTGGTGGTCTGCTCCGGCCTGGCTGCGCGCGGCACCGAACTCGCGCTGCGCGCGCTCGAAGAGGGTGCGGTTGAGGTAATCACCAAACCTAAGGTTGGCGTGCGTGAGTTTCTGCACGAATCGGCCGTCATCCTCCTGGATGCGGTCTGGAGTGCCTCTCAAGCGCAGGTCAGGCCGCGGCCTCGTCTAGCTGCAGTTCCCCGCTTGACGGCCGACGCAGTCCTGCCTCGCAAGAAAAAGCCCCACGCTGCCGGAGCGCCGAACGGAGTAATTGCGGTAGGTGCCTCGACCGGCGGAACGGAAGCCTTGCGCGTCTTCCTCACAGCCCTGCCAACCGACTGTCCGCCGGTGGTGGTCGTGCAGCATATGCCCGAAGGATTCACGCGCGCCTTTGCGGATCGCCTGAACCAGGAGTGCGGGATAGAAGTCACGGAGGCCCGGGACGGCGACCGGCTGCAAACTGGCCTGGCGCTGATCGCTCCGGGCAACCGGCATATGCTGGTCAATCGAAGCGGCGAAGAACTCGTCGTCCAAATCCTCGATGGGCCGCTGGTTTCACGTCATCGTCCCAGTGTGGATGTGCTGTTTCGCTCGGTAGCCATTTCCGTTGGTGCCAAAGCGGTTGGGGTCATCATGACCGGCATGGGCGACGACGGAGCCCAGGGTCTGGGTGAGATGAAAGAAGCTGGAGCGGCCACGATCGCGCAGGACGAAGCCAGCTGCATCGTGTTTGGAATGCCCAAAGAGGCGATTTCCCGCGGCGCGGTGAGTCTGGTTGTGCCTTTAGATCGAATCGCCAACGCGGCCTTGAACCTGCAGAGTAAGAAGGCAGGACAAGGGAAAAGCTAAACAACGATCGACTCGAGATGACCGAAGCAGGAAGATGCAAGCAGTAGGAAAGAGACCAGCCTACTCCAGGGTCCCGGACGTTACCGAGCGCCCCCGGAGGAGTCGCACTAACCCTCAGCGCGCTGCACGATACTTATTGGCGCCAGCCGGTGTATTCCTCGCGTCCTTGGAAAATCTCATGAACCAGACGTCCGATGCGTTCCTTTAGCGTCGCGGGCTGTGCCGTGACAGTTTCCGCTATTTCAGTTTTCGTGTCCGCCTTTGTTTCCGGGGCGGGAGCAGCACCAGCAGCCATGAGTATGGCCTCCTATGAATTGATTTTCGAAATCCTGTCTCTTGTCATTACGGACAGACCTCGCGCTAAGCGTCTGCCGAGCTGAGGCCGGAGGAGTCCCCAATTGACTTCCGAAGTCTAAGGTGCTTTTAATTTGGCGAGGAGATCACTAACGGCATAGCACGTCAGAGTCTGCAACCTGACTTGGTCGCAATCTCAGCGATTTACTATGGATTCTTGAAATCGACTGAGCGAGCCGTTCCAAGCGATTTCGACAGATATTCACTTACCAGGAGGGTATGTCTGAAGCAAACAAAACGCTCGTTCGACGCATGCTTGAGGAAGGATTCACGAAGCACAATGCGGCCATATTTGACGAGTTGCTTCCCGATTGCACGTTTCACTCACCCAGCGTAGGGGAACTCAGGGGTTACGCTTATCGACAATTTCTAGGCGCGGTTCTTGCAGCGTTTCCCGATGGGCGATGGACGATTGAGGATCAGGTAGCTGAGGGCGACAAAGTGGTGACCCGCTGGACGTTCGTCGGCACTCACGAAGGGGAACTAATGGGGATCAGGCCGACCAATAAAAAGGTTGCCATAAGCGGAATCATGATCGACCGTGTCGTCGGCGGACGGATTGCGGAGGAGTGGGAGGAATCGGACACGCTCGGGATGATGCAGCAGCTCGGTGCCATTGCCAGCTAAGCTCGTAGACCAGCCGTATGCGTGGAGGATGGCCCCTGCGCTCAAACCGCAGGCTCAACGAGTGTAAAGGCGATGTTACGCCAGTCGGGACCACTCTAGATGGCTTTTGGCATGAACAGGTGGGACAATTAGCCCATGGAAGATCACGACGCCAAACGACATCCGGGCCCATGGCGAGTGATGCAGGTGGACTCGGAGTTTGCCGGAATCCTTGTTGCTGTTGGCTTTCTCGTGCTGGGCCTCGTGAGCATGCCCGTCGCCACGGGCTTCGTCCTAGGGTCCATTGCGCTCGGCGTGGTTGTTGCAGTGCTGCTTCGCTTCACTCCTAAGAAGTTCAGTCGCGTGGTGCTCGGAACCGTGATCATCCTCGCTGCGGGCGTGCTCTGGTGGTTAGGGCATGAACCTCGACGACCGCACACCGTTTCGTCTAACGCACTTTACGTCTTACCAAACAATATGCCGTTCAGGTTGCACCCAACTGGTTATTGGCTGGAATGTTGGTTCGACCAGCGTGAGAATGTTGATCGATGCAAACTTACGGATGAACACGGAACGGTGTCGTTTGAGGACGTGTTTCTCCAATGCGAAGGCTGCACGCCACTCCCTCAGAGCGAATTGGTCTTTAAACGGCAGACCGGACGCATATGGATCCAATCGTGTGACAAGAGGGTCGATGTCCCGAACATCTACGTAGCATACGACCAAGCACTGTATCCCCGAAGCCTCTATAAGCATTGTGATTGAGGCCAGTGACGTAACCAAGCCATAGCGCTCATTGACGGGCTTTGGGCGCTATGGCGAAGTTAGGCCAATTGATTCGTCGGAACCCAGCCAACCTCCTCGCCTTCATTGACTTGCCTTATCCTTAGCCCTAAGATTTCAGCCCATGATCGGGCAGACCATTTCGCACTACCGCATCGTCGAGAAGCTAGGTGGTGGCGGGATGGGTGTGGTTTACAAAGCTGAGGATATAAAGCTGCATCGCTTCGTGGCTTTCAAATTCCTGCCTGACGATGTGGCCAAGGACGCACAAGCACTGGCACGATTCCAGCGCGAAGCGCAGGCAGCTTCTGCGCTGAATCATCCCAACATCTGCATGGTGTTCGAGATTGACGAGCGCGAAGGTCAGCACTTCATCGTCATGGAGTATTTGGACGGCATGACGCTCAAGCACAAGATCGGCAATCGCCCGATGGAGACCGACTCGATTCTTTCCCTGGCCATTGAGATTGCCGACGCCCTCGACGCCGCGCATGCGAAGGGGATCGTGCACCGCGACATCAAGCCCGCGAATATCTTCGTCACCGAGCGCGGACACGCCAAGATTCTCGATTTCGGTTTGGCGAAAGTAACGGCTCAGAACGCCTTGTCGAGCGGGAACACCGAAACGGAGGTCACGTCGGATCAGTTGACGAGGCCAGGCGCAATGCTTGGCACAGTTGCGTATATGTCGCCGGAACAGGTGAGGGCGAAGCAGCTCGACGCCCGCAGCGACCTGTTTTCCTTCGGCTCGGTGCTTTATGAAATGGCGACTGGCAGTCTGCCGTTCGTTGGTGCAAGTTCGGGCGAAATCTGTGGGGCGATCCTGCACCAGGAGCCAGCCGCGGTTTCAACGTTGAATCCGGACATCCCGGCCGGACTGGAACTGATCATCCGCAAAGCGCTGGAGAAGGATCGCGGGCTGCGCTACCAGGATGCGGCTGACATGCGGACGGATCTACAGCGGCTGAAGCGGGACACGGAAAGCGAGCGTGTTCCGTCCGCCAGTTCTGGAAAAGTACCAACGGCGAATGAAGGGATCGCGACCAACCTTGTGGGAACGGGCACTCTTGCCCGTCCAGGTGGAGACCGCCGCCCTCGGCTGTCCAGCCGAGCGAAGCTCGGCGGCTTGCTTGTCGTCATTGCTCTCCTTCTCGCCGGCGGCCTTTACTATCGCTCCCGTCGCCCCAAACCACTAACCGGCAAAGACACCATCGTCCTCGCCGACTTCGCGAACAGCACGGGGGACCCGGTTTTCGATGACACACTGAAGACGGCGTTAAGCGTCTCACTGCATCAATCGCCGTTTCTGAATGTGCTGTCAGACAATAAAGTGGCGGCGACCTTGAAACTGATGACGCACGCGCCTGACGCAAAGCTTACGCCCGATCTTGCTCGCGAGGTCTGCCAGCGGGTGGCGAGCAAAGCGTATATCTCGGGATCCATTGCAACGCTCGGCAGCCAATATGTGGTCGGGCTCAAAGTAGTGAATTGCCTGAACGGAGATTCCCTGGCCGAAGAGCAAGCGGCCGCGGCCGCGAAAGAGAACGTGCTGGACGTGCTGGGCAGGGAAGCTTCCAGTTTGCGGAGCAAGCTGGGAGAGTCATTGGCTACGGTGCAGAAGTTCGATGTCCCGCTGGCGGAGGCGACAACCTCTTCTCTGGAAGCGCTGAAAGCCTACAGCCTTGGCGTGAAGGCGACACGTGAAGTCGGGCCCTCGGCCGCCCTGATTTATGATCAGCGGGCCATTGAACTCGATCCGAGTTTTGCCCTCGGATACCGCGCCCTGGGTGGCGATTATGACAGTCTGGGCGAGGTAGGGCGAGCGAGCGAGTACTACACCAAAGCCTTTCAGCTGCGCGACCGCGCCAGCGAGCGCGAGAAGCTGGACATCGCAGCTCACTACTACGCCTACATTACCGGAGAGTTGGAGAAGGCCGCGCAAATATACCAGCAGCGGATCGCAAGCTACCCCCAGTCGTATGCGGCTTACGGCAACCTGGGGAACGTGTATGCGGCGGAAGGTGACTACCAGAGGGCGATGGAAGTACACCGGCAAAGTCTGGAACTGGATCCGGCCGACGCCAGCGGCTACGAAAATTTCGCCAACGTATTGCTGGCCTTGCAGCGCTTCGATGACGCGAGGCGCGTTGTACAGGAGGCGCAGGCGAGGAAAATCGATGGGTTCATCCTGCACAACTGCGTCTTCGCGATCGCTTTTTTGCAAGGGGACTCGGCCGGCATGGCGCAGCAGCAACAGTGGTTTGTGGGCAAGCCGGAAGATAATTGGGGAACTGCGCTGGCCGCGGACACCGAAGCTTATGCCGGCCACTTGCGCAAAGCACGGGAACTGACGAACCAGTCCATCGATTCCGCGGTTCGCGCCGACAGCAAGGAAGGAGCAGCACTGTGGCAAGAAAATTCCGCCCTTCGGGAGGCAGCGTTCGGCAACCTCTTAGAGGCCAAAGTGGCGGCGAAAAAAGGTTTGCAACTGGCTCCGGCGAGTCCGAGCGCAATGGCCGAAGCGGCCCTCGCATTCGCGATGTCGGGAGACGCAACCCTTGCCGAACCATTGGTGGAGCAACTCAACAAGCTGTATCCGCTCGACACCCAGATGCAATCGCTGTGGCTTCCGGCGACTCGCGCAGCATCGTGGTTGCGCACGCGAAGTCCCGCCGCAGCCCTTGATGCATTACAGGCCGGTACCGCAGTCGAGTACGGACAAATCTCCTTCGCGACCAATCTCTCCTGCCTGTATCCCACCTACATTCGTGGCCAGGCCTATCTCGCCGCTGGACACGGTAAGGAAGCCGCCACCGAGTTCCAGAAGATTATCGACCACAGCGGGATCGTCTGGAACTGCTGGACCGGAGCATTGGCGCATCTGGGCGTGGCGCGTGCGAATGCCCTGCAAGCGAAAACTTCAGAACGTGCGGATGCCGATGCCGCCCGCGTTCGTGCCCTTGCCGCCTACAAAGACTTCCTGACCCTCTGGAAAGACGCAGACCCCGACATCCCCATCCTGAAGCAAGCCAAAGCTGAGTACGCCAAGCGGCAATAGTCAATTGGCGCTAACAGGCGTCCGGTTGAAAAACTCACACGCCGGAAAATCGCCGAAAAACTTTGCGATAGGAAACCCTACAAACGACGATCCCTGTTTTGGTAGACATTTCCTACTCTCGGATTTCGGCTGTTTGGAAAAAACAGGACCTTTTCAACAGCCACAGGCGTTTACACGCATTGAGAATTGGCCGTCCCGGTCACCGCTGTACCATCACCGCGTCCGTCCCAGGCCGATGAAGCGCTTCCTCACACTTCTATTTATCATTCTCAGCGGCATCTTGGGGTATTTGCGGGAGCCGACATTGTTATGGAATCAATAGCAGTGAAAACCCTGGCCACAGGGTCAAAGAGTGAATCGCCTGGCTTCAACACCTATCGGGCCCGTTATAATCACGGCGATGGCCAGCGACCCCTTTCTCTCGTGGGCGGACCGGACCGTGCTTCGCCCCGGCCGCGAAGAGCCCTACCTGTCAATCCAGGACATAGTCGTTTTCGTGCGCCATCTGGAAGTGAGCAAGCGGTTCTACCTCGAACAATTGGGCTTCGAGCTCATCACCGAGCAACGCCTTCCCACCGGCGAACGCTGGATCGAAGTGGCGCCTCCCGACGGTAGCGCGAATCTCGCGCTGGTTGAACCCAAGCCCGACGCGCCGGAATACCAACTGATTGGCGGCTACCGCTGGGTCCTATTCATGACCGAAGATGTCCACGCCAAGTACAAAGAATGGAGCGGACGCGGCGTTCGTTTCTCAACTGCGCCGGAGACGCCGGGTTGGGGCGGCACCTATGCGCGTTTCGAGGATCCGGACGGCAACGCGTTTGGCCTGGAAGGGTTCGATGAGGTGAAGCAGAGCCTGGAGTTGCGCCGGCGGGCGCACGCCGAGAAACTCGAGTCCGAACGCCGCATCGCCCAGGAACTGGAGATAGCGCGGCAGGTGCAGGCGCGGTTATTTCCCCAGATTCAGCCGGAGTTGGAAACGGTCGAGTACGCGGGTATCTGCGTGCAGGCACGCCAGGTGGGAGGGGATTATTTCGATTTCCTGAATCTCGGGCCGCAGCGCCTGGGGTTGATCATCGGCGATGTTTCCGGCAAGGGGATCGCCGCCGCTCTGCTGATGGCGAATTTGCAGGCCAGCCTGCGCAGCCAGTCGGCGCTGGCCTTCGAGCAGCCCGAGGCGTTGCTCCGGTCTGTGAACCGCCTCTTCTATGACAACACCGGCGACAGTGCCTATGCCTCGCTTTTGTTTGCCGAGTACGACGGGGCGACGCAGCGACTGCGCTACGTCAATTGCGGACATTTGTCAGGTCTTTTGGTAAGAAGCGACGGCAAGGTAGATCGGCTCGAGTCCACCAGCACGCTGCTCGGGCTGTTCCGAGAGTGGGATTGTTCGATGCTGGAACAGCAACTGTCTCCCGGGGACGTGCTTGCGCTTTACACCGATGGCATCACCGAAGCCTGTAACGAGCAAGGAGAGGAATTGGGCGAGCGCTGCCTGATTGAATCGCTTCAGCGATATCGGGACCTGCCGTGCCAGGCTTTGTTGACCGCAATCGTGGATGGGGTTCGGCGATTTAGTCCCCAGGAACAACACGACGACATCACAGCGATCGTCGCGAAGTTCAAGGCTACTAGCTGACGTGTCGTCGGGTGGATTGCTGTTTTCCGTCTTACTTCACCAGATCGGAAGCGTGGTCATTGGCATAGACCGCTGTCGCTATCCACCCGGTAAGTTGGCGTTAGATCGCCTCTGGCCGCTTGCGTCACACCGGCGTCACAAGTCCGGGGTTAGCTTCCAATGCAATGTTGAAAACAAAAGAATTATGGCAGCCGGACCTGTAAGCCGAATTTTGTCCGCCGGATTGCTCCAGCGGGACGGTCATTCCTCTGGGCCGCGCATTGCTGCGGGGCTCTAGCGACCTACCCGAAGGTTTTACGCACCGAGCCGGCACGTGCCGAAACTTGATTGGTAAGAATCAAGTCCCGGCTCCCTTCCTATTTGGTCTTGCTCCGTGTGTGGTTTGCCGTGCCCGCTGCATTACTGCCGCGGCGGTGCGCTCTTACCGCACCTTTTCACCCTTACCCTCGCCGGTTAAGACTCGGGCGGTATATTTTCTGTGGCACTTTCCGTCGGACGGGCTTGAACCCGGCCTCCCGGACGTTATCCGGCACACTGCTCTGCGGAGTTCGGACTTTCCTCTCCCTGCGTCCGAAGACGCGGAAAGCGACCGTCCGGTCCAGCTGCCAACTTGATCATTATATGGTATGGCTAACGCTCAGGGTGCCAGGCCGCACGTCTTAGGTCTTGAGTGTTAGGGTTAGGGTTCAACTGCTCTTCAGCGAAATCGTCGATTGGGCTAACGGAAGTTGTCGTAGGTCGTCTTCTTAAGAGAGACCAAGAAATCCTGGGATTAAGATCGAAGGCCTCACACCCAAGTCTCCTTTTCAATGGAGACAGGAGTCCGTGACATTTATGCGCAAATGGTCGCTTCTTTCCTGTCTGCTGTGCTTGCTCTCGGCGTCTGCTCAGCAAAACAACGCGCTTGCAGTAACACACGTAACCGTCATTGACTGCACGGGCGCTCCTCCGAAGCCGAATTCAACGGTTGTTATCGCCAGTGGCCACATCACTGCAGTCGGACCGAGCGATGGTGTCGCAATTCCGGCTGGCGCTCACGTAGTCGACGGGAGCGGCAAGTTTATAATCCCCGGACTTTGGGACATGCACGGTCACTTGACCGACGCGACCGAAGACGCTTTCCCATTGCTGATCATGAACGGCGTCACTGGCGTCCGCGACATGGGTGGAGATCTCGCTCAAATCGATCGCTGGCGATCGGAGATTGACAGCGGTACGCGCGTTGGGCCTCATATTATCCGCGCCGGGCCTTTCGTGGACGGCCCCAAAGAAGGAGTGTCGAATCGTCTCACCGTGCGCACTCCCGTAGAGGCGCGGCGGGCGGTTCACGACCTTAAGGCGAAGGGCGTGGATTTCATCAAAGTCCACAATGCGCTTCCGCCCGCTGCGTTCTTTGCGCTGATGGATGAAGCCCGCAAAGAACAAATTCCGGTCGCAGTGCATTTGCCCCAGGGCGTGAGCTCCGCCGAAGCATCGGACGCCGGGGTGGCCAGCCTTGAGCACGTAGAAACGATGAGTGAAAGCGCACTCTGGCGGAAGGGAGCAACTGCCAAGACGGTTGAGCAAGCCGTGGATGAGATTCTCGGCCCGGAGGGGCAGAAACTGTTTCAGATCTTTGTCAAGAACGGAACCTGGTATGTGCCGACTCTGGTCGCCTACGAACGAGGCTTTGTGCTTTGGAGCAATGATCCGGAAGCGCTGAAGCCGCGATTGGATATCCACGAAAAGAACATCGAAATCGTCCGCATGATGCACAAGGCTGGCGTTCAGATTATGGCCGGGTCAGACTTCTCCGACTGGGGCATGGTGCCGGGCATCGATCTACACAATGAGTTAGCCCTGTTGGTGGAAGCTGGCTTCACTCCGCTGGAGGCGTTGCAGGCGGCAACGCTGAACCCGGCGAAGTTCCTGGGCAAGACGGACACTTATGGAACGATACAGGTGGGGCGCGTGGCCGACCTGGTACTACTCGACATGAACCCGCTCGAAGATATTAGCCACACTCGAAAAGTCAACGCGGTCGTGCTTGGTGCGAAGTTCTTTCCGCTTGCATTGATCAGAGCGCAAGCGCTGCAAAACGCAGGGAAGCCATAATCACAGTGTCCCATGGGCTGGTAGACTTGTGTTTGGATCTGAGACTGCTTGAACTCAAGAGCTAAGGCCTGACACTCCTAGAGCCTGCCGCATGAACATCGCCGAAGCCATCCGAATCGCACTGCAGTCGTTGTGGGTGAACAAGCTGCGCTCGGTGCTGACGCTGCTCGGCGTGGTGATTGGAGTGGCGGCCGTGATCGCGGTGGTCACGTTCGTGTCCGGGGTCAACGATTACGTGGCGCAAAAGGTTTTCAACCTGGGCGCCGACGTTTTCATTGTCTTCAAGGTCTCACCAGCGGTTACCAACGTTGACCACTTTCTCGAAGGCGAGAAGCGAAAAGATTTGACCATGGAGGATTACCAGGCGGTCGCGGAAGCCTGCCGGCATTGTGAATACATTGGTGCGGTCGTGCGTAACGAAAGCGGCCACGTGAAGTACGCCGAGCAATCGATCAGTGATACGTCGGTGCGCGGGATCACGCCGTCGATGGCTCCCATTTACGATACGGACCTTAGCGCCGGGCGCATGGTCAACGAGACGGACCTGAATAACCGGTCGCCGGTCGCGGTCGTCGGAACAGACATCGTTGAGCACCTGATGGCGGGCACGGACCCGATCGGCAGGGAAATCCGTCTCGACGGGTGGACTTATCAGGTAATCGGCGTGGGGGCGAAGAAAGGCACGACCCTGGGGCAGAGCGCCGACAACTATGTGATGATTCCCATCACAACGTTTCTTAAGCAGTATGGCGTCCATAGCAACAGCATTCGGATCTCAGGAAAAGCGGAGAGTGCCGGCGTGCCGCTGGACGAAGCGGTCGACGAGGCGCGGGCCGCGCTGCGCGCCAAGAGGCACGACTCACCCGGCGGCGGCGACAGCTTTGATATTGAAACCAACGCCAGCCTGCTCGGCATCTGGACCGATTTCAGCCAGACTTTCTTTATCGCGACCATTGGCATTGCAGCCATCTCCCTGGTGGTCGGCGGCATTGTGATCATGAATATTATGCTGGTCTCGGTGACTGAGCGCACGCGCGAGATCGGCATTCGAAAAGCTCTGGGCGCGCGGCGCGAGGATGTGCTGCTGCAGTTTTTGATCGAATCCGTTACTTTGGCGTTGTCGGGCGGCGCCCTGGGCGTGCTGCTGGGAGTGGTTGTGGCAGAGACGGTTACGCTGCTGATCGGGATGCCGTCGTCAATTAAACTCTGGGCGGTGGCGGCGGGACTGATCGTGTCGGCCAGCGTGGGGGTGTTCTTTGGAGTCTATCCCGCGCGCAAAGCGGCGAAGCTGGATCCGATCGTGGCGCTGCGGTTTGAAACGTAAGGAAGAATTTGTAATTTGGTAATCGGGTAATTTTGTAATTTCGAGAACCTCATTCCTAGTCGAAGCGTTGCGGGGTTAAATTACCCAATTACAAAATTGCCAAATTACTCAATTTCTCATGATTCACAAAGATGAATTCGGCGAGATCGTTCACATGGCCACGGACACCATTCGTGGCAACAAGACGCGTTCGTCGTTGACCGTGCTGGGAATCGTGATTGGCGTCGCCATGGTGATCGGTGTCTCTTCCATCGGGCGCGGCCTGGACGACAATGTTCGCGACGTAGTCGCGAGCGTTGGCTCGAACGTCATCTTTGCCTATCATTTGGAGCCTTTTAGTTTTGGCCGGCTTAGCGAGGAAATGCGAACCCGCAAGAAGCTGACCTTCGAAGATGAGGAAGCAATGAAGGACCTGCCGCACGTAAAGGCGGTATGTGCAGGACTGCGCTTCTTCCGTCCTGAGCTCGGCGTCGGCACCTTTGCCGTCAAGTATCAGGATCGCAAGGTAAAAAACACAATCCTCGAGGGCGATACCGCTTCCGCGAAGGATGTTTACGATCTCCCCATGGCCTCCGGAAGATGGTTCACCGAAGCCGACGATGAGAGGCGTGCCACGGTCATCATTCTCGGCCACGATACCGCAGAGGAACTGTTCCCGCTCGAGAACCCGTTAGGCAAAGAGATCAATATCGACGGTCGATTGTTCGAAGTAATCGGCACGATTGCAAAGATCAAATCGGTGTTTGGCGGCGGAAAGGATCCCAACGATAATCGCATCTTTTTCCCGCTGACCACGTTCAGAACTCTTCACCCAGAAATAAAGGATCACTGGCTCAGCGCCAAGGCCACTTCGCACGACGACGTACCCAAAGCCGTTGACGAGATTCGTGAACTCCTGCGGCGGCGGCGAAAAGTTCCGCCGGACAAGCCAGATAACTTTGTGGTGATGACTACGGACTCGATCTCGGAGTTTTGGAATCAGCTCACGGGGATGCTTTTTGTCGGAATGTTTGCCATTTCGAGTGTGGGGTTGATTGTCGGCGGTGTGGGAGTAATGAACATCATGCTGGTGAGTGTCACCGAGAGGACGCGGGAAATTGGGGTCCGGAAAGCAATCGGTGCGCGCAAGCGGGACATTCTCCTGCAATTTACTCTGGAGGCGATCATGCTGACCGCAGTTGGCGGCTTGATTGGGATTCTGCTGGGCGCGATTATCGTCTGGATTATTCCCGAGTTCTGGCCCTCGCTTCCGGCCCGCATGTCGATGTTCTGGACAGTCTTCGGCTTTACGTCCGCCGCGGGAATTGGGCTGGTCTTCGGCATCTATCCGGCATGGAAGGCGGCGAACCTGGATCCGATTGAGGCGCTGCGTTACGAATAGCTTCGCCTGCGCTCGAGCATGATGCACTCCATTCTCAGAACTATTCAGATCGTCGCGGTGTTCGGCACAGTTTCCAGCTCGATCTACTACCTGCTGTGTCTTTGGAGCGCGGCCAGCTTCCTGCGCGAACGGAGAGCGGCGAACGAAGCCTTCACTGAGCGAAGGGGAGCGGGCGCCTCACAGGACTTGGCGCCGGTTTCGATTCTCAAACCGCTCAAAGGGACCGATCCGGAAATCTATGAGAGCTTTCGCAGCCACTGCCTGCAGGATTATTCGGAGTACGAAATCATCTTTGGCGTGAACGATCCCGACGACCCTGCAATCGACAGCGTGAAGGAATTGCAGCGGGAATTTCCGGACCGCAGAATTCAGCTGGTGGTGAGTCCGAAGATCCTGGGCGCAAATGTGAAGGTCAGCAATTTGGCGCAGATGTTGGGGGAAGCGCGCTATGACCTCCTGATCATCAACGACAGCGACATTCGCGTGCAGCCCGACTATCTGCGCCGCGTGACTGCTCCGCTGGCCGATTCGCGAGTGGGACTGGTCACTTGCCTGTACCGCGGAGTGGCTGGTGCGTCGCTGGGCTCGCAGCTCGAGGCTTTAGGCATCAGCACGGACTTTTGCGCGAGTGTGCTGGCGGCGCGTCAGGTCGAAAGGGGCATTCGTTTCGGACTGGGTTCCACACTGGCGTTCCGACGGGCCGAGTTGGAGAAGATCGGAGGGTTCGCTTCATTCGTGGATTATCTTGCCGATGACTACGAACTGGGAAAGCGCATTGCCGGTCTCGGGCTGAGCGTGAAGCTCTCGGAGGTTGTGGTCGAGACATATCTCCCGTCTTATGGCCTGCGGGAATTCTTCGCGCATCAGCTGCGCTGGGCGCGCGGAGTCCGGGACGCGCGAGCCGGGGGTTACTTCGGTCTGGTTTTCACGTTCGGGCTGCTGTGGGCACTGCTGGCTGTGGCCGCTAGCGGAGGAGCGCTTTGGGCCTGCTGCGTTCTGCTTTTCACGCTGCTCATCCGGCTCGCGGTTGGATTGAGTGTGGGCTGGAGCGTTCTCGAAGATCGTCAGGTTCTCAAGTATGCGTGGCTGATTCCGCTTCGGGATTTGGTTGCGGTCGTGGTCTGGATTGCGAGCCTGGGCGGCCATAGCGTGACCTGGCGCGGAGACCGGTTCAAGTTGAAGAAGGGCAAACTCACACGGATGGCGCCGTAACGCTCAGAGGATGCTCAATTGCTCGAGCCAACAGGGGAACGCCGTTGCCGCGATGATCGAGGACTGCCCGTACTTTACTGGCCAGTTGTTTCAAGGTGAACGGTTTCTGGAGGAAGTTATTTTCGACGTCGACCACGTTGTGGTCCAGCACTGTTTGCCCGGCATAGCCGGAAACGAATAGCACTCGCGTGTCGGGTCGAAGCAAAACCAGTTCGTTAGCAAGTTGGCCGCCACTGATGTGGGGCATCACCACGTCCGTGACCGCGAGATGAATCGTCGACGTGTGATTCTTCGCGACCGACATAGCATCCAGCCCATCTTTCGCTTCCAGCACCGAGTAACCGCGAAGGCTGAGAAATTCGGCAGCGGCCCGACGCAGGGCATCCTCATCTTCGACCAGCAGCAGAGTTTCCGTGCCGCGGAGCACGGCCTCCTCTCCGGCGTCTGGCGCCTCGATTGCGGCTACCCGATCCGGTACGCAGGGCAAATAGATTTTGAAGACAGTACCCATTCCACCTTCGCTGTAGGCCCAGACGAATCCATGATTCTGTTTGACGATGCCATAGACCGTCGCCAGCCCAAGTCCGGTGCCCTGGCCAAAGGGCTTGGTGGTGTAAAAAGGCTCGAAGATGTGCGGCAGATGATCCGCAGGAATACCGGTACCGGTGTCGGTCATGGTTAAGACCGCATAGTGTCCGATGGGGATGATGGCTTTCTTCTGGCCAGCGTACTGTTCGTCGAGGTTCACGTTCGAGGTTTCGAGGCTGCACCGTCCTCCTTGCGGCATGGCATCGCGGGAGTTGGCCGCCAGGTTCATGAGAATTTGCTCGATCTGCACCGGATCCAAACGAACTCTGCCCAGCCCCTCGCCCGGGGCAAAGGTCAGTTCTATATCTTCTCCGATGAGCCGGTGCAGGGTTTTGACGATTCCACTGACCACTGGATTGAGATCAGCCACACGCAAAGCTTGCGGTTGGTTGCGGCTGAAGGCGAGCAACTGCCGGGTTAAATCGGCGGCGCGGCGGGCAGCCGACAGAATCTCCTGGATGCGGTTCTGGGCGAGGCTTCCCGGCACTACGCAGTCCAATGCGAGTTCAGAGTAGCTGGTGATGATGGTCAACAGGTTATTGAAGTCATGCGCGACGCCGCCCGCGAGGCGGCCGATGGCGTCCATTTTCTTTGCCTGGAGCAGCTGCGACTCCAGATGTAATTGTTTCGTGAGATCGCGGCCGTTGGAGATAAAGTGTGTGGCGCGTCCGTCGGCGTCCTTTATCGGACTGATACTCTCGTCGACGTAGTACAACTCTCCGCTCTTCTTGCGGTTTACCGTCATGCTGCGGCCGGCATCGCCGGTTCGAATGGTTTCCCACAACTCGCGGTAGAGCGCTGGTGCTTGCTGGCCGGAGTCCAGAATGCTCTGGGTCTGGCCGGTAGCCTCCTGCCGGGAGTAGCCAGTGAGCGTTTCGAATGCGGGATTTACATATTCGATGACACCTTCGCTATTGGTGATGAAGATGGTATCGGCCGATTGCTCAACCGCACAGGAAAGCTTGCGCAGGGATTCTTCCGCAAATTGCCGCTGCTGCTGCGTGGAGTGCAAATTCAGCGTGCAGCGGATCGTGCGCAGCAGATTGGCTCCGTTGAGCTGCGACTTTTCCACGCAGTCCGAAGCACCCGCCTGGATGATTTCGGCGACTGCCTTCTCATCCGCATGCTCGGTCAGAACGATGAACGGTATGGTCCTTCCGGTGTGCAGGAACTCGGAAAGAAGCTTTGTGGCGGCAGCGTCCGCGGTCTCATTTTCAAACAGAACCAGCCCGTACTGGCCTCGCTGCAACATCGCCTTCGCTTCTTCCAGAGAGCAGGCGTGGTCCAGTCTCGCCGGAAGAACGCTCCGGTTTCGCTCCAGGATCCCTCGAACGAGAAAGAAATCCTCCTCCAGGTTCCCCACCAGGAGCACCGGCAAAAGAGATGGCGAGAGATCGAGTTTTGCTGCGGTCGACATGGGCGTGATGCGTTACTCTTTACCATCGGATACTCCGAGTCGCAGCCCTCGCTGCAGAGAATGGGGACGATGATTGCGGTGGCGACCGGATCCCAAAGTGGGACAAGTCCCGGATTGAACCGGAAGAGGTTCCCTCCGGAACCTCCGGCCCAATCCCACCCCACCTCAGCCAGCGATTGGCCTTGGCACCTTCGTTAACCAACTCCAGCTTCGAACGTCTAACCCACCAGATTGAGTCTTGAGGGGCACGCTGTGCCTGCCGTGAAAACAGGGGAACACCTGCGTGGTGTCCTGCGTATCGTTTATAGAACGAGAGCGAGACTGCGCCTGAAGAGTAGGTGTCAGGGGAGGGTTTATGCAGATCCAGGAAAGCGTCGGCGCAACAAAGACCATCACCACGAACGGAAACGGACATGTGCAGGAAGTTGTGCGGCAGGCTCACGAAGAGTTGCGGCAGCTTCTGCAACAGCGCGCTGAAGTGATGCGGCGGATCGGCACCATCAAACAAACCATCGCCGGCCTGGCCAACCTTTTCGGGGACGGTGTGCTGAGCGATGAATTGCTGGAACTGGTGGATCGCAAGAGCAGCGGGCGCCAGCCGGGTTTCACCAAGTCGTGCCGAATGATTCTGATGGAAGCAAACCGTGCCCTGAGTGCTCGCGATGTCTGCGAGCGGATTCAGGAAAAAGTTCCGCCCATGCTGGGACGGCACAAAGATCCAATGGCGTCAGTGACCACGGTGCTCAATCGCTTAGTGGCGTACGGCGAGGCCAAGGCCGTGGCTTTGGACAACGGCCGCCGCGCCTGGCTCTGGGTAGCGGATTCTGAGCCTGAGGTGACGGCTGAGTTGGCCGTAGCAGCGCGGCAGTGAGCCGATCTATCCCGGTGGCAGCAGCATCCCTTTCTCGAGATGCCGCGTGACGTGCGCATACGAAGCTGCGTGCGGATCGTGCGTCACCATCACGATTGTTTTATGGAAGTCTTCGTTCAGCCGCTTCAGGATCTCGAGAACTTCCGTGGCCGAGTGACTGTCCAGATCGCCTGTGGGTTCGTCGGCCAGTAACAGCGTCGGGTCGCTCACGATGGCCCGAGCGATCGCGACCCGCTGCTCTTGTCCGCCGGAGAGTTGCTTGGGCAGATGGTTGACCCGCTCCTCCAGGCCCACGAGTTTCAACGCGGTCATCACGTGGTCGCGCCTTTGCTGGGCGTTGAGTTTGGTCAGCAGCAGCGGCAGTTCCACGTTCTCAAACGCGGTCAGCACCGGGATGAGGTTGAACGTCTGGAAGACATAACCGATATGCTCATTGCGCCAGTGGGCCGATTGCGAGTCGCTGAAGCGGAAAATGTTCTGGTTCTGCACCAGCAACTCCCCGGAGGTCGGCCGGTCAATGGCCGCAATCATGTTTAGCAGCGTCGTCTTGCCGGAACCGGAAGGCCCCATCAGCGCGAGAAATTCGCCGGCCGCAATGTCGATGGAGACATCGTCAAGCGCTTTCACCTCGAATGCCTCGCGCTTGAAGACCTTGCTGACATTGCGAGCCTGGACGACTTTAGTTCCGGTAGCGATGCTGGTTTCGGCAACTGTGCTCATGAAATTATCCCTTCACCTTGATTGTGTCTCCGTCTTTCAGGTCTGGCGGCGCTTTGGTAATCACGCTTTCGCCTCCCACCAATCCGTCGACGAGAAATCCGTCCGTGCGCTGGCTCAACACGTGCACCTCGCGCATGTGCGCCTTTCCGTCGAAGGCCAGGAACACAACTTTCTTGCCGTCGTGGTCCCGCAGCGCGCTCGCGGGCACGAACGCTCCCGCTGTTTGCTTGCTGGTGGCTTTCGGTGCATCGGCTAAGAACTTCACCGTCGCGTTCATCTCCGGCCGCAAGAAAACATCAGGATACTTGCCCGGATTCAGCACTTGCACCTTCACTTGCACCGTGGCTTTCTGGCGGTTCGCCTCGGGAGAAATCTGCGCAATCTCGCCGTCATACGTCTTGTCAGGATAGGTGTCTGTGGTGACAATGCCCTTCTGCTTGGGACTAAGCCGGGCGAAGTCCGCCTGGGCAATATCGAGTTCGACTTGAAGATCATTCAAGTCGGCCAGCGATACCACCGATCCTTGCGGGCCGCCCGCCGCCGCGCTGGCGAACTGGGCGGTAATGAGTTCGCCTTTTTCGGCAGTACGGTCGAGAATTGTGCCGGTGACGGGTGCGCGAATCATGGTGGCGTCGAGTTGCGACTTGGCGTAATCGAGTTGGCCTTGCGCTTGCTCCAGCGATCCGCGGGCGCGAGCCAGTTCTTCTGCGCGAGGTCCGATCTTCATTAGCTGGAAAGCCTTGTCCAGCGAATTGACCCGCTGCTGATCAGAATCAAACTTCGCAGTAGCATCGTCCAGTGCCTGACGCGAAACTACCCCGGCGGACGAGAGCTCCTTAGTGCGATCCAGAGTGAGCTTGTCATTCACTAGAGTGGCGCGGGCTTCGTCCAGATTGTGCTGCGCCTCTTGAATCTCTTCCGGCCGGGACCCATGCTCAAGTTCATCGAAATAAGCTCGAGCATTATCCAATGCACCCTTTGCCTGATCGTACGATGCGCGAAACTCTTCATCCTCCAACCGCACCAGAACTTGTCCCTCTTTAACTTTGTCGCCTTTTTCCACGCCAATCCAGGCCAGCCGTCCCGTGACTTTGGAATTCACGTTGATCGTGTGGTGCGCGACGATGTAGCCCGTGGCCGCAAGCACCGTGCCGCCTACATCGCTGCTCTCCGCCGCGGCGCGCGTCACTTCTACCTCCGGCACATCGCGCGAAAGCACGCGATAGGCCAGCGCGGAGAGGCTCAGCACGGCAACGACAACGATGCCAATCAAAATGTAGCGGCGCGCCCAGGCGGGCGGCTCTCCATTGCTGGTGCCGCGCTCCGTGCGGTCGATTCGCAAGCTCTGCAAGTCTTCGTGTTTCGCGTCAATCGGCATAAGAATAGAAACGGCTCCCGGCTTCCGGCTTTCGGCGTCCGGAACGCAAAATCCTAAGGCCCGGAGCCGGACGCCGGACGCGGTTTTTATGGTTGTTCAGTCTCATAAGATCTCTATCAGCCTCGCAACGCAGTCAGAATATTCTGCCGCGCCGCATGCCACGCCGGAGCGAGTCCGCCGAACAAGCCCATGATCAGCGCGAACCCCACAGCGGCGGCGGCCACCAGCGGCGTAATCTGCAGGCTGAATACCACCTCGCTGAACGTCACTGCATTCGACGTTCCGGTCTGCATTCCGTTAAAGGGCAGCATCAGAAGAATCCCTGCCACCGCACCCAGCAAAGCCAGCATGAGCGATTCCAGAACAAAAGATGTCAAAATCGACGGACGAGAGAATCCCAGCACTCGCAAAGTCGCAATTTCGCGCCCGCGATAAGCTACCGCCGCATACATCGTATTCATCGCAGCAAAACTCGACCCAATGGCCATGATGATTGCGACCACGATGCCAATGTATTTGATGGGAGCGCCCGAACTGGTTTGCTTCGCGTAATAATCGGTCTCCAGCATTCCTTCGAGCTTCAGACGCTGATCGTCGCTGACTCGATTCTTCAGCGCATCGGCGGCAATGGGATCGGTGGCGCGCAGGTAAGCCGACGAATATCCGCCCTGGCGGTCGAAATCCGAGGCCATCTGATTCACGTCGCACCAGATCTCCGATTCATAAGCCGAACCGCCAGCGTCAAACACGCCCACAACCTTCCACGATCCCTTGCCGAACTCCATGGTGTCGCCAATGTTGGCATGCGAAAAGCGCGAGCGTATGGATTTGCTCACCACCACCTCACGCTGCCCGGTCTGGAACCAGCGCCCCTCGATCAACTTCGCGCTGGGCCGAAGTTCGAGGCCATCCGGCATCATGCCTCGGACCGTGACGTTTACTTCGCCCGTGCCGTCCTTGCGCGGAAGCACGATCACCACCACCCACTCGCCGGAAACCATCGGTTCGCCGTGGCTGTCTTTTGCGATGCCGGGAAGAACCTTTAAAGTAGGAAAAAGCGCGGCATCAAAGCCGCCTGAGAGTTCCGCTTCCGACCCCTTGCGCAGGACCAGCACATTCTTCGGATTGCCGCTGGAGACGAACGCCCGCTGCAGGCCGGCCAGCAGCGCCATCAGAAAGATTGCCGTGGTCACGGTCAGCGCGATGCCCAGCGCGGTCATGATGGTAAGCCCTTTGCGGAGCTTCAAATTGCGCACGTTATAGCTGATCGGTATCGCCATAGGTTCACTCTCAACTCAGCCGTGTACTCAGCCGATGTGGCGTAATCCCTCCACAATATTGGTGCGCGACGCGGTGTACGCCGGAAGACAGCCACTGATGAATCCCACGATCGCGGCCACCAGCAAGGATGCCAGCATCGTCGGAACGGAGACCTTCATTCCTCCTGGAATCCCGATTGCGACGGGGGAGTGCGTCAACCAGCGTATCAGCAAGGTTGCGCCCACAACTCCCAGCATTCCGCCCGCCACCGACAAGGCGACGGCCTCGCCCACGAACATCGAGAGCACGCGCTGCCTCGTGAATCCAAGTGTCTTAAGCACCGCAACTTCCCGCGTTCTCGCGCGAATCGACATCGCCATGGTATTGCCCGAGACCAGAAGGATGGCAAACACCACCGCCCCGCAAATGCCCAGGATGAATGCCTTCACATTCCCCAAAGACGATACGAACGAGAGCTGGAACGCCTGCTGGCTCTCGGTCTTGGTGCGCTGCGGCGCGTTGCGGAACATTTCGTCGATGGCCTTGGAGACGGGTGCAACATCGCTGGGCGACGCCACCTGTGTGAGATACCACCCTGCTTGTCCCTTGAACCAATCGACCGACTCTTCCAAATATTTGGTGTTGAAAATCAAGGAACGAACAGGTGGATCGATTGTGTAAATCGCGCGGATTGTGACCTCGGGGTGCACCGGGAAATACGGACTCTGCAAGGTGAGACGGTCGCCAATCTTCCAGCCGAATTTCTTGGCCAGCTCAATATCCACCATGGCTCCCATGCGATCGCGTTGCCAGGCCAGTAACTGATCCGGTGGAACGATCTTGTCGGATGCAACCTTGGGATACTCTTCCGGATCGGTCACCACCTGCGCGAAGGAGTTGGTCGAGCGGTCGTCTTTATAGACATTTCCGAAGTAAGTCATCGGCACCACGGCCACAACGCCGGGCACGCTTCGAATCTTCTCGCGGTAATACGCCGGCAGAAAAAATGCCAGCGAAACCCGGTCCCTGGTGATGATTCGCTTCACCGCATCGGGAGGTCCCTGGTCGATGTAAAACGTGCGCCAGATTGACATCATCAGCGTCAGCAACAGCAGCGAAAAGCTGATACTCAGCATGGTCAGCAGGCTCCGCCGCTTGTTGCGAAACGTATTGCGCATCACAAAACTGCTCAGTGTCATAAATTCAATCCAACTTCAGCCGATATGACGCAGGCCATCCACAATGTTCACTTGCGAAGCGTGATAAGAAGGAATCAGCGAGCTTATCAGTCCCACCAATCCGGATACGAACAAAGCCACAATCCACATCCCGACTGTTACCTTCATGTTGTAAAAACTGAAAAACTGTGGCGAGTGCGTCACCATGTAGATCAACAAATACGCCAAGCCCACGCCAATCAATCCCCCCGCCACGGCCAGAGCCACGGCTTCGCTCACGAACAGAGCAAGAACGCTCTGCCGGGTGAAACCCAGAGTCTTGAGCACGGCTACTTCCCGGGTTCGCTCGCGGATCGACATAGCCATCGTGTTCGCGGAAACCAGCAGCGTCGCAAACACCACCGCCGAACAAATCATCAGAATGAACGCCTTCACGTTGCCCAGCATGGCCACAAATTCCAGGCCAAACGCCTTTTCGCTCTCCGATTTCGTAGGCTGCGGCGAGTTGCGAAACATATCGTCCACGGTGCTTGCAATCCTGCTCACGTCCCCGGGAGACGCCGCAAGAATGCTAAAGGTGCCCGCTTGCCCCTTGAACCATGAAACCGCTTCTTCGACATACTTCGCGTTGAAATAGACCGACTTATTGTCCGGGTAAGAACTGAAAATGCCGCGAACATACAACTCCAGGTCAACAGCATAGATGGTGCCTTGCAAAACGATCCGGTCGCCCAGCTTCCATCCGTATTTCTTCGCCAGCGTGTCGTCGACGATCACGCCCTGGCGATCCCGCTGCCACGCGACGCGTTGCTCCTCAGGCATCTGGATGTCCCGGAACACTTTGAAAAACTCCTCGGGATCGGTGCCGAATTGCGCGAAGAAGTTTTCCGGCTTCTGATCTTTGTAAATCCCGCCAAACCACGAGACCGGCACCACGGCCACCACTCCCGGTACGGCGCGAATCTTCTCCCGATAGAAGCCGGGTAAGCTGAAAGTCAGAGAAACGCGATGCCGCACCACCAGTCTCTCCGCGGATTCGGCGCTGCCTTCGTCGAGATAGAAAGCCCGCCAGATGGTCATCATGAGGGTGAGCAAAAGCAATGAGAAAGCGATGCTCAGCACCGTCAGGATGCTGCGTCGTTTGTTGCGGAAGGCATTCTTGGTGACAAAACGGCTCAGAGTCATAGTTGAATCCCAGGAGTAACCAGAAACGGAGAACAGAAGGCAATCGTGCCACGGACTGGCAACAAGGATAACCGAACCAACTTGTCACCGACAACCGCGCCCGTCGTTCTCCGCCGCATCCTCATGAGGCTCAATTCCAGAAATGCAACCGCTGTTTCCATACTTCCTCACCCCTAGCGACCTCGCCAGTGGAGATCGTCACTCCATGTGCATGACAAATGTCACATGCCGACAGCCCAATAAATACAACCGCCTGCCCGGCCGCGGAGTTACGGTATGGAGCGCCAGTTTCTGGCCGGAATAGCCAGGGCTGACCTCCCGTTTTCTCTCGATGTCTTCTGCCTTCAAAAACCCTAATTCTTCAGTACTTTGGTAACTCGAACCTTAGTCTCGGGAGCGATATCCTAGCTTTTACCTGCCCCGGGTTCTAACCCACGTTGCTCCCAACTGGAAGCTGCGCGGCTTTTTTCTGTGATGAGGCACGGAACTATGTCCACGAAAATCGGCCACTTCGAAATCCTGAGTGAACTGTCAAAGTCCGCCACCGGCGTTGTCTACAAGGCCAACGATCCCGAAACCAGTCAAACCGTTGCTTTGAAGGCGATCCAGTTGTCTGCTTTCGGCGAGCAAGCTGCCGAACTGGAGAAGTGTCTGCTCGCAGAGGCCGAGGCTACCAAGGTCCTGAGCCACTCCAACCTCACCACCGTTTCCGGCGCGGGAGAAATCGAAGGCCAGTTCTGTGCCGCTATGGAATACATCCAGGGCAACAGCGTCGCCACCATGCTGGCGCGCAAAGAAGGATTCTCCATCTGGGATCTGCTCGATATCGGACGACAGGTGTGCAGCGGCCTCGATCACGCTCACTCCCACAACGTATTTCACCATAGTTTGGAGCCGGCCAAGATCATGTGCGGGTGGGATAGCACAGTGAGGGTTTTGGGATTCGGCGTCTCCAGCGTGGGAAAGTTCACTGCCGCCATGCCTGGAGTGCCGTCGATTCTGCACTACATGTCTCCGGAGCAGGTTCGCGGCGAAAATGTCGATGCCCGCTCGAACTTCTTCAGCCTGGGCGCCATGTTCTACGAGATGGTAACCGACCGTAAGGCATTCGATCGCGAGGATCCTGAATCTCTGCGCCAGAGCATCCTCGAGAGCACTCCCGTGCCCCCGATGCACGTGAATCCCAAGCTTCACCCCGTGCTGAGCGATCTCATCATGAAAGCGCTTGCCAAGGATCCAGCCGAGCGCTATCAGAGCGGAAGAGAACTGCTCGACGATCTCGAGAAGTGTAAGGAATCCAAACCGCAGGCCGCAAAGAAAGCTGCAACGCCTGCGAAAGCCGCAGCCGTTCCAGCCGCTGCCAACGCAGTCGCCCAAACCAAGTTTGCCTCGGCTCCTGCAACGTCCGTCGAGAATCAGCCGGTCGAAACCAAGGCCGCCGCCGCGCCAGCGCCAGCCGCGTCCAGACCCGCTGCACCTAAGCCAGAAGTAGCCAGACCGAACCCCGCTCCAGCTCGCAAGGCGGCAGCTGCCGCTGCGGGATGGGGAGGAGCGGACGCGGCATCTTCCACGCCCAACTCACCCAAATTCGAAGCGCCCGGCTCGACGCTCGCTGCACGCGCCAAAGCGAACATCGACGCGTCGCAGCCGCCTTCAGCTTCCATGTCGTCAGCCGTCCTCGATGAGCCCGCCGTCGAAGCTCCCGAGACCGGCCAACCCAGAATCGCGGTCGATCCCATGATGGCGGAGGGGGGCCCGTCTCGCGGCAGCAGCGTGAGCTTCTCGGAGATGACCGAACTGCCTCCGCTCAAGGAAGTTTATATTGCACCGCCGCCACCTCCGGCTCACGACCAGCCAACTCCTCAGTCGCACGATTTCACCGTCCGGGAACAGGAGCAGGAGAAGCCTAGAGTTCAGCCTCGGGAAGTTGCCCAGAAGGCAATCAAGGAAATCAAGAACGTTCCTCCCCGCCTGGTGATTTACTCCATTGCCGGCGCGGCCGTATTGATTCTCGTCATCGCCATAGCCCTGGTCCTGCATGTCAACAGTTTGAATAGTGACGGCGACACACCGCGCCCCGTACCGGCGGAGACCGCGCAGCCGGCAGCACAACCTCAGCCTGCGCAATCGCAACCGGCGCAAGTTGTCCCGGTACAAGCCCAACCCTCCGCACCCGTGGCTGACGCTGAGCCGGCGCCCACTCGCGCGGCTGCCGCGGCCGCTAGAGGAAAGAACGCCAGGAAGAAGCCCGCACCCGTAGTTGCCGTAGCCGTGCCGGGACAGATGGCCATCGATTCCACGCCGCAAGGCGCGCAAGTTCAGCTCGACGGCAAAACCGATCCCTCCTGGGTGACTCCTTTCACTCTGTCGGGCCTCAATGCCGGCCAGCACACG
>Ga0208190_1000141_pt1 | contig 27901 bp, 19 predicted proteins | sample June2015DPH_13_1_FD_184708 | JGI IMG/M metagenome (GOLD analysis project Ga0208190, IMG submission 184708) | Peatland microbial communities from SPRUCE experiment site at the Marcell Experimental Forest, Minnesota, USA - June2015DPH_13_10... | ecosystem: Environmental > Terrestrial > Soil >... | reverse complement strand
CGATGCGCAGCGCCTGCTGGCCTGCGGACATCCGCTGCTGCAGTTCGGCGCGGTCGACTTGCCCATGAATAAGGCCGAGGTATTGGCCACGCTGCCTTCACCGCTGAACGCGTTTAAGATTGTGAACACGACGGAGCCCGTGGGCACGTTCGTCCAGGATCGCCACACCGGCATCATGGGGGTGTTCGACCGGCAGCCGGAAATGATTCCGGTCACGTTGAGCATCCACAGCAGCACGGGAGTGAAGCAATTCCATTACGAAGTGCTGAACAATGCGAAGCTGACGCCGGTCGCTCTGATGGTGACGGTATTCAACGCGCTGCACGGCGTAAACGAGTTTGGTGAAGAAATAACCTACCGGCTCACGGGCAGCATCGGCGTAAGAGGATTTCCTGACGTGATGATGCACAACATGTTCGCTCCGGCGGAGAACTCGCAACCCGCGGCAATGCAGGCTGCGATTTCGCTGGGTGAGCGCTTTGGCCGCATCTACGACAATCCTTATAATGCTCCGGCCATCGCGGGCGTTAAGCTGGATTTCGACCTGGTCCGCGAACGGCGCTGGGCGCGCCTGGAGAGCGCCCGCACCGACGTTACGGAGGCTCGGCCCGGAGACGAGATTATGCTGGAAACCGTGCTGGCTCCTTATCGCGGCGAGCGCATCGTGCGGCAGATTCCAGTGAAGATTCCCGCCTCGGCGAGCAAGGGAATTTTGCGCATCCTGGTCAGCGACGGCGATACTCTCGACCGCATCGGACACACGAACCCCGCCTTCGGGCGCAAACTTGATCTCGCTTCCACCATCGCGGTGCTCAACAAAGAGCATTCCAACAACCGGGTCTACGTTTCGCTGCTCGAGGCCGACCCCGAAGCCCGCGTTGCCGACAAGGTGATGCCCACGCTGCCCATCTCGATCATGAATGTGATGGATGGCATGCGCGGCAACCAGGAAATGATCGTAAGCGGCGAGTCGAACGTGGATGAAACGGCAACCGCCCCGCTGGATTACGTTGTGTCAGGAGCGCAGTTGCTGACGGTTACAGTGAAGTAAGTACCGAGTACCCAGTACCGAGTTCCTCTTCCTTCTGCGCCTGTTTCCTATTCTTCATTCTCGCCCATCTGTTGCGTCAGATAGCGCTCGTAACCTAGCTCTTTGATCTGGTGCATTTGAGCTTCGAGGAAGTCGACGTGCTCTTCTTCGTCCTTGAGCAGTATCACGAACAAGTCCCGTGAGCCGTTGTCGCCTTCGTGAGTGGCGATGGCGATGGCGTTGTTGTATTGCTTGACGGCACCGACTTCCAGGGCCAGGTCGCTTTCGAGCATGGACTTCACCGTCCCGCCAACCTTTAATTCCAGGGGCATCATGGACGGGCTGCCGTCGAGAAACAGGATGCGTTCGATGAGCACTTCGGCGTGCTTCATTTCGCCAATGGATTGTTTCTTGATGAAATCGGAGAGCCGATGATATCCCCAGTTTTCGCACATCTCGGCGTGCAGAAAATATTGGTTGATGGCAGTCAGCTCTTCACGGAGGGCTTTATTGAGTTCAACGAGGACCTTAGGATTACCTTTCATTTAGACTTCCTTTCTGAGCGAACCGAGTATAAACCAAGATTGAACAAGAATGTGGTGCGGGTGCCGGGAATCCCGAAGATCTGAATGTGGAGACGCAGCTGTTCTCCTGGTTAGATTTCGCGGGCAGGAGTGCCCGCGCCACACAATCGGCCATCACCCAGTCAGAACAACAGCACGCCTGCTTTCTCCATGTGGCGGAAGCCGTCGGTGGCTACCGCGGCCAGGACCATGAGTGTGCCGTTGTAGCCCACGTGCGCCAGAAAGCTTGACGCCACTGATTTCGTGAGCGCGCGCACCGTGGTGAGCACCACGCCGACCAGAATGATGATCAGCACGGCCGACCAGGAGCGATACTGCAGGTAATGCATCAGGCCGAAGGGAAGCGCAGTGAGAAGGATTCCCCAGAAGGCGCCCAGTCGCCGCGCCACCACGGGATAAAGAAATCCGCGAAAGAAAAGTTCTTCCATCAAGGGACCGAGGGTAATGGCGAAGGCGACGGTGAGATAGGCATCCAGGGGACGGTCGAAGAACTGATCGAAAGGAGTGGTCTTGGGCATGGGCAGAAATCGTCCCAGGAAGTCGAGGCCGAGCATGAGAACTCCCACGCCCACCAGGCTCAGGCCGGCGAGCCCCGGCCAATTCCAGCGAATGGCGGCCCAGAAGCGTGTGTGATACTTGCCCTCGACCAGCAGGATCATGTAAACCGCGACGACGCCGTAAGCCAGCAACTCGGAGAGCAGCGCCAGCACAGGCTTCTGCGCCACGTCGACCCAATTCTCGTGGCGATAGACGAAGCGCAGTCCCACCAGGATGAGGATCAGTTGAATCAGAAAAATCGTGGCTAGAGTGAGCGCGGCGATCAGCAGCACGTCCCATCCGCTCCACACGGGGTTCTCGCCGGCGTGGGGGGCGGGCGGCGGTGGCGTTGACTCAAGCGGCGGAAGCGAATAGGTAACCAGAGGAGCGGAGAACTGCGGGTCGCTGTTCAGCGGCGGATCGAGCTGCGGGTTTTCGGGTGAGGTCAGAGAAATCCTTCCAAACTCAGTACTGAGCGATGCAATGAGGATTCTACGATAGTTATTGGCTCATGCGCTGGGCCGGAGCGATTAACAAAATCCACAGGAAAATTCTGCGCGCGCCTTGACAGTGTCTTACTAGGTCTTCTATGGTTTGCCTAATTTCCACGGAGTTTGTCCGATCGAGGGATCGGGACAAAGAGCTCTCAGCGGCTCCTTCCTTCAAAATGGGCTGCGTCCGTTCCGGACGTAATCATTCACCATTGTCATCCATGTTTGTGGTGAGCCCAGCACACCTCATGGTCTCCACCACATCGACGACCACCTTCTAAATGGCAAGCCCTTGAGGTTTGCAAGGAGATACTTCGATGAATACAACGCAATTCCTATTCTCAGCGTACAACTGCGGAAAAAAATACCTCTGGATGCTTTTCGCCCTGACTGCCTTCGCCAATTTTTCATTTGGGCAAACGATTCCTGGAACGCTCAGCGACACCGAGAAGACAACGACGTTCGACAACCCCGACGGATGCATCCAAACTACACGGTCCTACACTTGGACTTTCACCGACACAGCTGGCGTCACCCACCCATTCCCCGGCGTTAGCGATATGATTACAACGACAGGGTCGGAAAGATGGTGCCTTACCGGACCTCAATTTGGCCCCTTGTCCACTTGGTCAAGCGACGGGCTGTACTATCTGCAAGGGACGGCCGGCAGCGCGACTAAGGAGACCGTCACGGCCGAGGCCGGGTACGTCGACCCCAAGTACGTGGTAGTCGGGGTCACCTATGCGCCTCCCGGGCCCTCTGTGAATACCTTCGTTCAATACTTAAAGAGCACTTTCGTCGGCAACACAGAATCCCTTAGCCAGTCTTTCACGGGCACCAATACTGAAACTGTTACCCTCACATACGGGTTCAACATCCCCCTCGTCGCAAACGGAAAGGTTACCGATACCTACTCAACGACAAATAGCGAGACAACGAAGACCACGTCGACCGTAACCACAAGCATTCAGGTTCAGAACGGTGAAGAGACCTTTGGGACCGGCAACTACTTTGCGCCCGTTGACAACGACTACGACACCGTATGGGTGTGGCTCAATCCCGTAGCTATCTTCACCATCGATGCGGGCGTTCCGCTGCCGGTGTGGAACGGATATGGTTTCGACGGTACCGACCAGTCCGGGATGGACATCGTTGGCATTCAATTGGGATACCTGAACGGCGATTTTGGGACGATGCCGCCAGACATCCAGACTTCGATCAATCGTACTTGGGCGAGCGATCAAGTATGGCCCGCAGGCCAAGGGCCTGCACTCACAAGTGCAGACTTGGCTCACATAGCATCCTCCGACCCGTTCTCTGTTAGCACGTATGGTCTCGATTATGTCGGCTATGTCCCGCCGTCGCCATCGACCTCGGATAATCGCTTTACGCTGTCCTTGTGCAGCGCAGAGTCGAGCTTTAACTACGTTCAGGCCGCTCCATCGCAAACGCCAGCGATTTACACCTGCCAACTCACCTACACAAACCTTTCAGCCCAAGCGCAAGATATATCCACGAGCTACTCCCAGACTTTCTCGACTGACGTTGCATTCACAGGTTCAAGTTTTCTTAAGAATCTCAGCGCCGAGCTGAAAGAGTCCAGTACGCTTACGTGGGCGACGGACGCACAAAGCTCAATCACAACTTCGACCACCTCAACGGCAAGTCTTTCTGTTCAGGGTCCGCCTTGCAACAACGCAGTCCAGGGCGAAGGTCCCTGTGTCCCGGTATACGATTCTCAGGGCAATCAGCCAGTGCAGTTTGAGGTCTACCAGGACAACATGTACGGAACATTCATGTTTGCCCCGGTGCATTACTACTAAGAGAGAGCAGTTGCAGGGATGAGGTCGCCGCCAGCCGCAAGGCTGGCGGCTTCCGTTGTTGCGCTGAACCCTTACGCGCTCCTCTTCCCATTCCCGGCAAAATATCCCGCCAACGCCTGCCCCGTGTATGACTTCTTCACTCTTGCCACCTGTTCGGGCGTGCCTTGGGCTACGATGCGGCCGCCTTCTTCGCCGCCTTCGGGGCCGAGGTCGATGAGCCAGTCGGCGTTGCGGATCACGTCCAGGTTGTGTTCGATGATGATGATCGAGTTGCCCAGATCGGTGAGGCGGTGCAGCACGTCGAGCAACTTCTTTACGTCGTCGAAGTGCAGGCCGGTGGTGGGCTCGTCGAGCAGGTAAAGAGTCTTGCCGGTCTGGCGCTTGCTCAATTCGCGGGCCAGCTTGATGCGTTGCGCCTCGCCGCCGGAGAGCGTGACCGCGGATTGACCGAGATGAATATAGCCGAGGCCGACATCGACCAGCGTTTGCAGCTTCTGCTTCACCTGCGGAATGTTTTCGAGAATCGGCAGTGCGTCGGAAACCGGCATCTCCAGCAGGTCGGCGATGGAGTTGCCGTTGTACTTCACGGCCAGGGTTTCGTGATTGTAGCGGCGTCCGCCGCAGACTTCGCAGAGCACGTAAACATCGGGCAGAAAATTCATCTCGATGCGGCGCTGGCCTTCGCCCTGGCAGGCTTCGCAACGGCCGCCGGAAACGTTGAAGGAAAAGCGTCCGGCTTTGTAGCCGCGCTCACGCGACTCGGGCAGCATGGCGTAGATGTCGCGAATCGCCGTGAACACACCGGTATAAGTCGCGGGATTCGAGCGCGGCGTGCGCCCGATCGGTGATTGGTCGATGCGAATGACTTTGTCGATGTTCTCCGCTCCCACGATTGCTTTGTGCTCGCCAGCTTTCTCTCGCGATCGGTAAAGCTGACGCGCCAAGGCACGATAGAGAATGTCATTCACCAGCGTGGATTTGCCCGAGCCGGAGACGCCGGTCACCACCGTCATCACGCCGAGCGGGAAAGTTACGTCGAGATTCTTGAGATTATTTTCCTTCGCGCCCAGAATCGTCAGCGCCGCGCCGTTTTTCTGCCGCCGCTCGGCGCGCATCTCGATCTGCACCCTGCCGGAGATGTAGGCCCCGGTCAGCGAGTTGGGCTCGCGCATGATTTCGTCGGGAGTTCCGTGCGCCACCAGGCTTCCGCCATGGCGTCCGGCACCAGGGCCAAGGTCGATTACATAATCCGCGCGGCGGATAGTTTCTTCGTCGTGTTCGACCACGAGCACGGTGTTGCCCAGGTCGCGCAGGTTTTCGAGCGCGGTGAGTAGACGGCCGTTGTCGCGATGATGCAGGCCGATGGAAGGCTCGTCGAGCACGTAGAGCACGCCGCGCAGCTTCGAGCCAATCTGCGTGGCGAGGCGGATGCGCTGACCTTCGCCGCCCGATAGCGTCGCCGCCGAACGGTCGAGCGAAATGTAGTTGAGTCCCACCGCGTTCAGGAATTGCAGACGCTCAACCACTTCGTGCATGACGCGGCCCGCAATCTTCTCCTCGCGGCCCGCCAGCTTAATGCTTTGCGCCACTTCCAGTGCCTTCGAAATCGGCAACGCCGTGAAGTCGGCAATCGACATGCGGTTCACCTTCACGGCCAAGCTTTCCGGCCGCAGCCGCTTGCCTTGACATGCCGGGCACTCCGTTGCCGACATGTGATCCATCAGCCAGTCGCGATAGCCCTCCGAAGTGGACTCCTCGAGATTCTGTTTCAAGTAGCCGAAAATTCCGCGGAAACCGGTCTTGCCGCGCCCTGACTCGCCGTTCAACAGCAGGTCCTGGATTTTGTCGGGGAACTTCTCAAACGGCGTATTCAGATCGATGCCATGCGCGGCTGCTGTCACCTGCAATGCATGAATCAAACCTTGTGACGCCGAACCCGGTCCCAGTCCGCCATCGAGCAGCGGCTTTGACCAGTCGGTAATCACCTTCGCGGGATCGAAGTCGTAGCGGCTGCCGAGGCCGTGGCACTCGGGACACGCTCCGTACATGCTGTTGAACGAAAACGAGCGCGGCTCCAGTTGCGGCACGCTGATGCCGCAATCGGGACAGGCGAGCTTCTCGGAATAAAGCTGCTCATCACCGCCAACCACGGACACCTGCACCAAGCCTCCAGCCAACTTCATCGCGAGACCAACAGACATTTCGAGGCGATGCTCGATGCCCGGCTTCACCAGCAGCCGGTCAATCATCACCTCGATGGTGTGGTTCTTGCGCTTGTCGAGCGCAAGGTCGTCATCCAGATTCACCAGTTCGCCATCGACGCGGGCGCGGGTGTAGCCGTGCTTGAGCAGCGTCTCCATCTCTTTCTTGAATTCGCCTTTGCGTCCGCGGACGATTGGCGCCAGAACCATTACACGGTCCTCAGGAGAGAGCGCCATCACTCGTTGCACGATCTGCTCGGCCGACTGGCGGCTGATGGGGCGTCCGCATTTGGGACAATGGGGCACTCCGATCGAAGCGAACAGCAGGCGAAGATAATCGTAAATCTCGGTGATGGTGCCCACGGTCGAGCGCGGGCTGCGGCTGGTGGTCTTCTGCTCGATCGAGATGGATGGGCTAAGTCCATCAATTGCATCAACATCCGGGCGTTCCATCTGGTCCAGAAACTGCCGCGCATAGGTCGACAAAGTCTCCACGTAGCGGCGCTGGCCCTCGGCGTAAATCGTGTCGAAAGCGAGCGAGGACTTACCCGAACCGCTCAGTCCGGTCACCACGGTAAGGGTGTTACGCGGAATCTCAACGTCGATGTTCTTGAGGTTATGCTGGCGCGCCCCGCGCACCGAAATCTTTGTAATCGCCATGTAGTCTGGGAGGATTGCCCTTCCGTAATGTCGACAGGTCCACAGATTTGTTCGACAGTAGGAATTGCACAGCTCTACTCCGTATTTTACTACGGTAGGGCTGGCTACGGGGCATCCGGGTCGTCACTAGCGGCGAGCCGCAACGCAAGTAGTTTGAAGATGGCGTGTAGACGAAAGTTGAGCTGGCGGCATCTGAATACTGCACTTTATTTTCAGCAATTTAGACAGGGTGGTTGAACCGTGATTTCGCTTTTCATGCCTCTGATTCTATGCGTTACTGTAGCTGTGTCCGTTGGGATTGGCGTCCTCGCCGCGTATGTGACCGTGATCGGCATCCTTGAAATGTGTGGCCGCGCGTCGCAGCCACAGCCTGCCGCGGAAGCAAGACACCGGCTGGTTCTCGTGCCTACGCAGAACCACGCCAGCGGCGACTAAGAACCCATTCACAAACGTGTTCGAGAAGGGCATGACCTCAGTCGTGCCCATGAAGCCAAACAGGAATGCCGGGCTTTAGCCTCCTGCTTTCACGGGCGTCCCTAGCGGCCCGATTTCAATGCGATGGTCTCCAGGTTGTGTACCCAGCGCGCGGGACGCTTGTCATCGGGCACGATCAGCTGGAATGGGCCGGATTTCCCCAGCGGCTGGCCGTCCCGAGTATCGGCTACGATCACCTGACCTTCATGAAAGCTTGGGTCAACCTCGGCCAGAGAAAGCACGACAGAATATCCGTCGGAACCGGCGGCGACGAGGTAGCTCGTCATCGCCTCCCCGTGAAGCTCCTTGCCGATGGGCGCGTTCACCTTGGCTAGCAGGGTGGCCAGCGGAACCCCTGAGTAAGTCTCTGAAGCGCTCGTGTGGCCATTGTGTACAGTGATGGTGACGTGTGGCAGGGCGCGAAACTCCGCGGGCGCAAAAGTGAGCGAAGCATGCTCGGAGCGAAGAACGAGTGAACCTTGCGGCGTGGCGGCAGTCGACGGTTTCTCGTCCTGCGCAAGCAGTACGCCGTAAGCGGACAACGCCACGCCGAACAGACCAATCATTATTCGGGCAATCGGGGTTCGGCCAATCATAGTTCGCGTGCGCACGGTCCGAGGATATCGCAAGGGCCGCCAACCTTAGAACGGAAATCGTATCGATACAATTGGAAGAATCAGAAACTGAAACGACCACCGATTGTCGGCGCACAGTTGTTGTTGTAGTTATAGGGGACGCCGGGACCATGAGGAATGGCAATGGCCAGACCGCCGCTAACCCAGGAATACGCAATTCCGACAAAGCCGTCGAAACGCTTGGTGAAGTGATGATCCACATAGAGCGACCCCTCGTTGAGGGTGCCCGCGCAGGAAGCGCGGAAACCGGCTGAGAGCGAGCAGGTCTGCGGAACACGGAAGTCGTTCTGCCGCTGTTGATACCAGGAGAAGGTGAAGTCGGTCTTGCTGCGGTAGGTGTACTTCACGCCCGTCCACCAGACATTCACCAACTTTTCAGAATCGAGGTTGTTGTCTTCGACCCCGCTCAGAAAATAGCCGCCCTGGTCCGATGCGCCAACGCCCAATGGGTCGTGCGGGTTGTTCTGCCAGATGTATTCGTAGCCGGCAAAAAACTTGAATGGGTCCCGCATATACTTCGCGGCGAACATAACTGCGTTGTTGTCAGTCACGATGCCATATACGGTGTTGTCTGTCGAGATCAGATTAGGGCCGAGGCCGTCGCCGCCGTTGATGGGGGTTGTATCGATGCTGTCTGTGAGCGACTGTGTAAACCCCAGATGCGGCGTCGCCGGACTCTGCGGCCCGAGCAAGGGGTTCAATACGCTGATCGCCTGGTTGTAATGTTGGAAGACGACGTCGGCGGAGAACTTGCCTTTGTCTGGGCCTATGGTTCCGCCGAGGTCGAATCCGTAGGCGTTGTTATGTGCCGATTTCGGCGTGCAGGAAGTCGCGGTCCAGGTGGCCCCCGTGGCTGCCGCGGGGTCGTAACAGCCGCCAGAACCATCGGCGAATTTATACATCGCGCCGAAATGGACCGGGCCATAGGCGAGGCGATACTTCACGGCGTCGTCCCAACGGGAGTCCTCGGTGTCGCCGCCGCCGGCCATCGTGCCGTTATACCCGATGTAGGAAAAGGCATAGGCGCCGCTGGCCGGATCGTAAAGCAGCATGGCATCGGTACCGAGAGAGCGCTGACGACCGAAGGTTAGCTCGCCGAAGTGCGTGGACGAAATGCCGCCGTAGTATTGGTCATTGAAAGGTTGGCCCGCGCGCGCGCCGTCGATGGCTATCGAATAGCTGCTCCGGGGAAGACCGTTGTTGATGGTGTCGGTGGCTGAGGCATTGGCAAGCAGGCCGGACTGCGGATTGATGCCAGTGGAAGCGTTGAACACAACGGACCAGCCTGGCCGAAACTCTTCCTTGCCCCGGATGCCCAGACCCGTCTGCGACAGGTTGTTCGGCGCGACGAGGAATCGATGTTCATAGCCGTTTCGGTTCACCAGAGATTCGCCTTCATAGTTGTAGCCGTTTTCCGGTAAGCCGTGGCTGACGTAGCCGACGCCAACGTCATACGCACCGTACAGCGTGATGCCGTGCCAGGTCAGCGTGCAATCGGTGGTCGCGAACTCGTGGCCACTCGCGCAGGGGTCGGGGGTCCCCTGTGCCGAGGAGAAGGTCGACGAAAAACCGAGAACGAGCAGGGCGAGAAATGTAGCAACTCCACGCATTGCGGCCTCCAGACTCCGGTAATTGAGACAAAGAAGCAGAAGTGTACAGCAACTATGGTTCTTGTGTCCAAATGTATACAGATCAAAACGTATCTGGCGCGGTTGACCCCGCTCCGCGCTAACGGTAGGATTTCGTTCCGATGCGGAAGCGCAGCCAACCCGGGCACAATCAGGACGAGTTAGTCAAACTGCGTGACGCAGCTTTGCAACTGGGGGTCAGCTTTCCGACGGTTAAGCAGTGGATTTACAAAAAGAAAATTCGGAGCGTCCAGACCGTCGGCGGCCATCACCGCATCCCGCAAAGTGAGCTGGACCGGCTGCTCTTCCGAACCAGGGGAAAAACGGTTGCGGAGCGAGACCGAGCGGTGCGTCGAGTCAGTGGACGGAATCAATTGGTGGGCCGCATCGATCAGGTGCGCATCAGCGGCCTAATGGCGGAAGTGAAGATTTCCATCGGAGAGCAGCAGATCACTTCCATCATTACCGCGACCTCAGCCCGTGAAATGCAGCTCAAGCCCGGCCAGACCGCCGTGGCTTTGATCAAGGCTACGGAGGTGATGATCCTTCGGGTGGGAGATTGATAGCCCGAAATCGTGCCCGGTCCTCGTGCTAGCATTTCACTAGTTCTCCTCTCCCACGGCGGAACGCGCATGGCCCGCATTCGTCCCATCTCGAGTTCATTGCTTCCAGCGGTCCTTCTGGGCATTCTTCTGTCCACATCCGCACTTGCGACCGAGCAGTCTCCCTGGCTTGAGATCCACTCCACCCATTTCACCGTCGTCACCGACGCTGGCGAGAAAAGAGGTAAGGAAGTCGCGCTGCGGTTTGAGCAGATGCGGGCCGTGTTCGCCATCCTGCTGATGAAAGAGCGGCTCAACGAGCCGCTGCCGCTTACCATCCTTGCCTTCAAGAACGACAGGGACTACTACAAGAGCGCGCCGCTACGGCAGGGACAGCCCATCGGCGTTCCCGGCTTCTTTCTGCCGGGGGAAGACCAGAACTTTGTCGTGCTGAATTTGTTCGAGGAGGAATCCTGGCGCGCCGTTGCCCATGATCTTGCCCACTTGTGGCTTAACTACAACTATCCTCCAGTGCAGGGATGGTTCGACGAAGGCATGGCGGAATACTTCAGCGCCATCCGCGTCGACGACAAAAAGTATGAGATCGGCGGCGATCCCGAGTTGCAATCGGCTTTCACCGAAGACCTGCCGCAGAACCAGACCCAGCTGCGCAATTTGCCGAAGTCTCTGACCGAACTGCTCGGCGGCCAGGTCTGGCTCACATTGCCCGATCTGCTCACCATGAAGCACGACACGTCCACATACGCCGAAAGCACGCACCGCACGCTGTTCTACGCGCAGTCGTGGATGGTAATGCATTACCTGCTCCACGAGAAAAAGCTGCCGGAGACCGGAACTTATTTTGATCTGGTGCAAAACCAGCACCTGCCGGTGGAGGGGGCTATCCAAAAGGCCTTCGGGGTGACAGCAACTCAGTTCGACCAAGCGGTGAAAGATTACTTCCATTCGCTCACGCCACTATTCGTCGCGCTTGACGCTTCCAAGCAGGCTGGTCCACTGAGGAACGCGCCACAGGTCTACCAGTTCTCCGTGCCGGTAGGTCCGAACGACAGCGTGATCACAGCGAAAGCGATGCGCGAAAGCGATGCCGGCGCGTTAGAGGCTGAAGTGAAGACAAGAATTCCCGACCGCCGCGACGCCGGTCTGTTGGAATTGAAGGCGCTGGCCTCGGCTCCCGATCCAACGAGCCCCAAAGCCACCACTCGGAACGATAAGGCCGGAAAGCAAACCGACACTCTGGTCACGGCTGAAGGGAACGAAGTCGCCCACCGGGCGCTTGCCTGGGATCACCTGCAGCGCGCCGAGTTCGATGCCGCAGCCGAAGAACTGGGCGATGCCGTCGCGCTCAGCCCGGGCGATATGTGGATTCGCTACTATCTTTCCGTTCTGAAGTATCGCGTATCGCAGACCAAGCACGCCGATATTCAAGGTTTGCCGAACATGATGCAAGATCTGCGCGCCGTGCTCGACTGGTATCCCGAATTCGCCAACGCCTATGACCTGATGGCCATGGCGCGACTGGAAGGCGGCGGCCCGGTGGCGGCCATGCAGGCCGAACACGCGGCCATACAGCTCAGTCCGCGCAACCAGGAGTACGTCTATCATCTGGCGGAAATCTACATTGCAGACAAGAAGTGGGAGGCTGCGAAGACCTTGCTGGAACACTTGAAGAGCGGCAGCGATGCGCGGGTCGCGGCCCAGGCCCGCGACCAGTTGGAGCGGCTCCCGACCGAGCAGAAGTACGGCATCTCGTCGGCCTCGGCGACGGCGGCTCAGAAGCTTTCTCCCCAACGCTCCCCCTTTGACGTACTGGAGCAGGATGCAGCCAAGCGGGCCGCGGCACAGTCCGCTCAAACCGCTGGCCCGGGGGACAAGCGGGCGGCCAAGTTTCTCCAGGGAAGGCTGGTGGGCGTGGACTGCACTCAGTCCCCGGCCGCCGTTCTTACCGTGGCTGCGGGAGGAGTTGTTCTGAAACTGCGCACCGCCGATTACAAGTCGCTGCTGCTCATCGGAACCGACACCTTCTCCTGTGAATGGAATAATCGCGCGGTCTCGGTGAACTACAAGCCCGGCGGCCTGTCGGATGGAGATTTAGTGTCGGTCGAGGTGCGGTGAAGCGGGCTTCAGCTTTCGGGCTTTGGGCAGCGAGACGGGTATACGCAATTGACAATTTGCGGGATTGCTGGCCACGGGTTCTCCCGCGCACACGGAAGGGACGGGCCACTCAAGATTAAGTGCGGCAATAGTAAACCCTCCCGCTGGGAACGGGAGGGTTGGCAATCAAACATGATTGCGGTTAGGCGCGGACTACGTTGCCCGCCTGAAAGCCTTTGGGGCCTTTCAGCAGATCGAACTCCACGGTCTCACCCTCGTTGAGCGAGCGGTAGCCGTTCTCCTGAATGGCGGAGAAATGCACGAAAACGTCTTCCCCCGTGGAGCGCTGGATAAATCCATATCCCTTCGCCCCGTTGAACCACTTTACTGTTCCCTTCTCTCTCACAGAAAGACTCCTTTCGACGAATCGCTAAGAATAGGTTCCCCGAATCTCCCGTGTCGTAGCCCCGGCGAACCGGGACACCCCCTCAAGAAAAGCGGTGGAACTCGGTTGCGTCTCTCTGTGTCGGAGAAATTGCTCCAAAGCAAAAGACTCCTCGGTTCGGCACCGCACAAAGAAAATGCGGCGCGAACTTTCGGAGCCCTGGACCCTCGATGCTGATTTCTACGGCCCTGCGCAAGACGTCAACCTGCCTTACAAGCTCATCTCCCGAGATGCATACGGGAATGAGCACCCGATAATAAGCAGTACTAAATCGTTTCGCAAGGAAAATTAGTAGCGAGAGTTCGAATGTAACCTGAGGTCATAGTCAAATCTTTAACAGAGTATAAGAAATGAAGCATCTCAGGTGGTGAACCTTCGTTCCCTTAAGAAGCCAACCCCGGCCGCAAGCCTTTGATAGGATTAGGCAAATGACCGTGTCCGCTCCAGCTCCAGCTACGTTGCCCCCCTTGGCGGAGATCGCGCCCAACCCCCCGCAACGCCCGCGCGGAGGCCGATCCTCCGGGATGGTGGTCTCCACGGTGAAATACCTCATGCGCACCGACGTGCATACTTTTGCATTCTCGGTGGCGGCCAACTCGATTCTGTCGTTCTTCCCGTTTGTCGTGCTGCTGATGACGCTCATCCGGCGAGTTTTCCATTCACGCGTGATGTACGACGTGGTGGTTGAGCTGCTGCGCGACTATCTTCCCGCCGGACAGGAGTTCGTGATCCGCAACCTGAACGCAATGGTAAATACACGCCAACGCGTGCAGGTGGCCTCGCTGGCCATCCTGCTGGTCACCTCTTCAGGAATATTTATGCCGCTGGAAGTCGCGCTCAATCGCATCTGGCGATTTCCCACAAACCGCTCCTACTTCGGCAATCAACTGATCTCACTCGGCTTGGCCTTCGGTTGCGGCGTGCTGGCGCTGCTTTCCGTCGCCTTGACCGCGGGCAATGTGTCGCTGATGGGAGTCCTTTTGCGCGGCCACGGGACCGGGTTCATTCGCCTGGTGGGATTCCTGGTAATGAAGGTCTCCGCCCTCGCCGCCAGCATAGCAATCTTCTTCCTCATTTACTGGCTGCTGCCCAACGGCAAAGTGCCGGCGCGCGCCGTCATACCTACGGCCATCATCATGGGCTTACTTTCCGAGGCTTTGAAGTATGGCTATATCCTGGCCTTGCCCTGGCTGAATTTCGGCGAAGTGTACGGCCCCTTCGCGCTCTCGGTGAGCATGATGTTCTGGGCGTTCCTGTCGGGGTTGCTGCTGCTGGCTGGGGCCAATCTCAGCGCCGAAGAGCATCAGCGGCATGTGGACTAGTTGGGTTTCATTCACGAGAGCGTTGTAGAAACGTTCTCTACTTTTCCAAGGGAATGCTGCTGAAAGGAATGCCTCGTCTGCGGTTGACCCTGCAGATGACATTTTCCAGTATTTTTGGCAAAAGGTTGACTCCCGGCATCGGCGACAACGAGTTCTTCTCCACGTAGTCCTCGGCTCCGGCTTCGATTAGTTTCTGCCGATTTTTTTCGCTAAGACTGCTCAGAACCACCACCGGAATGTCGGCAGTTTGAGCATCGGCTTTCAAGTGTTGCAGGACGTCTGGCCCGCTCATCTTGGGCAAGATCATGTCCAGCAGAATCAGGTCCGGCTTCTGTTCCCGGGCCAACTTCAGCGCGGCCTCGCCGTCTTCGGCACAAACCACCTCATAGCCAGCCTGGCGGAGCGCGCGCTGGTTCGCGTACAGTATGGGCTTGCTGTCCTCAACTAAGAGAATTCTCACGTCTGGGCACCGTCTTACCTTGCCCATCGGCAGTCTTGTGCCATCGGATTAGTCGTAAACCGAGTTCAGACGGAGGAAGGAATCTGCTTTTGCGGTTTCGGCTGCTTGTTAATTCTTCGCTGGAGTGGTCAATGCCGCCATTTCGCGCCGTGCTTCCTGCGCGGGGATGAAGTCGGCATCGGCGTTCTTCCAGATATCCAGCAGTTGCTGGTAAGTCCGTGCCGCAGCCGTGCGATCGAATTGCGCCTGGGCGCGGGCCGTTCCCAGCAGACAGAAAACATAGTCGGGCGCTTGAGCGGAGCCGGTCGCTCCTTCTCCCAGGGCCAGAGCGCGGTAGCGGACGCCAGGCTCAAAATCGGCGATGGCTTGCTGCACATGCTTTGTCTCCAACGACGCACGGCCTAAGAGATGAGGCGCCTTCGTCACGAACACGTAAGGGACGGCTGAGGTCAACAGCCCTGCAACCTGCTCGGGATGGTGCGCGGCCAGGGCTGCGGCTGCTTTCACCTCAGGCAGATAAATGTCGTTGACCAGCGTATTCGTTGGTGCCTCCGCCGCCAGGCGCTCAGTTTCCTTCAGGGCCAAGCCTTCCTCACCGCACCAGGCAAGGGCCAAAGCGGCGTCGGGAACGGTTGCCGCCGAGCGGTCGAGCGTCAATCCATGGTGGGCAGCGTCGCGCGCGGCGGAACAATTGGATGCCAGCGCATCATGCAAAGCCTTGATCGCATAGAGTCCGCCCGCGGCATCGGACAGGTGCTGCTGCTCGGCCTTTTGTGCCGCCTGCTCCCACTGCCGGTCCGCCTCATGCATTTTTCCCAAGAAGAGATACATCGTCGCCGCATTCCCCTGCACGGTGAAACCGTCGGGACGGCTGGCTGCCCACTGTACGTGCTTCTCCCACTCCGGCCGGCCAGAGATAAAATCGTCCAGCATGGCGTTGCTCTGATAATTGGTGTTGTCACTGCCGCCCTGGTCCAGCGCCTCTTTCAGGTAACGCTCCCCTTGCTGAGTACGGTCGATGGTCATCAGCGTACCGGCGGCGTTATTCGCCGCCACGTTGTCCCAGCGAGCAATCTCCCAGGTCTTCTCAAAACCCGTGGCAGCCTGTTCAAAGTCGCCAACGGTTTGGTAAGCGGACGCCAGATTGTTCCATGCGGCGGCGTCCCGCGGATAGGTCGCCACGAACAGCTTGTAGGAGTCGAGCGCCTTCGGCATATCGTACTGCTGCAAGGCGTTCTGCGACTCGATGTACATCCGCTCGCGCTCCGTGACCCGCTCCCGTAAATCGTAGGCCTTCTTCAGGTAATCCACCGCTTTGGCTACGGCGCCTTGATTTCCATAAGCCACGCCCAGGCGTGCATACGCCATGGCAAAGCTCGGATCGAGCCGGATCGCCTCCTGATAAAAGGAAGCGGCCTGAGGGAAGTCGCGCCCCAGGCGGTGTTCGTCTTCTCCCAACGAAAACGCGTGGAAGGCCTGTAGCGAGGCCGTGGTCACGTTGGTGTAAGGAGTCGTCAGCTTCTGGATCGATGCCATCGACTCGCCCAGCCGCGCCCGCATGGCCGTAGCGGCATTGGAAACCGCTTGCAACACGCCTGTCTTATCGGCAGCGGTCACCTGCTCCCGTGCGAATATCTCTCCCGTGCCGCAGTTCACCGCATTAATCTGGATTACATAGGACGAGCCCAGCGCGGCGATCGTCCCGGCCAGGTATGCCTTCACTCCCAAACGCTGGCCCAGCTGTTGCGCCAGTTCAGGTGTGATCCTTTGATCGCGCGACTGCCCCAGATACTGCAAATTGTTGTGCAGTTCGGCATCGCTGACCAGTTGCAGCAGCGGCGACTGTTCGAGCTGAATGGCCAACGCTTCCTTCAACGTGGAATCGAACACCGGGTCGCCGGTTTGATTCGTGAAGTCCGCCAGGATCAGCTGATCTTTGTCCGTAAGTTGCGGCGCCTGATGCTTGCGCCAGTAGAATCCTCCCGCAATCAAAGCCAGAGCCAAAACTACGACGGTGGGAACCACGAACTTCCACCACATCCGCGGAGGGGCCGACAGCGGCACGGACGCAACACTCCCCGAACCCGAAGAAGACAAACTCGAAGAAGAAGCGGAACTCGACAACACCGCCGCCGAGCGCCCGCTGGTTTTCCTCCCGTCCCCAGCCGCCTGCGATTCCACCTGCGGAGTTGCACCTGACGCCGGCCCGGAAGACGAAGAACTCACCGCCGCCGACCGCCCGGACTCCAGATCCCGCTTCAGGCGCAGCAGTTCCGATTTAATATCCACGGCATGCTGGTAGCGCAGGTCGCGGTCTTTTTCGAGCGCCCGGTTGATCACGTCTTCCAGCTTCGCCGGCAAGTCGGGATTCAGGCGCACCGGCGCCACCGGCGCCCGGTTCATGATCGCGTCAAAGATCACTCCCGAAGTTTCTCCGCGAAACGGCACCGCCCCGGTCGCCATTTCATAGAGAACGATCCCAAACGAGAACAGATCGGTGCGCGAATCGAGGGGCTTGCCCCGCACTTGCTCCGGAGACATATAAGCCACCGTCCCCAGCGCCGAGCCTGGGCTGGTCAAATGCTGAGCGCCGGTGCCCTCGGTCTTGGTGACTTCCGCAGGGTCTAGCAGGTGGCTGCTATCTTGTGTGACTTTGGCCAGTCCAAAATCGAGGATCTTGGCCGATCCCCGCAGCGTGACAAAGATGTTCGCCGGCTTGATGTCGCGGTGCACGATGCCCTTGGAGTGCGCCGCATCGAGCGCGTCCGCCACATCAATGGAGATAGCGAGCAGCTTCTCCAGTTCCAGAGGCTCATTGCCGATCACATGCTTCAGGGTCTCGCCTTCCAGATATTCCATGACGATGAACGCGAGCCCGCCCTCTTCACCGATGTCGTAGATGGTGCAGATATTGGGATGATTGAGCGCGGAAGCGGCCTGGGCCTCGCGGCGAAAACGGCTGAGCGCCGCCGCGTCACGCGTGACATCTTCAGGAAGAAACTTCAGGGCGACGAAGCGGTGCAGCCGCGTGTCTTCGGCCTTGTACACCACACCCATCCCGCCGCCGCCGAGTTTCTCGATGACTTTGTAGTGAGAGATGGTTTGCCCAATCATGTTTTCAGAAACGGCGTCCGCAACGACTGGACCAGAAGTCTGGTGAGCCATCTTAGGGGTGGGCGGAACCAAAGTCAACGCGAAGAACAGAGTAAGAAATAAGGCCTGCGAAATGAAGGACGAACTGTTTGGGACGTGCCAGAGAACTCATCAACCTTTCTGGGTAGTTGCCCAACGTGCTGCAGAGGGTCTTCCACAGTGGCACAAGGTCACTCGTCACTGACAGCACCCGATTCACCATGAGATAAGGCCAGAGATGTTCCACCGCACTACGAGCGCATGAAAGAGGAAAAGAAAATGATGAAATTCGAATACTCAACCAAGCCATTTATGGCGCTACTATTGGGCGCTTTGCTTGTAGGCAGCGGAATCGGAAGCGTCTTTGCCGGCGTTAACCCCAGCGTTGCCGTTGCTCCCGGCATTCTTGCCGGCGCAGCTACAGAACCCACCGTGATTTCGTCAAGTCCCAGTAACTGGGCCGCGAACGTACCGACCAGTATAAATACCGGCGATAACGTTGTGACTGGCACCACAGTGACTGCAACCTTCAGCCAGCCGATGGACCCGGAAACACTGAGCTCGTCCTCGCCAGGAAATTCGCTCGCGTTCACGGTCAAAGAGACAAACGGAAACGGCGTTCCCGGAACCGTCGTCATGAGTGAAGCCAACACTGTGGCGACCTTTACGCCCACCGCGTCCGCTCTCAACCCGAATACCAACTACACCGCCACAGTTACCACGGCGGCGAGGAACGCAGGTGGCGTTGCCATGGCCCATCCCATTTCATGGAGATTTACCACCAACGCCGTCGCGCTTACGGGACAGACACCAGTGCCGCTTGGACAAGCAGGTATTTTCGCGATCCTGACCAAATCAGGAATCACCGACGTCTTCCCATCGTCTATCACTGGGGACATTGGAGCTAGTCCAATCACTGGAGCCGCTATCCATGTTACGTGTGCGGAAATGGTGACAGGGACAATTTACTCCGTGGATGCGGCGGGGCCTCTTCCCTGCAGGGTAACCGACCCCACCTTACTCACAACGGCTGTAGCCAACATGCAGACCGCCTACACCGACGCTGCCGGACGAACGAATCCCAATTTCCTGAACCTGGGAGCCGGACAGATTGGCGGGCTAACTCTGGCCCCCGGCCTCTACAAATGGACTACTGGTGTTTCAATCGCAACGAACGTTACGCTCTCCGGTGGCGCAAACGACGTCTGGATATTCCAGATAGCGGGAACGCTTAGTCAGGCAAGCGCTACGAAGATGATCCTGCAAGGCGGCGCGCTGCCCAAGAACATCTTCTGGCAAGCTGCCGGTGCTGTGTCCATTGGAACGACTGCCCAAGTTGAAGGGACAATCCTGGGTAAAACAAGGATCGCCATGAAGACGGGTGCATCGGCAAACGGCAGACTGTTAGCACAAACCGCCGTCACGCTTCAACAGAATGCGGTTACTCGGTAGGTGGGTTCGGGGTCACCGGAGTGCGTTGCCGGTATCTTGTATTTGCCTGATAACCGCCGCGCACTCCGGAGACCACACCCGCCCCACGCCCTTTCGCCACAGTCTGCGCCGCGGCCTACCCCGGTCCCTCGCCGCTATTCCCCGTCGTGGCGTGTAGTCACCTTGCCGTCACCCTACGCCACTCCGGTCAACCCGACAGAGAAAGCACTTCCGTGCTGGAACGCTGACTAGAACGCCCAGAAGACAATTCCCGCATCCCAGAAATCCACAGGCCCTTCGTGACATCCGTCACTGCGCCAGCCCTGCCCGACCATTAGGATGACTTCGGTTTCCCAGATTCCTCCGAGCAGACATTCAGTCCCAGGTGATGGCTATGGCCGGGAGTTGTTGGCGTCTGCTCGCCGCCTTCTTGTTGATTTTCGTGGCACCGACGTTTCTGCGCGGCCAGGATGCCGTTGCGGATCGTTCCCCGGCTGCCGCGCCCCTCTTCGCACCGAACCTCGCGCCCTTGGGATACTCTCCACCCACTGCGCCCGTCTGGATTCCCCCTCCCACGTTGCCCCGGCGCTATCCGGTTGCTTCCCCGGTTTTCCAGCAACTCGTCCGCGCCGCGGGGATCATTTTCACCGGCAGGGTCACCGCGATCGGACGCCCTACCGCATCTTCCGGACAGTATCCCGCATCCACAACCGTCACATTCCAGGTTGAACGTGCCCTGCGCGGCACTTCGCCGGGCAAGACCTTGACCATCCACGAGTGGGCTGGCCTTTGGACCAGCGGTGAGCGCTACTACGTCGGCGAGCGCGTCCTTCTGTTTCTGTATTCCCCGGGCAAGCTAGGCCTCAGCAGTCCAGTCGCCGGGGCCATGGGCCGGTTCGCGATGGATTCCCAGGGCAGGATCGTGATGAGCCCACAGCACATCGTCACCTTGACGGCCGATCCCATCCTGGGCGGAAAAACCGTCGTCTCTTACACGGACTTCGCACAGGCAGTGCGCCGCTCCAGCGGAGAGGAATGAGCCTAACGTGACCCTACCGACGAGCATAACCGCGCGCTCATTCTTCCTCCGGCTGGCCTCGGCTCTGGCGATAGTCTTTTTCTTCGCTATACTCGCCCGCGCCGGCGGCCCTGAATATGTGGCTGGCTCCAGCTACTTCAACTCTTCGACCATGGGCCAGCCTCTCACCTGGTCCTTGGGCCAGGTAAACTACTATACGGATCAGGGCGACCTGAGCCCTATCCTGCCGAACTCAGCCGCGAATGCCTTCGTGTCCACCGCCTTCGCTCAGTGGACGGCCGTTGCTACCGCAGCCCTTACGGCCACCAACGTTGGACAGCTCGCCGAAGACGTCAACGGAAGCAACATCGCCGTCGACAGCAACGGAACCGTCACCGCTCCCACCGATATCACTCCCTCCGCCACGCAAACCCCCGTGGGCATCGTCTACGACTACGATGGTTCGGTCACTGACGCTGTGCTCGGTGCGGGCGCGGGCGATTCGTCGCAATGCTTCTGGAACGCAGTCTACGGCGGCGTGGACAACTTCAGCGCCGGCGCAAATTTCCTCCACGCGCTGGTCGTGATCAACGGCCAGTGCGCGTTGCAGTCTTCCCAACTTACTGACGTCGAATACCGCCTCGTTCGCGTGTTAGGCAGCGTGCTCGGTATGGGTTGGTCACAGATGAATCTGAACGTGATCACCGGCGACCCGCCTCCTACCCTCGATGACTTCGCGGGCTTTCCCGTCATGCACTTCATGGACCCGGCGAATTGCATACCGATCACTCTCTGTTATGCAAACCCCTACCAGCTCGCGCCCGATGACGCCGCTGCGCTCTCTCGACTTTATCCCGTCGGAGCTTCGGGTCCTTCCACTCCCACCGCGCGCATTTACGGCTCGGTTTACTTCGTAAGTCACCAGGGAGGCCCAGCTCAGCCCATGCAGGGCGTGAACGTATTCGCGCGCTGGATTGATCCTTCCACCAACCAGCCTTCACACGATTACGCGGCCTCGTCGGTTTCCGGATTTCTCTTCACCGGCAATGCCGGCAATCCCATCACGGGATGGAACGATGCCGCGGGCAACCTCTATAGTGAGTTCGGATCAAGCGATGGAACGGTGGAAGGATTTTTCGATCTCGGCGGACTGCCCATCCCGAACGGCGCGAGTACGGCGCAATATCAGCTTTCGGTTGAGGCTCTGGATCCGTTGTGGTCGGCCGGCGTGTGCCCTTACGACGATTCTCAGGTTGCGCCTTCTGGCGCTTTCCAGCCAATCGTGGTAACCGTGAGCGCGGGCGGCGAGTTTGAACAGGACGTTCTCATGGCTGGCAGCGCCCAGCCCGTAGCGCAGTGGGCCGCGACCGAAACGTGGAGCGCACCCGCGACCGTTCCTTCCCCAGGCGATTGGGTGGGTTCGTTGAGCGGTTACGGCGACGCTGCCTACTTTCTGATCACTGCCCAGGTTAATCGCACTTTGTCGGTAGCCGTCACCGCACTTGATGAAACCGGCGCCCCGAGTGAGTCCAAAGCCGAGCCTGTGGTCGGGATCTGGACCTTGGGCGACCCGGAAGGCGCAGCCCCGCCTTCTCTAACACCGGCCCCGTTCAATTCGGCGACTTTCGCCATGAGCCGTCTCGATGCGGAGATCTTGAGCTCGAACAGCTTTATCATCGGCATCTCCGATCTGCGCGGCGATGGCCGCCCCGATTATCACTACCACGCGCACGTGCTCTACGGAGACTCGGTGATTCCTTCACGAGTCCCGATTGCCGGCGGCGCAATTACTTTGCTGGGCACCGGGTTTGCCCCCGGGCTCACCGTCACCGTGGGCAGCGCCACCGTGCCGCTGCTGGCCACCAATGCCAGCCAGATGCTGGTAGCCGCTCCCGCGCAAAGCGACGGGCCACAGACCATCACCATTACCGACCCGGTCAGCGGTTCATTCTCCATCATGACCAGTGCGCTCACCTTCGGGGCTGCTTCCACCGACGAGATCCTTCTGCTGCAGGGAGCAAATCCTCCAACGCCGGTCGGAGCGCAAGCCACCAATCCCGTGAGCGTGCGCGTGGTCGCCTCCGATGGCGTTACAGCGGTGGCCGGAGCAACCGTAGGATGGACCACCACGAACGGCGCCACACTCTCAATCTGCGGAGGCGTTTCCGCGTGCTCGGCGATCAGCGATGAAAGCGGGATGGCTTCCACCTGGGTCACGCCCGCAGCCACCGGGACTGCGACCATCACCGCGACGCTCGCCCCCGGCGTCTACAACCCGGCGCAGTCGGTTACCGGCACGCTGTTTGCGACGTCCTCCTCCTTGGACATCGGAATGACCACACCCTACCTTTGGATTGCCCAGGGAGCTGCGGTGAGCGTGCCGATTACGGCGCGGGTCTTAAGCACAGGCGTTCCCCAGAGTGGTGAAACTGTGAACTTTACAGTCGCACAGGGCTCCGGCTCGCTCAGTGCAGCGAGCGCGGCAACCAACAGCAACGGCTACGCCTCGGTCACGCTCATGTTGACCAACTTCACCGCCAACGTACAAGTCACCGCGTGCGTCGCCCCCGGAAACAATCCTTGCCAAACCGTCTATGGGAATGCAGTGGCCGCTGCGCTGCTGAACTTGCAGGCCGTATCCGGCGCGGGCCAGGTCGCCACAGGGCAGGCGTTTCAGCCTCTGATGGTGCGCGTGACCGATTCCTCCACTCCGCCGAATCCAATCCTCGGAGCGAGCGTGCTGTTTCAATCCACTGTGCTCCGTCCGGCGGGGAACAATCCAATACTGACACCGGGAGACTCCACGGTCACGCAAACCGGAATGACGGTCATTCTGAGTACCAGCCAGAACAGCGTGCAAAGCGATGCCAACGGCTTGGCCAGCTTCGTCCCTTCAGTGGGATCGTTCACTGGAATGCTCGAGATTCAGATCCAGGTCTCGACCGGAACCACGGCGGCGCTCCAGGATGCGATGGAGACCCTTCCGGCCGGCAGCGGCGGGAACACTTCCCCACCCACGAGTAGCCCGTGGCGCGGAAGTGTTCCCGCCCAGGAGTATGATCACGTAATTGCGAGCCATGAACGCTGAAAGATACGTCTAAACTACAGCGCAGCCTCGTCGTTTCGCCAGGAACGAGTCGAGTTGGACTCGAGCATCGCGTTGCGTAAGGTCGGCCAAGGCTTTCTTGGCGTCGCGGTTTGGAGTTTTCGACCTGAGCTTGCCTTAACTCTACGCCCTCCGCAATAGTTGAGGTTGCTATTTCCCTCGTGCTTCTTGCTATCGATCCCCGTTTGCGCTAAGTTGATCGGTCACAACGTTGATGGCAACTTCTGATCAACTCGAACAGCAACTTCAGCGATGGGTTGCAGATGGGATTCTTGACTCGCAATCGGCGGGACGCATTCGCGAATTCGAGGCTGCTCGCGAATCTCCCGGCATGCGGTGGCCAGTGGTGTTCGCCATCGCATTCGGTTCCATAATGGTGGCTGCCGGCGTGTTGCTGTTCGTAGCAGCTCACTGGGAAGATCTCTCGCCCGCGCAGCGTTTTCTGCTCGTGTTGGCCATGACCTCTGGCTTTCACCTGGCTGCGGGAGCGTTCATGCCGCGCATGCGCATGCTTGGGCTGGCACTGCATGCTGTTGGGACCGTCGCCCTGGGCGGCGGCATCTTCCTGGCCGGACAGATCTTCAACCTTCAGGAACACTGGCCGGGGGGCATTCTCTTGTGGGCGATTGGTGCTGTTCTCTCCTGGCTGGTACTGCGGGATTGGGTTCAGGCCACCCTCGCTGCCCTGCTCGTCCCCGCCTGGATCGCTTGCGAGTGGAGCGTACGCGCCGAACATTTCAGTGGCATGGAAAGAATCCTGGTTCAGTTCCTTACCCTGGTGGCGATCACGTATTTGAGCGCCCGTCGCGGCAGGGAGGATTCCTACTTCCGGCAGGCTCTGGCCTGGGCAGGCGGACTCGCTTTCCTTCCTCTGAGTGCAATGTTGGCAGTGGGCGAATGGAATTGGTATGGGCTCCAGCATCCGCCGATCGCGTTTTCGCTGCACGTCGTTGGCTGGCTGATCGCATTCGCACTGCCTGTGCTGGCCGCATGGTTTCTGCGAGGCAAAGCGGCCGTGTGGAACCTCGGGTTCGCCTTGTGGGTTTTCGTCGTTGGACTCCTCGACAGCCGCGAAAAATCCCAGAACTTGGCCATTTACGGACTGTGCGCGCTGGCTGCGATTGGAATGGTGGTCTGGGGCTTGCAGGAGCAGCGCCGCGAGCGCATCAATCTTGGTGTGGCGGGCTTTGCCCTTACCATTATCGTTTTCTATTTCTCCGACGTAATGGACAAACTGGGCCGCTCGGCATCGCTGGTCGGGTTCGGACTGTTGTTCCTGCTGGGAGGATGGCAGCTCGAGCAGTTGCGCCGCAGGTTGGTAGCGCGTACTACCGGAGGTACGCGATGAAGCCGATGACAAGGGCAGTGACGGTAGCGCTGATTCAAATCCTGATTGTCTCTTCGCTCGGTGCCAAGCTGCTCTACGACCGGCGCACACGCCCGCAGGCGTGGTTTCTTACCCAGCGCTATGATCCAAACCTCCCCATCCGCGGGCGCTATCTTAGCTTGCAATTCGAAGTGAAGGACCCGCGATCTCCCGAGGAAATCCAGCGCAGGTTCGCGAGCGAGATTCAGGTCAATCAAAATCAGCGCTACAACACTTTTTACGGCTTCGGCCAGGAGTGTGGCTCCATCGGGCTGCAAAATGGATCGCCGGTTGCCGAGTTCGATAACAGCGCGCCATACGGCTGCGACAACCTCAGTTTTCAGCGCTGGAACAGTAACGGGCGCACCGTCTTGCGCGTGATAGAGCCGATTCTCTTTTTCATTTCCGACACCGCCAAGGATCCAACGTCGCTCGCGCGCGGAGACGAGCTGTGGGTGCTCGCAACCATCCCGCGCAAAGGCCCGCCCAGGCCAATCGCGCTAGGCATCAAGAAGGCGGGGGAAACAAACATCCAGAGGCTCGTCCTCAATTAGAGCCTTGTTTTGCCCGAGCCCGAAGCCCGCCTTCACTTCGTCCCCTGACTCTTCGTCCATTGATCGACCCAGTCGTTCACCGTCTTGTACCAGAGCTGCGAATTTTGCGGCTTCAGCACCCAGTGGCCTTCGTCGGGGAAATACAACATCTTCGACGGCACGCCTTCCATCTGCAGCGTGGTGAAGAGTTGCAGGCCTTCGCTTACGTCGAGGCGGTAATCGCGCTGGCCGTGGATGACCAGTGTAGGCGTCTTGAAATTCTTCGCGTACTGGTGCGGCGACCATTTCTCGTAGCTGGCGCGGTTGTCGTAGGGAGTGCCTTTGAACTCCCAGTCGTTGAACCAGAGTTCTTCGGTGGTGCCCCATGCGGATTCGGCGTTGAACATGCCGTCGTGCGACACCAGGCACTTGAATCGGTCGGTATGGCCGAGGATCCAGTTGATCATGTAGCCGCCGTAGCTGGCGCCCAGCGCGCACTCCCGGTCTTTGTCGATGAACGGGTAGGTCTTCTCGGCGTAGTCGAGGCCCTTCATCAGGTCCTCAAACGGAGCGCCGCCCCAGTCGCCGTTGATGGCGTCGATGAATTTCTGTCCGTAGCCGGTCGAGCCGTGGAAGTTGATCATGATGACGACGTATCCGCTGGGCGTCGCAGCAGTGGGCGCAGCGAACAGTTCGGGATTCCAGCGAAAGCTCCAGTCGTCTCCCCATGCCCCCTGCGGCCCGCCGTGGATGAGGAACTTCACGGGATATTTCTTGCTGGCATCGAAGTTCGGCGGCTTGACCAGGAAGCCCTGGACTTTGTCTTCGTGAGCACCGGTGAACCAGAAGGATTCGAGCGGCGACATGGTGACTTGGGAGAGGAGGGCATCGTTAAGATGACTCACCTTGTAAATGGGAGGAGGCGGAAGGTGCCCACAAGGATTGTCCCTTCCGTTTGGGCACAGCAGGGAACTGTAGATCGCGTTCGGCTCCTCTAGGGAGTTGACCGTAAACAAAATATTCTGGCCGTCGGGAGTGACGATGAAATCATCGGCGGTCGCGGTTACCATCATCAGCGGAAGTTCAAGGCGCTCTCCCGTTGATACCAGCAAAGAAGAAACCGTCGATCTCCCTGCATCGTCGGTGCCGAAGAGAATTCGAGTTGAGTAAGGTGACCACGTAAACGTTCCAACCCAGCGATCAAAATTCTCCGTCAGATTTTTCTTCTCGCCGGTCTTGCGGTCGTACAGCATCAGCCGGAAGCGGTCGCTCTCGTATCCCGGACGCTGTTGGGCGCGGTAGGCGATGTAGCGGCCATCGGGCGAATAGAGCGGCGTCGAGTCGCTGGCGGGATTGTCGGCGGTGATGTTCTTGGTCTGGGCCAATACCTGCGAAGGTGTTGGATCTATCGGCAAATCCTTTAACGAAACGATCCACAGATCGTTGTTGGTGGAAGCCGCCGGATTCTTGTCGTGATTCGAGGTGTAGCAAATCTCCTGCCCGTCGGGCGAAAAAGCATAATCATCCTGCCCACCGAGCGAGAACACGGGCGCATCGTAGTCGCCGGGGGTGAGATCGCGATATGAAGTCGCGAAATATTGTCGGTTGCTGCATGGCTGCCCTGGCGCATTCACGCATTTCGGGGCTCCAGCCGATCTGATGTTTGCCAGCAGTAAGTGAGTACGCTTGCCCTCCTTGTAAGTATTCCAGTGGCGATAGAGCAGGTTATCGAAAACGAGCGCCTTCACTTTTGAATTTTTCTCCTGGTAAAACCTCTTCGTGTTGCAGGAAATTTCATTCGGCTGGCCGTTGCACTCCGGGTACACATCAGAGGTGAACAAAACGCTCTTTCCATCCGGCGACCACAATTCCCCGCCGGCTTCGGTCACGATTGAAGTCAGCTGCGATGTGCTAATTGCCTTTCCCGCCTCGCCGTCAAAATCCGCAACCCACACCTGCGATCCACCAGTTTTGTTGGAGAGAAACGCAAAGCGCTTGCCATCCGGCGCCCAGCGCGGGCGGTCGGAATCCTGTTCGGCGATGATCTCGCGCTCCTGACCTCCAGCCGTCGGCACGATCCAAATGTGGGGTGTCTTTGTGTTCTTCTCTAAATCCACATCGACTACGCTGAAGATCACCCACTTACCGTCGGGCGAAACCTCAGGCTCGCCCACGCGCTTGAGCTTCATCATGTCTTCGAAGGTGAAGGGATGCTTGGCCTGGGCGAAGGCGGGGAATGCGAGACAGATAAGAACGAGAGAGGCGAGAAAGATACGTCGCATTAGATGTCTCCTGGGACAAACGGAGAAGTTTAGCAGGGTTTGGGTAGCGCCGCCGTCCCCGACGCAACACCGAAGCTTCGCAGACA
>Ga0208190_1000137_pt1 | contig 28250 bp, 27 predicted proteins | sample June2015DPH_13_1_FD_184708 | JGI IMG/M metagenome (GOLD analysis project Ga0208190, IMG submission 184708) | Peatland microbial communities from SPRUCE experiment site at the Marcell Experimental Forest, Minnesota, USA - June2015DPH_13_10... | ecosystem: Environmental > Terrestrial > Soil >... | reverse complement strand
GCATGCCGCGGATCAGCCACGCCACGTAGAGGGCCAGCGCCACGGCGAAGAAGAACAGGATGTGTCCGCGAACGTTTTGCTTGCTCTGCGCGGATTGATTCATATCAGGCGATCCTTACATGCCGGGCTCATGCGCAGCGATGATGGTTCGCTGCGCGCTGGCCGCTGTTCACTGCCCACCGTTCACCGCCCACCTTCCACGGATGCTGTCTTCTGTCTACCGCTTCACGCCTTCTGTTTGTCGTTCACTAACCACTAATCACTAATCACTAACCACTGCTTCTTGCTCACTGTCCACTGATAATTCCCCCAACGATTCCGCCAAGAAGTCCGGCTGCCGGCGCCTGCGCCGCTTCGGGATGCGGCAAATACTCGTAGATCTGCATCGCCAGCCGCGAGATGGGCAGCGTTTGCAGCCAGATCGTGCCCGGACCGACCATCCGCGCCAAAAAGATTCCGTCGCCGCCGAAGATCATGTTCTTGATTCCCGGAACCGTGGTGATCTGGAAACCAACCGAGGATTGGAAGGCTCCCACATGTCCCGGATGCACAAAAAGGATCTCGCCGGGCGCGAGATCCTTCTGGATCAGTTCGCCCGACAACTCGATCCACGCCGTCCCCACGCCGCCCACCTTTTGCAGTAGGAATCCGCTGCCGCCGAAGATGCCCGCCCCGAGCGACTGCTGGAAACCGACCGAGATCGTCACCTGCGGCGTGGCGCATAGGAATCCGTGCCGGTGCACCATGTATTCCGGCCCCTGCCCAAGCTGCACAGGCACAATGTGCCCCGGCACCCTGGTGGCAAACGACACGGAGCCCTGGTACTGGATGGCGCGGTACTCGGTCATGAAGATGCTGCCGCCGCCGGCCACGCGCTTGACGACGCCGAAGAATCCCCCACCCCCGCCCGCCTGCGTGTGCGTCGTCATCTGCACACTCGCAGTCATCCACGAGAGCTCTCCGCTCTCTGAAAACACGCTCTCGTTGGGATCGAGCAGCACTTCGAGCACCGGCATAGTGGTGCCCAGAATCCGGGTTTGCATAAGGAGTCCCTCCTGTTAGTGAACAGTGTAATGGCCGCAATGCAGGCACGAAGAGAATGTTTGTGGATTTGGAAAAAGTAGGTCGCTGCGAAATAAAGGCCGGATCTGACCTGCGGTCGAAAGCTATTGCTCGTCTCGGTGAGCAATGATGTACTCCTTGATGCGGTCGTAGACATCGCTCGGAAGCACGCCGTGATCCAGCAGGTCTTGCTTGGTTCGGTAGGGCCTGAAGCGGATGATGCGTCCGGCCCAGCTCGGCGTCAATCCTGGAACCTTCGCGAGTTCCGCTGCGCTGGCGTGGTTAATGTCGACGCGAGCCTCGGGCGGCGGAATGGACCTTGTCTTCGCTGATGCTTGCGGGGAGGCAGACTGTGATTGGCTGAATGCTCCGTTCGCCAATGCAGCGATGCAGACCGCGAGCACAGGGATGGCCGCAAATTGCTTTCCAGCTCGCACAGGTTCAGTCTCCGATCATGCTGAACTCGTCATGCATTTGTCCAGGTGCTCCAGCACGTGCGGCCACGCGTCCTCGTGCCGTTTCTTCGATACCTCGTCGGGAAAGCCCGCATGCGTGAGGCGGAGCAGAGTGCCGCCGGCTACCGCAATCAGCTCGACCGTCACTTGAGTTTCCACGCCCTTGGTTGCAGCGGTGAGCCAGGTGAGCTCAACAAGCTGGGGGCGCGTGAGGCGAAGGAAGCGTCCGTAGTGCGGATGTCGTTGGCCCTCGAATTCGGTTTCGAAGAAGAAAGCCGCGCCGATTTCGGGCCGCATCGAGACCGAGCCGGACGCGGCAAACCAGCGGTCGAATTGTTCCGTCCAGGCGCGGAAAAGCAGATCGGGAGACGCGCTCATCACGCGCTCGCAGGTAAACGAAAGCGGTCTTTGAGACAGATCGGGCGAACGCATGGGCCAGGATTCTCCTTTCCAGGATTCCCGCATGAAGGCCAACCAGATCATTTGACACCAAAAGGGCTTTACCCGTACCTTGAAAAGAGATGCAGAGCCTCCGCCACCACGGCCATCACCACCACCATGGGACAACCATGCCGGCGGACTGCCATGGCCTGAACTAATCGGCCAGAGAGATCGAAAAGAAGCACTCAAGCCCGCCGGCGAACGACGCTGGTGGGTTTTTTCGTGTTTGGAGAGAAACTTCAACCCCAACCGGGGGACAAAGACAGGATGAGAGATGAACCAGACGACAGCGGCGATTGATTTTGAAAAAATGGATGGCCTGGTGCCGGGAATCGTGCAGGATTCGCGCACCGGCGAGGTGCTGATGCTGGGTTTTTTGAATCCGGCCAGCTATGCCAGGACGCAGGAGACCGGCTTTGTGACCTTTTGGAGCCGCACACGCCAGAAGCTATGGATGAAGGGCGAGACCAGCGGCAACCGGCTGCGCATCGTTTCGGCAGCGACCGACTGCGACAATGACACGCTGCTATTTCGCGTGGAAGTGGAAGGCGACGGCCTGGTTTGCCACGAGGGCACAGTGAGCTGTTTTACAAAGCCAATCGCGATGACTGCGGAGGTGAGCCGTGGGTAGCAAACTTCGACTCGGAATTCCCAAAGGCAGCCTGCAGGATGCGACCATCGCGCTGTTCAAGCGCGCAGGATGGAACATTTACGCGGACGGCCGCTCCTATTTTCCTTCGATAGACGATGGCGACATCGAGTGCATGCTGATTCGCGCGCAGGAGATGGCTCGCTACGTTGATCACGGCGTGCTCGATGCAGGTTTAACCGGCATCGATTGGGTTGTCGAAAGCGGCCTCGATCTCGCGAGTGTGACGACGCTGACCTATGCCAAGCAAAGCCGGCGCAAGGTGCGCTGGGTTCTGGCCGTGCCCGAGGCAAGCAGTTATGAAAAAGCCGAAGATCTCGAAGGCAAGATTATCGCCACTGAGCTGGTAGAAGTGACCAAGCGCTACTTTGCCTCGAAGGGAGTGAGCGTGAAGGTGGAGTTCAGTTGGGGCGCGACTGAGGTGAAGCCGCCGATGCTTGCCGACGCGATTGTCGAAGTGACGGAAACGGGTAGCTCGCTCAAGGCCAATCACCTGAAGATCATTGACACCGTGATGGAGAGCGAGACGCACCTGATCGCGAGCAAAGCCGCTCTGGGCGACGCATGGAAGCGGCAGAAGATCGACCAGATCGCACTCATGTTGCGCGGCGCCATTGACGCGCAGGCGCAGATCGGGTTAATGCTCAACGTGAAGCGCGGCGATCTCGAGGGTGTGCTGGCCGTGCTGCCGTCGCTAAATTCGCCGACCATTTCGCAATTGAGCGATTCGGAATGGGTTGCGGTGAATACGATTCTGGAAGAGCGCGTGGCCCGCGACGTGATCCCGCGGCTGAAAGCGGCGCGCGCGACGGGAATTGTGGAGTATCCCCTGAATAAAGTTGTGCTGTGACGAGAGACGAACGATGAAGCTGATCCGGACCACAGGACGATACGCTGGGGAAGCGGCGGAGACGCTGGCCGCCCTCGAGCAGCGCGGCGGAACAGCGCTGGACGCGGTGTTGCCCGCGGCGAAGCGGATTGTGACCGATGTTCGCAAACGCGGCGACCGCGCGCTGTTGCGTTACGCGGCGAAGTTCGATGGCCTCGTCGGGCCGAATGCGATGCGCGTAACACGGGAAGAGATGGCGGCGGCTTGGAAGGCGCTCGATCCCGCTCTGCGCGATGCGCTCACCATGGCTGCCGACCAGATTCGCGGATTCGCGCAGCGGCAGATGCCAGGATCGTGGAATGACTCGACGGTCGACGGGCTGACGACGGGCCAGCTTGTGCGTTCGCTCGGGTCCGTTGGGTGCTATGTGCCAAGCGGACGGCATCCGCTGCCTTCGACTTTGTTGATGACGGCGATTCCAGCGCAAGTGGCAGGCGTGAAGCGGATCGTTGTGGTCTCGCCGAAGCCCGCGGAGGAGACATTGGCTGCAGCGCACTTGCTCGGGATCGAGGCGTTCTATCGTCTCGGTGGCGCGCACGCCGTGGCGGCGCTGGCCTACGGTACCGAAAGTCTGCCGCGCGTGGATAAAATTGTGGGGCCGGGAAATCTCTATGTGACCGCGGCCAAGCGCCTCGTCGCGTTCGACTGCGCCATCGACATGCTCGCCGGACCGACAGAGATCATGGTGACCAGTGAGCGCGGCAATGCAGCCGACATTGCCAGCGATCTGGTGGCGCAGGCGGAGCATGATCCTGAGGCGCTGGCGATCTTTGTGACGACGAGCGAAAGGTTGGCGCGGGCGGTGATGGCAGAAGCGAAGCAGCGCAGCCCCAACAACGCCGTGGCGCACGAGTCGCTCAAACGCAACGGTCTGGTGATTGTGGCAGGTTCTGTGGAGGAGGCGCGACGGATCACAAATAGCATTGCGCCTGAACACTTGACCGTGGATGCGGCAAGCGACTTGGCCTGGGTCGAGAACGCAGGATCGGTCTTCGTCGGCCGATGGTCTGCGCAGCCCATGGGCGACTACATCTCCGGTCCAAATCACACTCTGCCGACGGGCGGCACTGCGCGGGTGCGCGGCGGATTGAGCGTGAATGACTTCGTGAAGCTCATCACCGTGCAACAGTACATGGCGAAGGGTGTCGAGAAGTTGGGACCTAAAGCTGCCCTGCTGGCCGAGGCCGAGGGGCTGTTCGGCCACGCAGACGCGATTCGAACGCGCCTCAAAAGGAGGTCCCGTGGCTGACGCAACGACAACTGCAACACCAGCGCCACGCGCGCGCGTGCAGCAGATGAAGGAGTATCACCCTCCGCTCGGCAGCCGAGATGCGATGCGGCTGGACTTCAATGAGAATACGCTGGAGTGCTCGCCGAGAGTGCGCGAGACGCTGGCGCAGATTTCGGCGGCAGCGCTGACGCGGTATCCCGAACGCGAGCCTGTGGAGGCGATCGTCGCCGCGCACCTCGGCCTGCGCGCGGAACAGGTAGCGCTGACCAACGGCGTGGATGAAGCGATTCATGTGCTCTTCGAGACGTTTCTCGAAGCGGACGACGAAATTCTGATGCCAGTTCCCACATACACCATGTATGAGGTTTACGCCTCGGTGACAGATGCACACGTGGTGACGGTGCAGACTGCGGATGATTTGCAGTTTCCCTTCGAACGCCTGATGGCGGCCATTACACCGCGGACGAAGGTGATCGCGATTGCCAATCCAAACAGCCCATCGGGTTCGGTGGCAGCACGCGGGCAACTCCTCGAACTGGCGCGGCGCGCACCGCAAGCAGTCGTGCTAGTCGACGAAGCCTACTTTCATTTCTTCGGCGAGACAGTAATGGATCTCGTGGGCGCATTGCCGAACCTCGTGGTCGCGCGGACATTCTCGAAAGCCTACGGGCTGGCGGGATTGCGACTGGGGCTGCTGGCCGGGCCAGCCGAATTGATGCGCTGGGTGCGGCGCGTGCTTTCGCCCTACAGCGTGAACTCGCTGGCGCTTGCCTGCCTGCCGCCCGCGCTCGAAGATACCGCGTACCTCGATTGGTATGTGAGCGAAGTGCTGGCGGCGCGTGCGGAGTTTGAAGCGGCGCTCGATGCGGCGGGAGTGCGTCGCTGGCCGAGCCGGACGAATTTCGTTCTGGTTGAGGTTGGCGCGCAGCATGCGGATTTTGTGCGCCTGATGCGCGAGGCCGGCGTGCTGGTTCGTGACCGCTCGAGCGATCCCGGTTGCGATGGCCGCGTGCGCATCACCATCGGGACACGCGCGCAGATGAAGCAGGCTGTCGCGCCGCTGAACCTGGCGATGGCCGCACTGCGCGCAGAAGGCAGGAAGTGATGAAAACGAAGAAGACCAAAGCGGCAACCAAGCAAGCGGGTCCGCGTTCGGCGACCGTCGTGCGCAACACCAACGAGACGCGCATTGAGATCGAGTTGACCATCGAGGGGCAGGGCCAATACAAAGTCACGACCGGCATTCGTTTCTTCGATCACATGCTGGAGCTGTTCACGCGGCATGGAGCGTTTGATCTCGACCTAGCATGCAAAGGCGATCTGGATGTCGATCAGCACCACACCGTGGAGGACGTTGGCATCGCGCTGGGCGAAGCGTTTGACCGGGCGCTCGGCGACAAGCTCGGCATTCTGCGCGCCGGCTATTTCGTGATGCCGATGGATGAGACGCTCGCCATTGCAGCGGTTGATTTGAGCGGGCGTGCGGCCTTTGCTGTCGACACGAAGGTGCACACGCGGCTGGTGGGCGATCTGCAGACCGAGCTGGTGACCGACTTTTTTGAAGGCTTTGCGCGTGGGGCGCGAGCCAATGTGCACGTGAAGACGATGTACGGACGGTCTAATCACCATAAGATCGAGGCCATCTTCAAGGCATTCGCGCGTGCGCTGCGCGTTGCCTGTTCCCGCGACAAACAACTCGGGAAGATGCTGCCCTCGACGAAGGGGCTTCTCTGATGCGCGTCACGGTCATCGATTACAAAGCCGGCAATCTGACCTCGGTGCTGAAGACATTGCGGCATCTAGGCGCGGAGACTTTCGTGACGGATGGCGATCTGTCGCTGGTTGAGTCGGCGGAGCGCATCGTGCTGCCCGGAGTAGGACACTTCGCAGCGACCGAGCGGCTCGACACGACGGGATTGACAGGCACGATCCGAGCCGCGATTGCGCGCGGCGTGCCATTCCTGGGAATCTGCGTCGGAATGCAGTGGCTTTATGCAGGATCGACGGAAGCGCCGCAGCAAGCGGGACTTGGATATTTTCCCGAATCGTGCTCGCACTTTGCCGAAAGCACGGAGAAAGTGCCTCACGTTGGGTGGAATTCGCTCGAAGTACGGAAAGGCTCGCGGCTCTTGGCGGGCGTCGAGCCCGGCGAGTTCGTCTACTTCACGCACTCGTACAAAGGCCCGGTTACCGCCGATACCGCGGCAGTGACGCAGTATATTGAACCGTTCGCAGCGGCCGTCGAGCGCGACAATGTGATGGGCGTGCAGTTTCACCCGGAGAAATCGGGCGAGACGGGGCTGAAGATTCTGCGCAATTTTCTCGCGTGGCGGGCGAGGGGAGCCGCATGCTGACCAAGCGCGTCATCGCCTGCCTCGACGTGCACGCTGGCCGCGTGGTAAAGGGCGTGCAGTTTGTCGATCTAATTGACGCGGGAGATCCAGCGACGCAAGCGGCAAGGCATGCGCGTGAGGGAGCCGACGAGATTGTGCTGCTGGACATCACTGCGACGCACGAGGGACGCCAGACTCTGCTCGATACAGTGCGGCGCACGGCTCTCGAGCTGTTCGTGCCATTTTGCGTGGGCGGAGGGATTCGCTCGGCGCGCGACGCGGAACAGGTGTTTGAGGCTGGCGCGGACAAGGTAAGCATTAACTCCTCGGCGCTGGCCGATCCCGCGCTCATTAGCGCGATCGGCGCGAGCTTTGGCGCGCAGGCTGTTGTGGTGGCGATCGACGCGCGTCGCGATCCCGAGGCCGCAGATCCGGTGCGCGAGGCGCAAGTGTTTGTGCAGGGGGGCCGGCGCCCCGTTGGTCGAACAGTCGTCGAGTGGGCGCGCGAAGCGGAACAGCGCGGCGCGGGCGAGATTCTGCTCACTTCGATGGACTCCGACGGAACCCGCGCAGGCTTTGATTGCGAATTGACGGCGGTGGTGAGCGAGGCTGTCGGCATTCCTGTGATTGCCTCTGGCGGCGCGGGAACGGTAGGGCACTTTGCCGAAGTGTTCGGGCGCGGAAGAGCCGATGCAGCGCTCGCGGCCAGCATCTTTCACTTTGGCGTAACGACCTCGCGTTCGCTCAAGGAAGAACTCGCGCAAGTGGGCGTACCGGTGAGGCTGCCATGCTGATTCCTTCGATTGATCTGATGGGCGGGCGCATTGTGCAACTTGTGCGGGGCGTGAAGCTCCGCCTTGCATTCGACGATTTTGAATATTGGATCGAAAAGTTTTCCAAATTTCCGTTAGTCCAGTTGATCGATCTGGACGCTGCGATGCGGCAGGGAGACAACTCCGCTTTGGTGGAGCAGATCGCCAAGCGCCTGCCGTGCCAGGCCGGCGGCGGCATTCATTCCGTTGAGCGCGCACGACGTGTGCTGGAAGCTGGAGCGAAGCGCGTGATCATCGGCTCGGCGCTTTTTTCAGCGGAGGGCGCTGTGGATACGGCGTTCGCTTCGGAACTGGTCGACAGCGTGGGCGCGGAGCGCGTGGTGGCCGGAATCGACACGAAGAACGGCCGCATTGCCGTGAAGGGATGGAAGGCACAGGTGGAGCTGACGCCGGACGAAGCGATCCCGCAACTTGAGCCATGTGCCGCGGCATTTCTCTACACACATGTTGACGGCGAAGGAATGATGCAGGGTTTTCCCATCGAAACTGCCGCGCGCTTGCGGAAGCTGACACAGCGGCAACTCATCGTGGCCGGCGGCATCCGCAGCCAGCAGGAAGTGGATGCGTTGCAAGCGATCGGAGCCGACGCCGTAGTGGGAATGGCGGTATACACGGAGATGCTGGAGGTGTGACGCGGCTGCCCCTGAGCTTTCGGGAATCAGGCCTGAGAGGGGAGCAGGTGCGGCGCTAATTCGGCCGAGGTTGAACCTTTTGGCTGTTTCGGAATAGTTTGCGGCGCGCTGATGTGAACCGTTTGCGTCCGGCATCGCGAGCGTCAATAAGCGAGGCCGGCATTGACGGGGCGCGGCGATTCCTGGGATAGGATGGAATCGAGGAGCGAGCGCCTATCGTGCGCAAGAAACCGCATGCTGCGAGTCGGATACCCAGCCACGTTATCTTTTGAATTGTTCCGCGATTTTCCGGAGGGAATCGAATTGATCCCCGTATCGGACAAGATGGATCATGACGCGGAGATCGAGGTCTGGATTCCCGATCCCTATTCCACCAAGGCGATACGCGCATGGCCGCGGCTGAACGGCGTCAGGCTGGTGCTGGCGATGATGGCGGGAACGGAGTGGATTCCTGGGACGGTTGGACCGCACGTGACAATTTGCAATGCGCGGGGCGCGCACAACATTGCGACTGCCGAATGGACGTTGTCGGCCATTCTGACCATGCTGAAGTACTTTCCGTTGTACCTCGACATTCAGCGGTCCGGCGTGTGGAGGCGGCGTATAGAGGCCAGTGCACATTATGCGATGATCACCGGCAACATGAGCGCAATGTATCCGCCGGTGCTCGCCGAAGAGTTAACGGGCAAGAAGGTTCTGCTGGTGGGGTACGGGGCGATCGGCAAGGAAATCGAGCGCATGCTGCAGCCGTTTGCCGTCGAGATGCTTCGCGTGGCGCGAAGCGCACGCAGCGAGCCCGAGGTTCACGCCGTGAGCGAATTGGACACCCTGCTGCCGCGCGCGGATGTAGTGATATTGATTTTGCCGTCGACGGCGGAATCGCGCGGACTTATCGGCAAGCGGCAACTCGGGCTGCTGCGGCAGGGAGCGCTGCTGGTGAATGCCGCTCGGGGGCCGATTGTGGTTACGGATGCGCTGGTGGAAGTGCTCAATTGCGGGCGAATTCGCGCGGCGCTCGACGTGACCGATCCTGAGCCCTTGCCCGAAGGGCATCCGCTGTGGAGCTGCCCGAACTTGCTTCTCACCCCGCATATCGGCGGATCGACACCACAGTTTGCACCGCGAGCGCTGCGCATCGTGGCCGACGAATTGCGGCGGTATATGAAAGGCGAGCCGCTCAAGAATGTGGTGCAGGCGGCGAATTAAGCGTCCGCTGCCGCGCGACGCCAGTCGCGCAGGCCAAGCACGGCGAGAGGCACAAAGGCCGCATAGAGCAGTGCCGTTGGCCACAGGTCCTTGTAGATGTATTCGCCGACGTAAATTGCATCGACGAGAATCCAGAGCCACCAATTCGCGATGTGCTTGCGGGCCTGCCACCATGTGGCGACTAAGCTGTAGCTCATCAGCATGGCGTCGAGATAGGGCAGCGCGGCATGAAGGCGCTTGGCCAGCGTTCCTAACACAAAACTTCCAGCCATGCCAAAAACGAGAGCGAGACCCAAGTTTGGCAGCGGTAACGGGACCACGCGCACTTCGCCTTCATCGCGCACGCCACGCCACCAGTGCCACCAGCCATAGAACGTGAATACGACGAAGAACACCTGCAGCAATGCGTCTGAGAAGAGTCCCGCGCGGAAGAAAACCACCATGTAAAGAAAGATAGAGACAAGAGTGACGGGCCAGCAGATGAGGAGACGCTGCGTTGTGAGCCAGATTCCGAAGGCCGCCGTCACGGCTCCCGTGAGCTCCAGGCCATGCGCGGTCAGGTAGGCGGCGATGGCGGTCGAGATCATGCCTGAGCCGCTTTCTTTTCCGGTCGCGCGACGCGAAGCAAGTCTTTGCGGCCAGCCCGGCGGCGCAGCGCGTCGAGCAGCTTGCGGCCCGGTCGGCTGTGGAACCATCGGGCGTGGCCAACGAGCCAGCCGTCATAAGCCATCGCCGCTTTCTTTTCCGAGTGCAGAGCTCCGAGAAAGTAGTCTGCTTCAGAGAGAGCGAATTCGGCGTGGCAGAGAGCCGTCATGGGCGGGAGAGCGGCCGATTCCTCGCTCGAGAGTGTGCGGATGGAATCGTAGCCATCGAGAAGTGCATCGAGGTGATCGAGGTGAATGGGGACGTTTTCAGGACGGGCGGGATCTTTGACGAGAGCGAGCCACTCGACGATGTTGCGCTCGATCGCGTGAGCGATATCGTGTACGGCGTTGGTGCGGTCGGCGAGGCCGAAGTCGATGACGGCAGTGGCGTGGGCGGTGAGATCGGCGCTGGGTCCCGCATCGCTCCAAAAAAGATTGGATGCGTGGAGGTCGTTGTGTGTCCAGAACGGGGCGAGCGCAGGCAGAAGCGGTGCAAGCTGGGCGTGAAACGGTGCGAGCAGGTCGAGCGATTGCTCGGCGCACGCGCGGACGGACCTATTCGCAGAGAGTGACGGACGATCGGCGAGGTAGCGTTTCATCGCGGCGGCCGGATCGCAGGCGGCGAAGATGGTGAAACTGGCGACGAGCGGCCGGGGTTGGCGGGGCGGGGCGTTGAAGGTCTGCGCGGCTACATGAAGACGCGCAAGCGAAGCGCCTGCAGAATGCGCATGGCCAGCGCTGCGGAATGGCGTCCAGGAGGTAGCGTCTTCGTAAAGGTCGACACCCGGCGGAATCTCGTGTACCTCATAGGTCCAGTGGCCGGATTCGATAGCCGTTTCGCCAGCTTCGGAGGCAAAAACGCGCGGAACAGCCGCGCGATGCGTGAGCAGATGGGACAGAAACCGGTGCTCCTCGAGGAGACCTTCGCGATCGCGCACCGCTCGGTGATGGCGCTTGATGAAGACGCGGGCGCTTCGCGTGGCGACTACTCCGGCCGCGGAAAATGGGCGTGGGCTCGCGGAGAGGATGTGTGCGGGTTCGCCCAGCTCGGGAAACTGGGCCAGAAGCGGGCGCAGCTCGGCGAGCGTGAGCGGAGGCCAGTCGGGCTCTACCAGCGAGCCGTCCATGCCGTGCGCTTTGGTCGTTAGACTCATCGATCCATGTGAAGCTTTAAGCCTTTAGCTCTTAGCCTCAAGCTTCCGAACTCATTCTGTTTGCATCTCCCGCATTCTCTCAATCTGTCGCGGATCATGCTAAGAGCGAAAAGCTAGCAGCTCAAAACGTGTAGTGGGCGTCGAGGCGCACGGTTGGTGGCGCGCCGAGCCACACAAATGTGTCGCCGTAACTGGCGCCGGTGTCGGACCAGTAGTGTTTGTTGGCGATGTTGTCTGCGTAAATGTGGATGGCGACACGGCCCTGCTCGCCGCCGGGCGTGTAGCGGACGCCGAGGTTGAAGAGGTTGTAGCTGGGCACGCTCACCGCATCGTCGCGAGTGGCTTCCTTGCGCGAGGTATAGCTCCATCCAGGCATCAGGTGAAGGTTGCGCAGGTGAGGAACGGTGAGATCGGCAAACACATTTGTGTGCAGGTGCGGCACGTTGATCACTTGCTTGTTGTCGAAAGTGGCCGTGCCGGTGTCTGTGGAGACGGCGGTCATGGCCTCGGCTGAGCCGTTCAGACGAAGCCAGCTGGCGGCTTTGCCTTCAGCGTTGAACTCGATGCCGTCATGTGTTTCGCGGCCTTCCTGCTCGAAGCAGAGATCGCCCGCGGCGCCTGCCGGGCAGTAATCGTCGGGGCCTCCGATCACCTTGGGGTAGAAGAACGGCGCGCGCATGCGGAAGAGCGCACCGGTGAGCAGAATACGCTGGCCAGGCTCGTACTTCGCGCCGATCTCAGCCTGGCGCGTAAAGAACGGCGCAAGAAACTGGCTGCCATTGTCGGTCCAGAAGGGCCCTTGAGGACCGAGCGACAGCATCACGCCGTAGTTCGAGTAGAGCGTGAGGTTCTGGACGGGGTTGTAAGTGACCGCGAATTGCGGCAGCCAGAATGGCTTGTCGGTGATCGTGGGCGGCGTCGAGGGATCAGTGGCCCATAGCGAGTAGTTGTGGTCGCGCAACGAATCGTAGCGAGCGCCGGCGATGAGTTGAATGCGCGCCGGAAAATGAATGCGATCCTGCATGACGCCGGAGGATTGGTGGCTGTCTTCCCACAGTCGGCGTGGGCCGGCAGTCTCGAATGGATATTCAAGGGAATTCGGATTCCCTGGTGCAGGAAGGGCTGCGATGGACTGGTAGATGTTTTCGGAACCGACATACATGTAAACCGCGCCATCCTGCACAATGCCGTCGGGCGAGTATGGATTTACCGCGGTGTAAAAGCCGGGCTGATGAACGCTGCGGAGGAACAGGACGCCTCCGACAGTGATGTCTTGTGTAACGGCGCCGGTGTGAATGTGACCGGTCAGCATGGCTTCGGCCTCGGCGTCAATGCGCAACTCACCGGGGTCGCGGTAGTCGTAGATATCGTAGGTTCCATCTGGCGCGAAGAACCATGGGTAAGGGGCAGCGCCGGTAGTGCACTCGGCTTCGTAGTAGCAGCCGTATGCGTAGATCACATTGTCCTGAATGAGCGAGTGGCTGAAACTGGCGGCGGCATAGCCGAGCCATGAGGGCGAGAAGGTGTGGTCGAGGCGGACACGGGTGTTAAACGTGTCATAGGTGTCGGGCGGGCCCCAGGGTTGATCGCCGAGCATAGTTGAGCGGTAAACGCGATTGATGTCGGGCAGGATTGTGCCGCCGAGAAGTTGATAGCCGCTGCCGTCGCGCTCCGTCTTGTGCTGGTACTCGAAGTCGCCCTTGAGGATCGTGGCCGGGTTCAGCTTCCAATCGGCGGCGGCTGCGCCCACGGCGCGCCAGCCGTTGGTGTCATTCATGTAGGGAACGATTCTTTCGCCGGCCAGATTGACGCGCGCTCCCACCTGTTTACGGCCGCCAAAAAGATGGCCAAGGTCGACGGCGCCGTAGGCCGAGCCGCGATGATCGGTGGCGAGATCGAGGGCTCGGATGTTTGCCGGGCGCTTGGTCACGTAATCGATGAGGCCGCCCGCGGAGGCCACGCCGGTCTTCGCTGCGGCGATTCCCTTGAGAAATTCGACAGCCTCCTTGTTTTCGAGCGGCACATCTTGCTCGCCGGCGATGGTCATGCCGTTGACTTCGAGCCCTGTGGCGAGATCGAGGGGAAAGCCACGAATCTGGTAGTCGCCGTAATAGCCCACGGGCACGTAGTCGTCACCGACGGAAGCGTCGTTTTGAATCACGTCAGAAAGCAGGCGCGAGACTTGGTCGTTGAGCAGATCGCGCGTGACGACTGACGCCGAAAGCGGAGTGTTTTTGAGTTCGGCGCCGTCGAGCGTGCCCACCGTGATGGACTCGGGAAGGTAGTTATCTTCCACTTCGCCGTGGACGATGACCGTTGTGGTGACGGGAGGGGGCTTTTGCCGCGCGGGGCTGGGGTTCTGTGCGGTCGCTTGCGTCGCCGAAGAGGAACCGGCCGACGGAGGCGGCGTGGTTTGTGCGGACAATTGTGCTGGAAAGAGCAATGCGAGGCAGACGGCCAGCGAGAAGGCTCTTGCCAGGCCATGGCGGGCGCGGATGGAGAGCGATGATGATTTACCGGCCTTGAATACGGCTGCGTGCATGGGACCCTTCGTTTCAGTGCTCGATTGAAACAAAGGAGCTTGCGCCGCGAAGAGAGGTGAAGAAGAACGCCGCTCGGTTGGAGAAAACTTCCCACGCCGGTATTATCCGGATCGGGTTCGAGGGTATCTCTCAGCCCCACAACTCGTGGAGCACCCCTGTTTCAATAATCCGATTGAAACACCACCGACGAGCGATTGGCAAATTGGAGTCGCAGTCCTCAAAAACGGTCAGCGACGGACCGCTCTCGCGGGCATGTGGAAAGCATGAACGCCATTAGCCGAACGGCCCGGCGATGCCTGCGCCGCCAAGGCGGCGATCGAAGCATTGGAAAGAACCTGCAACATTGCCTGCTGGGCCCTGACCCAGATCGGGTGCGCGGGGCAGCGCGCTTTTCTCGGGCAGGATTGGCCGTGCATGAGACAGACGTTGAGGCAAATCGCGCCATCGATGGCTTCAATCACTTCGCACATCGAGGTTTGGTGGCCGCGGGGTGTGATGCGGAAGCCTCCCGATTGGCCGCGATGGGATGAGATGAGTCCGGCGCGCGCTAGAGTCTGCAACACCTTGGACAGGAAGCTTTCGGGAGCGCCCGTAGCCCGGGCGAGCGACGGAAGCGAGACGCGCCCATCGTTCGGCTGCACAGCCAATTGAATCATGACGCGGACGGCATAATCGGCAGCGCGCGTGAGTTGCATGGATGAGTTGGGTCGCTTCATTGCATTGTCCGCCGCATCAACGTTTCCCTGATCGGAGCGCCGGCGAAAAGCGGCTTCCGGGGCAGAAACGACGATTGCAGTCAAGTCGGCAGCGTAATTCAATGCGTCACAAGCCGATGTGCCTTTCATCACAGACCCGTGGTCGCGGCGGATTATAGATTCACCTTTTCCGAGTCAAATTGGAGAAAAACAGTCCAAAATGTACCGCGCCAGCCCCCACCCCCTTTTCCCGTCCACTCGACCCGGCGTGAAAGCGCGGCGCGGGCTGTGCGCATTTGCACTCGGAGGCTTGCATAAAGCATCCGGCGAGAGTTGGAGAGTGAAAGGAACGATCAAGACCTTATGAATGCCTATCCTGCAGTGGATCCGATTCCTTTGCCGGCGCCAGTGTGGCTGCTGAAGCTGCTGCACATCGTAACCCTGTCGCTGCATTTCGTGGCCGTCGAGATGCTTCTGGGCGGGTTGCTGTTGGCGATTTTGCTCAGCCTGTTCAGCAAATCGGCAAACTCGCTGGTGACGGCGCGAGCGCTGGCGCGGCGGCTGACGGTGGTGATGACGTTTGTGATCAATCTGGCCGTGCCGCCTCTCTTGTTCGCGCAGGTGCTCTACGGGCGTGCTTTGTACACCAGCAGCGTGCTGATCGGGCTCTATTGGATCGCGATCGTCCCGATGCTAATGCTGATCTACTGGCTGCTCTACAAATTCTCGGCGCGGCTTGAGGCAGGGAAATCGGCGTGGTGGGTGGGATTGGTTGCGTGGCTGCTGGCGGGCGGCGTGGCGCGGATGCAGTCGACAAATATGACACTGATGCTGCGGCCAGAGGCGTGGCGCGGGATGTATTCAGCGTCTGCCATGGGCGCATTTCTGCCCACGGGCGATCCGACACTGGAGCCGCGCTGGCTGTTGATGATGGCGGGTGGGCTCGTGATCGGCGGATTGTGGCTGGTGTATTTGGCGGGGCGCAGCACATTCACCCCGGATGAGAAGAAGTTTGTGGCGGGACTGGGCGGCAAGGTGGCCGCCGGGTTCGGGATCGTCTATTTGGTCGCGGGACTTTGGGCGGCGAGTGTGCAGCCTGATGTGGTGAAGCAGGGACTTGCCGGCCACGCTTTATATCCGGCCTACAAGTTTGCGGGATTCGCCGGCTACGGATGGATCGCGCTGGTGGTAGTGGCTGTCGTGGTGGGCGCAATCGCGGGATTCGGCAAGATCGCTTCCGGCTGGCTTGGCTGGGCCGGAGTGCTGGTTGCAGCGCTCACGGAGATCATGCTGGTGGTTTATCGCGATGGCGTGCGCGATGTGACGCTGCTGAGTAAAGGCTACGACGTGTGGGACCGGGTGGTCGTCACCAATTGGAGCGTGGTGGGATTGTTCCTCGTGCTCTTCGTCGCCGGCCTGGGAGTGATTGGGTGGCTCGTGTCGGTAGTGGCGCGCGCACAGAAAACCATGGAGGGCGCGGCATAGGTTATGAGCGAATCGTCGATTTCAGCAAATATCGTGCAGGAACATGCGGAGAACGGCGACGTCAAGACTCGGCGCACGTTTCTGGCGGCGGCGAGCGCTGCAGGCATTTGCTACGCCGCTGCGCTGGCCTACCCGGTGTACCGTTACCTGGCTTCACCGAGCGAGATGGCGCTGAGCGCATCGGCAGTGACCGAGGTGACGCTGAAGGACGCACAGAAGCTGCCAACGGGGTCGGTGCTGATGTTCAAGTTCGGGCCCTCGCCGGCCATGCTCATCCATCACGAAGACGGACGATGGGTGGCGCTGACGGCCGTCTGCACGCACCTGGGCTGCACGGTGCAGTATGAGCCGCAGGCCGACCGCATTCACTGCGCTTGCCATGGCGGTGTGTACAACCCCTACACCGGCGCGAATGTGAGCGGGCCGCCGCCGAAGCCGCTCAAGCTCTTCAAGGTCGCGGTGAACGATACGGGCGTCGAAGTGTCGCGGACATAAAGGATAAGAAGCATGACGACAAAGACGATGGCGACGAATATTTACGGCTGGATGGATGAGCGGCTGGGGATCTCGGAGCTGGCCGCGTTCGCGCGGAAGAAGACGGTTCCGGTCCACGCGCAATCCTTCTGGTACTACTGGGGCGGCATCACGCTGTTCCTGTTTATGCTGCAGTGCTTCACGGGCGTGCTGCTGCTGGTGTATTACCGGCCCGGCGTTGAGGCGTATGAATCGGTACGGCAGATCACGTTTGTGATGAACTTCGGCTGGCTGATCCGCTCGGCGCACGCATGGGCCGCCAACCTGATGCTGTTCGCGATCCTGGTGCACATGTTCTCAGTCTTCTTTATGAAGGCCTACCGCAAGCCGCGCGAGTTCGGCTGGCTGAGCGGCATGGTGCTGCTGGCGCTGGCCGCGTGCTTCGGCTTCTCCGGCTACCTGCTGCCGATGGATGAGCTCAGCTACTTTGCCACCAAGGTTGGGTTGCAGATTCCGGTGGCAATTCCATGGATTGGACCGGCAATTGCCAACATGCTGCGCGGCGGGCCGGACGTGACAGAGTTTACCGTGCAACGATTCTTCGCGCTGCATGTTGTGGTGCTCCCTGCATTGTTCATTCCACTGCTCGCGTTCCATTTGTGGCTGGTGCAGCGCCACGGGAATGCCGTGCCTGAGAGCGAAGAGGTGAAGCCAGCCGCGGAACGCAAGTCAATGCCGTTCATGCCGAACTTTCTGCGCAAGGACATTGCGATGTGGATCATCTCGCTTAATGTGCTGGCGCTTTTGGCTTCGGTGTTTCCGTGGGCGCTGGGCAAGTCGTACGATTCGCTCGCGCCGGCGCCGATGGGCATACATCCCGAGTGGTACTTCATGAGCCCGTTCGAGATGCTCAAGTTGCTGGGCTCCGTGCTGCCCGGCGAAACGGGCGAGATTGCGGGGATGCTCTTGTTCACGCTCGGCATTGTGCTCTGGATTCTGATTCCTTTCTACGACAAGAGCAAGGAATCGGGCCGGCGCGGGCGGGTTGCGCATTATTTTGGACTGCTCGCTGTGTTTGCTCTGTTGGCAACGACGGTGATTGGGTACTGGACGATTCGGTAAGGACTGAGGACGATGAACTATCCATTCTGGGACATTCCGTATCTTGGGTCGGGGTGGGTGATTGGCATCATCGCCATCTTCCACGTCATGATTTCGCAGTTTGCCGTGGGTGGCGGGTTGTATCTGCCGCTGGCCGAGCGCAAGGCTCTGCGCGAGGCGCGGAACGACTGGCTCGCTGAGCTGGTTGGCTACTCGAAGTTCTTCCTCATCCTGACCGGGGTGTTCGGCACGATCTCCGGCGTTGGAATCTGGTTTGCGATCGGGCTGACGAACCCTGAAGCGACCAGCACGCTGATCCACAACTTCGTCTTCGGCTGGGCCATCGAGTGGGTGTTCTTCATCGTTGAGCTGACGACGGCGATGGTCTACTACTACACGTGGAACAAGATCGACGCGAAGCTGCACCTGGTGGTCGGCTGGGTGTATGCGGGCGCGTCGGTGTGCACGCTCGTCATCATCAACGGCATTCTTACCTTCATGCTGACGCCGGGCGATACCTGGCTTGGCGTGGCGGGCACCGGACACGAAGCGAGCAAGTTCTGGAACGCGTTCTTTAATCCGACATACTGGCCAAGCCTGCTGCTGCGCGTTTGTGTTTGCGCGTCGCTGGCCGGCATCTGGGCGCTCATCAGCGCCAGCCGCATTGACGGCCACAAACATGCAGCGCTCAAATCGTCGCTGGTGAAGTGGAGCGTGAAGTGGCTGGTGCCCTCGTTCGTGGCCATGCCGTTCCTTTTTATCTGGTATCTCTTCATGGTGCCCTCGTCGCAGCGCGCGCTGCTCACGCTGGGCATCGACACCATGGGCACCGGCACATTTTCGACCGTCACGCGCATGGCGCTCGTGATCGTGATGACTTCGGCGACGATTATCGGAGTCGCCTACTACCTGGCGTATCGCAATCCCGCGGACTTCAACACCGCGCACGCGGTGGCGATCCTGCTGCTGGCGCTGGTGGCGACGGGCGCCGGCGAATACTCGCGCGAGATGTTGCGCAAGCCGTATGTGATCGGGCGCTGGATGTACTCGAACGGCGTGCGCGTGCCGTACGCGATCAAGATCGATCATGACGGTTATCTGGCGCACTCGAACTGGGTATGGAACGGAGCGGACACGAGCTACTCGCGCGGCGAGGCGATCTTCCGCGGCGAGTGCGGCGCGTGCCACACGCTGAACGGATACCGGCCGCTGGCGAAGCTGCTCGCCGGGCGCGACCGCGCCAACATCGAGAGCTTCATCACCATGCTGCACGAGTACAAGCCCGACTCGCCGTATCACCACTTCATGCCTCCGATGGTGGGAACCGAGCAGGACGTGGATGACTTGGCCAACTTCCTGAACGCGCAGGTGAACCCGCCTGAAACGAACGTACAGAAGCCGATGCAGACGGCGCAGAGATAACGGCAGCGGAGTTGGCGGAGCTACGAGTCAATTCGCAGCGGCGGACAGATTTCGGGAAAAGACGAATCTCGGGAAAAATCCAGGCGACGCGAGAGCTCAAAATCCAGAACGGCAAAAAACGAAACTGTGAGACTGTGAAACTGTGAAACTGTGGACGCAAGCTGTTGATTCTAAACGCTCCACAGTTTCACAGTTTCACAGTTTCACAAAACGGCATGGGGGGTGGGGTGCGGAAACTATGGGGGGGTGGGGTGAAAAAGGGTAGGGGGGTGGGGTAAAAACAGTGGTCAGGGAACAGTGGTCCGTGGTCGGAAAGGCGTGAAAAGCAGTGGTTAGTGAGTAGTGGTTAGTGGTTAGAAATGCAGGAGAGATTGGACGGCCGCGAGCCAATAGCCGGGAGCCAGTAGCCAATAGCAAGTAGCCAGGAGTCGGGAGTCGTTTTGGGAGCGATTCCGGTGTGGCGCTCGATCTCTGCGTGACGATCGTCAGCTCGAACATCATGGGACCATTGTGCGCCGGAAAAACAGAGCGCAGTGAACAGTGGACCGTGGTCAGAATGACGGGGGCCCTTCGACTTCGCTCAGGGCAGGCTTCGGGAACAAGGGAACAAGTAGCGGCGGAGGGAGAGATTCTGGTTTGTGCGGTCTTTGGGTGAAAGGGGATCATGGAATGAGTATGCGCCGGAGGCGGGAAATGATCGGCAAAGTTGGGGGAAGTTTTTTGGGCGTGTTTTCAATGGGTTGAGGCGCTCTGTCGCGGGCGGCGCACTTGACAAAAAAGCTGGGGCCGGAAGAGAAAGGGAATGATCGATGAGTTCTTTCGCCCGCTGACGCGGGCTAGCGCGTTGTGGCGTGGGCTGTCCCCAGGCTTGCGCCTGGGGCTACCATATCTCGCCCGCTAAAGCGGGCTTGCGTGCGGGGGACGCGGGGGAGCAAGGGACCGAAGGTGCGTAAGCTGGAGTCCTGCCACGGGCAGCCAGAAGGAATGGGCGAGACCATCCACGCAAAAGGCTGCGGGGATGTTGATCAAGCAGTGATTTCCGGTTGGGCGGTAATACGACCAGAATGCAGAGTCTAGTGGCGCCCTGGGCCCCGTATGAGAGGCATCGGAGACTTTCAGTGGCGCAGGTTGCGCTACTATTTTAAGCATCCATGAAGAAGCTCGCATTAGTAGCCGCAATAGTGCTGTGCTATCTCAATCCGGCTTTGGCCAGCGTCGATCCCGCGTCTCAACAGTCGCTTATCGTTGCGAACAGGCGAGCCGATCTGTCGAGCGATGAATCTGCTCCATTTCAGCTTGACGTCGACTTTATTGCGCAGCTCAACGTTCCCACTCGAGGGCATCTAAGCCTCAAATGGGAGAAAAAGGACCAATGGTGGCAGAGCGTAGTCCTTGGCGACTATCAGCAAATTGAGGTCAAGGACGGCGAGTGGCATTGGGTGCATTGAAATTGGGTCCGCATTCGGAAGTCTTTGTTAAATTATGTGCAACATCGCCGGTACGCACAGCGTTCGAGCAAATGGGACAGGGGCAGCGTGCAAAACAAATGTGCTTGGTGGTTGGTCGCCTACCCGGCAGTTACTTCGCAGGGTAATAAATACGTTGGCTAACCCAAGCAACACCAATAGGGGACGGGGCGAACAAAGGTGGAATACTTGCGGCGGGAAGTGGCGGACTAAACTTAAATTCATTGTCTGCCGATGAAAGGGTTAGGTATATTGGACGCAAGTGCCATTCGCTACCCCATACAAGCGTGCGTCCCATTTTCTGTCGCATGGGCATGAATTTGGAGCTACAACGGCAGCGGAATACGAAGGGATGGCCGATGCGTTCATGTCGCAGGTTTTGCACCCCGACCTCTATGAGTGCATCAGAACAACTGGGGTGGGTGATCGGGTGAGGTTGGATGGTGCTATCCGCTATTATGGGGTAGCCTTCAACATTATCATTCGGACGTTCCATACGAAGTCGTCGCTAGCTATTGGGGCTGCGGGTGGACCGAGAGCCTATGTGAATCGAAAGTGCGCGGAGAGAAAGTAGAAATGTTTATGTGCCCGGTATGTTTTTACAAGGAGATGCCCGACCCTCCGGCAGACTACAACATCTGCCCGTGCTGCGGAACTGAATTCGAGAATGACGATGAACTGCGCACCTATGCGCAGTTGCGCGCACATTGGATTTCTAGGGGCGCTCGGTGGTTTTTTCATGCACCGCCGCCTCTGTGGAATCCCTGGGAACAACTCTTCACCGCAGGCTATGCGGTGCCCTATTCGGTGGGAGTAACTTTTGCGGGAAGTGTTAACGTCGTTTCGGTCGAACAATCGACCAATGAACCGTTAGCGAAAGCGGCTTAACAATGCCAAAGCTTAGGTTTGTAATCGCCTGCGAGAAGGTAATTATCGACCAAGCCGGCCCCGTCTCCCTAATTAGCATCTTCCAAAAGATGAACATCCAACTACAGGCTGCACCCCTGCCGGAGAAAGCGTTGTCTAACATTCGGTGGCATGCGTTCAGCCTTTGGGAGAATGATCCAAAGGATGCCGGACAGTCCTTCACGGTTGTCGTTGAGGTTTTCAACCCAGACGGCACGGTGTTTAATCGGTCTGAGGTTCCATATACAAATAACGTGCCAGGAAACTCGCAGACCAAGGTTAACCTTATGTTCGCTGTGGTCCCCATCTGGATGGAAGGGGACATCGTAATTCGCACTTGGCTAAAAGAAAACGAGAAGGAATCCGGGGAGTACCGATTCGCAATAGTATATTTGCCAAAGGTGGAAAATGCAGAAGCGAACAACTCTGTCAGCGCCTAAGCCAACATCCGAGACGTTCTCTGAGGCTTTGGCAAAGATCGTCTCTCTACCTCGCGCTGAAATGCAGAGACGTATAAAGACCGTTCCAGAAGTCCCCGTTTCACGGCATAAACGATACAAGTACGTCCCCTCAAAGCCCCTGCCGAATTCCTAGAATGACCCCTCCTCCTTCCCGGTCAGTTCGTTCCAAGTGAGCCTCTTTCCTGCGATCTGCGTTAGAGCGATAGCAAATCGGTCTGCGTTGGTGTAGGGCTTATCCTTCGTTGCGCGGTGCTCATACCGGAAAGCCTGTTCATCGATGTAACGGAACAGGTGGAACGGTTCTACACTGACGTAGGTTCCGTGCAATCCCCTCTTAAGTAAAGCCCAAAAATTCTCGATTCCTTGAGTGTGAACCTGGCCGCGAACGTACTCGTTCGCGTGGTTAATGATTTCGTGCGCTAGGTTGGTTCCCTTGTATCCGCCCCATTCGTCCGTCATGAGAGTGGAGCCATCGGCAATGTGCTTCTGTACGAGACCGTGAAGAACGATTGCGGTGCGCTCTCGGACCACTTCTGCCCTAATTCGGCCAGTGCGTTCAAGCATCCCGACTACAATAGTTTTCGCCATTGCGCCTACTGCTACGCCGCTGTATCCCGTGCCCTTAGGCTTCTTGGACTTGTGCATATTGCTCACTTTGCCGCCGATGAAAGTTTCATCCATCATCACAATTTGACCATCGCCGCCAATCTTGCCCTCATCTGGAGACTGCAAGGCAGAGCGCAACCGATGCAGAAGGTGCCAAGCAGACTTTTGGGCGATCCCTAATTCGCGGCCAATCTCATGGCTGGACACGCCATTCTTGCAATTGCAGAGCATCCATAGCGCGACGAGCCATTTATCGAGGCCGAGCGGGGAATCCTCAAAGAGGCTGTCTACCTTGACGCTGAATTGCTTGCGGCAAGCGTAGCATTTCCAGCGCTTCTGAGTGGCCAGCCAATAGTGCTTGCGCTCGCCCTCTTCTATTCCACACTTGGGGCAAACAGGTTTGCCGTTCGGCCAGCGGAGACAGGCGACGGCATCAATGCAGGTTTGCTCATCTGCGTAGTATTTAACGGCTTCGGTTAGCGTTTTCGGGATATACATGTCGATACCTTCACTAACCCAAGTGTGCCACAAGTCGATGGGTTAGTCAAGGTATTTATTACCCTTCGCAGTAACCAAAACTGACACTGGACTGCGCCCTTCAGGACTAGCACAGAATCCAAGCGCGATTTTTCAGGGCGTTCATGTTATTCAACCTGGAGTGTGTGCGAGACTTGGGGCGCCCTAGATTTGTTGGTTGAGGGTGGTTCGAGCGCGAGGGCCGCGGCCAGCGGGGTTGCATGCGCCAGCGCCGTCCGCTATAAGTAACAGCGAACAGGGCGCCGCGATTTTTGAGTGTGCCGCCGCTGGCCGTTGTAGAATCGCGGGGTATGATTGCGCGCTCGTTTGGTTTCCTTGTGCTCGGCATCATCCTTGGAGGCTTGTCTGTTGAGTTGATCGACAGAATGAGCGCGACGAAACCCACGCCCCCGGCAGGGCCCACTCAGGCAAAGAAGCAGATGCCCGGATTTCTGCCTCCAACCGCTGAACAGGCATACAGATTGCAAGATGACTGCTCCAAGCGTGGTGAGGAAATTCTTTCGAAGAACGTGATCGGTTCCGCGCTTACGCAGGAGCAGGTGTCCCGCTATAACGCGACGACAAACAGATGCTATGTGTTGGTGAACGTCCATGCAGCTGACCTGACTGAGTGGCAGAAATACGAAAATGCTAACTACTTTGAGGATGGCCAAACGGGGGAGATGCTTGCCTGGTTCACGATCAAGGAAAATCAGGCCAAAGCTTACCTCGGATTCGGGTGCGGTGACTTCGACTGTGTGGCAGAGAAGGTCGCGGCTTGCATGAAAGGCCAAGAGTGCGAACCGGAGTAGCGGGGCGGGGAACTCCGCCTCGAACTCCACAACCGAAGGACGAGGGTCTCTCAATATGGTCAACAATCTCAGACTGATTCAGCACTGTGCCGAATTTCGGCCTTTGGTCGAGTTCAAGTCGATTCCCCGTGGGGCTCGTGGGATTTACGCCCTGCTCAAGAAAAGGGGAAGGAAAAAGAAGGTTACACGAGGCGACAAATTCGATGTGGTCTACATCGGCATGTCCCAAACGGGCATGCGCAGCAGGCTTAGGGACCATGTTTCTCGCAAAGAGGGGCTGTGGACACACTTTTCCGCGTACGCCGTTTGGCCCAACATCACTGACAAAGAGATTCGCGAGCTTGAAGGCTTGTTTAGAGCGATTTACCGCAAGGACCCAAGAGCGAACAAACTCGCAGTGCAAAAGGGGTTCGTCGAGTTGAAGCGGATTCGCGATAACAGTTTTGATTGGAGGTGAGCACACATGGAATTAGAAGACCCCATACCGCGTGAACATATTACGTTGAACGGGAAGCGGTGTTTATGTATGGAGGGAAGACAACCATGAATCGCAGAGAAATGTTCGCGGCTTTGGCCGCCACTGCCGTCGCCGGCGATGCGCTGGCGTTCGCTCAGAATAGCCCTGGCACAACACCCGCCGCCGCGCCCTCCGCCGCCGCACCCGCTGCCCCGTCGCCCGTGATGGGATCGAAGGTGTTCGACTGGAACTCGATGGTCGACAAGCCAACGAAGACCGGTTCGGTGCGGACGGTTTGCTCGTCGCCGACGGCGACGCTCGAGAATCTCGAAATCCACATCTCGACGCTGAATCCGGGGATGATGCCGCACCCGCCGCACAAACATCCCAACGAGGAGCTGGTCATTCTGCGGCAGGGAACGGTGGAGGCGCTTTCGAACGGGGAGTGGATCCGCGTGGGACCGGGAAGCGTGATCTTCAACGGGTCAAACCAGGTGCACGGATTCAGGAATGTGGGGACGGAGCCGGCGATTTATCACGTGGTGAACGTGAAGACGGCGGCGACGCCGGCGGGATCGACGGTAGTGGTCGGGGGATAGAGCAGGCGCGTGCGATCCCCGGTCCCCAACTGCGAGGGACCGGGGGCACCCATTTTTTGTGGTGGGGTGTGGATACGAAAAGCAACCACAGGTCCTTCGACTCCGTCCGCTTATCGCGGACTCCGCTCAGGATGACATTGCTTGATTTGGGTTCTTGGTATCCCCGGTCCCCAAATGCGAGGGACCGGGGGCACCCATTTTTTCGCGCGTCCCAAAATCCGGACGTGGGGCACCCAGCGAAAGCGGCGCTACGGCTTGCCGAAGCGGGCGGCGAGATTGTCGGCCATGCTCGCCAGCAGGGTTACGTCGTTGCCGACGGCAGTAAAGTTGAAGCCAAGCTCGAACATCGCTTCCGCTTCGTCGGCGTTCCCGGTCAAAAATCCGGCGGACTTGCCGGCGGCGCGGATGCGCCGAGCGGCGTCCTTGATGGCGGCCTGCACTTCGGGATGCTTTGTGTCGCCGAGATGGCCGAGAGAGGCGGAAACATCGCTGGGGCCGACAAAGATTCCGTCGACACCGTCGATGGCGGCCACGGCCTCGATCTCTTGAAGCGCGATCTTGGTTTCAAGCTGCACGAGGACGCAGATGTCGAGATGGGCGTTCTGGTGGTAGCCCTGGATGCGGGTGTAGTTGTTGGCGCGGATGGCGCGGGCGACGCCGCGAATCCCCTGCGGCGGATAGCGCGTGGAGGCTACGGCGCGGCGGGCTTCATCGGCGTTCTGCACATAGGGAATGATGAGCGAGCGGGCGCCAACGTCGAGCGCGCGCTTGATGATGACGGGCTCATTCCAGGGCACGCGGAAGACCGGCTCGGCCGTGCCGCCACGCATGGCCTGCAACTGGGGCAGCAGCGTGGTGATGTCGTTGGGGCCGTGCTCGCCGTCAATCACAATCCAGTCGAATCCCGCGCCGGCCAGGATTTCGGCCGCAACCGGGCTGGCGAGCGAGCACCAGAGGCCGACCTGGCGCTCACCGCGCGCGAGCGCCTGTTTGAATGCGTTGCGAGGAAGATTGCCGGGCCAGTCAGTCATGGGTTGGAACTCCTTTGGCGATTGTACGGTCTTGATCCCACCCTTATCGTTCGCTGTGACGAAGTAAAAAGGGAAGGGCGGCAGGGCCCGTGTGCGGATCTCCCACGCCGGTCTGGAGACGCGCACGACAGCGGGTCTTCCACGCCAACGACGAAGACCTGTCGTTGGGGTGGGAGACCGGCGCTAACTCATCAAGCGGGAGGGACGCCAAAGTCGAGGCGCTTGATTTCGCCGACGATGGGGCCATAACTCACGATGGCGCAAAAAGCGATGAGACTTACATAAATGAGAGCTCCGTTGAATGAGTGGGTCTTGGCGACGATGTAGCCGATGATGAGCGGCGTCGTGATGCCGGCCAGATTGCCGCAGAAATTGAAGAGCGCGCCGTTCATGCCGACCATTCCCCGGGGCGACGTGTCGGAAATGACCGACCAGCCCAGAGCGCCGACGCCCTTGCCGAAAAACGAGAGTGACATGAAGAAGAGCATGACCGTCTGCGAGGGTGCGTAGTTGCAGGCGATGATGGTCATCGAGAGCGCCATTCCCGCCATGATGGGGAGCTTGCGGCTGAAAGTAAGCGAGCAGCCTCGACGGAGAAGGTGGTCGGAGATGACGCCGCCGAGGATGCCGCCCACGCCTCCGCACAGGCCCGGCACAGCGGCCGCGAGACCCACGTTGACGACGGACATGTGGCGAGCCTGCGAAAGATAGAGCGGAAACCACGTAAGAAAGAACCAGGTGAGCGTGTTGATGCAGTACTGCCCGATGTAAACGCCCACTAACATGCGCGAGCTGAGGAGCATTTTGACGACGGCCCAGGTGAGGGTGTTTTTCCGGACGCCTGGCGCGGAGTCGCTCGAGACAAGGCCGCCGCCGCGCTCGATGTATTCGATTTCGGCCGGTGAGATGCGCGGATGCTCGGTGACGCTGTAGATCTGCGTGAACCAAAGGGCGGTCAGGATAAGACCGAGCACAGCCATGAAGAAGAAACAACTGCTCCAGCCGGCCTTGTGGATGAGGACCCCAAAGATGGGCGCGAAGATGGGCAGGGCGAAATATTGCGACGAGTTAAAGATCGCCGACGCGCGGCCGCGCTCTGAAGTGGGGAACCAGGCGGAGACGATGCGGCTGTTGCCGGGAAAGACAGGCGACTGGGCGAGGCCGGAGAAAATGCGAAGGATGAAGATGGCCGTGAAGGCGAAACTGGCGGCGAGGTACCCGGCGAAGGCGGTCAGAAAGGCGCAAGCCGACCAGCCGATGATCGCGAAGCCGTAGACGCGCTTCGATCCGAAACGGTCGAGCAGGCCGCCCGATGGAAGTTGGCCAAGCGCATACGCCCATCCGAACGCGAAGAGAAGCCAGCTCAAGCGCCCGGCATTCAGGTTGAGGCCGGCGGGCATGGCTCCGGCGGCCTGAGACAGCAGCGAGCGATCGGCAAAGCTGAAGCAGCTCACCACGAAGAGAATGGCGATGATGAGATAGCGGACGTGCGTGGTCCGGGATTCGGAGATGGATTGCTCAATTGCCACGGCTGTTGACGTCCTTATGAAACTACGAAAGCAGTTGCGGTGCTGTAAAGGAAAATTACAGAAGCCAATCTGGAGTTTATGATCGAGGGGCGATGCAGCCGCCGCGGGCGCGAGCGGCGCGGCGGGACGGATGCAGCCATGGAAGCGACGAGAGAGCCGCGATATCTGCGGGTGAACGAGCGAGACAATGTGGCCGTGGTGGTGAACCAGGGCGGGCTGCCGGCAGGCGCGCGCTTTGCCGATGGGCTTGTGCTGGCCGAGGCGATTCCCGAGGCGCACAAGGTGGCGCTTGCCGATCTCAAGAAGGGCGAGGCCATTGTCCGCTACGGCGAGACGATTGGATACGCGAACCGGGCGGTTGCGCGCGGCGGTTGGGTGCACGACGGGTTGATGACGCCGCCCGATGCGCAGCCGCCCACGGATTGCCCGCTAGCCACGGCAGTTCCGAAGGCGCTGCCTTCGCTCGAGGGGTACAAATTCGAGGGGTACCGCAACCCCGATGGCTCGGTGGCAACGAAGAACATCCTGGGCATCAGCACGACCGTGCAATGCGTGGCGGCGACGGTGGGCTACGCGGTGAGGCGCATCAAGGAAGAGGTGCTGCCGCGTTACAAGAAC
>Ga0208190_1000136_pt1 | contig 28297 bp, 25 predicted proteins | sample June2015DPH_13_1_FD_184708 | JGI IMG/M metagenome (GOLD analysis project Ga0208190, IMG submission 184708) | Peatland microbial communities from SPRUCE experiment site at the Marcell Experimental Forest, Minnesota, USA - June2015DPH_13_10... | ecosystem: Environmental > Terrestrial > Soil >... | reverse complement strand
ATGCGCGATCTTTCGCGTGCCAGCGGAATGTCGCTGGCTGGGCTCTATTATTATTTCGAGTCCAAGGAGCGACTCCTCTTCCTGATTCAAAAGCACACGTTCACCACCATCGTGCAAAGGCTGAAGACTCGACTGGATGGCGTGAGTGATCCTGAGCAGCAGGTTCGTATCTTCATTCTCAATCATCTGGAGTATTTCCTGGCCAATCAGGCAGCTATGAAGGTGCTGTCGCACGAGGCCGAAGTGCTGAAGAATGGATTCGCTACGGAATTGGCGGCCATCAAGCGCGAATACTACCGCATCTGCGTGGGGCTGATGGAGGAACTGAAACGCGAGCGGGGAATGCAGTTTTCCACACGCATCGCCGTGCTTAGCCTGTTCGGGATGATGAACTGGATCTACACCTGGCACAACCCGCGGGTCGATGCCGACGCCAAACCGCTGGCGAACGAGATGAGCGACATTTTTCTGCGGGGCGTGATGGCGGGTGCTAAGGACCACAAATAGGCACAGTAAGAATGTGTTAAAAACGAATTCGAGATCAGACATAAGGAGTCACAGAAATGGCGACGACAATGCAACCGGCGTCCGGCGAAACCACCAAGCAGCTTGTCAACTACCGCACCGGCGGCGGTGTAGCGGTGATCGAGATGTGCGATCCGCCGGCCAATACCTACACCTACGAAATGAACCGGCAACTCGACGAGGCAATCCTGCGCGCGCGCATGGAAAATGACGTCTACGTCATTTTGCTCACGGGAGCTGGCGACAAGTTTTTCTCGGCGGGCGCGAACATCAAGATGCTTTCCAGCGTCGATCCCACGTTTAAGTATTACTTCTGCCTGCACGCCAACGAAATGCTGCTGCGCCTGGAGCACACACCCAAGCTGGTGATTGCGGCGATCAATGGCCACTGCGTGGGCGGAGGGCTCGAGATCGCCATGGCTGCCGACATCAGAATCGCTCGCAAGGACGCAGGCAAGATCGGTCTTCCGGAAGTGAATTTGGGCGTGCTACCCGGCACTGGCGGCACGCAGCGGCTCTCGAGGCTGGTCGGCAAGAGCAAAGCGATCGAACTGATGGTTACTGGCAATACCTTCTCGTTCGAGGAAGCTCAGGAGCTTGGCATCATCAACGACATCTACGAGCGCGATGGCTTCATGGAAAACGTGATGGAGTACGCCAAGCAGTTCTGTCCGCCAAACAAAGCTGCCAAGGCTGTGGGACGCATCAAGCGCGCCGTGCAGACGGGATGGGAGATTCCCATGGAGTCCGCGCTGGCGGTGGAGCGCGAGAATCAGCAAATCCTGTTCCAGAGTGAAGACGCGAAAGAAGGTTTGGCTGCCTATGTGGAGAAGCGGCCAGCGGTTTTCAAAGCGAAATAGCGGAACACGCAATTAGCAGTTAGCACTTAGCCTTGACGCGGCAAGGAGAGGTGAACGCGGGCGAGGGCCGAGAGCTAGCTGCTAACTGCCAATTGCTAACCGCCAGTTTTGATACGCAGCAATGATTGAGGAAATATCTTATGCCCGGCAAAGTAGCGAAAATCGGAACGTTCAGTGACTGGGAAGGCATGTTCAACGACTGGCGCAAAGATATCGGCGTCAATACCAAGGACATCGAGGCGTTCCACTTTGACACGCTCTATGGTGCGATCGATACTGAGGAGATTGAATTCGGTTCCTATAAGGGCCGCCGCAAGTGGGAGAACCTCCGTCAGATTCCCACGCAGCAGATGCGCGATGCGCTGATGAATATGATCGTCTACCAGGGCGATACAGAATTTGCCAGCGTCGAGCAGCAGCGAAATCTGCTGGAAAACGCCCCCACTGACTGGGACCGCCGTGCTATCACGCGCGTCATGATTGAGGAAATGCGACACGGTTGGCAGATGTGCGCCTTGCTGGTGGATCATTTCGGCTATTCGGGAAAGGTGGAGGCGCAGAAAATGCTGGAGCGCCGCGCGTTCGACAATCAGCGGCTTCTGGGCGCGTTCAACGTCGATGTCGACAACTGGATGGACTTCTTCACTTACACCGATTTCGTCGATCGCGACGGAAAGTTCCAGTTGCAGATGCTGAAATATTCCGCCTTCGCGCCGCTGGGACGCTCCATGTCGTACATGCTGCGCGAAGAGGCATTTCACATGGGCACGGGCAATGACGGCCTGCGGCGCATTGTGGAAGCGGGTGTGATTCCGGGCTGGCTCATTCAGAAATATCTCAACAAGTGGATCTCAAGCTCTTATGATCTCTTCGGCACCGATCATTCTTCCTCCGCGCACTGGGCTTATGTCTGGGGTGTCAAGGGTCGCTATGATGAGCCCAAGAACGAGCATGTGCCCGATCTCGATGATTTGAACGACTACAACCGGAATCTTTATCGCGACGAGGTGGCGGGTCTGATTGAACGCTTCAACGGTGCGCTGAAAGCGGGCCAACCCAAGTTGTATGCGCCGCACATCAAGTTCAATCGCGAGATCGGGCGCTGGGCCGGACAGAAGTTCCATGCGCAGACCGGGGAACCGCTCGACGACCGCGCCTACGCAGAACATCTGAAAGACTTCATGCCATCTGCGGAAGACAAGAAGCTGCTGTTGGAAATCATCGGCACAGAGAAGAAGTGGATCGCCGAGAAGAGCGGCGCTCGCGATCCGCTGGCGAGCATCGGCGAGGTCCGGAAGTCGGCGATCAATCTCTAAATCGAGAATCGCTTCGCCACAGAGGCAAAGAGACGCGGAGGAAAACATGGTCTCCACATTCGTGGAATCCAATCTTTCCCGACTCAAGGTGGACATCACACCTCGGGTAGCGCGAATTGTTTTGCGCCATGCACCGCTGAACGTCATCGACATTCCCATGATGGAAGAGCTGGCGCAGGTTCTGGGAGAGATCGAACTCCGCCCTGATATCACTGTGGTCGTCCTCAGCGGCGAGGGCAAAGCTTTTTCGGTTGGGGTCGATGTATCCGCGCACACGCCCGACAAAGTTGAGGCGATGCTGTTCAAGTTCCACACCGTGATTCGAGCCTTGGTTGCGAGCAGGAAGGTCACGATTGCTGCTGTGCACGGGCATTGCCTGGGCGGCGGCGCGGAACTGGCAATGGTTTGCGATATGGTGTACACAACCTGTTCGGCACAATGGGGATTTCCCGAGATCAAGCTGGGCTGTTATCCGCCGGTTGCATGCACAGCTCTGGCTGCGCTGGTGGGACAAAAGCGGGCTGCAGAACTGATTCTGACTGGGCGCACCATCAGCGGGACTGAGGCTGTAGCGATGGGGCTGGCGAATCGCGCAGTCCCCGATGATGAGCTGGAATGCACGGTTGATCTGACAGTTCGGGATTTGTATAAGCTGAGTCCAGCTGCGCTGGCCATCGCTAAGAAAGCCGTCTACGCGTGGGATGCAATGCACTTCGACAAGGGCCTGGCACGGGCCGAAAAGATTTACTTGGAAGAGTTGATAAAGACCGCGGATGCGCAGGAAGGTATTCGTGCGTTTATGGAGAAACGCGCGCCGAAGTGGGCAGGGAAGTAGCCGAGGCCACGAACCATGGACTACGAGATCACTCCCGAAGATGTGAAGGCGAAGCTCGAGCAGGGCGAGGACTTTACCCTGCTCGATGTCCGCGAGCCCTGGGAGTTTGAAACGGCGCACATGGCCGGAGCGAAGCTGCTTCCCATGGGTGACGTTCCCTCCCGCGCGCATCAGGAACTTGATCCCGAGGATCACATCGTGGTGGTCTGCCATCACGGCGTGCGCTCGCTGAATGTGACCGCCTGGCTGCGGCAACAGGGATTTGAGAAGGCGCAGTCAATGCGCGGCGGCATCGACGCCTGGTCGCGGCGGATTGACACGAACGTGCCGATGTACTGAAGACTGCTGAGAATCACCCACATGATCACTGACTGCCACATTCACATCCAGCCGATGGAGATGTTCAAGCCGGAGGCGCTGGAGCTCATGAAAAAGAAGCGGCCAAACTTCGAGCAAATCGTCGAATTCTGCCGCTCGCCGAAAGCTTTCTTGAAATACCTTGACGCTAGTGGCATCGACCGCGCGATGCTCATCAACTATGTTGCGCCCGAGGTGATCGGCTTCACCGGCGGTGTCAATCAGTTCATCGCGGACTACGTCAAGGAAGATTCCAGTCGATTACTTTCATGCGGTAGCCTGCATCCGCGGCATACCACGAACGTTCTGGCCGACGTGGAGCAGATTCTGCGGCTGGGAATCCGCATGATCAAGATTCATCCTCCGCATCAACTCTTATTTCCCAACGATTATCTGAACGGAGTGAAGGAACTCGAAATCATTTACCGCGCTGCCGAAGCCAACGGCTTGCCGGTGATGTTCCACACCGGAACGTCCATCTTTCCCGGAGCGCGCAACAAGTATGGCGATCCCATTCATGTGGACGATGTCGCGGTCGATTTCCCCAAGCTCAAAATCCTGCTGGCCCACGGCGGCCGTCCGCTCTGGATGCAAACCGCATTCTTTCTCATCCGGCGCCATCCCAACGTCTACCTCGACATCAGCGGCATCCCGCCGAAGACTTTGCTCAAGTACTTCCCCCGCCTCGATGAAATTGCTCACAAGACTCTCTTCGGTACTGACTGGCCGGGCCCGGGCGTGCCGGACATCAAGAGGAATCTCGATGAATTCCGCGCCCTCCCACTGAGCGAAGAACTCCAACAGCAGATTCTGAGCAAGACGGCGCTGAGTATTTGGCCCGCTTGATGCGGCGCTATTTCGGTTTCCACAATCCGACCGTATTGCCGTCCGGGTCAGCAAACCAGGCGAAGGTGCCCGTCGGAATCTCGACCGGTGGTACGAGCGTCTTACCACCCAGCGTGCCAGCCTTATCCAGATAGCCCTGCACATCGTCCACCTGCACGTAAAAGACTGTGTAGTGATGAGGTTCATGGCCGAGTGCAGAGATATGGCCCTGAATGCCGCTATCGGCGCCCGTATTGATCATCGTCGCCGGGCCCATCGCTTGCATGTTCCAGCCGAACAAGCCGGAAAAGAAGTCTGCAGTCTTGGCGCTGTCACGGCAGCCTATTTCGAAATGAACCACTGGTTGTCCCATCGCATCATCCTCTCCAGAAATGGGGAAAATAATAGCACAGCAAAAGAGGAAAAGCGTTAAGCTATCGTGAACATCTGAGTTGATACCCAGCAAACGAAAAGCCCGCGTCGAGACGCGGGCCTGTGGTTCCTGCGGCTTTCTATCTACCGGCCTTCGCGGCCTCTCCTTTGCTCCCTGACAATTCGTCAGCCAAAGCTGTTGCACCGTAGATCTTGCGCAAGGCTTCCTGGATACCGCGTGAGTCCACGGAAACGGCACGGCTCTGCACGTCGCTATACGCGAAGTTTCCCGGCAGCGACTCGATGTTGCCGTCGAAAATGATGCCCACAACTTCGCCTTGTTTGTTAACCGTCGGTGAACCGGAGTTACCGCCAATGATGTCGGCCGTCGAAACGAAGTTCATTGGAGTCTTAAGGTCCAGCTTTGCCTTCGCGTTCATCCAGCTTTCCGGCAGATTGTACGGAGGCTGGTTGTTGTGCTCAGCCGCGTGCTCATAGGCGCCGCCCATCGTCGTGAAGTAAGGAATGTGCTTCCCATTCTCCTCGTAGCCTTTCACCGCGCCATAACTCAGGCGCAGCGTGAAGGTGGCATCTGGAGGTTGGGCAAAGCCGCTCTGCGCGAAGCGCGCTTTCGCGATCAGCGTTCCATCTCGTCGCACCACTGAGTCAATTTTGTCGTCGAATTGCTTGCGGGCAGCGAGAGCATCAGGCTCGATGGCGCGCATGGCAACGATAAGCGGATCGTTACTGGCCGCGATCGCAGCCTGGCCGCCTTCGTACAGTTGTTTGCGAACCGCAACATCGTCCAGCTTGGTGCCGGCGATAATGTCTTTGGCCGCGTCAGCCGGCGTTCTGCCATTGAGCACCTTTTGCACGTCGGAGTTATCCTTGCCCAGTGCGTCCCGCATCTCAGCCAAAGAGTCTGCCAGCAGAACGGTTTCGAGACTTTTGTACACCGGCGCCGTGGAGAACAATTGCTGCTCCAGCGAGGGCAGCGCGGAATCGCGAAACTCGCGCAGCCGGTCCCCGTTCGGCTTCGGTTTCTCCTCGGCTGCTCGCACCAGTAGACGCGCCGTCAGCGGCAGTCCGGCTCCGAATACAAATCCACGCATGCGTTCCAGGTAGATAAGCTGGGGATATATCTCGCGCTGCAACTTCATGGCCTGCGCAATCTCATCCCAAGGATCAGGCGTTCCAGCGTTCCGCGCGTCTGCTTTGTAGGAACCTTGCAGCTTCGCTTCGTCCGCGGCCTTCGCGTGCATAATCGATTTATCGAGTAATCCGGACTCGTATCCGGTGAGTGCTTTCTGCGAGTTCTGCAGTCCAAAGATATCCTCTTTGGCGATTCGGGCATTTTCCTCCGATTGCTTACTGAACTCCTGCAGCAATTCGATTCGGCGCTTCAGAGTAGCCAACGCCATGGGATAGGCCACATCGCGAGTGAATTCCAATTGAGCCATGGTTTGCTGACGGTTGGTCGTGCCGGGGTGGCCGGAAACGAATATCAAATCGCCATCCTTCACGCCGGTCCGCGACCAGCGCAGATAGTTCTCAAGGCGTGCGGGCTTACCGTCTTCGTAAACGCGGAAAAACGTGATGTCAAGATCGTAGCGAGGGTAAGTGAAGTTATCGGGGTCGCCGCCAAAGAATGCGGCGTCAAACTCCGGCGCGAACACCAAGCGCACATCGGTGTATTTCTTGTATTTGTATAGGTTATAAACCTGACCCGAGTAAAAGGTGACCACGTCGCAACGCAGCCCGGTGGAGGTCGCGCACTCCTTTTCGACCTGTGACATGGCGGCGCGCTGGGCCTGTCCCGCATCGGCGGCCGACATTTCTGGCTTCACTCCGGCGTTGACCTTATCGGTTACATCCTCGATCCCGACCAGTTGGTTGAGCTCGAGATTAGGACACTTGGCCTCGTCAGCTTGCGTCTTCGCATAGAAGCCAGCCTTGATGTAATCGTGACCCTCGGTAGAAAGCTGCTGCACGCATCCCGCGCCAACGTGGTGGTTGGTGAAGGTCAAACCGTCTGCGGAAACGAACGAACCGGAGCCGCCGTTGTTAAACCGCACCGAAGAGAGCCTTACATGATCGAGCCACTGCTGTGTCAGCTCGAACCCATACTTGGCTTTGATCTTGTCCTTCGGGGCTTCGTTGTAAAGCCACATGCCCTCATCGGCCGAAGCGACAGTGGAAAAGACAAAGCACAGGGCAAGGCAAGTCGAGAAAAAGCGTTTCATGACATTCCTCCAAGGGGATTATGACCAGAGATTCCACGTGCCTCGGCGAGCTACGGACGAACCCTTCACTATACTCGTGGGAGAATTGACTGGCAAAGATATCGCGGCCGAGGGACTGGAAGACCTGGTAAGCGCCGCCACCGAAGTCCTGGACGCAAACCGAAGTCACCGTTGGGGTTTGGAGCGTAAGCGCCTCCTGGCGTATAAATGAAAGACGGTTGCATCCCCCGCGCACCCCCTCGCGCGGCTCCGGCAACGGTAATCAATCCAATTGAGCGAGAGACTATGTCCAGCGTGACCAACACTCAGGCTGCTAAAGGCCTGGAAGGCATTGTTGCCACCAACTCCAGTATTTGCTACATCGATGGTGACCGCGGCGTTCTTGCCTATCGCGGTATCGACATTCACGAACTGGCCGAGCATTCCACTTTTGAAGAAACCTGCTACCTGCTGTGGTTTGGACGCTTGCCGAATCCCGGCGAGCTGAAGAATCTGCAGGAGCGCCTGGCGCGGGAGCGTCACCTGCATCCGGCCATTATTCGGCTCCTCCGCGATGCGCCCAGAACTGCCTTGCCAATGGATGTGCTCCGCACCGCGGTTTCGGCTCTGGCTTTCTATGACGCGGACGAGAAAAACAACGATCACGATGCCAACGTTCGCAAAGCCATCCGCCTGACGTCACAGATCGCGATGATCGTTGCCGCCTACGACCGGATTCGTAAGGACAAGCCACTGGTGGAAGCTGACCACACGCTTTCGCACTCCGCCAATTTCCTGTTGCAGTTGACCGGCGCCAAGCCTTCTGCCACGGCCGAGCGGGCGCTCGATATCGCATTGATCCTGCACGCCGACCACGAACTGAATGCGTCCACGTTTGCCGCGCGTGTGACCGCCGCTACGCTGTCGGATATGCATTCGGCAATCACCTCGGCCATCGGCGCGCTGAAGGGGCCGCTGCACGGCGGAGCCAATGAAGCGGTGTTTCGCATCCTGGAGACGATTGACCGCGAGAAGGCCGACCCAGTCGAGTACGTCCGCAACCTTTTGGCGCAGAAAAAGAAAGTGCCCGGCTTTGGCCACCGCGTGTATCACACCGAAGATCCGCGGGCCACGCACCTGCGCGTGATGTCACGCGATTTGAGCCGGTCTAGCGGGCAGCCGCGATGGTACGAGATGTCGGAAAAAATCGAGCAGTTCGTGAAGGCGGAGAAGAAACTGAACGCCAATGTGGACTTTTACTCGGCTTCTACTTACCACGTCCTGGGCATCGATGAAGATCTATTTACTCCCGTGTTCGCCGTCTCACGGATCAGCGGCTGGGCAGCGCACGTCATCGAACAACTCGACGATAATCGCCTGATTCGTCCGCGCGCGGAGTATCTGGGGCCGGATTATCCCAGCCCTTACGTCGCGATCGAAAAGCGCTGATAAAAGCGCCAATAAATGACCGAGAATGCGCAATTCGAGGCACTCGCGGCCTGCCGCCTTTTCGCTGCGCCATGTTCTTTGTTAAGAATGTTTCCGGTGGGTTATCGACCGGAGCAGGTAGAATAGTCAAACGATGATGCGGATTTACCTCGACAATAACGCCACCACGCCGGTTCTGCCCGACGTGCTCGAAGCCATGCGTCCTTATTTTGGCGAGCGTTTCGGTAATGCCTCGTCGATCCACCATCATGGGCAGCAGACTCGGGCCGCCGTGGAGCACGCCCGCGATTCCGTGGCGTCCTTGCTGGGCTGCCGCCCCTCAGAAATTGTGTTCACCAGCGGTGGAACTGAGGCTGACAATCTGGCGATTGCGGGATTGGCCAGTGCCGGCGACCACATCATTACTTCCAGCATCGAGCACCATGCCGTGCTGCATGCCTGCAGGCATTTGGAGGAAACCGGCTGCGAAGTGACTTATCTCCCCGTGGATGGCCGCAGCCTGGTCGATCCCGAGTATGTCCGGCGGGCACTGCGGCCGAACACAAAGCTGATTTCCATCATGATGGCCAACAACGAAACCGGAGTGCTGCAGCCCGTTGAGGAAATTGGAAAGATTGCCGCCGAGGCCGACGTCTATTTCCATACCGACGCAGTCCAGGCCGCGGGAAAAGTTCCGATTGACGTCACCCAGATCGGTTGCACCGCGCTATCGATTTCCGGCCACAAGATCCACGCGCCGCAAGGCGTGGGTGCGCTTTACGTTCGCAAGGGAACGCATCTTCAGCCGCTGTTTTATGGCGGACGCCATGAACGCTCGCGCCGCGCCGGGACCGAGAACGTCCCGGGAATTGTCGCTCTGGGCAAGGCCGCCGAGTTGGTGATCCAAGGCTTCGAGCGTGGTGACGACAAGAAAATGTCTGCCTTGCGCGACCGCTTGCAGCAGGGAATTCTCGCGCAGGTGGAGGATGCCGGCGTGAACGGCGACGGCGCGCCGCGCGTCCCGAACACGACGAACATATACTTCGACCATATCGAAGGCGAGTCGATGGTGATCGCCCTCGATCTCAAGGGCTTGGCGGTATCTTCGGGTTCCGCATGTTCGTCGGGTGCGACCGAGCCGTCCCACGTGCTTATGGCTATGGGGCTGCAATCCGGTCGGGCGCATGCCAGCATACGCGTCAGCCTCGGCAAGCAAAATACTGCGGAAGATATCGACCTCGCCGTTGCGTTGGTGCCGGAGACCGTAGCTCGGTTGCGGGAGTTGTCGCCGGAATACAGGAAGCAAGCGGTTAATGTTTAGAATGCCAAGTCCCAAGACCATTGCCGTAGCCATGTCGGGCGGAGTCGATTCCTCCGCTGTTGCGGCCATGCTGTGCGCCGAGGGACACAACGTCATCGGCCTCACCATGCAGCTCTGGAACCAGCGCCGGCTGGCCGGACACCAGGGCATGCCCGAACAAGTCACTGGCCGCTGTTGCTCGCTCGACGACGTCTACGACGCTCGCCGCGTGGCCGAGCACCTCGGCATTCCTTATTACGTGGTGAATCATGAAGAGCGATTCGAGCGCGACGTCGTGCGTCCGTTCGTCGCCGAATATCTTTCGGGCCGCACGCCGATTCCTTGCAGCCTCTGCAACAACCACCTGAAGTTTGATCAGCTGCTCGTCGTCGCCCAGCAGATCGGCGCCGAGTCCGTTGCCACCGGCCACTACGCCCGCGTGGAGTACGACGCCGCTGGCGGACGCTGGTTGCTCAAGCGTCCCGCGGATGGCAGCAAGGACCAAACCTATTTTCTCTTCGGCCTAACCCAGGAGCAACTCAGCCGCACACTCTTTCCCCTCGGTGGCATGACCAAGCCCGAAGTGCGCGAACTGGCCCGCAAGAGCGGCTTGGCGCTGGCCGAGAAGCCCGACTCGCAGGAGATCTGCTTTGTCCCCGGCGGCGACTACAAGCGCTTCATCGATGCCTATCTCGCTGAGAGCGGCGAGGCTCTGCCCGATACCGCTGGCGAGCTAGTAACCGCGAGCGGGGAAGTGATCGGCGAACACGGCGGCATTCACAACTTCACGGTCGGCCAGCGCAAAGGCCTCGGTGTGGCGACGGGATCGCCGCTCTACGTAATCCAGATCAACGGAGCCGACAAGCAGGTCGTGGTTGGCGGCGATGAGCATCTCTATTCGCGCACGCTGCGCGCTCGCCGCGTCAATCTAATTTCGGTGGAAGATCTGTGCGAACCCATGCGCGTCTCCGTGAAGATTCGTCACCGGCACGAGCCCGCTCCCGCCGTGCTTGAGAAGATCGCCGCCGATGAGGTTCTTGTTACCTTCGATCAGCCACAGCGTGCCATCACTCCAGGCCAGGCCGCTGTTTTCTACGATAACGACATCGTCGTCGGCGGTGCCTGGATCGCGTAGAAGCAACTCCCGAATCATCCGCCGACATTTCCCCGCCACACGCCGAATATAATTTCCTGCATGGCATCTTCAAACCCATCTGTGCCACTTTCTGCGAGTTCCACGATTCCGTCTCCGTCATCGCTTTGGAGTCGTGAATCCAGTTCTCTAAAGCAAGGAATCAAGACCGGACTCGCCGGCACCATTACTTACGCCATCTACTCCGGCTGGAATTTGCCGCAGGGCTATTGGGCGGTCTTCGCGGCCCTGGTGGTCACGCAGGCCAACGTCGGAGCGTCCTGGAAAGCTGCGCTCTATCGAACTGTCGGTTCCACCAGCGGCGCGTTGGCGGCGGCGCTCCTGCTGCCTATCTTAGGCACCGGTGCAGTGCGCGCCGGGATCGCTCTGTTTATCCTTGCTTCCTTTTTCGCTTATCTCGCGGCGCTGCATCCGAGTTTCAGCGCGGCCGGATTCACCGCCGCGTTGATTCTGGTCTTCGGCGGCATCGAGGAACCCTGGCACGTGGCTTGGCTGCGCGTGCTGTACACCTTGCTGGGAGCGCTGGTCGCCTTCGCTGTGAGTTCGCTGATCTGGCCCGTGCATGCGCGCGTCGGGCTGCGCAACAAGATGGCGAATCTCCTGCAGGGCGCGGGCGCGCTTTACAGCGCGGTCGTCGTCGCCGCACTCGAGGGCGTGAACAACGAAGAGCAGGTTCGCCAGCTCGACCGGCAACTACACGACCTCCGCCGCGGTGTCACTCAGCAAATGGACGAAGCGCGCAGCGAGCTGACGTTCGTCCGCTTCAATGCGGGAGCTTTCCAGGCATTCGTCGATCAAGCCGACCAGGTGCGCCGCCGCCTGACCGCGATGGCCGAGGACAGCAATCTCTATGTTCACGCGCAGGTTCAGCCCGGACTCCTGCCTTCACTTCCAGCCTTGGCGGAAAGCACGGCTCGCGCCTTCTCCGAATTAGCCGAGGCGGTTCGCGCGCAACCCGAGCCGCCACGACCAGCCGCCGACCTGGAGCGAGCGGTTCGCGATCTCGACGCCGACCTGGCTCGACTCCGCGCGCAACGCGTGACCGCTCCGTTTGCGTTGGACCGCATGTTGCCCTTCTGGTCGCTGGTTTTCAATCTGCGGGAGGTGGCGCAGGATCTACGGCAGCTGGCAGCGAGCGTCGCGGAGCTTGCGTAGCGCGTTACGCAAGCGTGTGGAGATCTGCCTGAGTAAGTGAGAAGGCGGCATCGCGAGGGCGTTGAGAGCACTCTGCTAAGTTATTTATGAGGCAGCTCGGTGCTTTTAACGCGGAGCGAATCCAGGAACGGTGCGCCGGACTCCTTCAACTTCTTCTCCAGCCGCTCCGTGCAATCGCAGCCGCTGCAAGCCCATGGCTCGCTGCCGTTCTCGTCGCGACACTTGCGGCGATCGTGAGCGTCCTGCACTTTCGTGAGATCAAAGTATTTTTCCCAGTAAGGCCGCTCCTCCAGCAGCGGCGTGGGACAATAGCAGACTTCCACCCAGCGCACGGTCTCATCGGCGCAGAGCCGGGCTTCGCTCATGTTGCGCAGATATTCACCCTCCGCAACCGAGCCCTGTCCGAGGGTTTCACCCGCGATGGATTGAAGCAGATCGCTTCCACGACCAGGCTTTACACGGGCTCGAACCAGATAACGCATCGTGATCTTCGTCGTTCTACTGCAACCCTGCTTGCGCCAGCATTTCGAGAAACTGCCGCTGCGTGCGCATGTCGATGGACTGCGCCACCAGCTTGCCGCTCCGGTCGTAAACTAAGCTCTTCGGTATGCCTTCGATGTGAAACTCATCGTTCACCTTCCGGCCCGGGTCAAGCAGTACGGGATACGTAATGTTCCGTTCGGCAACGAACGGACTCACCGTGGCTGCATCCTCGTCAGAAATGGCCAGTACCACAAAGCCCTGATCTTTATGCTTATCCTTAAAGCGTGAATACAGCGCCTCCAGGTCGGGCATTTCCTTGCGGCATGGCGGGCACCAGGTCGCCCAGAAGTTCACCAGCACAACCTTGCCGCGCAGATCCTTCAAGTTCCAAGTCCTGCCTTGCAGATCGCTGAGAGTGAAGTCGGCGAGTTGGCGCTTGGCGTCGTCGGCTTCCAGCTTGGCCATGGCAGAGGAAAACTGGGGAGCATCTATGGCGACCTGCACGTGCTCGTAGCGCACCAGAGAAGCGATCTCCACGTATAGGGAGTCCGGTTCGCCGTTCTTGCCGGGCGCGGGAGGCTGCTCGCGCAAAGCCGCAGCTAGAGTATTGGCGACCTCCTGCAAAGTGTCATGCCCGAAGTCCCCTTCGGTCGACAGATTTGCCAAGGCGCCCGCCAGCCGAAGCTTGTTCGGGGTCACCGGTAGCTGCCTAATCTGGAGCGCGAGATCTTTGGTGGTGTGAGCGCGCACGTCATCGGGAAGCTTGCGCAGTCCGCGAATCTGCTCGACGATTGGTTTTTCCCGATCGCTATAGGTGGGAGGCTTGTCATCGGCCGCAAGCAGTCGAACCGGAGAGACAAACGGACACGTAAGAAAAATCCCTGCCAAAGTTAGAAGGAAAAAAGAGAAGGGGAGTCGGAAGGAATGGCGCAACATGAAGACCAGCTTACCTCACGCCAGAAAAACGCGCCAAGCGCAGTCTTAGATGAACATCTCGTCCTGCGGCACCGGCCGCCGAGATTCACGACTGCCGCCGTTTCTGCGGCTGCGGTTCCCCAGCAGGAACTCGATGCCGGCCGTAACGCCCTGGATCAACCCAGAGAACTGCCGCACCGGCGAGACCACGGTTCTTTGCACCATCTCCGACGTTTCCTCGACCCGGTCGAGCGTTCGGCTGAGTAATTCGTCGGCGCGGATGATTTGCAGCCGCGCCCGGTCCACCACATCATCCACCGTGGCATCCAGGCGTTCCACTTGCGAGCGCACCGAGTGCGTCGTCTCCGTTAGATTGTCGGCAATCACCGTCAGCTTGGGGCGGAGTTCGGTCAGGATGGCCTGCGCCGTCTCGATGGCAGGCAGAGCTTTGGTCTTCACCTCGACCGCCAGCGCCTCCATGCGGACGCTGCTCTTGCGTACGGACAAATACAAAGCCACAAGCATGCCTGCCTGCAGAAGCACGGCTGCTCCGGTCAGGGCAATGAACAGTGGAATGAGATTTTCCATAGAGAGCGCTCCTTGAGCCCGTGGTCCAAACCTGCCAACGTCAGACTTGCCGACCGTCAAACCTGGCACCGACCGCCGACTCCAAGAGGTTTAGAGGTCCTTGGGCGCGCCAGTCTCCGTTGTAGCCTCTTGATAGGCCTGTCGTCCGGCCTCGTAGGCGGCGCGGAACTGATCTTTCTGCTGATTTACCGCGTCGCGGCCGCGATCCACCCACTCGGAGGCTTGTTCGCGGGCCTCGCGTGCGCGGCCACGGACGTATTCGCGTCCTTGTTCCGCTCGCGCTCGCAGTTCCTCGCGCGTTTCGCTGCCGGAGCGTGGCGCGTACAGAACTCCCACCAAACCACCCAGGCCCAATCCCGCCAGAAACCACACAAAACTGCTGCTATCCCGATCAGACATCGTCGATACCTCCCGGCTATAACTGCCGATAATCGGATGTTAGCACCCGCATGAGGGAAATACAATTACGGCAAAACCCTGAGCCTGCGGAGAGGAAAACTGCAAGCAACCAGGCTCTCGTCGATCTTGCGACGAAGCTGGGACGCTACTTCTGCGTGGGATTCGCTGGTGCGGGCGCCGGCGTCGCGGGCTGCGGCTTGACCGGCGCGGACTTTACGCCTTGCAGCACGGAACTCGGTCCGCCATGCTTGATGGCGTTGATGGAGAGGGTTACCGAGGTCAACATGAACAGCACGGCCGAAATTGTCGTCGCTTTGGAGAGCGCCGTGGCCGCGCCGCGTGGTCCAAAAGCGGCCTGACTGCCCTGTCCGCCGAATGCCGCCGAGATGTCTCCGGCCTTCCCGCTCTGCAGCAGAACAACGATGATCAGAAACAGACAGACAATCACGTGAATGACGGTGACAAGAATAATCATGGAATCGAAGCGTCCTAAATGGTTCAGAATTTGAGCGATGCTGCGGAAGGGGGATTCGAACTACTCCATCACATCGGTAACACACAACTTGTTGGCTTTACATTCGGCCCAAAGGCACAAATGCCCCGCAATCCATTTCCATTGTACGTTTATTGCACTGCGACCGCAATCTGTAAGAGAAAAGGGTAGTGGTGCAGTTTGGCTACCACACGAAGACTGTCATCCTGAGCAGAGCCGTTTTTCAGGCGTAGCGAAGAGCCTGCCCTGAGCGAAGCCGAAGGGATCTCCCGCTTAACCGGCCCAACGCGTAAGCCAAATTGCACCACTACCTAGAAAGGTGTAGTCCGAGCCGACTTAGGGTGCGAATCTTGAGCTGCACCACAAGAACTACGCGCTATCCGACGCCGCTGAGCTCAATCCTTGCGCCGTCGGCCGCCGAACAGATGTAGACAGCCGGCGTGATTCCGGTCGCCTTGTGGTATCGCTCTGCAATTTGACCGGCAAAGATTGAAGCATGCGTTGCCTCGACCAAATTGATCGCGGATCCACCAAATCCCCCTCCGGTCATGCGTCCGCCATAGTAGCCTGGGAGGCCTTCGGCGGCCTCGACCATGATGTCCAGCTCGCGGCAACTGACTTCGTACAGGTCGCGAAGACTGCGGTGGGATTCTCGCATCAGCTCTCCAAAACCGTTCAGATCGGCGGCCCGGAGTCGCCGAGCGCCATCCTGTACCCGTTCATTTTCCTCCACCACATGACGGCATCGCCTGTAGATTTTTTCGGGAAGATCGTTCGAGTGGCGGGCCAGTTGATCGATCGAAAGATCGCGAAGCGCGTGTATCTCCGGATACCACTTTGCCAGGATTCTCACACCCTCTTCGCATTCCTCGCGCCGCCGATTGTACTCGCCGCCGGCGTGCTGGTGCTTGACCATGGTGTTACAAACCACCATACGAACTCTATCGGGAATAGGAATGAGCTCGAACTCTAGAGATCGGCAATCGAGCAAGAGTGCATGCTCCGCCTTACCCAGGCAAGAGACAAACTGATCCATGATGCCCACATGGGCTCCGATGAAGGCGTTCTCGGTTTGCCGGCAGAGCTTCGCCACCTCGACCAACGGGAAGGCCGCGCTATTGTGGCGGATGAGCGCCAGGGCGCTGGCCACTTCGATGCCCGCCGAAGAGCTGAGTCCCGCCCCAATCGGGATATCGCTCTGCACCAACAGATTTGCGCCTTCCAGAGCGTATCCTGTCTGCTGTAACATGACCGCGATCCCCAGCACATAGTCACACCAGGTTCCGGTAGCTTGCTGAGGCAGGTGATCCAGGTCAAATTCGAAGAACTGGGGGAACTCCAGGGAACGAATCGACAGCTTACGGTCGGTGCGGCGAGAAGTCGCCACGCGAGTGCGAAGACCGATCGCACACGGCATGACAAACCCCTCATTGTAGTCGGTGTGCTCTCCGATTAAATTGACACGACCGGGGGCGCTGAAGATGGCAGGTTGCACCCCGAACAAACCCGCAAATTGCAGGGCCAGCGCTTTGGAGTCCATATGTAGTTCCGATGAAACGCTGCTAATCAGCTGGCAGGTGCAGCGACAAGCAGGTGCAGCGGCAAAAAGGGGAATGCAGGCGACTACATTCGCGAAGCAAGACCATAAGCCGCAAGCCGCGGCATGTCAACTTTCATCCCGCCCGGGCGGCATCGATTCGGCCCCGCGCCTGGGATTTTCCTAGGATCGTTTGGGCACCAGCAAGATGGCGGTTTGCGTCTGCTAGGATATCTCGGCAAAGGCCTGAGGGAGACTAATGACAAGAAATAGTTACATGGGGCGGCGCGAGTTTCTGACTGGTCTCGGAGTCGCAACGGCCGCGGCGGCGGCGTCGCTTCCCAGCCACGCCCTAACAATGGCGATGCAACCGCGAGGACTAGTGGATGCCTTCATCGGCGATCAGCAAAAGACTGCGCAAGCTCAGGCGCTGAGTTCTCCTTTCCGAGTCGCCGTTATCAACGACGAGATCTCGCAAGACTTTGGCCGCGCCTGCGAAGTTGCCTCCCGCGAATTCGGGATGCAGTGGATCGAGCTTCGTGGCATGTGGAACAAGAACATTCTCAATCTGGACGCAAAGGAAGTTGCGGAGGCACGCCGCATTCTCGAGAAATATCAACTGCGCGTTACAGATATCGCCAGTCCACTCTTCAAAGTGGACTGGAAGGGTGCTCCAGTTTCGAAGTTCAGCCAGCATGGCGATTTCAAGGCCGATTTCACCTTTGATCAGCAGGACGAAGCTTTGGAGCGTGGCATCGAACTCGCGAAGGCCTTCCAAACGGATCGCGTCCGCTGCTTCGATTTCTGGCGCTTGGATGACCAAAGACCGTATCGAGCGGCGATCAATGAGAAACTCCTGCAAGCGGCCAATAAGGCTGGCAAGAAGGGAATTACGTTGCTTCTGGAAAACGATTCCGGTCTTAACACCGCTACCGGGGCCGAGGCTGCCAAAGTTCTGGATGCGGTCAAGTCTCCTTATCTCATGATGAACTGGGATCCGGGTAATGCCGCTGCGAGCGGCGAGAAACCTTTTCCGGATGGCTACAATCTTCTACCGAAGGATCGGATCGGTCACTGCCATTGCAAAGACGCCGTGAAAAAAGGTAACGATTACGAGTGGGCGCCCATGGGAGCCGGGATAGTCGACTGGCTGGGACAGTTCAAGGCGTTCAAGCGTGACGGTTATCGCTTCGCAGTTAGTCTGGAAACCCACTGGGATGGCGGTGGTACACCGGAGAAATCTTCGCGCCGGAGTTGGGCGGGAATGAAGCAGCTTCTGCAAGAAGCCGGAGCGCTGTAACCGCAGGGGGGCATGACAAACATGGCAAACAGCACGAGGCGAGGTTTCCTCAGGCAGGCGGTAGGCACGGCGGCGTTTCTGGCGTATCCCCATGCGCGTGTGCTGGGTGCGAATGATCGCCTCCGCGTCGGCATGATTGGGGTGGGAAACCGCGGGCAGGAGTTGCTCGAGGAGGTCTCCGCGGCCCCAAACACTCAACTGGTCGCCATCGCGGACGTCTACGGCCGACGCCGCGAGGAGGCTAAGAAAAAGGCACCCGGCATTTTGACATTCGACGATCATCGACGCGTACTCGACATAAAAGATATTGACGCTATCATCGTCGCCAGCCCATTGCACACGCACGCTCGGCATTTTCTCGACACCCTTGCCGCAGGCAAGGACCTCTATTCCGAGAAGACCATGACGTGGTCAATGCCTGAAGCCGAGCAATGCCTGGCGGCGGCGAAACAATCCGGACGCGTCGTCCAAATCGGATTGCAGTGGGAGAGTTCCGGCGCATTGCAGGATGCAAGAAAGTGGATCAAGGACGGAACGGTTGGCAAGGTCACGCAAGTGGAGTCGTGGATGAGCCGCAACACTCCCCACGGGCAAGGCCAATGGCTGCGTCCCGTTCCTTCCGACTGCACTGCACAGAACGTTAACTGGAGTGCATTTCTAAATGGCCGTCCCAATCGGCCATTCGATCCCTACCGCCTGATCAACTGGCGTTTGTTCTGGGAGTTTTCCGGCGGGAATGTGACTGAGAACATGGTGCATCAGATTGCATGGATCATGACTGCGCTCGATCTGCCGCTGCCGAGCGCCGCTTCCATGTCGGGCGGCACCTTTTCTGAAAAAGACGGCCGCGAGGTGCCCGACACAATCGCGGTCACTCTCGATTTCCCTAACGACCTGGTTGTGACCTGGCAGTCCACCTTTAGCAATAGCCATTTTGGATTGGGCGAGCACATTCTGGGCAGTGACGGAACCATCGAACACGGATGGGGAGCGTCCGATATGGTGAACGGGGAAGAGGGAGAGTTCATTCGCTACTCTCCGGAAAAGGTCAATCGGCCGCACGGTACAGCGCTCACCGGGAAAACTCCAGATCAAGACCACATGACCAACTGGATCGAATGCGTACGCAGTCGCAAGACCCCGAATGCGCCGGTCGAGATCGGCTACCGCTCGGCGATCGCGGTGCACATGGCCAACCTCGCTTACCGGCACAAGCAGCGCGTTACTTTAGAAATGGCAAGATCATTTGCGCCAGAGTTCTGATGCCAGGAATGGGTGGGATGCATTTGTGCCCGACGGCTTAGGGGTCACCAAAGAAATTGAGGGAACACATGGAGCGACGAATTCAATGGCCCAACCGATGCAGTCACTTCCATGCAAGCGTTGTAATCGAATTACCCGGCAGGGTTAGGTCTGCCGCCATCACACCCATTTGCAACACCACAGGACGCGTTGCGGCCGTGTTCGTGATCACCAGGACTTTCTGACCGTCGGGATTCTCGCAGGCCACATGATCGACGTTGGCTAGAATACCCTGGGAATCGAAACGGTGCGCACCGCGACGAATCAGGCGGGAAAAATGCGCGAGAGCCCAATATTGGCCGCTGCGGGTGATTTCCTTGGTCTGCGAGTGAATCGTGACCAGGCCGCCGCAGGGAAATGGCCCGATGTTGGGACGGCCTTGTTCATCGAGCGCGAGATTCCAGCCGGTGATCGACTGGCTCCAGTTACGGAGAACCTCGGTAAACGTTCGTCCCCATTGCGCCCAATCGGTGGCATAGACAGGGCTGGTGTAATCCGGGCCGCCCTCCGTCCAATGCATCTCCGCATCGGGGTGTGCGTCGTGAACTTTGGACATCATGCTCGCGCCCCCGGCATAGCCATGCCACGCGATCGAGTCGGCATATTCACGAACCCCTGGATCATCGAGTTCGCAAATCGCCCGACCCCACAAGTTGTAGTTGTGATCAAGGAGCCAGATCTTGGTCGAAATCCCGTTGGCCTTCAGCACCGGCCCCAAATGTAGCTTCACGAACTCGATTTCATATTCCTGTCCCCACAGGCATGCGGGCATGCGGCCGTCCTGGTCGGTATCCACTTCATTCTGCGAGGTGACGGCCTGGATGGGAACGCCTTCGGCGGCATAGGCTTGCAGGAACTTCAGGAAGTATTGTGCGTAACTGGCGAAATACTTCTTGCGCATCGAACCGCCCAGCATAGATCCTCCCGCCTTCATCCAACCAGGCGGACTCCAGGGAGTGGACAGCAGAAACAAGTCCGGATTAACCTGGCGCGCTTCCCGCAGCGACGGCAGGATGTATGCACGGTCGTGATCGATCGAGAAGCGCTTCAAGTCAGGATCGGGCTCGCCTTCGTCGAAGCTGTACAACTCAGTCGAGTAGTCACTGGCACCGATGCAGGTGCGACAGACATTGAGTCCCAGCTGCGTAGGGTGAAAAAATTCGTGGAACAATTGGCGGCGGGAATCCGCGGTCAGTTGGCTGAAAATGTAGCAGGATGCGTCAGTGAAAGCAGCGCCGAAGCCGAGAATCTCCTGGAGTTTCTTTCCGGGATCTAGCACGATGCTTTCTGCGGAGGGGTTCTGGCTGGAGCGCTGGCGCCACACCAGCGTTCGGTCGGACTCACAACGCCGTGTCTCATCAGTCACCCGAACTGCGATTTCACCGGCACCGGAATTGCCTGAACCGGCCGAACCCCAAGCCGGCAGTGCGTCGGCCGCAGCGCCCGCAGCCAGTCCTGCGGCGGACATTCTCAGAAAATCGCGTCTCGTATGTACGGCCGACATTCTCGCCTCTCGATCCAAGTAGGGACCCGCAGACAAGAATCTCATGCCTGTCAAATCATCTTAACGATATCCAGTGTTATGGAGGGAATCGAAGGCCCTTGAAAATACGCACTCTCGCTGGAAAAGTCTTCGCACAAATCTCCCGCTTCACCCCGTCGCAGGTTCCGGCTAACCTAAGGCGACCGCGCTTGGATGCGTGCGTATTTGAGAGAGCGGCCTCAGCGTCAGCGTTACAAGGAGAGTTTATACAAGGAGTCTTGGTGCGGAAGGGGGGATTTGAACCCCCACGCCTTTCGGCGCCACCCCCTCAAGATGGTGTGTCTGCCAGTTCCACCACTTCCGCACTTTGTAAATTTCTTGTAATCAATAGCTTAGCAAGTTCGCCCTGTGAGGATATTTTCGACTGCACCGGATTTTGCACCGACTTCTTGCACGCGATGCGATCCTCAGGCCGCTGCAAATCTGCCAGTCGCACAAACAACTTGTGGACCGCAGCCTCCCGCGGGTGTACATAGCGCATCGTGGTCTTAATGTTATCGTGTCCGGCGACATACTGCAACGTAAAGGGGTCCGTGTACTCTCCGGCCTCGGTCAGAAAAGTATGACGCATAGCGTGCAGGCCGGCATCGGGATGAGTCTTGATCTTCTTCCGTACCTGGCCTATCTGTTCCTCCAGCATCCAGGGTCCAAGAGGCTTTGTCGGATCTTGCGGACTCGTGAAGACGTAGTCGCACTTCGAGTCTTTCAGAAGCCGTTCGAGTACTTCCTTCATTTCGTGATCGATCACCAACTTGCGCTTTCGCGCCCGCCGTTTCAGACCGCGCTTGTTTATGAGCTCTCCGCAGATTTTCCCATCTGCACGCTGCTCCGCGTGGAGGCGAACGCAATCCTTCATCAGCTTTAGCATCTCGTTACGACAGATGCCGGAGTGGCGCGCCAGAATTGAAGCCGATCGCAAAGGTTCGGCGGAACGCGAAGTCCATTGCGCATACTCCGCCGCGCTGAAGATGTAGTCCGTCTCACGCTCTGCTCCTTCGTCCTTCGTGTACTGTTCGACCGTCGGCACTTTGGCAATCAACTTAAGCTTGCGATGCGCATAACCCAGGGCCTTGCGGAAAGTGGCCAAATAGCGATTAACCGTGGTTTTGCCCACCGGCGTAGGTTTTCCGTCACGCCGTCGCCCCGCGTGCTTCAAAGCCCAAGTTTTGGACGCTTCGATGTGAGCTTCGTCGATCTGGTCGAGGGGTAGATCAGCCCAAGGAGCGTAACTGAGCAGCTTCCGATAGCTCTCCTGATAAAACTTAACGGTGCCGTTTTGTTCGGCTTTAGCTGTGGCAACCCACTCGTCGAAAGTTGTTTGGAACTGTCTCGAACCGTGATCCTAGGTGAGAGCCTTCGGCGCTAGTAACGTTTTCAGCCGATCCTTATCGGCGGTTTGCCAAAGATGTCTCTTCGAAACCTTAGCAACGGCTTCCGTTTGCATGTACTGTGGAATAGTCACAATGTCGCCCGGGCCATTGAGAGCGATCCCAGCGCCGAAATGAGTGAATTGCGCGACGTATTCGTATCCCCCCGGCTCAAGCCATTTGCACAGGAAGCAAGGAATTCCGCGAACTGTGCATTCCATGGAAACCGTCGATAGGACCGTAACCCCAAACCAGGTTTTCGCCAGCAAGTCTTCAGTTAAGGGTCCGCTGACCACCTGAACGGCCTTCAACTGAGTCTCAGAAATCGTCCGGATCAGCGTACGAGTGCGCTCCCACGCGCTTTCTGCAGGATGCAGTTTCACCACAAGCTTGCGGCCTGTTGCCAAAGCCAGATCAGCCAGCGCGGGCACTGTATCCTGATAGAACCCCTCTGCGCGCCCGCCCAGATTCTCATACTGCTCGGAGAAAAAAACGATGTAGGGGCGTTGTCCTCCGAGACTCGGACTCTCATGCGCATCAGAGGGCAGCGACAGCGCAGGCGCGCAGATCTCCACTCTCTCCGCAGGCACCTTACACTTATTCACGAGGTAATCCCGCTCCATCTCGCCTTTAACCCAAATAGTGCTGCCGTAGCTGCGCTTGAAGACGTAGCGACCATCCAGTGCACCGTGATGACAAGCGATACTGGGCAGTCCGCGCTCCCGCGCCAGTAACAAAGGAATCCGCGTGTAAGGATTGCTATCATCCGTGCAGAGCACTCCCTGCACGGGTTCATGGTCCAGGACATTTCGCCACGCATCACGAACTTTGATTCCGTGCTGCAGCCGACTCGGGAACATACTGAGATGTCCCAGTCGATTTAGAATCTCAAATTCTGGACTTCGGCAGAGCTCAGTTAGAAGCAGGCGGAGACGGCGATCCAGATGGACGTCTTCGGCGCCGTGGTCACCTGAGGATGCGTATGAAGATAGCCGAGCCATTCTTACGTTCCGCGGAGGAGCATCCACCCAACCACTTTGTCGAGTTGTAACCAGAAGGAAATCCTGCTCGGAAAAAGTCTTCGCATAATCAAGTCCAGTGCGTGACCCATTGACATATGCGGTGGGAACCAAAATGCTGGGCCGAGATGAAGCAGCGCGTTTTCCCGTCAGACGACCGCGGAATTGATATGCGGGGTCGTATTTATCCCCTAAAATATCGATGATTTGTGAAGCCGAAAGTCTGGCAACAGCGCGGAAGTAGTGTGTCAAACCTTTTTGCACAATAAATCGGGGACGGAAAATTCTTATGTGCCCCGCCAGCAAGCAATACAAGATGTCGGCGTGCAAGCTGGGTCGCGATATATGGACCTCGTCCGAAGGTCCAAAGGTTCGTGCTAATCGCTGCAGCAGAACGAGCACTTCCACTTCCTCGTGTAGAAGGATCGACAGGATTTCCCACCAGTCGAGACCAAATTCATCGACGAGGCTCCTGCAACCTCGTCCCAACAGTTCTCGAATTTGGTAAAAATCGCTAAATCCATTCCGGAAGAAATCCAAAGCTTGAAGATCGCAGTTGAAGTGATTGCGCCACTGCTCATGGGTGCGCAACCCGTTTTTGCCGAGGTCAACAATCAAATCCCATCGTTCGTCGGTCCAGGGACCTACGTCAGCCGTGTCGAGAGGGTGTACTAGCAGTATCTTCATCGCATTTCGCAAAACGGTCAGTTGGCCACCTTCAGACTAGGAGCAGTATGCTTTGCGATAGAATAACGCAATCGATCGTACAAATTTAGTGACGTGCAGTGCGTCGAACCAGGGGTGCACACGGAGAGACTGTCGAATTCAGGTAGTTTGGGAGGAAAGTGTTGATTTGATGGCTATTACACGCGGTGATGTGACCGATGCACTACTGTCGCTTGGCATCAAAGAAGGAAGCACCGTATTAGTTCATGCCGACGCGATTGTGGCTGCTCAGTTTCCTCCCATGCCGAAGAGGCAGCGGCTTGATTTGTTGATCGCGGCTATCGAGGCTGCCATCGGTTCTTCGGGAACTCTGGTGATTCCCACGTTCAGCTACAGCTTCACGAAAGGCCAAGCGTTTGACGTTCTCGGTACGCCGAGCGCAGTCGGAATCATCAGTGAGCACTTCCGAGCGTTGCCCGATGTTTGCCGGACGGCCGACCCTATCTTCAGTTTTGCTTGCCAGGGACCGCGAGCGAAAGAACTGTGCGCAATCCAGATCCGGGAATGCTTCGGACCGGAATCCGTTTTTGCGGCCCTGCATCATTGGAATGCCTACATCGTGGATTTAGGCTGTTCAATGACTCGCGGTGGCACATTTGTGCACTATGTTGAAACCGCCTATGGGGTTGATTACCGATACAAAAAAGAGTTTTCAGGAACGGTGATTTTACCCAACAAGCAGAAGTACGAATGTTCTGTCGTTTATAACGTTCGAGATTTGAAACGAAAATCGGAGGCAGATCTTAGACGGTTGCAGCAACGTCTCACCGCAGATAAAACGCTTCAGAGCGTCGATGTGGGCCGATCGCGAATCATGGCGGTTGCCGCCGGCAAGTTTTTTGATACAGCGTGGAGAATGCTCGACGAAGATCAGACCTCATTGATTGCTGAGGGGGCCTCCGTCTACAACGGTCGCATAAATTTCTCATGAATAACTTCAATATCGGAGATGAGATGTACGGTTGGGCGAGCGAATTATTCCCCATTTGCCGGAGCATTACGGGTGAGGGAGTTCGCACGACATTGCGTTATCTACAACGTTTGCTCCCATCCATGAACACCTTTGAAGTGCCTTCAGGGACCAAGGTGCTGGACTGGACTGTTCCGGAAGAGTGGAATATTCGAGACGCTTTTATTGCCGACGAAGAAGGGAATCGGATCGTCGATTTTCGCGAAAATAATCTTCATGTCGTCGGTTACTCAGAGCCGGTTGACAAGCAAATCAGTCTGGAAGAACTGCAGGGACACCTCCACTCGCTGCCTTCGATGCCAGATGCAATTCCGTATGTCACATCGTATTATGCGCGGCGATGGGGATTTTGCCTGAGCCAGCATCGGCGTGATGCATTACGTCCCGGGAATTATCGAGTTTACATCGATAGCACGCTCGCCCCAGGATCGTTAAGCTACGGCGAAGTCATTTTGCCAGGGACTGAAGACCGCGAAGTTCTTCTTTCTACGTACGTTTGCCATCCTTCCTTGGCAAATAACGAGTTATCAGGCCCTGTGGTAACGACCGCACTTACGCGGTGGCTTGAGTCTCTGTCCCAAAGGCGGTACACCTGGCGAGTAGTTTTTATCCCTGAGACTATTGGTTCGATCGCGTATCTGAGTAAACATCTCTACGCTATGAAGCGCAATACGGTCGCAGGTTACGTGGTGACTTGCGTTGGAGATGATCGCGCCTATTCTTTTCTCGAATCGCGAAAGGGAAATACGCTGGCCGATTCCGTTACTCGGCATGTCATCAAACATCATTATCCGGACTGCGTGACGTACAGTTTTCTGGATCGGGGCAGCGACGAACGGCAATATTGCAGTCCAGGTGTCGACCTTCCGGTCGTTTCCCTGATGCGCTCGAAGTATGCCACCTATCCGGAGTATCATACCTCGCTCGATAATTTGACTTTGATTTCCCCTCAGGGGCTGGCGGGAGCTTTTGGCGCACTGCAAAAGTGTCTCTCTTTGATCGAGGCGAATGCTACCTACCGTACAACCTGTTTAGGCGAGCCTCAGTTGGGCAAGAGAGGACTGTATCCCACGCTCAGCACGCGCGGTAGCGTACTCGAAGTCCGGACGATGATCAATATCCTGGCGTACGCCGACGGGGAGCACGATCTGATATCTCTTGCCGATCGTATTGGCGTGTCGGCTGAGACCTGCGTGCCCGTCATCGAGCGACTGTTGCGCGAAGGGCTTCTGGAGAGACTTAAATAGAGAAAAGAGTTAATACCGAAGGGACCGTCAAAATGCCCGCAAAGCCCCAGAAACGAACCTCTCGGTCAGAGAGGGAATTGAGCTATGCCGCCCAGATGGAGCTGTGCATCGCAGAAAGCCCATTTTCGAACCTCGACAAATTTCGCAGTTTTAGTCTCTACGCACAAAGGCAAGATCTAACCAATTTCCTGGTACGCTACGAAATTTTCAAACGTGTAATTGGAATTCAAGGTTCTGTCATCGAATGTGGCGTACTGCGTGGAGGAGGATTGATGGCGTGGGCCCAGTTCAGTGCCATCCTGGAACCGACGAACCATCAGCGCAGAATTGTAGGATTTGACACTTTCAGTGGGTTCCCTCGACTTTCGAGGCAGGATCGCGGGAGCGAATCGAAGCAAGCACGGCCCGGTGGGTTTAGGGTTGCATCCTTCGATCATCTGCGACGATGCATCGATCTCTTCGATATGAACCGATTCATCGGCCATATTCCTAAAGTGGAGTTGGTTCGCGGTGATGCGAACAAGACAATTCCCCAATACCTACAACAGAACCCGCAGCTAATTGTTAGCCTTCTCTACTTGGATTTCGACATCTACCAACCCACGCTCACCGCGCTAAAGAGCTTCCTACCGCGAATGCCTAAAGGTGCAGTGATCGCGTTCGACGAACTAAACTCGAAGGATTGGCATGGTGAGTCGATTGCAGTTCTCGAAACTCTAGACTTGCAGGACTATCGTATTGAACGCTGTCCGTTCGGATCGGCTATCTCTTTTGCCCAAATCGGTTAACGGTTACGGTGTCGAAGTTGAAAACATGATCCTCGAAAACAAAACTGGAGATCTTAGCACGGAGGATCTGCGCCGTGAAATCGACTCTTTGATAGCGAGTGGATCGGTCCGTCCGGTTGCGGCTCTTATCGGTGAACTTTGGCGACGGCAACCTAACCTGACATCCGCGGCATTCCTAGATTCCCGGATCAATCAGCTTCGAGGACGACTACACTGCCTGCCTTTTCGTGTCGCCATTCTCCGTTCTTTCACGCTCGAACCGGCCATTCCGCTGTTGCGTGTTGCCGCTTTTGACTATCGACTGGACGTTCAGGTCACACTCGGCGCTTTCAACGGGTACATGCACGAAATTCTCGACGGCGAGAGCTCACTGTACTGCTCTGACCCACACGCCGCGATCCTGGCTGTGCGCACTGCCGATATCGCTCCCGAGTTGTGGCAGGATTACTCGGGCACGGCGCCAACCGCTGTGCAGGAAATCATCCGACGTGTCTGCCGCGATCTGGAGCAGGCCATCCTGGCGTTTCGCCAACGCAGTCAGGCTGTCCTCATCGTACACACTCTGGAACAGCCGCCTCGCCCTGCATTTGGCGTCCTGGATTCTCAATTGGAGATTAGCCAGTCAGACGCGATTCAAACCGTGAACCGGGAGCTTCGCGGTATTGCCCGGCAATACCGAGGAGTCTACATTCTCGACTATGACGCCCTAATGGCTCGGCACGGACGATTGCTCTGGCAGGACGAGGGAAAGCTGCTCACAGCTCGACTTCCGATTGCCGCACATCAGTTAATTCACCTCGTCAACGAGTGGCTACGTCTACTGATTCCGCTGAGCGGGATGACGAGGAAAGCATTGGTAGTTGATCTGGATAACACTTTATGGGGTGGAGTCGTTGGCGAAGATGGAATCGATGGTATAAAGCTCGGATCGGAATATCCGGGTGCGGCGTACCACGCGCTGCAAAGAGCGCTGCTCGATCTCTCGCGCAAGGGAATTCTACTGGCCATCTGCAGCAAGAACAACCCCGAAGACGCTATGGAGGTTTTGGAAAAGCATCCCGGCATGTTATTGCGCCCCTCCGACTTCGCAGCCATGCGCATCAACTGGAACGATAAGCCGCAAAATTTGCGGGAAATTGCTGCCGAATTGAACATCGGTGTCGATAGCATTGCGTTTTTGGATGACAATCCTAGTGAGAGAGAACGGGTTCGAAGCGTGCTTCCCGAAGTTCTCGCCATCGATCTTCCCGAGGACCCGATACAGTATGCTGC